>JAABUK010002183.1_pt1 | contig 35578 bp, 28 predicted proteins | sample 5559141 | NCBI WGS metagenome assembly JAABUK01 (sample SAMN10711869, study PRJNA513367) | rock metagenome | isolation source: Antarctica rocks | place: Antarctica: Victoria Land, Pudding Butte nord | collected 2016-01-03
TCATGATACTGGAACATGGAAACCTTGCGATTTGGAGAGTCCAAGAGATAGACACCAGAGATGAGATGCATGTGAGATGATCAACCAACAAGGTCCTTGAGTCCACGGAAGTAAGGATCGGCGCTAAAACCCCAAGCGGCTTGGCAACATGCGGCTTAAATCAAGCTTCTCCACAGTCTGAAAATTCCCAATCATGATCCGGCAACTCGTTTGGTGACATCGGAGAACGCACAATACTCGACAGAAAGCAAAGTGTGTCCAGTAGAATGCACGAATCCTTGCAGACAGAGCCGTTGGAAACATGAGAGCAAGAAGATCCGGGATGCCATGCATAGCGTGAAGCGAAAGGGCATGCGCAATGCAAGAGAAATGAATAACTACTAACCTCTCGGTGGCATGTATTCGAAGCTTCCTTGTGATTTAGCCATGGCTGCAAAGTCGACTTTAGGATGGTGATCTGTAAGTGGGATGAAGGTCGCTGCTGCGGTCTGTGAGGACTTTGCGACTGTTTTGCGCAGTGAATAGTTTGTGGCCGTTGTCGAGCTAGGCCGTCATCAAGACTTGAGTACAGATTTTCTGGTTGTCATGCGATCACTGCTGTTCGTGTTCACGAAAGCGAGCCGGACTTCCTGGCGCTTTTGATCCACATCTCTCACATCTCTTTGGGAAGCTATCTCATATTTGTTCCGTGAAAGGTGAAGGACGAAGTCTGGGCACTGATCAGGTCCAGAAGGGATGCGGTCTCAGCCGAGCTCAAGATGGATATCCCTCCTTCTGCCTGGCCAGAAATGGAATGTTTCACTCGAGCTTGCAGAATGCTTTAGCCGCCTGCATGGTCCCATAATTGGAGCTATTTCCACCGAACAAAGCACTAAATTAAACCTCCTAGCTCTCGCTTCCAGAACATCCCTGCGGCAGGGATAGTACAACGACTGGGGAGCTTATGAAAATTGGAGTCTCGCCAACGGGGATCTGTCGCCCCTCAGATACTATTGAAAAGCATCTATAATCTCACGTAGGGAAGCCGACGTCTCAAGAGGCTCCTCTATCCTTCCACCTAGACGGGACAACCCCAGATCACGGAATTACAGAAATCGCCAGATATTCGGTCGTAAGATCTTCTGAACAAGTTACTAGGCGAAAGAAGACAAACGGCAGGTCTGATTGAGGCCACCCAATTGCACGTTAGCGAAGAGAGCTTACTCCGTGTTTGAGAACGTATCTGGCACAATGCACTGACGGGTATTGAGAAATTTTTCAAATCTTGCTACAATAGTTCCTGCTGTGTGCGATTTGCCAACGACATAGCCATACCTCAAACACCATGCCAATGAATCCCGCAACGCATATTCCCCCGGAATCACTGACTGTGGTAGCGCCCAGCGAAAACTCCCGGTCAGCCTTTGGAACGCGATCCGATATCTCCGCAAAAGTATTTACGTAGACCAGCCCCCCGAGTAACCCCTCCCAAAACATGACGGCAAAGATAATATAAACATTGGGTATAAAGTTGAAAAGTGCATGTGCAGAAAGCACAATAAGGTTGATGACCTGCAGAAATGATGGCAGGTACAGATTATGAATTCGAAGGAATGGCGTGGAGGATCGCGAAATGAATACGCCGACCTGGTATATTGCGTTGTAAGCAGGGTAGAATGCTCTATAATGCTTGAAAGGCGTCTGAGACAAGGGGAATAGAAGAGTTGGTGCTACGCCCTGGTTGATGGTGTACTCGGCAATATATACAAGCAAGAGTGGAAGCATGCTATCAGGAGGTCAGTGAGTTTCCAAAGCGGGGGATTGAGACAGGTCTACTGACAAAGGGACGAAGAGACTACTGGATCGTTTAAGATTAGATTTGAAAACATTCCAGACCGAATCAGATGCTGCCTTTACTGGGTTCGGACGCACAGTCTTGGAAGGGTCGGATAACGCTCTCAAAAGCCTTTCGTCCTCGCGTATCGTGCTGGGTACATCGTCTTCGTCAATTCCTGCATCAGAGATGGTTGGCTCAATCGTTAGGGAGTCCTCCTTGGTCAAGTGATCATGTCTCAATCGTTCTCGGGGAAGAACAATGAAGAAGCTGATCATCATCACTGCTGGGAGACAGGCAGAGGCGACAAGTGTTGCTTTGACACTGAACCCCAACGACGTCGTAGCTAAAGCATACGCTCCTGCTCCGATCAAGCCTGCCCCACCAGTACCACTACCCCATGCTGCAAGGCTGAGTGGGCCATAGAAATGGGTCAAGCCCAAGAAGCTCAACTCTCCACCTCCACTGCTTAGAGAAGCGAGTATCACGCCGGCCATCTTCGTCGTGATCGTGCCGCCATCGGTATAATCAGGCGTCAGGGCTATGAGAAGCATGCCACAAGCCGAGAGGCACACGAAGACGATGATTCGAGCATGGTATGGGACCGCATGAATAAAGTATGGTGCACAAAGCTTGGTGAGGAATGAGGGTATGACATCTGCGAGTAAGACGACGCCTTTCGGGACATTGGGCCCTACAAGATCGAGGGCGGCCGAGAGAATAATCACGTAGAGGACATTATTAATGAGACCTGATGGCAGTCGTCAGTTTCAGACACATCTTGAGCGATTGCAGATTTATCTGTGCCTCTTCAGGTACTTACCAAAAAGCCAAAAGGCGGCGCAGACTCTGGCGGTAGCACCGTGAAAGATCTGCCGCGTTCTCTCTTGAAACATTCCCCAGGAGGCCGCTGGCGAACCTGGAAGAGGCAATGGCATGTGGTTGCAATCGGACGGCTTATGGATCAGGAAATATCGGCGTTCGTAGTCCCCGCTTCATGATCTAAGACCCAGCGACGTTGCAGGTGGTAAGATTCTCCCAGAACTCAACCCGCTAGAGAGTGGTTCGCCGATGAGTCCTGGGTGACATGCAGCCGCAACGGAGCCGCGGACAACGAGATGGAGCCGAGCTTCGGTCTTCACAAACCCAACGTGATGAGGTCTGCCTTTTCAGACTGTTGCAGCGATGGCGGTCGAGGAGAGCTAAAACATCGAGGCTCAATATCTTCCAATGCTCTACAAGTCACTTGCAATGGTTCAGGAAGTCTCGGGGAAGGATGCCTTTCAGATGATGCCTTTATCTTCCCAGCGGACAGCTGATCATTTTACACGGTCCCCTATTACGATACTACACATGCCATTGACTATCATTGGATGCCATTGGCACACTGATCAATCGCAATAACGTGATGCAAAGAGGCCCAGCCGTTCATGAATAGAGGCGAAATGGTAAACTCCGAATACCTGCTGCCCATCCACTCCCTCTCTACGGTTCTTATCTCAATCAAATTTGTGCCATGGATATCTTTAAGTGCTAGGAAAGTTGGGAATCATTTACGACAGGCTAGGCCAAATCAATATAGCCATCTGTCTCGTCACGCTCCTGCTTTTCTCTGGCTATTCCATCCTCAACCCTTCATACATTGGAGGCAGCAGCTAGCTCCATGAGATCAGGTCATTACTCCTCGAAACATTGGCGACAAGGCTCACCGCCTGCCTTCAAGAGGATCCCCTCCTTCCTCAGAGCATATTCTAGCACACTGTCGTGGTATTCCAATTCTATTGAGATACTTCCCTACCTTAGCGTTGTCAACAATACTACTCAGACACGCATTCAATTTGCCCAGATTCACATTCACACGGATCAGCTACAGCTATATTATCATCCTCTTTTTCCCACCTCCACATTCCCGCCTGCACTTCTCAAGCCGTCTTCCTTCTCTCAAACCTTGCGTACCTTTCTTTCGCACCGGCTTCCGCTTGCTTGGACAATCCCTTCATACCAGAACGCCAGACCAAGTATTGCCCAACGCGCATGTTGTATGTATATAAATCACTATCTCTCTTCCATTCTTACAGTCATATAAGATGTCGTGACGAGGGTCTCGGACGAAGAATTCCACGAAGCGCGCTCAGAGCGCAGAGGGAAGGCCGCAATGCCGTGCAGATAGGGGGCATAACGGCGCCATAGAGGGTGTGTTCTCATGGCGGATTTTTCTGCCCTGTAGAGAGAGGAGATGAGAAGTTAGAAGACAGCGCTCGGTACGCCCTTGGCAGCAGCACAGCAACAAATGATAGCAGACACGGCGGCAAGCATGGTCGGAGTGCTCATGGGAATCCCCACGATTGGGAATGCCAACTTGCTTGTTCCGACTCGTGCAAGCAGTGAAGAATTGTCCTCTCGTAAGTTATCGTTGGCGACGATTCCATTCAGAACGAACTATGGCCACTACGGCGCTATCGTCATCATAAGCAATAGCATCGAAGGGCTTGTTCCTGCGCTTCGCCTTTTCTGCAACCCGGGTCTGCGCCGTCGCTCTACCAACAACGCTGGAGGGACCCCTGGCAACCAAAGCCTGTCGAGGGTAGATACGGGCTGAGGATACTGCCCGTGATGTCAGAATCATTTAGAATCGAAACCTGTCCACGGAGGGCGAAAAGAGGAACCGCTGGAAGTCCCAAAATCAGGTTGCTCATTCAAACGTGGCTTTTGAACTTGGACTTCATCTGGCCGATAACAGCGGCGGTAGAATTTGTTCCTATTTGGCCAGAGGGCAGACACACGATGGCAATGTTGTGTTTACCGATACGACTAAAAGTGTATAGGCTGGGACGACTCGCTTCTTTAGGGAGATCATGATGCTCTTCATCCAACAACTTCGTCGCAACAGCGACTCGATTGGGAGGCCGCAAATCCACCCGACCGTGTAGGCTTTGGTTGAAGGCGCCGTCTCTGTATCTGGGGTCATGAAGGACATGTATTAGAAGCTGTCGTCGCTGCTTGTTGTAACGTGCATCCAAGGAGTAATGACGGGAGTGCTTGATTGCCTCTTGCGTTTCTTTAAGAGTACAGCCGTACGTGTTCGACCTCGGCGCACAGCTATCCAATTTCGGCCGAGTCGTTGAACTCAGAGGGCAATGCCAAGAGTAGCGACGGGGATCTTCCGCAACTTCCCTGCATGTGCCAAGCTACGAAAAGTTTGAGTTTTGGCGTAAGCTGCTTACAACAACACCACGCTCATCCTCACTACTATCCAATTTCTCTCCACAGCGCGGGGTGCCGCCTAGACCGGAGATGATGGTGTCCACCACTACTTCTTTACTATCATCAATACCACCACCACTCTTTCGCTGTTGGCCGCTATCGATGTCGTGGGTAGCAGTCGCAGTGATGACTCTCTTTAACGTCCTCCTTCACCGTGGCATCGCCCTAGATGATCGTGAGTCTCTCCTCAAGCAGGGAGGCTGTGCTGCCATCTTGCGCGAGGAGGAGGTTCTTCAGCTTAGACGGTGGGCGTGCGAGCGCGATGCAATTGTAGTCCTTAGGCTCGTTGACCTTGTTGGTGTTCTGTTTGCTGCAGGAGAGGAGCGTGTGGGTTAGGCAGGAGAGAGGGCAGCTACTTGTGGCGCCGAGGAAGGCTATCACTCTTGCTTCTCCCATTGCACCTTGGGAATCGGGGTTTAAAGCCATCAAGTCGTTCAGGGAAAAGATGAAGAAGTATTCGTTTGGCCCAGCAGGATTATGTGACTGTGACCCTTTTTAGAGGTACACTCTTGGCTTTATGCCAGGTTGGACCTGTGTGTGCGTGGGAGTGTGTACGTTCGTGTGATGCAGAGGGGGAGAGAGTGGCTTTAAATCACCCTTTCTATGATGGTTGGAAATGTAAAATAAGACACCCAAAATTCAGGGACAGTTGGTCAGAAAGGCAAGGCCCGGAGCTAATAGGTGCCAAAAATAGTAGTATTTCCCACTCCACCTCTGTGAGTAGGCGACTTCCGAAGGAGTGGTACTGTACATTATTCCAACGTCTCATCCTTTCACCAAAGATGGACGTGTCACCAGCCAGCGAGATAGTCTACCATACACATTACATTCCGCTGGAGTCTAATCCTATAATCTTCACAAAGCTTATACATAAGTTAGGTGTTTCGCCTTCATTGGCTTTCCATGATGTCTTGTCGATCGACGAGCCCAATCTCCTTGCAATCATTCCTCGGCCTGCACTTGCCCTTATTCTGGTCTTCCCTACTTCTTCTAATTATGAAGAGTACAAGGCCATAGAAGAAGCATCAAGGGCGCATTATGATGGCAGCGGAGAAGATGAGCCGGTGATGTGGTACAGACAAACGATCAACAATGCTTGCGGACTATATGGTATTCTGCACGCTGTTAGCAATGGAGACTCGAGACATTTTATCAGTGAGTGAACATTGTTTTTCGCGTGGAAGTCGGTATCCTCTATTGCGTATTGAATCTCAACAATCTCATGCAAATGTACACTTGAGCCGAACCAATTCTTTGATATCGAGAAAATACTAATTGTGTATGCCACCCTTGCTCTCAGTCCCTGAATCGCACTTATCTCGCCTTCTTGAGCGCTGCCGACCATTGAAGCCTCTCGATCGTGCCCAAATGCTTGAGGATGATGTGGAGCTTGAATCAGCATATAGGATGGTTGCTTTGCAAGGCGATTCAGAAGTCCCCGAAAACCCTGAGGACGAAGTCGACTTCCATTACGTTTGTTTTGTAAGGTCACATAAGGACGGGCATCTGTATGAGATGGACGGTGACCGGAAAGGTCCGGTGGACAGGCGATCACTAGAATCAGATGAAGACGTCCTTGCAGAGCAAAGTCTCAATGTGGTTCAAGAGTTCATTCAGAGGGAGAACGGAGGCAACGCCAATTTTAGCTTGCTTGTTTTGGCGCCCGCGTGATGGTCATAGCTCTGTATAGCACTCACAAACTTCGCCATGGTGCAACGAAATGTCAAGTGACCCATCTGATCCGCCAGGACTTGGTCAGTTTAACTTCTTTGCCGCAGGTCTACAGCACGAAACCTGCCTCGATTGGAGGCAGAATTTTTCACATGAATATCAACTGGGTGTGGTGTCACAGGACAAAATAGGTCCAATGTCAGTGACATATTGTTATGACTGGCGCTTCTTCAAACAACCTTGACACATCCATCCCAATCCGAGAGCGATTTTTCTGCAACACCTGCGTACGCGAGAACTCAACATGTAGGGTACCTCAGAGGCTGACAAAGGAAATCAAAATCAAAAGGGTTACATGGGGGCAAACTGCCTCAGGGTAAATTGCTACACTCCGATTGCCTCAAGCGACAAATTACATCGACAAAAATCCAAAAACAATCAACAGCAGGTATTCGCTGGTGGTCACCCACCCAACTACTAACCGGCCGGCACATGGCTTAAGTACGGCTGAGCGAACGGGAAGCCCTGTATTCCATGTCCTGTGGTCGATTGCGAGAACAGTTGTCAGAGAAAATAATATAATTCTTGGGCATTGACGAAAACAGGGATCGACTCATGTTACGAAACGAACGAGGGGTGCGACCCTTGTCCTAACTTCTATCGTCTACTGTTCACCTCAAAGTAAATAGTGAACCAACAAAAGGGATCTGCGCGATGCCAAAGAACACGTGGACCAGGAAAACACGAAAGACTGGAACGGCGACTGCGATCAAACATTCACCTGCCAGCCAGTACCAATCACATGCCAAGTTGAAGATACAATGCAAAAGTGTAAGCTTACGAGCTCAAATAATGGCGAAGAATACTGCATCAACGATCAATCAGCCGATATCGAGGATCTCGATGAATCAATGAGACTTCTATAGCGTAGTGCTTCAGATCATTTCAAACAAGAAGGCGAGACGATCGACGAAAAACTGAGAAGTACGATCCTCTGCTACTTAACTAGAGCGATATCGAGCTAGAACCGGATTCGAGAATCTGCGGTGCATGCTAAAGCTGCTGGAGAGATCGAACGCCAGTGTTTAGAAATCCGATAGAGTCTTGGGTCGTCTGGCTGGATCTCTTCAAAGTTCGTGGCATCGCACCATCTCCGACGCTTCAACGCAACTAGACAACCTTAAGTGAAGAACCAGAGTGAGAGTCTTTGCCTGTTTTGGAAGGTACCAAATCTAGCCACTCATCATCTCGGACTTCTCTGGATGTAGTTGTTTCATCTTCGACCTACTATCCAATTTACACTGTCACAGATTTCAAATGAAGATCCAAACATGCATGCTTATTCAACACAGTTTCAGCGCACCAACAGTATAGAGATTTTCAACTCAAACCCTCTACAGTTTCACCGAAGAATTTTATCAATGCTGTCACAAGCCACCTTTCTACGCAAAACGTTTGTTACATAACTATAACACCTATCTTCCCACCCTTCTTGAATCCCTCTGCCAAATCTGTTGGTACCAGTAATATCTTTGACGACTTGATCTTCGTACTTTCTATCTGATCAAGGCCTTATCTTTGAAGCTAGACTTTGTTCTCCAAGCCTTGTTCAAGCGCCCTCTATTTGCAAGCAAGAATGCCACCAACGAGAGTTCCGCTCACACTTCCCAGAAACAAGGATTTGCCGTACGCCGCCGAAGGCCAGGCTACTCTTCAACCGATGTTGCAGCTTCTATCTATCTACCCTAACAACACACCAGACTCCACAGAACGTCGATATCATAAGGCAATTACGGAAGGGCTATTTCCTACCTACTGCTTCAGGTATTGCCGGCCCAACGAGAAATCATCAGAGACCTTGTGCTATGGAAGCGGGACCCGGATGGGAGAGCCCTAAGGCCAATTTGGCAGAGTGTAGAAAAATTGATTCTCACGATTGAAGGCATCATAAGGAATCTTGACGACCTCTTGCAAGTGCCGCCCAACAGACCTGATCTGTTTTCGGCGTCGATGACACGGATCCTACCGGTAACGATGGCGCGTAGCAGACTTGAAGGCTCCAACGAAGTTTGCGCATCGATGTCCTGCCGACAGTCTCGCACTATCCACTGCACCCCCTCAAGTTGAGCGTTTGCATGGCCCCACGCAACAGACGTTCCAAAGGATTTGACGAAAGAGCGTAGCTCACATACAGAAGATGGGCGTCGTAGACAGGGACGTCAAGCCGGGCACGACTTGCTTCTGGCTCATAGTCTTTATCGATGCTGATAAGTACCCGTTCGTCGGTATCATTCAATGGCTTCGGCAGGCTCTTCAAAGCTTCCAGTAAACACTCTACAATTCTGCAAATTACTTAATTGAAATAACACTTGTTGAAACCTGGAAAAATGCATCAGATTTTGTGGGGGCGATCACGAAGAGCACAATCACGTTCCCTCTGCCTTTTCTGCGATGGTGCGCTTAACATCTGCCTCGATGTCGAGTTACAGCTATATTTCTGATGGGAATCCCAATGATCATAACTGTACGCCAGCGACGAGCTTCATTCAAAGGTGATACACAGTGTCTCATATCTCTTGGGGAAGTGTCAGGAGTGTGGGACGTAGGGTGCCATTTACTACTGAGGCGAGAGAATCGTTGCCGGGTTCGGGCGACATATTGTAAGCCACGAATCAAGTCAGCCAAAAAGTAAGGAAATTCGAAAGGTGATGTTGTGTGTTAAGCAGTGCGATTCGCCGTCGGCTTTTGCAAGAGAGAGAGTCCTGTTTTGAAAGCTCCGATGGAGTCATTGAAGAAGTGGAATCAGGAACTCGGCAGGTCATCAAAGTGCTCTCCGCTGGCGAACATAAAACGATAGGGAACATAGGTTGTGGTGAAAGATCACAGGTTCGCCACTATGCTTGATACGTGACCAAACACTTTTGTGAGCAAATCTGTAAACTGACACGTTCTCGCGTAATTCAGAACATTTTTGATTGACGCCTTGCTGATGATCACTGTCACGGAGTTTGCCACTTCACAGATGTCTCGCACTAAAGTGTGCCGACTTTTGTGTCAGATTCTTTTCAGAGCGCGAGGAGGTCGCCTTGCAATGACCTGAAATATGCTCAGCTCGGTACTCCCTCATAGTCCCAACCACCCTCCCCTCTTATCCTCTTCCGACTGTTGTGACGATTCTTGTTGCACTTTACGAATAGCGTCAATGCAGTAAGCAAAAGTACAACAAGCGCTGCAATGATTGGTACAAGTACAGTTCTCTGTCGTAATGCTTCTTTGTTGACAAAGTAGGGACATGTCCCGTTCGGGCCGGTCGTGACCCAGCATGCTTCAACATCGAGGCTGTTGAAATTGAGCCACACACCAGCACCGTCCCCAGATAGACCTGATCGAGATGCTTCAGGTAGAGAGAGGGTGTGCTCATAGAGATACGTATTTTCCAATCCCGTATGAGGCACGGAAAAAGAAGAATTAGCTTGGCAAGCGAGCTCTGCTGCAGAGAATGGGACACTGTCCTCCGAGAGTCGCCATAAGTATGGTTGATTTGCTATTCGACAGGCGGCGCGATGTCGTGTATTGCAGGATTCGACTCGCCAGCGACTGGCAATGCTGGCTGTAGAGGTCTCCATTAGAGCACAGCGAAACTGGCCCTTCGCGTTTTCCCCGTCCCTGCTAGTCGTATTAGAGATGGAGACGTTGCGTGGCTCATCTGGTGCCCAATTCCAAACCGTGGCTTGCACGAAGTGGACGTATGGAGATGCATTCAGGTCGGCGGTTTGGTTACCCAGGGTTCCATTTAGTATTGGTGTAATCCCGCACGATGTCAATTTGCCTACTAAAGACCAAAGCTTGTCAGAGGAGCGTAGGCTTGAAGAAGTAGCATTCATGATTGAGACAGCCCATGAAGAATTGGTCTGCGCCACAGTTGCTTGTTCGGCATTGTAAAAGCAACCAGATTCTATCCGTCCTGCCATATTCGTGCTTACATCGGTTGATGACGAGATATAATTTTGAGGAAAGACCACATCTCTGTCTCCAGCGACATCGTAGTCTTGCATCTGGGGGTCAATTACTCCCCAGCCAAGGAGGACACGATTGAAGCGTTTGAGCTCCGCAAAGTATTCGCTCGGCCATCCATCTAATGTGCTCTTGGTACCTCCAGCATTTTCCGTAATGAAATATTCGGAAATAGGCTTCTGAGAAACAGCGACAGTATACCATGAGTTGTTGAGATTTACTCGCTGACTCAAAAGCTCTGAAGGCTGATAAGATAATGGTGACGTGACAGCGTTGAAAACGTTTCCAACAAGCTCTGTCGGTGAAGGCAAATCTGACACTGGCACAGATGGGGCTGGATCGGTGGGGGCGTCGCCGGAAGCTACAGCGTGCAAATTAAATTGGAAGAACAACAAATTAGCAGACAGAGTATCCGATGTGTTGTCGATGTAATTCATAACCAAGGTGGCAAGGAATGGCAAGTTCAGACTTGAGCTGCATTGATATGGACCGATCCTGTATAGCGTGGTCCCAGAATGGCTAGGCGAAGTGGAAGCCGGGTTTACTGCTCTCCTTGATGTTTCGGGAGTGGACGATGTAGCATTCAAAGCGTTTTCTGGAGCAGAGGAGGCAACTTGACGCAGCCGATGTCCAATCCCAGTTTTCCCTGTGATGGTTGGCCTAGCCTGTGAGGTTTCCAAGACCGATGAAGTCGTTGTTGGCCTATCAAGGGAGACGCCAGAGATGCTCTGAGAAGTCAGCACTCTACTTGTGAGAAGGATAGAGCTCGAATTCGTTTTGCCGGATTTGGTATTGATGGCAACGGGACAAAACGTGTATTGGCGTAAGCTTGAATCCCAATACAGGTCAATGATGAACCTTTTGAAACGGGCAGCCAGTAAGTTTGAGATGCATTTCTCAGCTTGGGAGTCCTCGAAAGTGCCCGAAGCGAAGCAAGCAGAAGTCAGTGAGACGCCAGCATGGGTAACAAAGTTGATCGGCACCAGGCTTGCCAGATCGCGATTTGCCTGAAAATGTCAGTAAGGTTATGCACGAGATGACAGGTAATAAGAGTACCAGATGAATCGTTGTCCATAGAGGAAATGGCAAGGCGCTTTCGTCTGGACGATATCGCACAGACATTGAGTCTCCGGACTTGTGAAATCAGGACATGATACAGTCTCGCCGGCTCGTTATAACATAGCACTTGAGGGTCTTATGGTAAGCGTATTACACATGGCTGCACGCCTTAAGATGTTTCCAGGATAGTCCTTCATAGTAGTCAGCTGTTGATCTTTGTAAGCCGTGGGTTGAGATTCCGCGGGGTGAGACGGAATTACTGACACACTTTTGCCGGTCCCAGATACAGAAAAACTGTTCCATATTTTTGTCGATGGGCTTCACGCTGTGGAAATAAACCCCAAATTATTTTCGGGGACAGCTGTTCTTTCTGTACGGTTTCGACGTGACGCTTGACATCTGCTATCTTTGAGGAGATTTATGGCATTTGGACCAAATTTCCCAATTCTCTTGTAAGTTCGAACAAAACACGGCTTTGTTTCCTTTGACTCTGCAATCTACCTCGTGGTCGCTTCTCGCCCAAGCATGGCGCAACCGAGCGGGCCCTCGCCAGAACAAATGCGCCAAATGCAACAGCAATTTATGGCTGAAGCTGCGAAGCAAGGAATGACGCCCGAACAATTTCAAGAGCATCAGCGAAAACAACTTGCAGCAGACGCGGCAAAGCAAGGCCTCACAGTCGAACAATACGTCAACCAACTGAAGCAAAGGGCCCTGCAAGAGCACCAGATGAGGCAACAACAAGCGCAGCAACAGCAAGCACAAGGGCAAATTCAAGGTCAAGCACATGAGCATCAGCATTCCCAGACCCAGAAAATACCGGTCAATCCTGGCGTAGCTCCAAAGCCTGAAGCATTGGCCGTGGCCAAGTTCCTGAGATCCCAAGATCTTAAAACCAGGACTTGTATTCTAGATGGGCAGAGGAAGGAGATGTTCAAAGGTAATGCAGAAACATTAGATACAGTGGCGCATACTTATATCATGTCGAATAGTCAAGCGTGCGTTTCGAGCACTACAGTCACCAGCCTACGAGAAAGAGCAACGGAAACGCAAATTCCTGCCTGAGGTCAACAATGAAGCCACGGCAAGAAATGCTGTTCAATTGCTGCCACTTTCAATGCTTGCCCTCCGAGTCACCAAAACCGATCCTCATGAGGGCCACGATCATGCGAAACCAGCAAAAGAACCGAAACGAGTGAAGGGTTTGTGGACCGTGAAAATAGAAAGAGAACAAGAATTTGATCCGATGATGCACTACGTCTGGTTCTACGAGGGTCCGCAATGGAAGCGAAAGGCATTAGCGGTTGGGGTCGTCGTCCTGATCATGGCTGTTGTCATGTTTCCCCTCTGGCCCATTATGCTACGCCAGGGTGTGTGGTACCTGAGTGTAGGGATGATGGGGCTGATAGGATTGTTCTTTCTCATGGCTATATTTCGGCTCATACTTTTCTCCGTGACTGTTTTGGTGGTACCGCCAGGCTTGTGGCTGTACCCCAACCTCTTTGAAGATGTAGGCTTCTTTGACAGCTTCAGGCCTCTATGGGGCTGGCAAGAGGTAAATGTTCTCCAGAAGATCTGCTGACGTGATTGAATTGCTGACCGGCTCTCTGCAGACCAAGAAAAAGAAGAGTAGCAGAAGGGTTGGGAAGGACTCGGCTGCTTCAAAAAAGAATGATCTTACTTCAGGCTTGGGAACGGGGGTGGATGTAAATGCTGCTGCGACGGGAGCTGCTGTTTCTAAGCGGCATCAAGCTCCGCAAGTCGAAGAAGCTGATGATGAATGAGCTTTTGTTGATTTTGACGGGGTGTAAGAGCGTCGATTGACTACTGCGGCATTTAGTGTATGGCGTTGATATGACTCTCCTGGAGCCGCAGCCGCTGTGCATGCGGTTCGCAGCAAAGTGATATGATGAGCTAGCTATGGAACGTCCGGAGTCGAATGATCTTGACACTGCATTTCCTACGCCGTAGGTGGCTTGCTATATATCGAAGTTAGAGATCCTGTTCGTCAGCAACTAAATTCCAGCGCACTGAAGGTTGCCGCCTTCAGCTTCTGCATATTTGCTTTCTTAGCGAGTAAATGGTACCCAAGGTCTACCGGCATCAACGCTATTCCATTCAACTCTCGATCGTCTGGTCATCAAGGTCAGCTTGACATAGATCTGGAATTTTGATGAGGCATAATCGCTCTCCAAGTCCGAGAACTCGCATGTACCAGTCACCTTCTGCCAGCCCAGTTCGGAAAAGCAAAACCTTAACCAGCTCATGTCTTTCGAGGTGCATTCTACACCATGCAAGCCGCTGCCTTTGAAATTATTCACATACAGGATTGCGCTCTCAGTACCTCTTCTAGAAAGCAGGGTTGGAATGCATACGACGCATGCACCCGCATGATAGGAGCTTCGTCAACAAAAGTTTGTCCGGCTCATCACCCTTCGGCGGTTGTCCACACACTCGATATCACTTCCTGAACCCTGACCAGCGGCTGGTATTGCTCTTTTGCTCATGCTGGACAATCATCACAACGACGAAGACAGAATCAGATTGGCCAGGGATGTGATTGATGGAGATAAGGATAGGATGCCGATTGTCATTGAGGCGCCTAGTTAGCTGAAACTGGTATGGATCCGACAAGCACCTCAATGTCGCCTTTCTATCATTGATTTACGGATTGGGGACTTGCGGTCAAGAAGAAGAAGGATCAATATCATTATCTATCGGTCGGCTACAATAGTCATACTAGCTGGGGGTTGGTGGAGAGTGCCCTTGACTTTGGATTGGGGAGAGTGATGGCTGGGCCGGGGCCAAATCGAGTCTCCAGTCTCCATGCGTTGTGGGGCCTTGGCATCCTTGGCATCTGCGGGGGCCTATTTCCTTTGCCACCTGTATTTTAGATTTCTAGCTTCTTACACAATCTACACCCTTGACCTCAATAGGTTCTACAGCGTGGCTGGCGATGGACTGGCTTTCTTGAGGACTGCTTCATCACTTCAGCTACCGGGCCGGACACACTAACGCAGGTACTTATGTACCCCCCTAAAAACCTCCTTGCTTTCGCAGGGCTCGCAGCCCGATCAACTTCCACTCCCCCCTCCATCATCCTGGCCCGACCATGGTTCAATTTCACGATGATGTGACAAGGAACATCCTCCCACACCCTTGTCGCTCCGGCAGTCAGAGCCGTGTTGGTGAGCACTCCCCATACTATGCGATTGTGGCATCCTCTCTTGCTTCGTTCCCCAACTCTTCTTCTTTATGCACCTTTCTACATTGTTGTTCATTCTCCATACTATCTTTCACCGTGTCGAGCCTATCAAGTCCTACCGGCCCAAGAAAATCCTTTCTTTGGTACGCTATTCCATATCTTGACTGGCTTTTCTCCACTCGCGGACTCGAAACAACGTGGCTGACGTCTCTGTGCACCTCTTCCGCCATCTGTTTTAAATGAGCCACTAAGTCAAAAGTTTCTACACTCATCACATAATACATTTTCAACAATAGCATTGTCTAGCCCGTTGGGCAGGGTCTTTCGTCGCCTCTTCGTCCACCTGGACTTGGGATCCCTTTCTCTTACAATTCAATTAATCTCATCAGTACTACTGGGCGATCTTCTCAAACACATCTGGTACCGCTTTGGAATCTTGACAGAGTACCAACTACGTAGCACATCCGACCATATCCACGACTTGTTCGAGGGAGCAGGTCCCACCTTTGATCGCGTGCAGAAATAAGGACCGCCAGCTTCTGCAACATCTTCTCGGCTGCCGTGAGCAGAAGCCGAAGCCGAACTTGAAGAGTAATGTCGCCGACTCTTGCAGGCCCAGTGCGCGTAACCAAGAACACGCCAGTAATGCGACGAAAACCATCAGATTTGACGTCTCAATCAGAGCCTTTTCTGCCTCTATCGATAGTCTCGCGACGTCAATCTAAAGGTGGCCTTCGAGAACTGTTCTCGAAGAACAGATCGACTAGAACCCTCGCGGCAACATCGGAAGACGACGAAACGTCGCCTGATAACACCACAAACATTCTTCTAACTAGAACCACTGACCCATCATGGGTGCCTCCCCCTTTGTTCCAAGCCTATCCTCAATCGGTGAAGCACGTCAACCTCGAAGCTTCAATTCTCTCTGCTTCATCAATCATCCGCATGAACGAGCAGAAAAGCACGACGTTGTTTCACGACTCGGAGCAAAACAGCGCAGGGATCCCAGGCCACAGCAACCCAGCTACAAGACGACCACGCCGAGCATCCGCCTCTGTCGCAAAGGCTGAATGGACGCGGAAAGTCTATGTGCTGAGCACTTCCGGGTACGTCTTGCAATACTCTGGAGAAGGGGCATTTGATAGGAGGCCCGAGAAGATTCTGCAGCTTGGTAAGGACTCTGCAGCTTTTGCCAGCGATGCCATCGAAGGCCGGCACTTTGTATTGCATGTATCTCAATCATGCAGCGATGATGGAGAACCAGACCTGGACTCATCCAAAGCCATCTTCTCGCGAATAAGTATCAAGACCGCGAGTGCTCGTCGGTCGGCCAAAGTTCTCCTAATGGTCTTCGACACTCCAGAAGATCTTGATTCATGGTTATCTGCGATTCGGAAGATGATCGGAAATCTTGGAGGTCGTCCATACAGCTCTGAATCTTTCATCGTTGGCCTAAAGCCTACCTCTCAACCCGAAATAAGCCAGCGGTATCTGGTCCGAAAAGATCCTCATCAGTTCTCACTGGATATCTGCTCAGCTGAATTGATGAACACTGTTGCCGAAGGGCGACCCTCCACTCAGAGCTCCACGTATACGGCTACAGATCTAGAGAGACTTCGAGACTCTAAGACCTCAAAAATTTCAATAGTGACAGGGACACCGACGAGTCTGCTCGACTCACCACCATCGTCTCCGGCCCAGGAAAAGTTCGCTCTGACGGGGGTCCCACATTTGGAGCTCCCTGATTTGGGCCCTTCCTCCCTCGTCGACTTCTCCAAACATGGCAAACGACAATCACGTCTCTCTTTAATGTTTTCCGATATCACAAGCCATAAATCAGTTGAGGTGAAGCCGACAGCAAGATTCCCTCGTCAAGGTTCGCTGCGATCCTGGCCAGCTACCAAGAAGATTTCCTCTAAGCCTGACATGGAGCAGGGTCCCGAGGAGAGTTGTGAGAAGGAGCAAGAGGACCCACAGGAGCAATTAGAGGACGAAGAGTCTCAGTCAAGTGGACGGCCCCTGTCTACAATCGCACCATTACCAACATCCTTCTCTCTTCGACACACTGCACCAGAACTGCCGTCAAGTCACAGATATTCGCGGTTGTTCTCTACCACATCCGAGGCTTCTAGCCAGCTGCCAAAAAGGTATTCATCCCTAGAGTACTCGCGGAACCTTACCCAGTCGCATCTACCAAGGGTGGCCCTATCTCAACCACCTTCGCCTCAAAAGAACATTCATCGTCCAACCAGTATGCAGCTACGATCCCAGCCTATGTCTTTGGCACAAATGCCTGACCGTTCTCCAAGTCTTCGCACTACTAGCCACGAATTTGTAAATCCAGCAGACACCGCAGAGAAGGCTAATTTAGATGGCCGGTCACCGTCCAGGCAATCACAAAGAAATGTCCCTTTGCCTTGCGGACCACCAGCTGGTCCTCCTCCAAGCTGTCCACTGCCAGCTGTACCCGTTGATGCGTTGCCCCTGCGCCGGCAGTCTTTAGCGGCGAGAGAAATGATCTTATCATGGAGCTGGGGTGAAGATGCTTCAGACTTTCTCTGAATTGGAGACAATATTTTTGCTATTAGTTTCGTGTTGCTTTTTAGATCCAGACTCTGGCATGAGATCTTGGCCGTGTAACGTTTTATGATACCCGAAAGCCACGAAATGTGGTAGATGCAGCAGCAATCAAGCAATTTGACATTACTTACCCTACAAAAACTTCCTTTGTTTTGTGTTCTGGTGCGCTCCTAAGCCTTACCATGAGATTTAGGCTTGGCACACCGAGATAACCATCCGCCTGTGACACATGAAGCTTGGTGCTCCATTACCAGCTCTTCGTTCGGATGACAAAAGGTCCTGGGTCATATTCTGCCTTGAAGTGGAGACTTACATTGTTTCGATACCATTCACCTGTGGAAGAGCTTGGGTTGACGATCTGGCATCCTTATCTGTCGTTCTCCGCCAGGGTGTTTTATCGGTTATGTCCATTTCACTACCATCTCCAATCTCCTTCCCATAGCGCTCCTTTCATGATTCCTCTCAGCAGTCGGAATGGCTATGCCGGTACTGTCCCTCCTGGCAAGCTTGTTAATTGTGTTCGCTGCGTTGTATAAATACATTGTCTATCCGGTCTTCCTGTCTCCCCTAGCCAAGATACCTAATGCGCATTCTACTTCATCTGTCTCCTCTGCTTGGATACTCTGGATTCGCTTAAGAGGCAAGAACAATGTAACCACGTACAAGGCTCATCGAAAACACGGACCGATTGTACGGCTTGCGCCCAATGAGGTCTCTATCAATTGTGTGGATGGGGGTATCCGAACGGTGTATTCAGGAGGCATGGAGAAGCATCAGTGGTATCCGGATCAGTTCGCGTCATATGGGTAAGCAACCGCAATGCCTAGATCTCGTCATACTAAGACCAGGCAGCGTGCTGAACATGTTCTCGACAGTAGGACACCAGGGCCATTCAGCTAAGAAGCGAATGATGTCCAATGTGTACTCCAAGTCCTTTCTTCAAACCTCTTCACAGATCGCAGAAAACTCTCTGGTCTTACTCAGGGATCGCTTTCTTCCTCTCCTGCAGCAAGCTGCTGAGAAAGGCGCTGCGATTGATGTACATGAAATGAACAACGCATTTACCATGGATTTCATGTCTGCTTACCTATTTGGTATCGCAAACTCTACAAAATTCTCCGTCGACCCGGTGGCAAGACGACAATTTCTCCATCCATACCACAGTCGAAGGCATTATGAATTTTACTCCCAGGAAGTACCAAGATTGAAGCAGGTCACGAGAAAGATTGGTTTGCCGTTGGTTCCCAAGTCCGTCGATGACGCAAATGCCGAGATAGAAGCTTGGGGCATGAAAATGTGTGACGGTGCCAATTCTCACTTGGATGGAGTGCCATCGCCTGGCACAGACCCTATCGTCTACAAGCAGTTCAAGACCGGAATGGAGAAGAATCAGGGTAAAGCTGCTGGCACTGATACCACAGATCGTATGCGTCTTGAGATTGCTTCGGAGATGCTGGATCAACTTGGCGCTGGTCATGAGACAAGCGCAATAGCCCTGACGTATCTGTATTGGGAGATGTCCCAACATCCAGATCTGCAACGGAAGCTTCGAGATGAGGTTCTCACCCTCGAGCCACCGATTAGATGGCCTCCCCCAACAGAAGGCGAGTTTGATCTGCCATCTTCAAAATTGGTCGCCGGCCTACCACTGTTACACGCCATCATGATGGAGAATCTTCGTCTGCATGCACCCATTCCGGGCATAGAGCCTCGAGTTACCCCTGCGGGTGGATGCACCCTCGCTGGCTACACCAACATTCCTGCCAATGTTCGCGTAAGTGCGATGTCGTATGCACTTCATCGCAATGAGGAGGTATTCCCGGAGCCTGAATTGTGGAACGTGGACAGATGGCTCAAGCCGGCGGAATCAGCAGAGATGAAAGAAATGCTACGCTGGTTCTGGGCATTCGGTAGCGGCGGTAGGATGTGTATTGGAAGTAATCTGGCGATGCAAGGTGACATTCCATTCTTCGCTGCTCCGGACTGCGATGCTGACACTTTGCGACAGAGATGAAGCTCATTGCAGCGGCCATTTACTCCAACTACACGACCAGTATCGTCGATGATGATGGCATAGAGGCCATTGACGCATACACGACAAAGCCCCGAAGCAATCAGCTCATATTGCGGTTCGAACATGTCTAGGTCCGCCGGGTGGGTGGGAGATTTCAGCATGCGTTGAACCTGGGCTGTCATCACATCGAACCTTCAAGCTGTGATCGCGAAGTCATGCACCTGAACATGCACTACTCCAGCTGGCCGCGCATCTGCTGCGGTGGCACAGCTCTCTTGCCCGGGGGGCAGCAGTCTACTTATACTTGCTGGACCCCTGGACATGTACTTAATGGAGCCAAATTTAGTCGGGCCTGGCCCTAACTACCTAGCTGGTCAGTTTAGTTAAAGGTTCATGCTCGGAAAATTGCCGACGCTGGTTGAAGCAGGGTTATCATTTACTATGTATGCTCTAAGTTGGGTGACTAACCAGATGGGAGTAGCTGGCTGTCTCGCTGTTCCCAGTTCCGAATTTGTGCGGCAGGGTTCATATAGAAACCAACCGGCATGCAGTCAGTCGCGCACGCGCACGTGGTGGTGAAGCAAGGGAGGTGGAGTGTTCAACAACAACACCAGGTGCACGGTCAGGCATAGCGGGCGAAGCTGAGACAGAGACTACGTAGAGCCAGACCATTCACTCCAACTCCCCGTCGTAGTCGTCTTTCTTTATCGCCATCCACGGCTCGCCATTGGAAGGGGTATGTACATCGCAATCAATAGTGGTTGCAGGCACTCGGGAGATAGACTTTGAAACATCACGCTTGGGGCACGTTTGGGCATGCTCCCGCTTCGCTTGGACTGTGTTCTGGCACAGTGGTCCCAGTAGGCGGCATCAAACATCATCACCTTCTCCTGGAGCTTGTGCGGATCAGGCATAATCTTCACCAGCTCACCCAGTCCCTTTTCCTGCGCCCGCTGCGCTGCAGCAGCGATTGGCCTGCGCCATGTCCACCACCGCCCTGCACCACTATCCTGCCCTTTTTCCGTCTATCGCTCGAATCTGACCCTCATCGTTTCCGCCACACTGTCTTCCATCTGCGTTGGATATTCTCATTCTTTCACGCTGCAACGGAGTCTGTAACTTTCTTTTCGTTGGTAAGTTTCGGGCAGCACGAGATTAACCCAACAACACCAGCTCTCCTTATCGTGCAGCTCGATCCAACTAACACCGCAGCCGACAGCGACGAAGCCGAAGTCCCCCGTCAGGATACAAATTATTCAAGCATTGCTGCCTTCAGTGGCAAGATCCTCCAGGAGAACCTCGGATATCTCTCGTGGACCAGCGAGCCGCTGCCAGCCAATGCGACCATCCGCTTCCTTCTCTACGCTTTCAGCTTTCAAGCGTTAGGACATCGCCTTCCCGTCAATCATGCCCTGGCGGCCACTCCCACGAATCGCCTTTGCAGTAGCCACATATCCCTTCCAGCCATCCTCTCCCTCCGACTTACCTCTCGAGCTTGGCGATGAACTTTACATAATCGAACAAGGTGGAAAGGATGGTTCTTGGTATCGAGGCTACCTCGTTGCGCCTCCATCTCTGCTGGCCGGCCTGACGAGTGTCAAAGGCCAGACTCTAGAGGCGCGAGTGTTTTCGGGCATCTTCCCACAATGCTGTGTGGAGGTTCGAGAAGAGCTCGGAGAGGCGGACCTGGAACAAGATCTCCCGAATGGAGATCTTAATGGTATGAAGCATACAGACACGGACACTGGCGAATTGCATGAGTTAGGGGCCTCCGAGCAACCTGAAAGCGCAGCTGGACTCAAAGTCTTGGGCAGGATAGATTCTAGAAAGAGCTTGGAATTGACAACAATCAGGCCGCATTCGCGCTCAAAGGACCCCAGGTTAAACGGCGTGGAACTGGAGTCATCTCAAAAGAGCCCCGGATCACCGTTGACACCGGAATCAGGGCAGGGGGGTCGTCCCCAAACCACAAAACCTGCTGCGCCAGTGCCAATGCTGAAGATTGGAGATGAGACGCCTACTTCGGTACGGGAACCATTGGTAGACGAAATCGCATCTTGCCTGCGAGAATGGCACTCTACAAATTTACACGAGCTGCTTCTGAACCGACAATATGGTTCTCTGGAGAGGATGTCGACCATTGTCTCGCAGCTGGATCTGGCACGGCGGCAACTTCTTCACAACGTTCTGACTGCGCAAGAACGATCCGTCATTCGAGAACAGACGGCTTGGAATCTAGTCAAGGGCAACAAGATGCTCAGCGGCGAAGTGATTGTCCGAGATCCCGCACAGCGAGGACGACTTTTAACAGGAAACGACTCGGCCATGGAGATGACAAAGCTGCAATCTGTGATGAGTCTTCTTGATTCGGGCCAGATGGCGCACACGGAAGGACTGGCTCTTCACCATCTCTTATTAGAGATCAAGGCTGTGACTGGGGCAAATCTAGATGCCATGAGCCTGACAGCGGCTCTCTGCCTCAAAGGAGAAGACGGCACGCTTTCGCCTTTGTCGGAGACGTTTGCTCTCGATATACCGTCGTCCGATTCCTTGGTCAACATGGCACGAAGCAGTAAGCTCAAGACCCTCTTCACTGATCTGAGCACGGCCGATATCGGTGATCTTGGTCAGGCCCGAAAACAGCAGCTTTTCCTCGTCGTGAAAGTCAAAGCAACTCAAGCGCCAAGAGCGCGTTCATCTGCAAAGGGCAAATCTGCGCCCAACGATAGTATTTTGTCGACCAAGAGCCCAAGTGCATTGAACAGCCCGGTGATAGACGGCCAAAGGGGCGGGCGGAGGAGCCTTATGTTTGGAGCCAAGAAGAACAGAGCGGGATCGAAAGAAGCCAACGGATCCATTCCAGACGGCAGAATGACGCCCCAACCTGAAGAGCGCTCTCCTTCAACCATGGCGGAAGTGCGAAATGAAGCTCCATCGCCAACTACAGGCAGCGGTCCACCCGTTGTGCGCACTGTTGGCGTGGGTTTGCTCGAGGTTGGGGTGATAATGAGGCAAGGCAAGGATATAGAGCAGATGCTCACCATCTGGTCTCCTGCCGATTTTGACGACGAAGAAGACGAGCTCAGGCACACTTTTGACAGAAACATCACAACCATTCTACCCAGCTCTACAGGAAGGTATGTCCGGTCGAATAAGGCATCTCGAATTCATGTCCATCTTCACTCCTTTGTCGCTCCTGACGCCGAAACTCTGATACGAACCAACCCCACATCTATGCATATGGTCACTCAGACGCAGAAGATTGGCTTTTCCGAAGCACCGACGAAGCCCAGGTCAGATATCTATCTGACGTTCTCGGAAGCCAACATCCCACGAGATGCTCTTCTCTCTCATCCAGAATCTGGACTCGTGCAAATTTCGGGCGCTTCTACTATGCGGAATCTTCAGCTGACGATGGAAGTGCGTGATGGATCCGGCAAGCGGATCGACCATTGCATCTATCCGTCCTCTAACAGTACTGGGTCCACCGCCTGGCGGACTACTGTGACGGAGGTTGGAACTCAGTGGGATCAAACAGTCTGTCTGAAGATACCTAAAGCGCAAGTTCCGGGTTCACATTTGATCATGAGTGTAGCAGACGCACCCCAATTTCCCTTTGCGCTGAGCTGGATGCCTCTCTGGGACCAGCACGCCTTCCTAAAGGACGGCCATCATAATTTGCTCATGCACGCATATGACAAGACGACTTCAAGTATAGTCAACGGAAAAGGTGCCTATTTGTCACTACCTTGGGATTCAACAGGAAAGACAGTGGCTTCCCAGGACGAAAGTGTGACTGGTCCAGTGGCGACCTTGGTCCTGGAAAGCTACTTATGTAGCACAGAGTATTCGCAAGATCAAGTTATCCTCGGCCTGATTAATTGGAAACAACAGACATCCGCGCAACTGATGGATCTGTTGCAAAAGATTGTTTTCGTACCTGAGATCGAGATCGTGAAGCAACTGAGTGATGTGTTTGACGCTCTCTTCGCCATCGTCGTGCACAAATCAGGAGAAGCAGACTATGAGGATATCGTCTTCAATGATCTGGTAACCGTCCTGGGTATTGTGCACGACAGAAGGTTCAATCTGGGACCCTTGGTGGACCAATATGCCAGGAACCGGTTTGACTTTCCTTTCGCGACCTCTTGTTTGATGAGGAGTTACACCAGACTTCTAGAAAATGCCACTGTTCCGCAACAAGCACGAAACCTAAGGGCCGCATTTAAAGTCGGGCAACACATACTGAAATTCATCATAATCGCTCGAGAACAGCAGAAGCTAAAAGAAGAAGGCATTGGCATCACTGGCATCCAGAAAATTTTTAACGAGGAGATGCAATCAATCTTTCGAGCACTGGAAAGTTTGATGCGAAACCCGGCGCCGGTCCTCATTGGTAGCAAGACATTGGTTGTTCAACATTTCCATACATGGTTGCCTGAACTTCTTGCGGCGTTTCCAAAGGACGAAGCCGTCAAGATCGCCGTCCGTTTCGTCAACTCGTGTGAAGATGTGAAGGGCAAACTCATCCTTTACAAGATCATTTTCATCTTAAACCTCACGCAGCTCGATGAATTATTCGTGGCGCCGTCAGATCGACAAGTTCTGATCACAAATACCTTCATGTGGTTGTCACCATACTGGGGTGCAACTAGTCAAGTCACTGAGCAGTGGAGAGATCAAGTCCGTCTTTGTGGCTCAGTGGTTGCGGAACTACTTTGTCAACCAAGCTCCGAACTTCACGATTTCATGCCAAAGATCGTTGCTTCGTATTGTGCAATTGGGGCGCAGGGGAAATTGGAGAAGAACTCGTTATCATTCCTCTTCTCCAAAACGTACCCTTTCGCCTCTAAACAGATCCTAGGCAAGCAGATTTTCGATGAAGCACTATTGGAATTGGCAGCTTTGATGTCTTCCATCGCTAAAATACCCTCGCCTCCCTCAATCAAACTTGTCGACCAAGAAATGTCTACGTACATCCTATCCACCCTCGACGCTCAGAAATCTGTACTTGAATGCACAGCTTATCCCGAATCCTGGTTGAGTTTACACATCTATCACCACCGGTCAACAATGCAAGCGCTCGAATACATGTACAGCCTCCTCACAAGTTCATTCTTGCCACCTCCAGATCTCGCAGAGCAATTCGACATGGAGCTCTGGAAAGCTTTCTTCATGACACTGCTCAAGCTGGTTGGCAGTGATGCACTGGCTCTTGAGACGTTTCCTGAGCAGAAGCGAAGAGCTGTCTGGAAGATAGCGGGAGATGTTCGTGAGCAAGGTGCAGACCTGCTCAGACGTTGCTGGGAGGCAATCGGCTGGGAGACCAATACGGATGAGCTTCGAAGGTATAAACTCAGTAGGCTAGGCGGATACCAAGTTCAATACGTTCCCAGCCTTGTCTGCCCGATTGTCGAACTCTGCTTGAGTGTTCATGAGGGACTGCGCCACGTCGCTGTCGAGATCTTACAGACGATGATCGTTAGTGAATGGGCTTTAAGTGAAGACCTTGGTTTGATCGAGACGGAGATGATTGCGAGTCTGGATCTGATCTTCAAAACCAAGAACATAAACGAAAGCATTACGCAGAAATTGTTCATTGGAGAATTGCTGGACTTATTTGAGCCGATTGCCAGCCTCCCAGATGATGCGCTCTGGATTGCACTGAAAGAGCTTGTGACGACGGTCGACGAGCTCATGGACCTGCTTGTGGCAGCTCATGCGGATTCGGTTGAATCTAGCTTGCACACATTAAGATTAATGGAGTTCATGAAGGATATGCAGAAGGAAGACATTTTCATCCGCTACGTGCATGAGCTTGCCCGGATGCAGGAAAACGGGCGAAATCCAACAGAAGCTGGACTGGCTCTCCAATCTCATGCAGATCTTTATGTATGGGATACTAGCAAAGCCCTGCCGGCCATTGGCAATCCTAATTTTCCCGAGCAAACCTCCTTCGAGCGGAGAGAGGCGCTGTATTTCCAGATGATTGAACATTACGAGGATGGCAAAGCTTGGAGTCTCGCACTGGCTAGCTACCAAGAGCTTGCACATCATTACGAGCACACCACATTTGACTTTTCGAAGCTTGCTCGCGCACAAAGATCTATGGGCAAGATCAATGAGGCTATTGCAACGCAAGAGGAGCAATATCCCAGGTATTTCCGAGTACACTATCGTGGCCTTGGATTTCCGTCCTCCATCCGTGGCAAAGAGTACATATTCGAAGGCACGCCCAATGAGCGGATGGCAACGTTTACAGATCGCATGCAGAAGCAATATCCGAGTGCGTCGGTCACTCAATCAACTCAAGCCGAACACGTCGAAGGGCAATATCTCCAAGTTTCCAGTGTCAGTCCATTTCGAGAATTGAATCACCCAGTCTACCAACGCTCCAGGGTACCTCCATCCATCAGAGAACATCTCCTCGTCTCAATGCCTCATCAATTCTCCGTCACTTCCAAGAGACCTCTCACAGGGACGAACGTCAAGGAACAATTTGTCGAAAAGACCGTGTTTACTACCGCAGAGCCATTTCCCAATTTGCTCCGAAGGAGTGAAATACTTGCTGCGGAAGAAGTCAGACTTACTCCCCTCCAGACAGCCGTTGAGCGAACATGGCGCAAGACTGCCGATTTGTTGGCTTTGGAGAAGCGAGCCGTCTCTGGCGAAGATCCAAACAACGGCGCTTTGACTGAAACTCTTACCCAGTTACTTGCCATCGGATCCTCAGACAGTGCTTGTCTAGCCCATTACCGCCAATTCTTTCCAGTACCAGAAGGTGGAACGAAGAAAAGTGATGACGACGGCGACGGCGGCGAAGATGCCGACGAAGACGAGAACAAACAGTCCGATGATTCACCGACTCCACCAGATCCTCTCCTCCACGCCCTTCGCGTGGCAGTCTCTGACCATGCCTCAGTAATTCGACGCTGCCTCGCCCTCTACACACGACCTTCCCTTCAAGCCACGCGTAGAGATCTGTGCGAACTTTTCGAACGAGCCTACCCCGACGATGTTCGCCTTCCCACTCCGCCATCTCGCTCCCAAGCACAACCGCCCGAGTTGCATCTGCCAACCAACACTTCTAATTGCCAGTCTCGGAAAGGCTCTTTCGATTCCGCAAACCGCCGAGGCCCTGGATTGAGCCCGGAGAGGCCCGTTTCGGCGATTATGGGTAAATTGAGCCTAGACACCCTTACTCAGCTTCGAAGCGCTGACACAAGCCGTGTCGGCAGTCCCGAACCCAATCTCGAAGGTGGCGGACGAAAATCCCGCCAAGATCGCACACACAACCGTCTCAGCCTGAATTTTCTGAGAAACACCAAAGGGAGTTTGACACCGGAACAGCTCCGAGAGCCGGGTTCAAGGCGTGGCGAACCTGTCAAACCACAACCACAGCTTCATCCGGAGATTGCACAGGAATCGCGGGACGTTTCACTGAGAGGAGGATACGATAAAGCGATTGAAGGCGACGGGAGCGGAGCGGTAAGTCCGCGAGCGAATGGGATCACTAAGGATGTCCCACTCCCAGAGGCTTCTACAGCAAACACACTTCCCCACGTCAACTCGGCAGGCAGCTTGACTGATGTAATGGGATCTTCGACACCACCATATGACCATGTCGATCCAGACACGCTGATCACGACACCGCCACGAGAACGCTCAACTAGTTGGGAGCGGAATCGAGTCAGCATGAATGGTGACGACTTGCAGCGAAATGGTCAATGTCAAGATGTTACGACCACTGCTCCAGCCGCCGGTGGCAACAGCGCTAAGCGACACTCTTTCATCGAGACTGTCATTGGATCTCTGACGAGTGGGAGACCGAGCCATGCCGCAGGGACAGTAGCAGATTCTCAAGAAACTTCGGAATTCAATCGGCCGGGGTCGCCCCTGAGGTCGAGCGAGTCTAATGAGGATTTCGGGAAGCGACTGACAGATAGTCTCGGTGCCAACATAAGCACTGCACGCTTCAGGAAGGGCAGCCACATCTCCGACAGCAAGAACCATGGGCAAGATCACAACGGAACGGCAGGTGGCAATGGCGTGGTTCCAACTGACTCGAGGCCCGGAACAGCTACAAGCGGCGTGACGGAAAATAGTACCGTGAGCACAGGAAAAGAGAGGAAGCGCACCAGCTTGCTCAGCAAATGGGGCAGAAAGAAGAGTGAAGAGTCGACGATGAGTGCCACATCGATGAAAAGTGGTCGAAAACTCAGCCGCAAGCATGGCAATAATGCTAATAATGTGGGGAGTGTGGTCGAGGAGTAACGAAGGCCAAAGGCAGGCAGGCGGGCGGGAATTGTTTCCATTGCATTGCAGAACATGATTCGGTGCAAGGGATTTGTTTCCTGTGAATCGAATGATGCTCGATGGAGTGACCAGAATGCGATGGTGAGATATAGCAGCGCTGCTACTCCTTTTTTCTAGGTCCAATGTGTGACTTGACCAACTACGTACACGGTAGTGGTGTCGGATACTATAGTAATTGCTAGTCTAGTTGCTGTTGGGTACATAACTCAAACAGCCCTTCGTTTGGAAGATGTAGATCTCTGGACGCAATGATAGCCGGTGGTCAGAGGCAATCCATTCTCTTTTCCTGTTCCATGCCTGTGTGTCCTGACGAGAATCCCCGTTCCTGGTCGACGGACGGATATCCGTTACTCTGGCCTTCACTCTAAGATGAGGTTGGGAAAACGCGACTGAGGGCTGAGATGATATTGGCTGGTCAGGTATGCAGCTGTCGCTGCCTTCTTACCACTGTACCCATGTATGTATCGGTAGGACAGCTTGACCAGCATAAGCTCGTCTCAGCTCTCCCCCAGCCTTTCTCCCTCCCACTTCACCCCTGGCTACTATTACTGTGTCCGACATCGAACTCCAATCCATCATCTTCATCGAGACTAGAAAGCCTAATTCCACTCCGCCCTCTTCGAAACCCGGTGCTTCGGCACGTGGCTCTACTCATTGACTGCTTACTCGAATGCTACCTCTCTCCATGATATCAGAGCATGTCTTTGGTAGCAGGAGCCCTGCTTGAAGCTTCCCATGTCTTCAATGCTACCGCTCAAGCTCTTGTCTCTTCCTCTTCGAATCCTCCCTTGAACATGTTCTCCTCGATCCTCCCTTTCCTGCTGGCGTTGCTTCGCCTGTCCGAATCTGCATATCTTGACAACATACAGCAACCTTCTACCGTGCTAGACTATTTTCAGACTGATCTATAGGTATTTGCAGGTACAACAACTCCCTAGCCGGCTACTCCGCCTGCAACCATTCAGACTCATACGTTTCAACGGCTGGTACAAACGCCTCCGTCGTCTGGGAGAAGAAATACCTCGCCCCCGCCACCAAACGCTTCGCAGACTCAGTCACAGGCTACAACTGGACGACTGCAGATACCTACAATCTCCAAACCCTGTGCCCATACGAAAGAGTAGCCCTAGGGTACAGCAGCTTCTGCACCCTCTTCACCCTTCCCGAATGGCAAGCCTTCGAATACAGCATCGACCTCTCCTCCTACGGCAACAACGCCTTCGGCTCCCCCACCGGCCGCGCCGTCGGAATCGGCTACGTAGAAGAAGTCTACGCCCGGCTCCAGCACCATCTCTACAACCTTCCACCCGGGGCGACGCAGGTAAATACAACACTCGACGAAGACGAAGAAACCTTTCCACTTGACCAAACGCTGTATTTTAATTTCAGTCATGATAGGATTATCATGTCTGTGATCACGGCTTTCGGACTGAGGCAGTTTCATCAGAGATTATCTCCTGAGGGACCGCCAGTGGATCAGCAGTTGGTGCTTAGTCATATGACGCCCTTTGCTGCGAGGTTCGTGATAGGGGTTATTCGTACGCCGTTTCCGCTCAAATTGAACCGTCCGCAGAATAGTGCCGATGCGAAAGTGGACCATTACTATGACGGTCAGGATGGAGCAGGTGAAGCGTCATACGTACATATAACCCTCTCCCAGCGGACCCTCCCCCTCCACGCCTCATACACCGAGTGCGAATACCGAGATGACGGCTACTGCGAATTGAGCGCTTTTCTGGACGCGCTGGCAACCCTGCTGCAAAGCGCCAAGTACGAATTCGCCTGTATCGGCCAGTATGGCCCCGAGACCGTTACCGATGGTGCGCCATTGCGGACGAGAAGCGATAGGCCAGATGAGATATTTCTACCCGGAAAGGGAATGGGCACTGGACCGGGAAGCCCTGAAAGGCGGAGCAGTGACGCCTGGCGGGAATAAAAGCAGAATCTCTGCGTGAACGGGGTTCGGTTGAGCCGCTTTCCTCCCCCTGGACCCACTGGGAGACTGGTTTTACACTGCTTCTTCCACCTAATGACCACGTCAAATACGGCGAAGAGAACCAAGCCTCGAAATTTAACAATCATCAACAGGCATGGTCTTCGCTGGCAGTCACCCACCCCACTCCCAATCTGACCTGACCTTACCTTACCTTACCTAACTACCTAGTCCGCACATGCTTCAAACACTTATATCCACGGCGGCTTCCCGCCCCTTTCGCTCCGCCCTGTAAGTCGTCCACGCATATCCTGTGGTATGATTCATTAACGCAGCTTCCTCTCCACCAACGCATTATATACCTAACTATTTAGTTGTGTATGTGTGGGTCTTGTGGAGTGAGGAGAGTCTTGTTTTAGTGATGGCATTATTGTCTTGTGGTGGTGAGGTTGGTGAGGGGGTCGGCTTGGATACGCGAGGTGTGCAGTGCAGTGTAGTGTAGTGCAGTGTAGTGTAGTGCAGTGTAGTGTAGTGCAGTGTAGTGTAGTGCAGTGTAGTGTAGTGTAGTGTGATGCTGGAGTTGGGTGTTGAGGATGGATTGGGGGTGGAGGTTTGGATGATTGGTTTTGGGTGGGTTGGTGCAGTCATGTCATAGGTGGTGGTATAGGTGGGCAGTGGGTGGATGATGGAGATACGAGCATACGATACTGATAATGTTCAATCAATCCATCAATGGAGAAGCTGCAACATCTCCTCCACGGTGGCGATCTTCTCTCTCGGCTTCCCGCCCATTCTCTTTCCCCTCTCCTTTTCTGCGGCGTCAATCTTGTTCCAGTCCGCCCAGCTCACTGGCCTCAAGTCCAGCTTCTCCCTCTCCGCCCTATCTCTCACGCCCTCCCAGCCCCGAGACTCGGCACCCCCGATGAATCTCTGATCCGCCGTCGTCGACCCTGCTGCAGATCGGCTCTGTCTTTCTTTCCAGTCCTGGACTACGGCTTCGGCGGTGATGAATGCATCCGCCATGGTCGAAGCGATGACACCGGTGGGACCGCGCTTTACCCATCCAGCGCAGTAGAGGCCCGGTATCGGGACTCCGTACTCGTGCGTCATCTCTTGCGGGGCATGTGCGTGCTGTGGACGGGAGACTATTCTCCCAGCACCGTCGTTAGGGAAGATTCCCTTCTGGACGTCGAATGGGATGTCGTTCTCGGCCAGGCCTGGGAGGGGTTCGGATTTGTAGCCGATGGAGCGGAAGAGGGTCGATGTGGGAATGTTGACGTGTGATGGGTCCGGTGGGGTGGGGAGTAAGAGTGAAGTGGGAGAGTTGGGGTCGGCGAGTTGGTTGCGGATGAATTTGACGTGGTCGGATTTCCGGGGGTTGGGGCTTGACCAGTGAATGGAGTGCGGTGAGAGGAGGAAGTCGAGGGACCAGGATTTGGAAGCGTTGGGAGGAGAGGGGGAGCCTTTCTTTAGAAGTTCGAGGAGGCGTCTTTGGGGTCGAGGGAGGGATTTGAGGTCGGGGGGAAAGAGGGATGCTGGTATTGGTTTGAAGGACGTGTTTGGGAGTTGGAACATCTCGCGTATCTCTTTTATTGTGAATGCTGCTTGGGCAGGCCCTCTACGACCAACTATCCTGATATTCTTGATTCTGCTCTTCGACAGCCTTGCTAGAGCATACTTCGTCATGTCCGTTTTTCTCAGAACATTGATATCGGTCAATAAAGTTCGTGCCACATCCAGTGCCACATTTCCTTGTCCAACAATCACAGCATCTTCTCCGGCTGTGAGATCGGGGTTGAAATCGCGATATTCAGGCAGGCCATTGTACCAGCCGACAAAGGCGCGAGCAGAGTATAGATGCTTTGCACCTCCTTCTCCAGGGATACCAAGTTGACGATCCTTCGATGCTCCGTATGCGAAGATGAAAGCATTGTAATGTGATAGCAGATATTGGATGGGAAGTTGTGGCCCAACACGAACATTGCCAATGAAATTGAAGCGTGGTGATGCTGCGACTTCAGTGAACGTGTCTTGGCAGTTCTATACCGCACGTCAACCACCACTATCAACAAGATTTGATTCTGCTAACCTTGACTTCTGGATGATCAGGTGCTACCCCATAGCGGACCAGACCGAATGGTGCTGGCAGCTGCTCGTACATGTCAATGATGGCATCGTCCACGAGAGACAGCAACCTCCTGGCAGCATAGAAGCCTGCCGGACCGGACCCGATGACCGCCACACGCAGAGGCGACGCAGTCGAGAGCAGCGCATTGTTGCTGAGAGCGCGCGGGAAAGAGGCCCGGAGAGCAGATGGATGGAGGTTACAGCTGCGAGGTCGACGTGAAGATAGGGTGGCCACCCATCGACTGCAACGCTTCATGCTTCGCGCAACAATGCTCATGGCAGAACAGAGAGCGCGCCATCATCTCCGCACATTCATCGTCTTCTCAAGAGGCTTGTGAGTTGTTGATTTCCCCAAATCATCCTTACGGTCGGATGCTCTCCCAATTTCCCACGCTTTGCTTATCGATTGTTGCTCTGGCAGCACTAGCGTCTCGGCCTTTGTTTTCCCCTGCAAGACGTCGTCGACCATCGGCGTCCTCACATTCCCCACGATATCGGGGCCGCATTCTTTCATCATATCTCCAGCTCGCCCAGCGAACGATCAGTCGCAATGGGATTGGAACCACCATTCCTTTATGACCCGCCATCGCGATACTCGTTCAGCGGTCCCACGGAAAGAGGCTTCAATCCTAAGGCTGCGACTCAAGCAAGCTGGTCATCGCCTGCCTCAAAGCCAAAGCCAGATGGTCCCTTGCTTAACTTTAACAATCATCCAGACTCTGTGAGTGCTCCTTTTATTAGTGTGCGCCTCTTCCGCTAATATTGTCACAGTACCTGATTGTGCCATATGGCAACCTCGACGCGAAACCAATGAGTCCAAACACGAACAGCAAAGTCAAATACACGAGACAAGTTCAGCTGGCATTACGATTGCTGGCTCTTTTGGGAGCATTGGGCATCCTGTTCTGCGTGATCGCAATCAAAGGAACATCAGGCTCGCTAGGATGGATCATTCGGGTGGCACCAGCCGTCGCCTTGCTCCACCTGGTATATGCGGTATACCATCTTTGTCGCTCTCCGACAGGCAGGACTCCTGCATCTAGTGCCAGCTATATGCTTTTTGCAGCCATGATCGATGCTGGTATTCTTCCATTCCTGGCCTTTACTGCCGTCATGGCGCACAATGAATATACAAGCGGCACGTATGGTTGGGACACCCTATTTGGCGTTCCACTTACCACTTGGTACATCGTCTACTCCACGTTCTTACTATGTGTCATCGAAGGCGGCCTTCTCTTCGTCTCGCTCATCCTTGGGATGTACCTTGCTATCATTTTCCGAAAGATCGCCAAGCTACCTCCTGACATGAATCCTCTCGAGCCAAATTTGACAGCTCGACCACATAAGCGGAATCAGTCAGAGCTTACTACATCAGACAAACATATGAGTCAGACGTCTGTCGTTGCACGAAATCGCATGTCCAACACAGCAGACCCTCTCATTGCTCCAGGCAGAAGAGTGCCATTCATGCATACCAGAACAGATTCCGCAGACAGCGTTCCAATTTATCAGAATGAGACTAACAGCGCACGAAGCTCTCGTGCAGACATTTCGACAGCCGAGAACCTCTATCAACAATCCAACCATTCACTCCGTGGCTCCTACGTCTCGGTCAACAAATCCCTTCCCAGTCCACCCTCTCGTCCACAATCCGCAATGGCACCTTCCGTCAGCTCCCGCTACGCAGGAGCCGGTCTCGACCATCGACCCGCACGCTCATCTCACCTCACCCAAAACGACAACACCTGGCAAACATCCAACCAAAATGGTCGAGTCTCCCCTCTACACACCTACCACCAACGAGCAACCACCCCGCGATACCCCCAAGCCCAACCTCTGAACGACGAAAATATTCTCCCTATCTCGCCGGTCTCCTCACGTGCCAGCACTCCGGACCTAGACCGTGGCGCAGACTACATGGAAATCAAGAAATGGTATGAATCGCCTCATATCAAAAACAAACGGAGTCAAGATTACATCCCGGTCCAGCAGCAGCAGCATTACTCCCCCAATCGCGCGCAGCAGGCAAGACACGACCGGAGAGTAAGCTTGTATGACTTCGATCGGGATCTACGTTCGCCGAGTCCCAACACAAAGAAGACACAAGACCCTCGAAACCCGCTGGGAATGAATCCTCCAAGTCCGGCGTGCCCTGAAGATGTGCAACAGCACATCCTAGCCATTGAATACGGCGATGTGGAGGAGCCAAAACGATACGCCCTCTACGACGCCCCCGTCAACCTCCCCCTTCCTCTCCCATCACAGCAGTCTCAGTCCCAGAGACCCAAGCAAGCGAGTCGACCATCCAGCTTCGTCGGCTCAGGCAGTAAAGGTAAGTATTATGGCGACTTGAGGAGTCCGGTTGGGAGTATCAATAATGGCGGGTTTGAGAGGGATGGAATTGCGATGGCGAGTGATACGGCGTCGGATCATTCCAAGGATAATCCCGAGAGGACAGAGACAATGGATAGTACCGTGAGTGGGAACGTGGAGATTTTGGCGGATGACGATGATGATGAGGATGAGGAGGGGGATATGTATGGAGATGGTGGGACTCGGTGGGGGTATACCGGGGGCGATTACGGAGGGGGCTATCTACTAGAAAGGCAGAACGAGAAAGAATATCCCCATGAAACTGACAGAAAAGGGCGAGTCGTTAGTAATACCGGCCATGATCTCTCGGGTGGATATGCTGGCCTCGGAACGGAATTCGGACGTGGCATGGGGAGGAGGCGGGAGGTTAGTGGGAAGGTTGTCGAGGAGGGGAGGGGTGGGGGTCATGCGCATGCGTCTGGTGCACACGCCAACGCTGGCCAGGAAGATGCTTTGGGGATGCATATGGCATCGGCCAGGGTGAACGGGAACGGGAACGGGAATGCGAATGTGAAGGCAGCTTCGAATCCAGCGGGGATGGGCGCTGCGGGTTGGGCGAGGTTCAAGGGACTGTGAGGGAGAGATGGCATTACTCTGATATGGTCTGACCTAGACCTGGCGTTGGGTTGAATCTTGACGCGCCTTTGTCTGTTCGGATGTAAATGTGTGGAGGTGTTGGGATATGTGTCTGGCCGTACAGTGCTTGAACGAGCCGTGTTTCTATAGCCGGAACAGGTATTGTAGATAAAAATGAATCTGACCTGATGGGGTCTTCTCGTTTCTGGTTGGTTTTCGTACCTTCTAGCCTGCTTGCTTGCCTGCCTGCCTGCCTGTCTACCTGCCTAATCGGGTAATGCCCAACCAAGGTGTCCGTGATGTATGCGATGGGTGTTAATGAATTGATGTGACCTGCTCTGATTATATATATCTGAGTGCGGCCTCTGGACTTACCGCGCGATGGGTGTGAGCTGTCGGGATACATCTCCCGCCAAGTAGGCAGGCATCAAATGGTATTGAACAAGCTGTCTTACAGAGAAGTCTCAATCTGGCTCATCGACGACGCATCTCGTTTTTCCGATTCAACCAACCCTCATCCCAGCCTACCTGCCTCTATATCTACCTCTTCGCATCACAGTCTAATCAACCACACACACACACACACACACACACACGCACACACGAACCAACCATTTCAATCTACAGCACAAC
>JAABUK010002184.1_pt1 | contig 35572 bp, 52 predicted proteins | sample 5559141 | NCBI WGS metagenome assembly JAABUK01 (sample SAMN10711869, study PRJNA513367) | rock metagenome | isolation source: Antarctica rocks | place: Antarctica: Victoria Land, Pudding Butte nord | collected 2016-01-03
CCCTATCCGCCACCACCCTCTCCGCCACCTTCATCACCCCCACCACCACCGCCCACACCTGTCGTGCTCCTGCTCCTCCAACAAATGCCACCGCTTTTGATGCAGCAGTCTGGTTCAGTGGCATCCTGCGTGGGGACAGGCCTCTCACCTTATATGGCAATAACAGCATGGCCGGCCCAATCACCCAGGTCAGTGTCTTTGGCTCAGCTCCATCCAACTTGTCCTCAATACAGCTTGCAAGATGATTATCAGAAGCACTGCATGCATGAATTGTATACCTACCATTGCAGGTACTGCCCATCAGTTATAATCATGCATGGTCAAGCTTTGTGCCATCTGTTCGAGACAAACAACACTACAGACTTGCAAGTCCAACCAGCCTGTCCGCGTCAGCAATCATACTCATCCCAGTCAAATGCCCTGGGTACAGAATTCACTGCCTATGTGTAGAGATGAAATCTGACAGAGTCTGTATACTGGCTCCAGATCTGGGTGGACGGCCCCTCAATGTCAAACAACATTGCTATACCAGACGCCAGTGGAGTCTTTGTGGTGGAAGCTGTTCCCCCCCTGTATGTCAACTCCTCAGGCGTTGTCAGCCTTACTCAAAGCCAGATCCTGCAAGTGGGTCAACTCATTGCTGGGAGCATTGGCCGCAGCTTCGGTGAGTCATGCAGCCTGCATAAAGCCTGATGTTGACACATTCTCTGACATGCGTGGCAGCCAATAATACCATAATGCCAAGGCTACTGAAATGTGCTGCACAAAGGGAAGCATACACATGCTTGCATGTGTCAGCCAGAACCAATGTACCTGATCTTGTGCAATGGGCAATCAAGGACATAGTAATAATCAGGTAAAAAAGATGACTCAGCTTTCCAGCTCATGATGAGCTACGCACGTGCAGGACAAGTCTTGTCTCTCCAGAGCAGTCTGTCTTGTGCATCCCCATAAGGTCTACTGACTCGACAGTTCGTTGAACAATCAAGGGCATGGTGCAGGCAATATCCATGTCCCTGGCAGCAGTGTCACCACACAGCAGCTGAGCATCAGTCAGGCGGGGGCGGCACAAGACGGGTCACAGGATCTGACTCTTGGTAGCCTGAGCGCCAGTGCAGCAGTTGGGAGCCCGGTCACTGTGACATTGACGGCAGCTAATGGTGCAGCAGGCACGACAGGAGGTACAGTCTCTGCAAGCAGTCAGCATAGCCAAGTCATCTTGCAACAGCTGCATGGCATTGCACAAACGCAACACTTGATGAGGTCCGACATTACTAGTTGACAGAAATGAGGGTGTTTCCCAGCAGCAATCTTATGCAAGCTGCCCTCAAATCCAACCAATACCCACTCTTGTGCCATCACTATGGCAGCATGCCACTGCAGCAAAGCTTCGGAAGACGAGTAAGGTCTCAAGATGCGCAGAGTCATGTGCCTGTTGACCAATGTCTGAAGTCACACACGTATGTCGAAGCTTTGCAACAATGAGCATTTTGTTTTTCACAGTCAGCTGTGCTACTGTGCAGGCAACTTGGCCCTTGTTGCTGGGGACAGCTCAGGCACAGGCACATCTGCATTGGGAGGAAGTGTTACCATTGCTGCTGGAACAGCCTCAGCAGGCGGTCAGCACTCCAGCCTACAGCTGCAAGGCACAGACTCCACAGGCAGCAATGGCAACATCATCCTATCTAGCACAGGCAACATCCTGCTACAGTCTCCTGTGTATGCCACCAGCAGCAGCACCTTCGGCACAACTGCCGCTGACACCATGACAGTCAATGCCCTGGCTGCCTTTCAAGCTGCAGCTTCGGTTGCCGGTGCCTTCACTGCACAGGGTAATGTCACACTGGGAGCATCTAGTGCCCAGAGCCTGACAGTCAATGCCCAGACTACCTTTGCGCCAAGCTCAGAGCCAATCATAGCCAACGCATTTGTCTTAGCAAACTCAAATCTTACAGTTGCCGGCAACACAACCCTCGGCAGCACAATGGGTGGACAAACTCTTACAGTCAATGCACTCACCACTTTCACACCTGCTGCTGGCCCTGTGACCGTGGATGCAGCGCTTCTTGCCAGCTCCAATGTCACTGTTGCTGGAAGCTTGGTTTCTTCAGGCAACACAGTGTTGGGCTCTCCTGCAGGCTCTCAGGCTTTGCAGGTCAATGCTGTGACTACCTTCTCACCCACAGCAGGACCCATCACAGCCAATGCCCTCTTGCTAGCCAACTCAGACGTCACTGTGGCTGGCATCCTGACTGCAAACGGCAATCTAACGGCAAACAGCAACACTACACTGGGCAATGCCACTGGTGGTCAAACCCTGACTGTGAATGCAGTCACTACCTTTGCACCTACATCAGGACCCATCACAGCCAATGCCAACATCTTGGCAAACTCAGATGTTGCAGTTGCCGGCAGTCTGAATGCTGAGGGAGACACCGTCCTTGGTACAGCTGCTAGCAGACAAACCTTGACTGTCAATGCAGTCACCACCTTCACGCCAGCATCAGGGCCTATCACAGCAGATGCTGCCATCGTAGCCAACTCTGATCTTACTGTGGCAGGTAACACAGTTCTGGGCAGCAGCAGCAGCGTGCCATCCACCTTGACTGTCAATGCGGTCACTACCTTTGCACCCAGCTCTGGACCTGTCACAGTCAACGCCCCTGTTGTGGCAAATGATGGTCTCTCAGTGGCTGGCAACACAGTCATCGGCAGCTCTGCTGCCAGTGGTCAAAGCCTGACCATCAACGCAGTCACAACCTTCTCCCCAGAATCTGCTCCCATCACTGCCAATGCAGCCTTGACGGCCAACTCTGATGTGACAGTCAATGGGCAGCTGACTGCCAACGGAAACACGATACTGGGCAAAGCAGGAGGCTCTCAGACACTCACAGTCAACTCGGCAGCTGCTGCCTTCACATCCACAGCAGCCAATGCCCTGACTGTAGCCGGCAGCACAGTCTTGGGCACATCTGGGGGCAGTCAGAGCTTGACAGTCAATGCTGCAGTCACCAGCTTTGCATCTACAGCATCTAACGCAGTCACAGTCGCAGGAGCCTTTACAGCAAATGGCAACACCATGTTTGGCACAGCAGGAGGCAGTCAGAGCATGATTGTGAATGCAGCGACCGCTGTGTTCTCGTCTGCAGCGTCCAATGCTGTCACTGTGGCGGGTGGTCTGGTAGCAAACGGCAATGCAAGCCTTCTAGGCAACACTGCTGTCGGCACAAACAGCAGCAACATTTTGCTGGTGTATGCCAATACCACCTTCAATAACCAGTTGCAGTTATACAGCAACACTAGCACTCCTGCAAGGGGTGCTGTGCTGGGCTTCCAGAGGCAGAATGGTGGCAGTGCAGTGAGCAGTGGCTTCACACTGGGCAGCATCCTCTTCACTGCCTATGATGGCTCAGTGCAAGGACCCACCGCTCAAATACGCTCCCAGTTTACAGTAAGTCTCCTGCCTGTTCTAGTCCATTTGTGGCCATTGTCAGTTGAAATGCCTTCACGAGGCTCTGTGATGTCTTACTTGTTGCTTGATGCTTGTCACACTGCTTCTGGCGCATTGCATTGACTACGACGCTGCCATGACTTTTACCTGCGGTTTGTCACACTGCTGCAGACTCTTCTGTTACTATCACGCAGCCAGGCTTCTGTTGACTGCATGTACCTGTGCACCTGACAGCACTGCCGGTCATTGTGCAGCTTTGCTCATATCACCTTGTTTGTCATGCAGGATGCAACAGGCAGCTTGGGTGGCAGCCTCATACTGAGCACAAGTGGGACAGGCAGCACCAGCGCCAGCAACAGCCAGCCAACAGACCGCATCATCATTGACAGCAACGGCCTGGCGTCCTTCACAGGCAGTGTCACACTCAGCAGCACCTCAAGTACCCTGACTGCCAGTGGCAACACTATCCTAGGGACAGCTGGGTCCCAGTCCCTGACAGTCAATGCTGCTACCACCTTTGCCTCAACAGCACCAATCACAGCAAATGCACCCTTGACCCTCAGTGCCTCAGCGCCCCTGACAGCTCAAGCTGCAATCACAGCTGGCAGCAGCATGACTGTTGCTGGGAGCTTCACTGCCAGTAGTAACACAGTCCTCGGCACAGACAATACCAGCAGCCTGACAGTATACTCAGCTCCCACCTTCAATGCCGCAACCACTTTCGCTTCCCTGGCACCCATCACTGCCAACGCCCCCATCTCAGCTTACAATGCACTCACAGTCACAGGCCTCTTCACAGCCAGTGGCAACTCAGTTCTAGGCACCAACAACAGCCAGACCCTTACCATCAATGCCAACACCACATTCACTAGTAGCTTCCAGATGTACAGCAACAGCCCCACACCAGGCAGTGGGGCAGTGCTGAGCTTTGGCAGGCAGAACAACGGCACTGCAGTGGGAAGCGACTTCACATTGGGGAGCATCCTGTTCAGTGGCTACGACGGCGCTTCACAGGGACCAACAGCCCAGATACGCTCTGTAAACACGGTAAGCTTACTGCCTACACCTGCTTTGCAATGGACACCTGTATGTATTGCCTGTGAGCTGTGAGCTTGTTCTGAAGTGCAGTCAAACAGGGAAGCCCAACAAAGCTCGCTTTTGGGCTTTTGTTAGTCTACTAACAAAAGATGCAGTGACTTTCTTGAAAATTCCTTTTCTGAGAACAGCAGCCTTGCGCATGTCTGACCCAGCTCAAGCTGTGTATAATAGGCCTTATGTCATATTACCACAGCAGACTGCACTGACTGCAACTGACTGCCTTACTGCACGGTGCAGGATGCAAAACACAACTGGGGCGGCGCTCTTATCCTGAGCACCACCACAGCCGGCAGCAACACCACCAACAGCACAGGCCAGCTCACAGACCGCCTCACCATTGACAGCACAGGCCTGGCAACTTTCTCTGGAGGTCTGACTCTCACCAGCATCACCAGCACCCTTACAGCTGCTGGCAACACTGTCCTGGGGACCAACGGATCACAGACCCTCAGTGTGAATGCTCCAACCACATTTGCCACCTCAGCGCCTGTGGTCGCCAATGCTAATGTCAGCATCATGGCTGGCAGTAACCTGAGGGCAATGGGCAGTGCAGTCATTGGCACCAGCTCCAGTGATCAGTTGACTGTCAATGCTGCCAGCAACTTCACTGCACCAGTCACAGCAAATGCTTCCGTGACAGTCGTAGCAGGCAACACCCTCTCAGCTAAGGGCAATGTGATCCTTGGGACAGACTCCAGCAATAGCATAACAGTCAACTCTCCAACCACTCTCACCTCAGCAGCAACTCTCACTGCAAATGCGTTCTTCACTGCAAACGCTGCAGCCAGTTTCAATGCAGCAACATCATTTTCCAGCACAGCACCCATCACAGCTAATGCTGCGGTCAACGTCAACAATGGTGTTACAGTTGCTGGCACACTGACAGCAAATGGCAACACTGTGCTTGGGGCTAGCAGCTCTCAGACGCTGACAGTGACTGCTACTCCAACATTCTCTGCCCCTGCCCTGTTCACCAGCACAGCACCCATCACAGCCAATGCTGCGGTCACGCTCAACAACGCCATGACTGTTGCCGCCACACTGACAGCTAACGGCAACACAGTGCTTGGAGCCAACAGCTCTCAGCTGCTGACAGTCAACGCTGCCTCAACATTCTACGCTGCCACCGCTTTCACCTCCACAGCACCCATCACAGCTGCAGCACCCATCACTACCACCAGTGCTGTCAGTGTTGGTGGCTTGCTCACCGCCACAGGCAACACAATCCTAGGTATCACTAGCACACAGGCATTGACTGTTGGCGCAGCAGCAACCTTCACAGGCCCTGTGGTGATGACTGCCACTGCCCCTCTCACCACTATTGGCAATGTGACACTAGGCGCTGGCAGCAGCCAACTCATATTAGTTCAAGCAACTGCTAACTTCACTGCACCAGTGTCCATCAGCAGCCCAGCCAGCATCACTGCAGGCAATGCACTCACTGCGCTTGGCAATGCGACCCTGGGTGCAAGCAACGCCAACCTCATGCTGGTGAATGCCAATGCAAGCTTCACAGGGGCAGCCACTTTCAGCCAAGCGCTGCAACTGTACAGCAATAGCAGCAGCGCAGCCAATGGCGTCGTGCTGGGCTTCCAGAGGCAGAATGGTGGCAGTGCAGTGAGCAGTGGCTTCACACTGGGCAGCATCCTCTTCACTGCCTATGATGGCTCTGTGCAAGGACCCACCGCTCAAATACGCTCCGTCATGACGGTGAGCTTGCCATGCTGTGAATTCTGTTCACACTTGGCTTGTATTGGTCCATGCTTGATGCACAGCTCATGTCAGCTTGTCTTGTTTCACCACAAGGCTGCCAAGCTGTGAGCTTGTGGTTATGGGCATCTAGACAAGGCTCAGCATGTCCAGTTCTTGAATACCATTGCTTCTAAAAAGGCACCGCATGCTTGCTGTCCTGTCCCTGCTTTTGCTTTCACTGACTGGCTCAGCTGCCCCGCAGGATGCTACTGGTAGCTTGGGGGGCAGTTTGGTGTTCAGCACAAGCTCAGCAGGCAGCATCAGTGCATCACCCAACACTCAGCTCATCAATCGCCTCACCATAGACAGCAGCGGCCTGGCCACCTTCACTGGAGGGGTGACTGCTGCCAACTCTTCAAGCACTCTCACAGTCAACGGAAGCTCAGTCTTGGGAACCAACGGCAGTCAGACCTTGCTGGTGAATGCTGTCACGAATTTCGCCTCCACCGCCCCAATCACTGCCAACGCTCCAGTCAGCATCACAGCTGGCAACGCATTCAGCGCGCTGGGTAACACTATCATTGGCGTATCCAGCACCAACAGCTTGACTGTTGCTGCTGCCACCACATTTACAGCAGCAGTCATTGCCAATGCACCTGTCACTGTCAGCACAAGCAATGCCTTCAGCGCATTCGGCAGTGTGATCCTGGGCACAGGCTCTACCAACACTGTCACAGTCAATTCACCTGCCACATTCACCTCCACAGCACCCATCACAGCCAATGGCAGTGTCAGTCTTGGCAGCAACAGCACTCAGACGCTGTCAGTACAAGCCACCTCCACCTTCTACTCACCAGTCACATCCAACGCTGCAACGACTATCAGCAGCCCCAATGCTTTCAGTGCACTGGGAAACACCATCATAGGCACTAGCAGCACCAACACCCTGACCATCTATGCCACCACGACCTTCAACGCCAGCTTCCAAATGTACAGCAACAATGCCACAGCTGCCAATGGGGCTGTGCTGGGCTTCCAGAGGCAGAATTCTGGCAGCCCTGTCACCAGCGGTTTTGTGCTGGGAACCATTCTGTTCAGTGGCTACGATGGTTCAATCCAAGGAGCCACAGCTCAAATACGCTCTGTGTTCACGGTCAGTACTACTTCTCATTGAACATGCTCTGTGCAATTCCCATTGCTAGACCCCCATATATGCTGCATCCTGGGCAGCCCGGTATAATACTTGGCTTCTCATTAAATTGATGCCAAGGTTTAGTCTTTCCTTTTCTTTCCTTTCCTTTCCTTTCCTCTCCTCTCCTCTCCTCTCCTCTCCTCTCCTCTCCTCTCCTCTCCTTCCCTTCCCTTTCCTTTCCTTTCCTTTCCTTTCCTTTCCTTTCCTTTCCTTTCCTTTCCTTTCCTTTCCTTTCCTTTCCTTTCCTTTCCTTTCCTTCATGCTGCCTGTGAACTTTGAGCTGGTCGCAAACAAAAGCCTTGGGTGTGTCTGACGGGGCTTAATCTAGTATTGCAAACTGGGTCCCATGCATTGTGTCAGTGTGCTGCATGGTGGCTTGATTCCTGATAATTGACTGGCACTCTCAGGTCTTGAGGTGTGCAGCCTAGCTCTGCCCTTCCGAACACAGAAGAAACTCAGTGTCTTGCCATACGGCACGCGTGCTTTGTCACAGATCCAGCTCACATGATGTGCTGGGTTGTGTAGGATGCTACTGGTAATTGGGGAGGCAGCCTCATATTCAGCACCACGGCAGCAGGCAGCACCGGCCAGCTAACAGACCGCCTCACCATTGATATCACCGGCCTTGCAACCTTCTCAGGCAGCATCCTGCTCAACAGCACAGCAAGCACCCTCACGGCCTATGGCAACACAGTCCTCGGCACAACTTCGGCCCAAACCCTCACAGTCAATGCTGCTAGTACCTTTGCATCAACAGCTGTCTTCACTGCCAGCACAGCGCTGTCAGCCAGTGGCAATGTCTTGCTCAATGGAGGCAGCACACAGACGCTGACAGTGCAAGCTTCATCCACATTTTCAGCACCGATGAGTGTCAATGCTGCAGTGAACGTATCTGGCCTGGGAACCTTCAGTGGTGGAGTCGCTCTGACCACGCCTGTGACTATCAATGGGGTGTCAATCGCAAAAGTGGCCCTTACTGACAACTACACGGACCTGATTGGTCAGCCAAGATTCTACGCCGGCTCTAGCAATGCAACAAATATTGCAAGCGGTGCACCAACGCTACCCCAGAACATATCAACCTGGTATGGCTCAGCAACTGTCAGCTCTGGGTCAGCTTCAGTGCACCCAACACTGAATGGCACAGCCACAGGAACGGCGCTGTTCTCAAGCATCCTGTCTGTCAGTGCAACAGTATACGCGCCAAGCGCTAGCACTGCTATCACTGTTCCGTTTGCAGCTGTGACAAGCATCAGCTTGCAGACAGTGACCATGTCTGTGGTGACAGGCACCACTGTTGCTACTGTAGTGGCTGGTAGCGCTGCTTCCGTAGTGTATGCAACATCTGGAACAGTCATGTGCACAATTGTCGGCACATACAGTTCTTGAACATGCTGCCAACTCTCTTGATGGCTCGACAATGCTTTTGAATCATTTTTGCTAGCCATGGCACAAGCCAATTGCTGATGACTAATGTTGATCATGATTGAGCAAGCTAGCTGTCGTTTGACTCTGTATTCGACTCCTCTTGATACATCTTATATAGTGTTACATATTGTGGGTAGCTCATGAGTGATCACACCAGTGCTTCATGGCTCCACTGTGGAGCTTCAGTGCTGCATCAAGATGTACAAGATGTGTTGAGAAGCTTACTTGCCTTGATCTGCTTGACACTTGCTTCTGATTGACTGAAGCATCTTAAGACGTAAGATGTATACATTGTAATCTGATTTATTGAGCCAATTGTAGATCCTGGCCTGCGCATGAATTCATTATTCGAATACAACTCTGAGTGAAGTAGTGTGGAAAGCGTATGGTCCATGCTACACTTGCAAGCCTTGGCAAGGCTTATGCATTGACCTTGATTTATGCCAAATGGTTTACTGATCAGTCATGACTCCATGGCAAAGTTTGACCAAAGTGTAAACTGCCTGACAGAAACAGTGTTTCACAGAGTTCCCCATTGATGGCTTTGCAACAGCTGTATGCATGTTGGGCTGATACCTGGGAGCCCAGTGGGTCTTTGCACCCTCCTGGGAATCTCTGTAAAAGCCCAACTACTGCCACACGCAATTGTTCAGTTGTCAATGAGGCAAAGACTGCTCAAACTGAATCTTTATGCATGTGAACGTACTGCTCCTCTTCAAGTTGTCATGTAGCTGTCTGGGACCTGACCAGCCATGCCAACTGTGCATTGGTATTGGCGACTGGTATGGTATCTGCTGTAGGCATCCAATTGTGCATTGGATACCAACTGCACATACTGACTTCAAGTTTCAATGAACATGACATGTGACGGACGCAATCATATGCGTCGGTGGTCTTGAGGGTTTTCCACAGTGCCAAGATTGGCAGTAGTTCATGACAAACCAGGGATGTGATCACGGGATTGCTGTTCAAGCCAGTCATGATGAGGGTTCTACACTGGAAATCGAAATCTCTTTCACAAGCTCATCTTCTCTCCCGTTCATCTTCACCACCAGCAGGTGACAAAGTTTGAATTCAGCTCGGTAGCGTATCGCGACGCACGTTGGTGCCCGCTCAACCTGAACTGCCGATCTTGCACGGCAGATTGGGCAAAGGCAGTAGTTTCACAATTGCTGTTGCAACAAAGATTCGGTGGATCCGTAGCCTAGTTTGCCCTCTGCAGACTGCTTGAACCATCTGCAGTCGTCGCACTTGATATGGCAGCGTATCGGTCGACGTACAGGTACGGAAAGCCGGATAATTTAGCAGAAATTACTCCTCTCCTTGATGCAGTGGGCGATCCGGGTGAGTTAGCCCTTCCGAAAGGATGACGGTACTGGTTTCTGTTAGTGGATCACTGTTGACCAACTGTATCTAGCTGGGAGTTGACGGGCGCAGTGCTGTCTGACAGTGCATTTAGCAGGCCGAAACGTAAGCTTGAGATGTTCGATCTGCTCTTCAGGCCAGTTCGCTTGCGGGTTCAGCGACCCTTCCGCAGTCTTGCCTGGACTAGCTGTTGCTGGCTTTGGGGACGTGAACCTGCCCTTGGACCCAGAACGGGCCAAGGCCCTCCTGGAGTTCTGCCAGCCAGCTAACGTCAGCAAAGGCGCAGACACCGTAGTGGACGTCAACGTTCGCAGTGCTTCTCAGTTGGACCCTGCGCTGCTCAGTTGTAACAATCCAGGTACAGTATGCTTGCCGGAATCTTAAAGGAGCCCAGCAACTGATTGACAGCACACCAAATAGCAAGAACTAGCTGGATTATCCTGTCATTTCATGCACCGGTCTCGTGCAAAAGTAAGACCATGTGTTTCTCCTTGGTTTTGCCACTTCTAATGCCTCACAATGCTGCTCAAGTGTACATGTGCTATGCAGGTTGGCAAGACTACGTCAATCGTCTCACAGACAAAGTGGCTACTGAGTTGGGGGTCTCGGCCGAGATCCCAGTCCAGGCCCAGCTGAACAAGATGACATTATACCAGACCGGTGATCAGTTTGTTGCACACCGCAACACAGAGAAAGCTCCCGGCATGTTTGCAACCATGACAATCGTCCTGCCCTCTCTGCACACGGTAGGCACTTACACAAACCCGACGCTGCCTTTGCATGGTGACACAAAATACTGTGGTAAGCGTACATGTATCCACACACCGTCCACCCATCAATTGAAGTTGCAACCCATGTGCAAATGCTGCAGCTTGGCTAGGCCTAGGACTTAGCTGAATGCTCTAATGCAGATGTGATGACATGCAGGGTGGGAACCTGGTGGTGCAGCACGCCAAGGGTGGTGTGGAGCTGCAATTTGCAGCAGGCAGTGCGCATTACCTTCACTGTGGAGCATTCTATGCAGGCAAGCTCTGCTCCCTCAACCCTCATGCATATATTATATTAAATACGTATATAAATACTCTATTAAATATGTGTCAAATATGTCGCGTCCTTTCATGCAATTGTTGTCTGTTGGCTCCACTGATGAGTCCTAAAGACAGAAAGTGTAAGGTGATTGATTGATAAGTGTATACCTCGTGCTGTCCAGCCCACTTGTGTGACAACCTTTAAACACGTGCACATGCTTGCAATATCAGTATGCAACCCAGCTCTGTGAAGCACTCGCCCATCACGTGAATCTCGTGTGCCTTCTGTTGCATTGCATTAAATGCAAGCTGAGGTGACGCAAAGTGATGGCTTGACATCTCCAACTGTAGCTCAAATAAAACAAAGCATGATTTGAGCAAGAGGCGGCAAATAAAGACATGGACCGCCGTCATGTCTGTAGTTGCCTATTGCTGTGTACATCTACTGAGCGTACAGCATGTCATAGCATGTCTACACCCATATCAGAAAGTACAACAAATCCATTGCTTGTAGACTGTGAGTATCAGCTGAAGCCAGTTGAGAGTGTGTTCCGCCTAGCCCTGGCCTACAACCTGGTCAACGCTGGTGGCAAGTCAAAGCGGATTGTGAAGGACAAGTCCAGACTGACGGCCAAGGTCATTGAGGCAGTGCAAGGGTGGGGGGCCACTGCAGGGGGGCCGAAACAGGGCATCTACATGCTGTCAAACAAGTAGGGCCTGCTTCACTCCACACTTATGCGTGTGCACATTAACAGACCATTGTTGGTGTCATAAAAGTTCCTCGTGAGTGTGTGTCTGTGGGTGTGTCTGTGCCTACCTGCCAGCATGCACCCTGCATCTCAAACTCCCTGCAACCCTGCCTAACTGTAGGTGCATGCAGTGCAACTTTGATGTCAAGTTGCAGCACCTTCCTGCATGTATATATGCCAACTTAGAGGACGCCTTAAAGGGAGTCTTGCTGCATGATCTGCCACAGTATCCTGTCACTGCATCTGTTTCACGACTCTAAGGGAAGGACAATCAGGACAATACAACAGCGCATCTAAGCCCAGTCTTGGGATGAACATTCATTAACTTATTAGCATCTCATGGTGGAGTCCTGCACAGCTACCGTGATGCTACACAGGGTAGTAACAAAGCGAGGGATGCCCCCTTGATCATTTTCTTGATGTTGTGACAACTACAGCATATATAGATGCCATCGATCAGGCTCAAGGGCACTTGCATGCATCACAGGTACACAGTAGCAGGCCTGAAGGGTTTGACCAGTCTGAAGACCAAAGACAGGCAAGTGGCCAATGTGCTGCAAGCAGTGGCTGCCTCAGGCTGCCTGGATGTCCACCTGGATTTCATTGCCAAAGAAGACCAATGCGCAGCAGAAGTGGTGAAGCGCAAGTTGGAGGTGGTTCGTGTATTTGACACGCAGTGGTGGGCAAGAGACTGGCTGACGCTAGATGGAAACAAGGCCAACATTTTTGCGACTGAGATTGACCCGGACCAGATCATGCAGGTACTATGGTCAGAGTTCGGGGTGTCTGGGGTGGCATGCCTTGATTCTAGTATGTCAAGTAGCCTGTGTTGCTTTGCGCAACGATTGTTTCCCTTCAGGAAACAGGAGTGTGTGTGTGTGTGTGCGTGTGCGTGTGTGTGTGTGTGTGTGTGTGTGTGTGTGTGTTGTGCTGTACTTGCTGGTCAGGCAAGTGGTGTAGTACCAGACACATCAGCAGGAAGGCGAGCTGTTTCTGAGCGGCAAACATTCGAGAATTGGTGTTGCTGTCTGTGCCAACCATTGAGCATGTGGTGTGAAACAGGGTGAGGAATGGTTTGAAGGGGTGAAGCCTGACAAGGAGGAGCGCATGGGCAACATTGGCATTGCCCGCAGCCCGGTAGTATACAGGTCACCTGCTTTCTCTCTGCTTTAAACATTCTTATCTAGTGTTGGCAGTTCACATGAGCTGACCTTTCCAAGACTCAAACTCAGCTTGAGACAGATATTAACCCACCACAGTATGTCCCTACTCCTGGGCAGCCTGCAACACTTGACACTTGAATTGACCCCAAAATATGTAGTCCCCCCGCCTCCCCCCCTTCCGCTGGCCCGCCCGCCTTCCTTTCTTTGTCCCTACCGTCAGTGAACCTTTCAGATGGCAACACCTCTTTTTGCGTGTTGCATTTAGTCATCATTGCAGGCACTGCTGCTGACCTTGACTGCAGAATGCAGCTGTACAGCAAGTTGCTCACCACTTTCATAGACTTCTGTGCCGCGCCACTGCGTGTGATACATGCCTGATGGTGTTGCTGCATGCTCTGCTCTGCGCTGAGCTCGGTGACCAAGACATATTGACATTGTGTTGTTAGCTTGGTCACAGTCCAAGTGTATCTGGTGATCTTACAAAACAACAGCTACGCATACAGTGCAGGTAGCACTCAGCTGCCACACAGCCTGACTTGAAAGGCATGCATGATGAACAGAGCATCAGTCTGGTGAGATGAGCCTAGACTAGATGTGACAGACACCACACTGCTGAGCTGTGCTTTGCTTGCTGCAGGACCTACTACAAAGCAGCGCTGATCATATGGCCGCGCAACGAGCGCACCAAGACCATTTGTGAGTAAGGTGTAGACGCCGCCCTGGGACAGCTTGCAAAGATGACTGTGCCAGCATCTATGCAGCCACCTGGTACTGAAGCCCCAGCTGCCACAGCAGCTGCTCAGGCAGCAGCTGCTACAGCAGGGCCCAAGAGTGGGGATGATGCAAGGGAGTTGGCAAAGGCCATCTGGGACAAGTTTGGCCTCAATGGGACTGGAGCGGATTTTGTGCGCAGCATTAGGATGCTTGGCATGCAGGAGTTGGCTTTGCAGATCAGGGATAGATATCAGGCAGGAACAACAAAAGACTGCACTGACCTGCACTTCTCACTCGATGATGCACTGCGGCAGTGCAGGGTCTGATTTGTGTTCCTGATGTGCTGACGAGGTGGCTTGCCTGTGTTGCTCTGCTGTCTAGCAGCTGCATTCTGCTTTGGAAATCATACCTAGGCTTGTGCTGCGCGGTGAGGCAACTGGGAATTGCAGTTGCTGCATCAGTCTGGAATCAACACTGCAGCTCATGATAAGGGCCTGTGTACATAGCCAATGATGGCACACCCAGATCTGACCTGAAAGTGATGCACAGGGACCTGCATGTCTTACTGCTGTGACTGAAAAGCTAGCTCTCAACCTGCTCCAACATAGCTGCACACATGACACTGATGTCAGCTGGAATCAGTTGTTACAGCAGATGTTATACCAGATGTTACAGCAGTTGTCACAGCAGCTGTTACAGCAGTTGCTGGTTGAATGCAGCAACATCGCTTGAGCAGCAACACAGCCCAAGGTGTGATGGCACTGGTGGAGTACCTGGGTTGGGCAGTCATGCAGCCAACTGTGTTGGCCATGACAGATGATAGGCCCACCACTGGGAGTGACAACCGCCTGCTGCACATCTTGACTGGTTTTCAGGGCCTCAAGGTATTGCAAGGTAAGTCACATCTGCTGGTTTCTGAGTTTGTCTTTTCCAATCAAACACCTCTAGATGTATCATGTAGAGCACAAGTCATGGTGCTGCATTGACTTCAAGCTGTAGTCCCTATATGTCCGTAGTTAAGCATGCTGGCTTGCAGCTCAATGGCAAAGCATGATTAGCAGTAACTTGCAATTGTATTGCACATGTGAAGCTTGTGGAGTCATGCAAGAGTAGTCTTCAAACAGCTGTGGCCTGGCTGCATTCTTATTCATGATGTGATGATTCAGAATAAAAGGTGGTCTGTTCCATGCAAAACATTATGATGATAATGTGCCCTGTCTAGCACCAATCGAGATTCACTGTTAGCCCACCTGGACTGTATAGCTCTGCTATAATACAGCTGGTTGCTTCACAGAACACTGTAGCGCAGAGTAACATCCTGCCAATTTCAGACAAAGCTGAACTCAACCCTGAAACCAATGCTGTGTTGTCTTCAGGGGCTGCATCTCCGTGCTGCCGTCTTAGCAGGCTCCCATTATGGTCGCTGAAAAGCGTAAAATTCCCTTGTTCTTTTTCTTTCAGGGGGTGCAGGGACGCATGCAGCCCCACTGGAGCTTGTTACTCAGGTTGGGATCAAGCTGATGCAGACAGCTCTACAGCTTGCCAAGCAGGGTGTGCTTGCTCAGGACTCCTCACAGCAACGCTTGAACACCAACCTGAATGTGGTTGTGGAGGCTGCACGCTTCTGCTCAGCTGCTATCCACTCTGACTGCTCTGAAGGTGAGCCAGGCCCCTCACTTTCTCTGGACAGGACGCTTCCTTTGTTTTCTGTAACATACTGTAGTACACCTTGTCATCCGTGTTCAACTTACATAGGTCATGAGTACACTTCTGAAGTTGCGCACCCAATGAACCTGGCGCTGTGAGTGTGTGCTGTGGCCCTTGACTTATCGCTTGCTAAGGCAACTATCTTAATGTCTGAAGCTGTCAGCCTGAGGCACATCAGCATGATTCAGTCTGCCTCGTGACAGACAGTGGACCGTAGCCTGTCATTTGCATGAACATGTGCACACATGATGGCCCTGTTGTTGGAAGCCTGCATAGGGTGATTGCAGTACTGTCATCATGCATTGGACAGGGGTGCAGCCAGCTTGAGGCATGTGGTGTGAACCACACAGGGGTAGCAGATTTGGGCTATGGCCTATGGTCATAGCTTCAGGCTGCCGCCTTGGGAGGCTCCCGTTATGATTGCTGAAAAGAGTAAACTTTTCTTTTCTTCTCCTTTCTAGGGATAGCAGAGGTGCATCAGGAGCTGTGTGAGATGTATCTGAGCCAGGAGAAGGCCTTTCCAAAGAGCAGTGTTCTGGCTCCAGCAGCCCTCTTTCTGGCTGGCCCACAAGGGGAAGTCAACATCACAGGTATACACATACCTCTTGCATGACAGGACCCATGTGTGTGTCTGTGTTTGTGTGTTTGTCTGTGTGTTTGTATGTCTGTATGTTTGCCTGTGTGTATTTTAATTTGCCTGTTTGTTGTGTCTGTCTGTGTGTGCATGACATGACAGACAGCCATCTCTGAGGTCCTCGTTTCCTGTCTGTTTGTCCACTGTCCTCCATCAAGTTTTGTGGTCGAGCAGCCAATTTGTTCACATATGATTGTTGGCCTTTCAATCAGTCACTGATCTGTTTGTCTAGACAGATCTGTGCATCTGTTACTCTGCATCTGTCTGAGCCTGCACTTTAGTATGGACCTGCACATGCATTGTCACTCAATCATCAGCTGTTAACAATCACTCTCAAGTGTGTGCATTCCTGTTCCAAGCCTTGGGCAAAACTTTGCTTTGCAGATCTGCCTGACATGGTCACCATAATGGCAGCATGTGTCCGTGAGCTGGAGTCTCTGAAGCCTCCTCCTGCTGGCTTTGTGGCCTGGGGACTCACAGGCGAAATTGGTAACCTTTCAGACCACTGCTGCAAGCATTGTCGTGAGGCTGTCAGCTTTATGAGGGCCAACCAGCAGAGCACAGAGATCCTGTGTGATTTCAAACGAGGCTCCAAGCAGAAGCTTCAGCATGTAGCAGAGTAAGAATGCTGTCCCAGTGTGCAGCAATGTCTTGGAGTTTGCTATGACATGTCTGTTTAGTCCCACTGCGATTTCAAGCGAGGCTCCAAGCAGAAGCTTCAGTATGTAGCAGAGTAAGACTGCTGTCCCAGTGTGCAGCAACGTCATTGAGTTTGCCATGACATGTCTGTTGTGGCTCACTTTGTGTTTGCACAATTTGCGATGGCCAGACTTGCATTGCTGACCAACTGACAGCTGGCTGTTCTAGCATGATCCACCCATTATCATGATATCAGTACCATTATGCATCAAAACTCCACATGCATGGAATGACCTGCTGAAACCATGCAAACGAAAGAGACGTCTGTCGGTGCGTCATTGCGTGACTGAAAAATGGTGTTGTGCAGAGAGATAAATGCGTTTGGCAAGCTTGTGGAATGCACGATCAGGGAGGGGACACGGACAAGCAGGCAGATTGCTGCCGATAGCAAAAGGAAGCCCTGGGTCATGTCTTGTGTCAAGATCAGGAGCCGGCCTGACCCTGCTGCCAAAGCCTACAAGCTCTCAATGACCAAGCTGGCAAATCTGAAGGCAGCCATTGATCAGGTGATTGCATGCACGCTGACTTAGCTGAAACCTGTCTACGCTGCAAGGCTTCAAGGGCAGGCCCCTGTTTTGGACGCTCTGGTTGGGTGCGCGCTGCTTATGTAACTAGGTACGCCTTGTAGGCCTGTTCGTACACTTATGTAAGCATTTGCTGATGATGATGCTGATCACCAGTCATGCATTTATAATGGACTACAAAATTGGTCTCAGCCCAAATAGACATCACCAGTCGTCATACGGCACATGTCTTCAAAGCGACTGGTGAAAACCCATGACATGCCATGATCTGAAAATGGTCTCAAGTGCTGAGGTCAGAGAGAGTCTTGTGAGTCAGCAACACCTGCTGAGGCTGTAGCTGTAGCAGCAGTTGAAGCAGCAACTGCAGCATTGGTCATGACCAGTACTGAAGCAATGCTTGAGTGCAGGTCAAGGGGAATGCAGCAGTCCCTGTCAAGGCAGCAACTGTGTGTCCAGTGCCTGCACAGCAAGTAGAAGAGACCAAGCCATGTGTGCAAGCTGTTGATTTGACAGAAGATGATGCGCCTGCAAGCAAGCGTCAAAGAGTGGAAATCAACTTGGTGTAGTCCGCATATGCCTGATGCATCGTATGGTAGTTGTTGACAATGCTAATCAGTCCAAAGTTCTACCTGCCTGATGCCGTTTGCGGCATTTTGCGTCCTTTTTTTATTTTCCAGTTCTGGACTTGGCACGCTTCTGCTGTGTACACATGCACACCACGTTCAATTTGCATTTGAATATCACATTCAGTGTACTGCACAACGTTCTTTTCGAGTCGGCCATCCCTCTGTTTCTGACCTTTGCAAACAAGTCAAATAGGTACATTGACCTATGAGTTGTCAATTCGTATCTACGATTTATGTTGCTGTGCTGTGACTGATGAGCGTATTTTGGTTGTGCATGATGACAAAGACATGTGTGCGTCTGTGGTCCTGCTTGTGGTGTAAAATGCAACGGAGAGCGTGCTAGAGATTCCAACAGGTGCTGAAGGGAGAGACTACTTCAGGGATCCTCCAGCAGGACCTGGAATGGCAAAATGACACACCTGCATCCACATCTGCATCTTTGCTGCTTTGCAACTGAGCAGCAGCTCACAACGACAATGCGAACAGGAATTGCAAATGGGTTGACAGCAGCTGAAAAGACAGCTGCCGGTCTCTGAAAAATGACTCATCTGAGTCACAGAGCTTCACGTGCACAGACTGATGATCCGCAAAACGCTCTCTGCAGCAGCGCTTGCGATGGTCTTTGGGGCAGATGGCATTCGCTCGATGCTGGTCAGGCATGACCATGTGCGTATGTGCTGACGCCCGCCAATAACGCCAAGTTGCCTGCTTGCTGGCTGGCTGATCTACGCGTGACAAAACAGCAGCTGGTCAGGATCGCAGGCCAAGCGTAGAGTCATTGTAGCAAAATCCCATGGCTGTGGACTATGTCAGTCCTGTAGATTTGTCCGATGTCACCTTGCTGAGCTGGTCTCAGGTAAAGTCCGTGATAGACAGGCTTTGCTGCTGATCAGACCAGGCTGTGTTCTTGGTGGTTGGCAGGATCCCTTGCATGGCACTGTAGGCTTCTGGTGAAGGATCATGGCTCGCAGCTATCTCCTCCGAGATACTGGTGTATGATGCTGAAGGAGCTGTGTTGCCTGCTGCTGTCCTTCAGACTCTGCAGGACAGCACAGCAAAACAGCACCGTGCCACCTGCATAGCTTGGCATCCAGCTCTGCCTTTGCTTGCGTGGGGGACTGAGCAAGGCAAGTCTGCCACCTCTGTGCACCACTTGCGCTACTCTGTTGGCTTCATGACAAGCAGCCACCCAAACACCCACGGCAGCTCATGCAAACTCTCGAACTGATACACAATGTCAAGGTTATACATAATGTGAATGACTCATCAGAATGAGCCTGTTTGATGACTGCCAGGTGATGTATGCTGTTGGCATGGGGTAACGCATGCTCTGTCCAAAGACTCCAAGACGCACCACAGTGCTGTGACCTGCCTGGTATGGAACGTTCAAAGCAGCATCTTGGCGTCTGGTGATGACAAGGGACGCCTGGCTCTATGGAGGCTGGACTCTTCATCCAAACCTGGGCTGCTGGTGCACTTTGCTGCTGCAGCGCCAGGCCCAATCACTCATGTTGTGTTTGGTGACTCGTCAGGTGCCGCCATGGTCTTACCAGTATCCACCTGTAGCCTGCCTGCATCCATCTCTTACACACGCTATTGTGCAGACATGCATAGCACAGACGAGCAGCAGTGGCTCAAGTATACTCTTGCTTTGTGTACATGTCTGGGCTGTGATATATGGAGCAATCTCCATCTGCACTCTTCAAAGGGTGCTGATGATAGAGCAGCAGCTTGATTGATTGTTCAAGTCAGAGATCCTGGCATCTTTCTTGTAGGTACAAGCAGTGATACGAACAAGGCAACAGCCTACTACTCAGTAGCAGTGGGGGACAGCTCACACATCTACTGTGGCAACACTGATGGTCATCACAACGAAATTTTCAGCCTGGAGTCCCAGACAGCCCTTTTAGGGCTCTTCTGGCATGCAGCCAAGAGCCAGCTGGTCTCAATTGCCAAAACAGGCGATCTCTGCATACATGGAGAGGAAGAGGAAGGCAGAGGCTGGCAGCAGATAGTTAAGATGAAGATTGGGGGAGGGGCTGGTCCAGAAGGCCCTGCCCTGATGGTAGCCTGGGTTGGGGATCAGACGCTGGCTTCTGCATCTGGCAGAGATGATGTTGTGCGCCTGTATGATCTGGATACAGAAGACAACTACATTCTGCGCTTAGGTATGTCTCAGCTAGGGCAAACAACAGTAAAGTTGCACCAACCCAGCTAGGCTAAGCCCAGCTTTTTGTGACACAGCTCAGGCAATCTTGCCCCTGCTGAACATGCCGTTCTGACTTATGTGCAACAGGACTACAGGATGCCTTTCTGCAATTCCTGCTTGCTTGCTTGCTTGCTGTGTCTGAAGGTGCATGCTTGGTGTCTGCAATCATCGTCTGGCCACAGTGAGGCAAACAGCCTTGTTGTGAATACATGTCATGTACACATAAACAAGCATGTTCCACCGAACCAAATCTACACACACCAGTTGATCAGCAGGCAAGCATGCCAACTCAGTAGCTTGTTTGCAGCAGCTGAGCACAGTCTGTCTTGCTCTGTAGATGAGGACATCCGGTCTGAGATGTCAGCAACCATCAGCAGCTTGTCCTGGTCAGCAGCAGCAGGCATCTTATCAGCTGGCACATCCACAGGCAGAGTGGCCTTCTGGAAACATGAGCAAAGCATGGCGCTTAGCAGCTCATCAAGTGCACACCATATGGATGCAGATCCAAGCGTGCATTGGCTGCCCCAGCGCGGCATGACTGTAGCTGGTCGTGTGGATAATGTGGTGTGGGGCCGTGACGACAGGTGACCCCTGTGTGTGTATCTGTGCATTGCTTGTCTGTTCTGGTTGCATGCACTCCTCATTCTGTTTAGTGATATTGCCCAGCCCGGACTATTGGGGCCTATCACTCAAGTGACTGAAGGGCCAAGGGAAGCTAGGGCCCAACTCGGGATCAGCTCAAGCTTCTCTCTATTGAAAGCTCAACGACAGCATCTGTCCTTTTCTTTGCTTTTCTTTTCTCTGTTCGAGATTGGGTGCCACAGGGCAGCAGCCTGCTGATGTGTGGTACAAACATCTGTTGTGTGCATCTGACACATGCTGCAGAAGACATCAGCTCTGGGACCGTTTCTGCAAAACTTTGATCAAATTCGTTCACGATCTTTATGCAAAGCTTGTGAAGGATGTCAGTACACTGTGCCCTGTCTGCTGTCTTTGGGCATTTTTCTGTGTATCATTCATCCAATATCTTGTAGAACTTGTCAAGTATCACCGTTCACCTGTCCCCCCATCACACATGACCTATGCCCTATTGCTTACCACCCGTATTGCCCTACCACCGTCAGGGCTACATCTTATGCTGAAGGGAGCACAATGTACATTGTTATTGGTCATGCATGCAATCCTCATTACTTTGACACAAGCAGTCAGGGCTACTTTTGGTAAATGAGCAGAGTGTGTGCATGCAGCGTGCTGGCAGTACAGACTGGCACTACCATCCATATCTGCCAGCGAGGCCTGCTGCAGAGGCGCTGCTGCGGTGCCCTTGCTGCTGTCCAGCTGTCAGCCCATGAAATTGCAATAGAGTCCATGCAGGGCTCAAACACACTGCGAGTTGCCTCAGGACTGCTGATACGAGGTCAGCACACTTTGGTGCCAGCTTCAAGATCTGATGTCTTGTCATTGACTGCACTCAAAGGAATCTGAATGTAGTCTGGCTTGTCTTAGACTGCCTTGAGTTCATGCATGCAGCCTGGGCAATCAAGCCTCCTTGGGCAGACAAACGTCTGTGATCTCTCTCTGTAAGAACTGACATGGGTTTTGCCTCAACAATCATAGCAGTGTATCTGAACCCTGATGTAGTGTGTGTGCAATGAGGGCTGTCAGGTGCTCCAGACTGCTTGGCAGCTTCACATCTGACCTCGCTACTGTACTCAACCACTACACCGCCTCCCCAGGCGCATCAGGGCAGTCACTGCCAAGTTTGATGAACCCAAAAGGAGCACAGCAACAGAGCTGGATCACCTAAGTGTTGTGCTTCGACCTGCCTGATGATCTGCATGCAGGCTTAGGACTGCCAGGGACACACATGCCGCCTTACCGTAACACACCAGCAGAGCTATCCAACCTGACACTGTGCCTCAACATGCCTGCTGATGTGCATGCAGGCTTGGGGCTGTCAGAGACAAACTTGCTGCTGCACAGCAACACAGCAGCAGAGCTGTATGACCTCACCTTGGCGCCTCCCCAGATGGCTTTTGCCTTCACCTGCCTGCAGAGCCTGCCTCCTGTGCTGCAAGGGCCCTTCTTGTTCAGGGCTGAGGGCACCTCCATTGAGATGTGCAGCATGGCTGGCGCTGTGGAGCAGACCCTGGTCCTGTCTGAGGTCAGCTTTTGATGTTGCTGACTCAGCAAGGTTGCTGACTCAGCAGTATTGCTGACTCTGCAAGCTGGCTCTGCAAGCAGTGTACATCTGCCAGGGGCGTGCTGCTTGGATCGTCCAGACGGATACTTGCATTGTGCGCCAGCACAGAGAATAACATGAAAGTATACATTGTGCTTGGCCTAATGACTACCATTGCTTCCTTTGTTGTTGATTGTTGATAGGCAACAGCCAGGATGCTTTTGCACTTTGCAAGTTGTATGCCTGCAGCTTGATTGAGCTTTTGCAGAACACCTTTCAAGCTTCAGTGTATTGGGCATTCACAGCTCCTGACACAGGCAATGCTGCTGTGTGCAGCTGACAGGTATGTAGCTTCTGCATTTTGCAGACAGCTCAGATTGTGCTCAGGTGCTTTGTTGCTATGCAGGGAGATGGCAAGCCCACAAACATGGAAGCATGCTCGCAGTTCTTGTTTGTCTTCACAGATGCCGGCAGGCTGTGCATGTGGAGCCTGACTGGCCGCGAGGCCAAGCCCTATGGAGGGGCAGGGCGGGTTCTGGACCTGCCCCCAGACCTGCTGCTCATCTCCATGCGCTGCAACTGTGACGGCAGTAAGGTTAGCATTTTTCCTGAAGCGTTCAAGGTCATCCTGCACGCCACTGACATGATATGAACAGCATTGAGGTCAGAGATTCACATTGACAGCTGTGTCCACTTCTGGGTTTATCAGACATGTCTCTGTCAACACGGCTTAGGCTCCGTCTTTGTGTTGGTATAGGTGCAGTCAAGGTGCAGTCAAAAGATTCAGCCTGGCAATGTTCAGTTTGTCAGTGCAGATGGCATTCAGCCAGGTCTTGCATGAGTTTCCTCAACTGCACGGCTTTACAAAGAGCAGTTTCAGGTTTCCAACGGCTGTGTCTGTCCATGCAGGTGAGCATGTTGACCCGACAGGCATCCAGCAGCCAGCAGCAAACCCAGGAGCTGTTTGTATATGATGTTCAGACGGGCACCATCTCCATCTGCAGCTTTGGTGATGAAGGTGTCCCAAGGTGTCCCCAACAGCACTTCTGGGATGCAGAGCACCCCCTGCTGCTGGCGTGTGAGCTGGCCAAAACAGGCAGTGTGCAGAAGAAGATGATGGGTGCCACTGCTGAAGCTGCAGGACTGGAGGTGGCGATGCTGTTTGCCACACCGCAGGGCATTGTTCTGCAGGAATGCCAGCCCACGGAAGCCTGTCAGGTGTTTTTATTTGTTTTCTGCTGCATGGCCTGTGCTTTTTGATGCAAATTCTGACTGCGTTTCCGGCTGCAATTTGATGATGCAACACATCATGGTGTACAGCACACTGAGTACCTCTGAAGCTATTGACACAACTGACTGTTTTGACATGATATGACAACTAATTGCGCCTTGAAATGTGCCAAAGCACTTGCCATGGGTATGCCTTGCACAAGATGGCTGTTCTTTGGCTGGCTCTGATACATGACCACTGTCATCACCTTAAACCACAAAAACTGCCATTTATGCTCACTCCACATGTCATACCCATCCAAGCTGAATACATGATCCCAAAGAGCAAGATGGCAGCAAGCTGTGGCCAGTCCTGATGTGTTTTGTGTACAGGGCGTGGTGGCAGTAGCCGCTCCCTTCCTGTACACTTTTGACATCACTTCAGAGGCAGTGAAGGTCAGCCAGCGCCAAGTGGTACGCCAGACTGTCATGCACACTTTCATAGGTGATCCCACTTGGCTTGATTGAGCAGTGCCCAATGTTGCAGGCCTGCATGTCAAAATCACTTGCAAGCCTGCATGTCAAAGACACTGCGCAGATGTACAAGCTGTGGGTAACATGGGTATCAAAGTAGCAATTGTGGTAGAGTTTGTGCATTTGCTGGCTAGAGTCAGCAACATTTGCACGCACTGAATACACATAGAGACTCAAGTCATCACAGGCGCTTTGCTCATGCCTGCAATCAATGCCAGCCAGCTTGCATCTGGCAACACGCTTGCTGACCCATACCATTCGATGTCTGAGTCTATCAGTGCTCAGTGTAAAGGCCAATCAGGCTTAGCAGGCTCCCATTATGATCGCTGAAAAGCAAAAACCTTTCTTTTCTTTTCCTTTGGTTTTCTGTCTTTTTTCTCAAAGCCAATCAGGATGTTTGCGTGCAGGCATGCAAGATGTTGACAGGCAGACCAGCAGAGCTTTGCTGGACTTCAGCTATCATCTGGCTATTGGTGACATGAATGAAGCCTACAAGGTGCTCAACCCCATACTTTGCTACACTGCTCTTATGCATTCAATGCCACCGTGAAGAACCTTGTTGATCAGTGCTCAGTCATTGACATGCGATGCAAGCTTGCTGCAGCGTCACATACTGCTGAGCTGACATCCAGTCAGACCGCCTTGGATTTGCTGAGCCTCAAGAGGGCCTGCTTGCTTGTTGCTGGCCATGCAGCACAGCTTTCACAAAAGTTTGCCTGAGAGTATAACATGCCGCTTTGCACACTAAAGCTGCAGCACAGCTTTCACACAAGATTGCCCGACAGTATAACATACAGCTTTGCATGCTTAGACTGCAGCACAGCTTTCACATAGGCCTGCCTGGCAATCCAAGGCACATGGCAGTCTAAGGCACAGTATTGCATGCACAGGCTGTGAAGCTGGTGAAGACGGCAGGTCTGTGGCGCAGCTTGTGCCTGAGTGCGGTCAGGAGCAGAAGGCACCAGGTGGTGCAGTTCTGCCTGGACAACATGGAAGATGTGCAGTGTGCACAGGCGGCTCGGTAAACCCACATCTGATTGCCAGTCTTGCTGACGTTTCAGCTTTGGTGTAATGACAGAGCCAATGCAGAGCTTGCTTTTTTGCTCATGAGTGTCAACAGGGCACGTGGTTCAAGTTCATTTATTACCTTACAGTCTGGGTTGTGCAGCCAGTTGTGACTCGTCAGACATCCTGGCTTGCAAGCACCGTCTGTACAGTGCTTTGCATGTGTGAGTGCAGGGAGTTTGCCAGAGTGGCAGAGCCTGATGCCCGGTTGGGCCTGGTGGCTATGCAGCTGGGGCAGGTGGAGGAGGCCAAGAAGCTCTTCACCTGTGCCAGCCGCCATGACCTTCTCAACAAGCTCCTCCAGGTGTTTGTCTGCTGAAACTCCTGTCACTCATGGAGTTCATCATGCCAATGGTAATGGTCTCAACAAGCTCCTCCAGGTGTGCGTCTGCTGAAACTCCTGTCATTCATTAAGCTCATCATGCCAATGGCACCTGTGTCAACAAGCTTCTCCAGGTGTGTGTGCTGAAACCCCTGTCACTGATCAAGCTCATCATGCCAATGGCACCTGTGTCAACAAGCTTCCCCAGGTGTGTGTCTGCTGAAAGTCCTGTCACTCTTAGAGCTCTTCATGCCAATGACAAATGTCTGCAGTGGGTTACTAAGATGATTGGCAAGCTGGATGTATAGCTGCTGAAGTAGTTGGGGGTCCAAAAATAGCATTCAGGACGACATTCACCTGGTGTAGTTGCTGGCCCTTGGAGACAACCCTGAGTCATATTGCCCGTGCCATTGCGTTGCAAGTCATTGTGTTCTCCTATTTCACAAACATTTGTAGTATTATGTTTTTTGGGGGAACAGTTTGGAGTGTTTTCTCATGGCATGCTGACCACAGGGCGACACTCAAACTTGATCTGACAGGATGGGAGACAGATCAAAAGGCCTGTGAAAAGGGCTACGCACCAACATTCTGTGTGGTATCATCCTTGTGGCAAACCTTGATCTGAAGGGCACCTGGTGCATCAGGAATGGAGGATCCCTTTTATGCCCTTGCAAAGGAAGACCTGTGTCCATGTCATTGATTGTAGAACAGCAGCAGCAGAGTGATGATACTGCAGGCGTGTGGTGAATGGGACGAAGCCCTCAGGGTAGCTGACAAGCACGATCGCATCAATCTGAAGGCCACGCACTTCCGCTTGGCTCGCCACCATGAAGGCATGGGTGACTTTGCCGCAGCCATGAAGCACTATCAGCTGTCTGACACCCACAGGTGATACCTGTGATGACCTTCTCACAACACCGCATGCATGCGTGAAGGTACATGCTTGATTGCAAGTGGTCAAGACTGCCATGTTTTGCCGCTGAAAGACCAGCAAACGTTGCCATCATGTGTTTGCAAGTAAGACTAATTTGATCACTTGCTGACTGGCAGTGCCACTCCCACTAGAAGGACGCAATGTTGCTGCATGCTACAACGGCAGGAGACCCAATGATCAAAAGCATCCAGAAGGGACTGCATGCAACGCAAGCCCTGCTGCTAGACCTACAGAACCAGCTTGACGTGTATGCAATGCTGTTCTGCAGGCAGGAGGTTCCCAGGATGCTGTTTGAAGCAGAGCAGATCGCCCAACTAGCTACATATGTCACAGAGATGCATGACCCTGAGCTGCTGTGCTGGTGGGGCAGATACAATGAAAGCCTGGGGCAGTTTGACACAGCCCTGGAGGCGTATCAGCAGGCCAATGACACTGTGGCCCTGGTGCGGTTGCACTGTCATCAGGAAGACCTTGTGGCTGCATGCGATGTGGTGGAGAAGAGTGACAATGCTGCTGCTGCTTTCATGCTGGCACGCCAGCTGGAAGCTACTGAGCAGGTGTGCTTCCCTGTTAGCATCCCTTTGTGGCTGACATGTGCGTTTGTCGCTGGCAGCAGAGTGCGTCAGAGTTACAAGCTGATGCGGCTGCCAGGCTTGCAATGCGTCTCAGAGCACAAAGGCATTTCCAGTCTATTTTTGTACTTGGCATGCATGACAAAGTAAACAGAACAAGGTATATCATGCCGTGAGGTTTGCAGGAGCAACGACTTGCTTGCCACTGAACCTGTTGCCAGTGAATGTGTTGCTGTTGAGCACTCGGCAACAGACTGGCCCCAAATGACTTGCTTAACCAGATGTATATGTACTATCTGACTATCTGACTATCTGACCAGACCCGTGTCCCAGCCAGTGCTTGTCTTGCCGCCAAGCGCTCAGCACCAAATCTGTATGAAGTGATGGTGCCTGCGCAGGTGGCAGAGGCTGTGCACTACTTTGGCAAGGCGCAGAGGACCAACCATGGTGTTCGCTTGGCCAAGCAGCATGGCATGGATACAGAGCTGCTAGAGCTGGCTCTCAAGGTATGCAGGATCCTAGCATCTGGTTTTCGGCTGGCTGCTGCTTGTACTTTGGTCCTGATGTTCTGCTTCTGCAGGAGTTTGCGTCAGCAGCCCAAGTGTCGTTGTTGACATGCTCTGAGTTATGGCTGTAGACCGTAGACTGCGACTGTAGAGTGTGAGCAATGACTGTGAGTTGAGACTCAGACTGTGAGTTAAGAGTGTGACGCATCAACGTCTTCTTCTACATGTGATCAGACTTGCTGGCTGGCTAAACTGCATTGTAATCTCTCTTTCTCTCTCTCTTTCTGCAGAGCTCGCCTCTGTTGATGCTAGACACAGCAGAATACTTTCAGCAGCGGCGCGAGCTTGACTGCAGACTGTAACTGTAGAGTGTGCGCTATGACTGTGTGTTGAGGCTCAGACTGTGAGAAGAGTCTGATGCACAACTGCAGAGCTCGCCTCTGCTGATGCTGGACACAGCAGAGTACTTTGAGCAGCGGCGAGAGCTGGACAAGGCAGTGCTGCTGTATCAGAAGGCCGGCAAGCAGCGGCGAGCCCTGGAGCTTTGCTTCTCTGCCCAGCTGTTTGAAACCCTAGCCACTATTGCCAACAACCTGACAGCCAAGTCTGACCCAGCCGTCATGACGCAATGTGGTAAGGCATGACAATTCTCATTAGATTGATGCCGAAAGGCGTAGTCTTTTCTTTTCTTGCTAAGGCACAACAAGCAGAACATGCTGTACTCATGCTTGTGAACACTCGACACAGGCTAGTGCTCAGCCATCTTGCGGAGCCTACAAGTAGGCTTTCCTGACCCTGTTGCTCCAATCATTGCTTGACAGTGCATCTGCAACATCATGGTCCATAAACAGAGCCAGGGACCAAAGCACTTCATGCTGCACCTCCCTGGCTGGTTGTTTATTATGATCTGTGTTTTTGTGTGCTGGCAATCATACAAAGTCACAAAGTCACAAAGTGTGCTTCTTCTGCATGTGCATAAAACATTGCAGCCTGTAGCTTCCCTGTATACTGCAGCTGACTTCTTCTTGGAGCATGGGGAGCATGAGAAGAGCGTGCAGCTGCTGATGCAAGCCTGCCAGTTCAGCCGCGCCCTAGATGTGTGCAGCCACAACAGCATCACCCTCACAGAGGTGGGTGCTGTGTCTTCAAATCCCCAGCCTGGATCTGACCACCCCTTGCTCATCTTGTGTGCTGAACAAAGCTTCTGCCTGACACCTGGGTGCAGGCCGAGCATGTGTTATCAGCCAATAAGCTGCCTGGCAAGCACTTATGTTGTGGCCAGCTCAAGCTGGCCATTGTGCAAAGGTCGCTCATGTTGTATGAATCCAGTGAACGTCACTGAAATGATGACTAGTTGAACACGTCAGAAGAGGGCAAAAGCAGTTTATATTGCCTGGCAAATTGCTGATCGACATCTGGTTTGTTAGCTTGGCCGAGCGGTCTAAGGCGCCAGCTTAAGGCGCTGGTCCGAAAGGGCGTGGGTTCAAATCCCACAGCTGACACACGATTCGCCCAGAATTTTTGGCTTTTCGAAAATGAGGCACATGAAAATGAGGCACAAATATACGATTCGCTCAGTATTTTTGGCGTTTCGAAAAAGTGCATGTTGGTATATTACATGGACATGCATGCTCTGCAGGTCGTGTCCTTTGACACCAGCTCATGGCTGAAACACAGGCAGGAGCATGCTGTAGATTTGGAAGGGTTGTGAGCATGTACTCTGATCGGCACCATCATTACAGAACCATGAAAAGTCTGCAAAATTGCATGTCCTGCAGACTATGGCAGAAGCCATGACCCCTGGGCAAGGGACAGAAGCCAAAGAGAGGGAAGGCATGTTGAGGAAGATTGCCAAGCTGGCCAAGCAACAGGGCAGCTTCCACCTGGCATGCAAGAAGTACACTCAGGTCATCCCTTACTAAGTTATCTGCAATTGCAAAAGCCTTGAGCATTGCTTCATGACGCAGACCCTGACCGTTAAGGGAAGATGTTGGTCTGATGAGTGCTTGAATGCATGCCTGCATGGGTAAACCAATTGATGAATGAATGAATGCTGATCCTGATGCCCTTCTTGGTCGCAGTTGCAAACTGGCTACAAACATCTCCTCATCAAACATGCACCATTAGCTGACTTCGTAAAGCTTTAAGCTAGCATTGTCAACATGTTTTCAGCACAGGCACGTGTTGCTTGGCCTTGCAAGCAGCTGCCTCTTTTTGCAGGCTGGGGACAAAGTCAAGGCATTGAAGTGTCTGATCAGGTCTGGGGACACAGACAAGATCATCTTCTTTGCGGGGGTCTCCCGCCATGCTGAGATCTACACCCTGGCTGCCAACTACCTACAGACCCTGGACTGGCATGCACGCCCAGATCTTGCTCAGAGCATTGTGACATTCTACAGCAAGGTGAGCTCCTGCACACTTTGTGCTGTAAAACATGCAGCGGCCGCGAGAGCCATGGTCAATGCAAACAAGGGCTGGGCTGGTTCAGTATCACAAGCATCTGCATGCAGAAGTCCCGACCGGGCTCTAGTAAGCTTAAGCGAGGCTGAGGCTTTGTGCAGATGCACGTACAGAGACCGCATCAAAGCAGCACATGGAACGCGTCTCTGGCAATGATGTTGTCATCAGCAGTCATCAACCCAGGCATCAAGATGCTCCAAGGGAAGTTGCCATCAGCCTGCCGTTGATTGTCAAGTATAGTGGGGCTACATATTCATGGCTTGTGCATGATCTGCTGGCCTGTAAGTTATGAAGGCCAGGGTGTGCGGCATATAGGATGCTCAGTTGACGCAAGCTTCTGACTGTGTTTTATTGGGCTTGTGCTCCTGAATCTTTGCTGTAGTCTTGGTGCATTCATGGGACCACCTTGTTGACACAAGAGTGCATGGGACATGGCTAACTCTGCTCTTTTCTCTGGCTTGTCTGTACGTGTGTGTGTGCTGTGCTCAGGCTAAAGCATGGGACAGTCTAACTCTGTTCTTTGAGGCCTGCGCCCAGATAGAGATGGATGACTTCCGCGACTACCAGAAAGCTCTCCAGGTGCTGCTTTTAGATCTACTGTGGCACCCACTGCATAGCTTGTGCACTCATTGCTGGCCCTGAGTCCCATGCATGACTTCCAGACTCAGAAGCACATATTGCTTTTCAGGAAGAGCCAGTCTGTCGCACTGCATCAGACAATCTGTGCAACAAGGTGTTGCATGACAGCAAGACCCAGACTGCTTTGACAGTACTGCAGGCTCTTCAGGAAGCCTTGAAGTATGTCCAGAAGTCTCAGAAGTCCAGCAAGCAGGCAGTGATTGCGTCCTTGACCAGGCGTACTGCTGCCATCACGGTCTTCCTACAAGCACAGCAGCTCTTTGGGAGCGATGCTGCTTCTGCTGTGCAGATGTGCAATGGCCTTATAGTTGAGGTGAGATGGGCAGCGCTTATAGCTGCTCCAGCTGAGGACTGCATGTGTTGCAATCCAGCCTGGACAATGTGCTGGTCAATGCTGCAGTGAAACACTCAACATTGCAGAACCTTGGGGAATGTGCTGACTGAAACATGCACAATTGCGGCTGCCTTGTTGTCACCAATGCAGCCACATGCTGTCCATAGGGTCATCTGCAAACATCTTGTGTACATGATTGCGCTGTGAGTTATGCGTGCCAAACCAAGACAGACCTAGCAAGACACAGAGATCAAGTGCAGTCATGAACACAGAGCTGACAATGCATGTGGGCCTGTATAACATCTGACAGTTAGCATCAATGGCAAAGACTGATGTCTGATTGGATGATGCGTATGCAGTTGTCATCAGATGACTCAACAGAAGGTGACATCGTGGAAGCTGGAGTGCGCATTGGGGATGTCTATGCTCTGCTAGTCGGTGAGTACCCTCAGCTAGAGTTTAATACATGGTTTTGTCGCACACCACATACACCTGTGCTTTCAAGCCAGGATGTCTGATGAGTCACAACTGGCTCCACACCCCAGACTGTAAGTTATAAAATGAAAAAATACGTATGCTTACTGGCATAAGCCTCTGGCTCATCATTTGAACGTTTTGGTTGTTGATGAAATGGGATGAAGAGCGACGCTTGATGACCTTGCTTTGTGCAGGCTGCAGCCTCACACCCGAAGCCAGCTTTGGGCTGCTTGTATGTAGACCTGGCAATTGTGAAGCCATGCTTACCTGACAGCAAGAGCAGTCCTGTTGTTTGTCATCACACATCTTCTCAATTGAGCCTACGACCTCCACCACCAGCAAATCGTCTTTCACTTATTGCATTTTCAATTTCAAAAAAAAGACCTCAACATGAGAGACTCCAATGAAGAGTTTGACAAAAATGTTTGTATCCCTGCTGCTTTCCTTGCTGCTGGCAGCAGATTGAGACCTGTCGGGAGCTGCAGCCTCCAAGTGGGACTGTGTGGCAAAAACACTGACCTTGTCATTGGCAGCTGCCAATGATCCCTGATGATGGCCGTTGTGCCAGAAGCATTTACAGAGGCAGCAGCTAGCTGTCCTAGGCGGCGTCAACCTCTGCTGGAGCGTGCAATCAGTTGGCCGCATGCTTGGCAACAATGGCAAAGTAGTGCAGGATACTGACTCATCATGTACTCTCCTTTGAGCCCTCATCAAAGCTGCTTCTGCCACAAGTCCAGCAGCCTAAAGCCTGACCCCTCCAGATACAAGCCTGATGACTGTTAGTGGTGTGGGTGCAAGTTACAGGGTCATCATGTAATCTCCAAGACGTGAACACACAAACCCTGAAGCATATGCATGGCAAGTGATGGTGGTGTGTGTGCAGAGTACTGGGCGACCCATGATGGTATGCAGCAAGCTCACCAGCTATTAGAGCGCATGAGGATCACCAAGGTCCCTTCAGGGCCATACATTGAGGCTACCACTGTTGAAGCTGTCTATCAGGTCAGAACACCTTTGTGGTGCTGCACAAGGCAGAGACAGGGCAACTTGTTGAAAGAAGCAACGTTTGTCTGCCTGGCATGGAGGTAGCAGCTGCTCTGATGTGAAAGTGTGAAGCCATTCAGGCTGAGCGTGAATTTGTGGCTGATGGGCTGCATGTTGCTTGCTTGATGCATCAAGCATATGCCCTTCAGTGATGCTTCCAGGCATTATGTCAATAATCGCTGCTGTCAAGTCAACTGCAGCCAGTCTGTCATAGACTGTCTATGACAGCACAAGTTTCGAGCTCGTCATGCAGGCAGTGCAAAGAGCTTGAGCAAAAGAGTTGAGCCTGAAGATGGCCCCAAAACTCACACATGAGTTGAATCCAAATGTGTTGATAATTGCTAATCAATGCGCAGCAGAGGGTCAGCGCAGCCATGTGCAGAGCAGAAGACCGAGACGGTCCATGTGATCCTGCTGCTCTTTGAGTCTGATTGTGATAAGCATTGCTTGTCTAGATTGTTATTGAGCTGTGTCTGTAAACAAAAGTTATGATGTGTACTATGTGGTCCGTGTCGGAACATTCCGTCAGATTGCTGCTGAGGTAGCCGCTAACTGGCTGGCTGGCTGATCCACTCCAAGAAGAAGAAGAAGGATTTTACAAGTCGTGTCTGCACAGTAGTATGTATTGGCATTGCCATGCCAGATGATGACAAAGGACACAGTCACCTCTAGGGTCAAGTCTGCAGGGTTTCGAGTCATCGCGCGGGGCTTTGAAAAAGTGAGAGTTGTCCTTCAAACTTTGCCAGCGACATTCCATTGGTCTGCGCGGAGATTTTCCAAACGTAACACGCGGTACTGATTGCCTGAGCCTTGCCACACGTATACTACATCCGAGACAGAATGGGCTCCGCAGGTACGCCTTGATCTAGCTTCGGCATCAGAAACATCCAGCCGCGTTTGCTAGTATCCACGCCTGTGATGGCACTGCGTCCCCTTGCAACATGTCTTCCTGAAGTAGCAGCGTTTGCGCGTTGTGAGCTCAAATGCTCAGACGAGTCGACGTCCCTCTGATTCGCGTCAAAATCCTTAAGTTGCTTGCAGGTATGAGCCCTACAGAGCTTGGCGACGTTCTGAAGCCGCTGCTCCTGAAGGACCTTCGCACCAACTGCAGAGCCAGGAATTTGAACCCTGGTGGTAGCAGAGAGTCCCTGTTCGAAAGGCTGAAGGAGAACATGCTAGACACACAGGACTAGTAAGCCTTCCGCACTGCGTGCTGAAGCTCCGGCTGTTCGTCACGCTGGCACTTACAACATTGTTACTTGCAGCTCACTAGTCGAGGAAGATGGTCAGAAGAAAGCTGCTGTTGACCAAGCAACTGCTCTCCAGCCCAACGGCGCTGCAACTGGCAACAACTACTACCGCTCTGAAGGCCAGAATGTGGGCAACTTCATGACAGACAGGCCTTCCTCAAGGGTGTTGGCACCTCCAGGCGGTGGCTCACAAATATCCTTTGGAGCTGACTCTGGCCCAGCCCCACATGGCAAAGTAAGCATGTGTTGCTGCCCACAGTGTCAAAGTCTCAACAAACATGCTGCTACTCCTTTGCAACAGACTAGACTATGGGTGCCATACAAGTTGCTGCTTGTGCAGGGTGAATATGGTCAGGCAGACAAGAGCACCAGTCTATTCATGGGTGGTGGTGGTGGTGGAGGCAGTCCAAATGGTGGCAACAACTATTCACGTCCGTCTGGCCAGAATGTTGGCAACTTTCTCACAGACAGAAATTCTTCCAGAGTGCTTGCCCCACCTGGTGGTGCCTCTCAGATTTCGTTTGGTTGATGCGTCTGCGGGGATCTGTAATTCTAATTCTGCGGGTCCCTAGCTTATTTGATGAAAATCAAGTATGGCACGTCCTGCTGTGATAGCCTTGGAATGCATTGCTGCAGAAGCAGTCCTTCCTTGGAACTGTATAAGATCTGATAGATGTCTTTTGGCAGCAGCAGTAGCTACAATGAACACTGACATGCATGATACAGGTTCATGCAGTAGTCATCAACAAATGAACACAGTACTTGAAATGAATGCTTGATACATGTGCAGCCTTTAATGCTGGATGTGCCCAGGATGTAGAGCTAGGCACATTAAACAGTCTCTAGTAATGAAAGCAACAGCTTTCAATCGTCTCCTGTCTGCATTGCATGCGCATATCTGGAAGTTCTAAGTGCTCAGCATGATGCGCACTAATCGATCATGTTCATGTTTTATGTGCAAGACCCCCAATGCTTCTAGCCCGTAGACTGTGTGCTACTACTGGCTTGGAGGCATTGGAAGAGGTTTACAAGCTTGAGCTAGCCAACACCTTTACATTTTGTCTTGATCATTGCAAGTACGCACGGATTTTGGTTGATTCTGGAGGGAGGACGTGTCACGTAAGCTGGCAGATCGCTCAACTCAGTTGAAGAGTCGTCTCAAACAGCTGAGTCACTTGCACATGCGCGACCACATGCCAGCAGAAACATAAGGAAACGATATTAAGGCCTCGCGTCACTGCGCGTGATAACCGGCGTGCTGTGACAACAGCGGAGTGCCTTGTTTTCAGTGATTAGCGTGAGATATTCTTCCGGCCAGGTCTTACGACTCTACGCAGACTAGTTGGAGAGATGAGGTGTCAGGTAGCCAGCGTGCTGTTGCTTCTCGGTCTCTCCTCTGCCTTGGCTATCACGCCAGCTAGTCGTCACGAGCACAAGCTGCATCTGCAGCAAGCAAAGGTACGATTTGCCATCCCCAGCCACACTTCAGAGGGGACGATGCCGCGCTTAGCTTTTGTGGCTCAACAACCGTTTTGTGCTATAGGCTAACCCGAAGTCTGTCTTCAGCAGCTGGGTGGATGACTTCAAGCGTGCATACCGGGACAACGTTGAGGTACCAGATTGTTTGTCCGCATGTCCCACGTTATTGCGTGTTGCGCAAGTCCTTTTGGCGATCTAGCTATTGTGTCAACCTATCTTCCAGAACGATCTGACCGAGGTTGGCTTGGTCACCCGTCATTCGTTGTTGCAGGAGTACGAGCGTAGA
>JAABUK010002185.1_pt1 | contig 35571 bp, 26 predicted proteins | sample 5559141 | NCBI WGS metagenome assembly JAABUK01 (sample SAMN10711869, study PRJNA513367) | rock metagenome | isolation source: Antarctica rocks | place: Antarctica: Victoria Land, Pudding Butte nord | collected 2016-01-03
CCGCAACACCGAAGAAGCACCGGCACCAGCAGTAGCACCAACAGCAGAAGCAAAGGCAGAAGTAGTAAAACCCACCCTCCCCTTCTCCACCCCAACCGAATACGCCTCCTTCGTCGCCCAACACTCCGCCATGGTCTCCGACTACAACAAGCGCAAGGGCGAGAAGCTCACCGGCGAGAAATGTAGCATCTGCGCCACGGATCTCTACTCTGACCCCGGACCGCAGGAGCTGGGGATTTATCTCCATGCCCTGGCGTATAGCGATATGGCGGGAGAGTGGGAGTTTAGGAGTCGGGTTCCGGCGTGGGCTTTGCCACCTAGGGAGGGGGTGGGGAACAGGGGATGTGGATGGGGGCTTTTAGAGGAGGAGATAAGGGCGGCATTGGCGAGGGGTTGGGTGTATGACGGCACCGAGGCGCCGCCGGTGGAGGTGGATATGCAAAAATTGAATCGGGAGGGGGAGAGGAGGAATAAGAGGAAAAGCTGATGAGGATAGAGAATCCAATATAAGCACGTTGTCTTGGTATTTTGCAATCCATCTGCCAACGTCTCCTGCGTTCTGTCTTTCTCAAATTATAGGCCCCGCGATCTTTTGAGGGTTGCTTTACTCATCCTACCGCGTAGCATAGAGTCTGGAGTGATTAGGAGGACGACAATTTTGAAGTGATCATTCTTTCATTGTTATTAATAGATATGTGACAACTCATCAGACTTTCTTCCGGATCGGGATCGGGCCGCTCCTGGTCCCAATCCAAACACTGCATCCCCGTCCGTTTTTGTAAAATGTGGCCGAGAAATCACATAAGGGTTCGAGATGGGTACTCGTGCAGCGCCCGACTCCGCAACACCATGCTGAAAAACAGAAGAGGAGGCTAAGCTCACTGAGCGCTCCAGCTCAGTGTCACGCCTGGAGTAGTGCCCGCTGCGCCGATGCGAGAACCCTAGACCGTGCTCGAACGCGTAGCAATCAACTATATTTCCCGGTAGATACCTGCTCAAGCCTTTCACAAACTCCAAGGCAGCGGCCCAGGAAATATCCGAACCAACCCGACTGGCGCTCCTCAAAACAAGAACAGGAAACAGCCTACCCAACCATCCCCCTTACCCTCTCAATTCTCCCAACCGCCTTCTCCAATCTCTCCAACCTCATCCTCTTATCCCCATCTCTCTTCTCCAGCACCTCGATCCTCTCCTCCAACTTCGCCCTCGCTTTCCTCTCATTCGCCACCATCTCGTTCGCCTGGCCGAAAAGCTGTGCCGTTAGCTCTTCTAGCTCCGAGTGCGTCTGTGATAGAGATGACTCGGCTTCAAGCCGTGCTCTCTTTTCCGCTTGGAGCATGAAGGTTAGAGTTTCGGAGGCAGCATCAGGGGAGCTTGGGGGTTGGTGATTGGTGGTGGTGCTGTTCGGGAGGACGGCGGGGAGGGAGTGCGTGGATGCGTTGTTGGGAGCTAGATGGGAGGGAAATTGTGGGGAAAGGTGGTGAGGGGTTGGTTGTGCAGAGGGGCCGGCTGGCGTGCGACGGCCAGGCAGGAGGGATGAAAAGGAGGAGAGACGGGAGGAGGTTTGCGCAGGTGGTGGGAACTGGGTTTGAGAAGGGGTGCGAATGCCCTTTTCGAGGGGTGGAGAGACGATTCCGGAGGATGCGCTTGTACTCGGTTGTGGATTCCGAGCTTTTGTGCGCAGGTTTTGGAGCTCGTCTTCGTAATCGGCCAGTCTATCGGCTGGAAAGGGTCAGCAGGACGGAGGCATGTGCAAGGGATTGGAGAGGATGCCTCACCAGCGGCGGCTGCCTTGGTATTCAATGACCGGACCTGCGCTTCGAGCTCAGTGATTCGACGTTGTGCCTCTTCGGCGCTTCCTGCGTGTGAGATGCCGGAGCCGCATTGTGGGCAGACAGTGTGAGAGAAGTCATGAGCAGGAAGAGATTGCACGAGGGACATGCGGAGAAAGCAGTGGAACAGCCAAGTACTTTGCCTGAAGAGTGGTCAAAGAGTGTCTCGGCAACGATCCAGGATGCTCGTTCCTTCACGACAAAGACGAATAGAAGAATGGCATGTAGGATTGGTTTGTGGGTTGTGGTTTGTGGTTTGTGGGACCAGAATCGGGGAGATGTCTGGGTCTGAATAGGGAAATGCATGGTCGGCATTCAAAGGGAAATTACGCATCTTAGCCGCCATTAGCCGCCATTAGCCGCCATTGCCAAGATTTAGCGGCTGGGCAGTCGAATCCGGCTCTCACCCAAGCGACGTCGAGCAAGAGGAGACTTCCAGATGGCGATCGACAATCCGAAAACTTCCTATGAGATGTAATTTATTCGATGGGATTTCACGAAGTCTGTTGTCTTCGCTTCAATTCAAAACTAGCTAGGCATAATGTGTGTGTCATCGACTAGAACAATTTAGCCAGGGTTCTGCTGGATAACTTCACAGAGACGTCGAAAGTTTTGCGAGTCGGGGTTCGAGTCGATATCACGTGACTCTCAGCTGCCTATCAGGCTAGTGCAATTCTGCCTTTGTATGTAATCTATTACTTGAAATTTCGATCTTTGAAGTAATAAACGTGAGATTGTTTATCCAAGTCGCGTTGAATGCTAGCTATTACTTCCTCCGCCAACACGAAGCATCACCCCCCTTCGCCCGCTTTGCTCTGAGGTCCTCCTACTGGCATTGCCCAAAATTGTTCCATCGAATCACCGGTCGGATCATAGAAGACCGACTGGAAACCCTTCATGCACGCGCCGACAAATGCTGACCCCTGGTCCGTCCTGCTCTTTCCATGATGCCCATAGACGCCGATTAAAAGTACATGGCAAATACAATAAACCAATCGAACGCTATTTCAAAAATAGCTTCCTTAGCTCAATGAACCAAGTAACTTTCTCCCCAGCAGAAGCACTGCCTTTTTCTTGGTACTTTCTTGATCAGATTCTTCCGCACTGCCATCACGAAGCTGCCGACCTCTGTTGTTGCTGTCTCCGGTGAAACGCCTACTCAGCGCATTCGGTATCATACTAGGAGTGCTGGTGAACGTCTGTGCTCGAAGCGGTTCGGAGGGAGGATTCGTTGGCATCATGAGACTTGATGCTCTCGAGCTATGTCTGCTGGAAGGAAACGAGTCCGTCCTCATCAGAGGTGAAGATCGTCGGTTGGTCGAAGCAAAAGACCGTCGGGGCGAGATCGATCTCTCCCTGCGCGGCGTAAAGCTCTTCAAACTACCTGCTTCGCTATTGCTTGCCGTGCTTACAAGACCCTGATAGTTGGAGAGTCCGTGCGAAGAGCTGGCAGCCTCTCGTAGACGACTTTGCTGCTGTCTGTTTGGGCGATGTTGAAATTTATTGCCTATGATAGCTCCGGTATGGGATATGAGAGCTCTGATGAAGTCCTTTTTGAGCCTTAGTGCCAGATCAAGGTTCGACCAAGTCTTGTTCCGATATTCTAAGACTGGCATGCGGAAAACAAAGTCATGGAGGTCTTCCAGGTTGCGATCGCCTTTACCTTTATAGCTCAGACAAATCACAACACTGTCAAGCTTAACGTGAGCTAATGTCATATAATTGTTCGCTCGGGCCATCATCTGAGAAAGCTCATCGGAAGCCTTTTCCTTCTTCTCTTTCTCTCTCCGATCCTTGCTTGATGAGCGCGCAATACCGAATCTCCTTCTCGATTCATCGAGGTTTACGCCTGAGAGATTTGTGGAGGACTTGTCGCTCGGCGGCTTCGCAGAAAGAGGCAGGGAGTCAAGTGACCCTTTCCGTTGCGATGCTCCATTAGTGCCCAGTCTTGACGTTAAAGATGAGTTGGCATGTTTGAAGAGGTTGAGGTGATGATGCTCTGTACTGATACCCAAACCTTTTGGTTTGTAGGTTGCATGGGGTAGCGATTCGTCATGAGATAAGGCCATGGTAGCTTTCATCCTACGGCCGATGGCTGCCGTCTCCGACATGTTGGTTGATTTGTTCTGGTACGACTCTTGCTGGCTAACATCTGGAATAAGCGCGTGTGCCGCTTCTTCCGCCTCCGAGTCAGTTCCATCATTCAGTGGCTGCATATTCTTGATCATGAATGGGGAGAAGTTTTTGTTCTCAAAGGCGCTTGATTGAATCCCAGGAAACATGTATTCAAATAGTTTCTTGCCAAGGTCTCGCTCAAGCTGGACTTTGAGAGGAAACAGTGTCACTTGAAATTGTTCAAGGACCGGTATCCCAGCAATCGCTTCGAGCATGTACCAATGGACCTTGATCATCTTTTGTTGCTTATTTTGTAGCGAATTCTTGGAATTTGGATCCCGGTACGGGCCGATCATTTCCGGGTACAAGGCAGTTGATAGGAGGTTCAACCCATGTATCCGTTGAATTTCCATCGCGTTGTGGTTCGAACCATCACTATTGTCAATGCGTTCATAAGCCGCATGCCCTAATTGGAACTCCAAAAGTGGTTCGTTCTTATCCCTCATCAGATGCCAGACAACCTCAGAAGCCGTCAGATACCACCGGAGAAGGCCTTTGGACTGGGCAGTCTGCCGGTCCTCATTCTTACGTTGAGATTGAGATGTAGTAATGGCCTTCATGATGAAGAAGAGCTCGTCTTCGCAGCCGGCCAAGTCTTTCTCGAGGCTAATTCGATCTTGCCATCCTTGCCGGTCAAGGTATTTGGCATTGATCTGAAAATGGTTCTTGATATCTTCAAGCTGACGGATTCTTTCTTGAAGACTCGTGACAATCTCTGGCGCCCCTCTCAGATCACTGAAGTCAGACGCCAGCATGATCTTTTCCAGTCGCTCACTTCTCACTTTCTCCCGCGGTTCGCTGTACAGCAGGAGATCAAGCACGATGATGTACAGAGCATAATATTGGGCAGAATCACATCTGGCTCTGATCCGAGGAAAGTCCACGGAGAGATGATCAATGCGGCTCTCTGCTTGATCAGTTGCACCCTTTGCGCCGCCTTCCGTGCTGGCGACCTCCTCATTATATTTAAGGCGTAGATTGTTGTACTTCTCATAGCGCAGAGTTGCGGAAGTCTTCTGTATGACTCTCTCGAACCCAAAAGGATTGAGCTCGAAGTCGAACATCACCTCAAGTGATACCCATGGCGGCCACGACGAGCCTGGCGAATTGCCGTAGCTGTTTCCAGAGTACAGGTGCCGGAATTTGTACAGCCTTTTCTGCGTAGTAACGAAAAATTGTGCTCCATCCATATCGAGAGAAAATTGGCGTTGAACTAGGCCACTGACATCATCCAATATCCTTGCTTTGTCCATGATGGAGACCACTTTGAGTTGCATGCCCTTTGCAGACACGATTGCACTAGCTTTGGTGTTCTTCTCGCTTTGGAGCTGAATCTGAGGTGCAATGAGGCGAACATGATAGCTATTTTGCGGAACGAAATCCTCTGCTAGCTGTTTTTCCGAGTCTGCTGTTGAGACTCGAGACTCACGCCGCTTGCCATCCACGATTGGATCCTCAGCGCCGACGAACCGCTTTGCATCTTTGAGCAGCTGGTCAATGCGATCCTTGACGACATCTTCTTGATCTTTGTCATCTTTCTGCGATTCTGGATAGGGGGTTTGTGACCGGTCAGTGTGTTCCGAGCCCGGTGCCGTGTGCGTCTTCGAACTGTTTTGTTCATCAACGATATCGAGAATGAACTTCACCGCCCTTCTCGACATGTAGTAAATAAATCCTCTTCGCTGACTGACTTGATGAGCGTAGCGGAGGATGACGTTTCGAAGAGAATTGTTCCATTTGAATTGAATATTGTGAATCATGAAACGGTTATTGAAGTCGCTTGCAAATTCTTCTTGCGACGATGGGAAGAGGTAGTCAAGAGCATCATGAGCTTTGGCTTCCGCTACAGAATATTGAGTGGATGCATCCCTCCGGTCGTCCTCTCCAGCGCGCGGTTGAAGGGCTGAACCGTTCGCTGATGACCTCTGATCAGCCAGGCGAGCGAGACCAGCGAGAAGGAAGTCATATTTAGCGTGCAGCTCTCTGCTCTGCTGAAAGAGGAGGTCGTGGTTACGTTTCAAGCCACTATCTTCATGTCCATCGCGGACAACACGCAACTCTTGCTCACCCATCAAGCGCTCATGTGACTCAATCTGTCGCGTAATCGAATCGATTCTCTCCTTTATAAGCTCCATTTGGACTCGACGTGGATCGTTATCATGCGACATGACACAGTAGTGGGTAGGCTCATCGCCGAAGTTGCTGGTGCGAGTCTCGTCGCCATTTGTTGCCTCTTCGTGGTTAGTTTGGCGAAAATACGTGAATCGTGGCGTGAAGGCAAGAGGGAGAATTTTGGTTTCCGGATTCGACTCAGAAGGCAATACCCAGTCCAGTTCGACGAAGTCGTCCATATCAATCCACGACATGTCGTGATCGGGAATTGTAAATCGAGATAGATCAACCGTCGGAACGGGCTGTTGGTAAGTGGAGAGAGCCTCATCACTGGCTTTTAGGAGATCGTCCGCGTTCGTTCCACCAATATTTGCCGACACGGCTCGCATATCCGCATTTATGAAGTCTAATTGTCCCTCATTGATACGCATCCCACTTGTGCGAGTCTGCTTTGACTTGCCCTTGACGACAGTAGCAAACCACTCTCGTCTTTGATGTAGATCAAGCATAAAACTGTCAAGTCGTACTTTCAAACCAGTGGCCGAGACGACGTCCTCGGCATAGTCTTCAGCGTCTTTGTGTTTGTAAACGTGAGCTATGAACAGTGGTGACAATAGCAGATTATACTTGATCGTTGCAAGATGCCGGCCAAACTTCTTGCTTGTCTTCTCGGGTCCCCGCCACAAATGTCCCTGTCGAATGGGGAGTGACATGACGCCGGAAAAAAGTGACCACCAATCGAAGAAATGTGTAAAGAATCTGGGGCTTAGATGGACGGTGTTGTAGCTGTTGGAGGCCTTCAAATTGGTGAAACTCCACTCTCTGTCATAGGGAGCGGCGACAGCTAGCGATAGGTGTATGTGGTGGCTTCGAAATCCTCTAAATGCGTCGTAGTCCTGCAGCAATGTCAGCGATCAGCCACAACGATGGCTTATGGAGCCTACCACAAGTTTCTCTTTGCCGATATACTTGGCATTTCTTAGCACCACATTATAATGAGGCTTGAAGTCGAAACAACGCTCGTCACTATTGGAGCTCCGCTCGAAGACTAATCCAGCCAGCCACTGTACATTGCCTGACAGTTTCATGATTACCTTCTTGAAGACCGCTGCGTTCTTTTGGCTACTACCACTAGACAGACTGTCTTCATCTTTCGCACGTTCAGCAGTGTGGCGGGCTTGGTGGCTGTAATCTGGAATAGCAAGTACATATTCTCCACTCCGGACAGTCATAAATTTCTTCGGGTCGTCGGTCGTATGAATAGCCCATTGCACATTGTCTCGCCAGCACATAACGAAGCCAGCACCATAACCAGTGACAACGTATGGATCGCGTGAGCCTGCTCCAATTAGCCACTGCTAGTAATTCGTAATTGTGAGCTCACCTTTGAGGCGCAAATGCACATCTCCATCACCTTTCCAATTGACAGTCAAGCGGGAATGGAAGCTTAGGCGAATCTTATCCCAGAATCCAACACGGTCTGAAGGGTCGATTTCTGGCTTCGTAAAACCTTCAATGATCATCATCATATCTTGAATAACAGGCTGATACGAAGTACCCCATGAAATTGTCGTAGGAAGACTGGTGTTGATATCAATCATGACCTTTGAGTACGTTTTCACTGGCGAAACAGTACGACGAACATCGAGTGAAAAGACAGACATTCTACGGCCATGACCATCATGCTGACCCAAGGGCACAATATCCACCTTCACGTTGCGGGTGGACTCAGCATCGCGGAACTCTTCGGCAATGACAAAATCAGTCTGCAGAGACCAGCTCGCAAGCTTTGGCGGCTGGCCGGGCCTGATTGCAGGAACGTGAAGAAGGTTCAATGGATAGTCACGCAACATGACCCGAGCCTCGCCCATGTCGAGGGAGATATGCATCGGGATGAGCAACGAATATTGCATGTCCAACGGCATGCCTTTTCCCACCTCGTGTAGGAATTTGGGACAGTCAGACAAGGGGAACGAGGGTTTGTCCAAAACCAAGTGCAAATCGCTGATGACAGTTGACATCAATCCGGGTCGATTTGGAATTGCGAGAATAGTCTCATCCTCCTCCACGTCGTGGGGCGGCTCGTCAGCTCCAGAGAACATTCTTCTGATATCTTTCACAGTATTGTTCTGCATAGCCAGGACACTATCGATTCGTCTCTTCCACGATCGAGCGTCATGCTCTTGCAACTTCTCGAAGGCCTCTTTCGCTTGCACTTTGGCAGAGCCGGTCAAACTGCAGACGCCATCTGGGTTATACCTCATCGGTTTGCTGCCATGTCCCCTTCGACCTCGCGAGAAGGAGCGTGAGTGCCGTTGACCCTTTGCAATATTACTTCTATGTCTCTCTTCGCTACTGGGCCGCAGGTGGGGTTGAGGTTGATAAGACTGCGCCCGGTGACGTGATGGGGCTCGTGGGTTGTGGTCGTCTCCAAGTTTCTTAATCTTTATCTTGAAGGCATCTGCTCGGGCCATGCGCTGTTTCTGCTCAGCTAGTCCCGCATGGTAGATAGTCCCAAGCTTCCACTCGAAAGGATCGTCCTCGATTTCAAACATCATTGCTTTACTCCTGAGGGAGAATTTCGGAACCCGCTTCGGTCCTTCAGGATGTTTTCCCAGTACGTAGTCGGTTTTCCTCGTTTTGAACCTGTGATGCAATTGCTCCATTGATTTCACGGTATTTACAAAGTTGTCGAAGACCTTGTACATGGTCAGTCCATGTGGAACTGCCAGACGTATGAAATCTGTCGCAAGATCTATAGACCGTTCCGTGACGAAAGAACTACCTAGTTTCTTCCGACTGTGCCGCATGTCGACACGGATGCCATTCATCGAGAGCAAACGAGCCCAAACCCTCTTCAAGTGCGGAGCCTCTGCATGTAGTCGTACTAGATGAGACCTTAAGAAGGGTGCAGACCATCGATGACGACCGGCAATCACATCATATACCTGAAGTAGCATCGGTGGATCAGCGGGCATATTCGCTTTCACTTGCACGTACGCCACCTTCGTATCAACTGTAACGAGCTCTGTACCTGACATGGAAGACGAACGTGTAGATCGCTCTGTTGCTAGGTTCTTCTGTGTTGATGAAATGGCGGTAGATGCATGGTTACGAGCTGCCGAGACTGGTCCCTGAAATGCGTCCTTCAAAGTCATGATAGCGACACCAACGGAGTAGTAGCGATAGAGAGAAAAGGAGACGTGAATAGCTCGGATAGCTGAATTTACGTGGAAGATAGGTCCTTGCAAGTCTCGTGACGTGCTGAAAGCAAATTCAAACCTAGGCAAACGCATAAAAGGCTCGTTTTCCCATCGCTCGGAAGATTCAATGATGAAGGCTTCCAGAGCCTTGACATGGATGGTCAACCTTCGACCATCAGATTGACCATGCAATGCCTTCTTATTAGTCAATACAGGCGTGTTCAGCAGAGCATCATCACTTTGAGAAGCGGTGCTAGTCGTGCGTCTCCCCGTGGATGGTCGACGCTCTTGGTTGGCACGCTGCGACTTGTAGTCCGCAGCCCAAGACTCGAGCTGCATAGCGAGGCCTCTGCTTTGCTTGGATATTTCTTTGTCAACGCCAGCAACTTCGACGCTGAAATCTGATCCTTCCAAACGTAGCTCAATCAGCCAAGAGGGAAGCTTGCGTAAGAAATTGGGGCGGCCAGTTTCTGATGAGATTGGCAATATGTCAGGCTGAAGACTGCTTTTGAAATTTTTAACGAGATTGTAAACGCCAACGCTGACTTCTTCGCTAGTCATGTGGATAGAGAAGGTTCTGAGGCTCCCAGAAACCGCCATGCGGACCTCCGTCGTTGCGCTCAATTGTACTTTCAGCTCAAGAGCGTCTGCAACGACGAGATCATGCCGGATTCCTGTTGAAGTCTGGTAATATAATTGAGGCGACGAAATGCGAAAGACCGAATTCAGAGAATAGTGAATCTCTCCTACTGTTGAATGCGACGACTCAACGTCCAGCGAGATTGAAGATATGGCGGATATGATCAGGTTATAGTCATCAGAGCTGGTAGAGGTCGAACTGTCGATAGGAAGCACAAATCTTACCACCGGCTCATGGACAGACAGCTTGATACTTGCTTTCGGTAGAAGGCGCGAGATAAGTCTGTGATTATCCTCTCTCTCAACAGCCGAGGTCTCCCCTGTTGTGTGAGAAAGCGCCAGCAGTTGAGCGAGCTGTCCTGGGTCTAGGTCTACAGAAGGTGATGTGACAACCAGATTGGCGAACAAAATATTAGCATTGCGTTCATCTGCATCTCTTTCCCCTGCAAATGTCACAGTCTTTGACGGTAAAGTCGTTTTGATGGTGGTGGTCGCCATTGGGATATACATTATCTTGTTGGTTGCCCGCCCGGCATCATCGAGACTCACGGATATTGATATCGCAGCAATGAGGGCTTGATGCGCCACGTCTGCCTTTGCAAAGTACATCCGGTGCGCTGGACTTCCTTGATCAAGACGATGCAGATCGATGCCAATCTCGTGTGTGACAATATTCAAAACGAGGGGCGTCTTCAGTTGAGGTAGAGATGTGATTTCTCTAGATACACGAATGAAGCTGAGGGCCATTTGTATCTCCTGAACGCCCCTCAGAATGGAGCTGATAAACTCTTTGGAATCTGCTACGGTCTGGACAATTGATTCCTCCCGACTTCCAGGTCTGTCCAGCTCTTCGACCACATCGGTGAACGAAATGTCTTCCGAAGGGCTCCTGAGGGCAGCTTCTCTGGCAGATATAGATATTGCTCTGGCATGAGACGAAATAGTGAGCAGATCGTCGAGAGGAATGTGCAAGCGACCCAGCTTGATGGCAATGGACGTATCTCGCAGACCTTCCCGTTCTTTGTACAGAATGCCATGGACATTTATGCTCATGGAATCCAGTACTTCGCAGGGCTCAGAACCAGCAACCATAAGGAGAACGCTTTTGGTGGTGAAAATCCATTCTGCAGGTCGCTGATCTCCGGAAGGGTCCTTCTTATGACGGAAGAGACGACCCCGATCAACCATTTTACGTCTCGTATCAACGGCCATTGTGACATGTCCTATCTGGAGGCATCCAACGTCAGCCAGCTCGATTGCTATATCAACTGCAACCACGTCCAAGAGTCGGAGCCAGTAGAGTTTCCGGTGCAAGCGTTTGATCTTCTCTTTGATATCGGTAAGGCGTCTCCAGAGCTGACTTCGATGGCGCCGTAGCCCGTCGGCTGATCCATTCTGTAACGGGAAGGATTTTGCAGAGGTCTGAAATTGTTCTTTCGTCGTATGGTGTGTGCGATGAATCCTTTGAGGGCTACCGTCCAATATAGAGAGATTCAACGATATCTTGAGACCTTCCAAGCGCAAGCTGATCCATGTCGGCTGAACGAAGGTCGGGCGATGGACCGACAGGCCCAATCCGCGAACCTCGATGCGCACTCCTTCCTTCGGCGTGTATGCTATTCGGCGCAGACTTAGATATCCCAGCCTCTGAATCGATATTCCCGTAATTATCCTTAGAATCGCAAATAGGACAAAGGATGAGAGGTATAAGAGGAGGAAGAGGCCTGAGATGGATGTGGCATCCAAGAGGCCCATGGTGAAAAATCGCGGAGAGCACTGCGCTGCTCTTCACCATTCGGACTCGGCCGACGCGCTGACAGAACGCAAAGCACGATCATTTCATCGATCACTTTGAGTATGATAGCCGGATTTTGCAGTTGATGTAGGCCCCTCGGACTTGGCTTGGGCCATGGCCTGATTGGTATTTCGCAATTTCGGAATTGGTGTAGAGGGAAGCCTTATCAAACTCTTTCAAGCTAGTTTCTGGCTCTCGGGCGATCCTAAATGTGTTCAAAGGGGCGTCTATTGGAGAAAGATGTGTAATGGTATGCGCTTCGGATAAACCGGAGATAGGTGGGATCACGAACCAATACAGCCAAAAGCTGGTGCACAGAGATGTCATCTTGGCTTTGCCTGAGTTGATGTTAAATATGCCAAGGCTAACCATCCGATCCGAGACCTTGCTGCTGCCATTTACACTGTGCTGTCACAGATATTACTGACCCATAAACGAATTTGGTGTGTTGTTGATCTTAATTTGATGTTGCCCTTACTCTATTCCTCTACACTACTATCTGCGCATACAGCAAGGGAAACCAGAGGATATCCTCAACCAGCCACTAACTAGCACCAAAACTTACCGTGAGGCACCTGTGTAGGGCCCAGGGTTGTTCAGGAGAACACCTAGAAATCATCTATCCTCTGCCAATACCATCTAGGGTATGATGCGAGATGCTTAAGCACACATCGATAGCCCCTTCCCTTCTCCGATTTCGACCAGTTGAGAGGGCCTTCGACAAAATTGACTTCGCTGTTACTCCATTCGCATGGAGGTTCAAAAACAAGGCGTCTGCTGCAACGAGCTTTGTCCACTACAGGAACCCCATATTTTGTCCATCTGTGTGCTCGTGACCAAATCCTTCAGACGACGCTTTGATGGTTTCCCGCGGGATTTAGTCAGAGGTTTGAGTCTATAGCAGCAAATTTGAGGAATTGAGATAGCTTCGTTCGACTCCGGATTGTGATCTCACTGTTCGTCTCTACCACCAGTCATTCAGCTGTTCTGCAGTGCCGCGATCTTTTCATCTATTATAGCAATTTCCGCCTCAATCCTGACGGTTTTCTCATTCAGCATTCCCACATAATCTTCATCTGAAAGGCGCTTGAGGGGGACCCAGCGGGAATCCAGTATTCGTTGACCGTAGGGTAGCTTCCTCTCAGTCTCTTCTGCGCTTGCTTGGAAGCTGTTGTACGCTCCTTGACCCAGCATGCCAAATATGCCAAATATAAAAGCCCCCGGAAGGACGTTTGACCTTGACCCTTGTAAAGTAAGAAAAGACTCTGTTTCTAGAGGTTGAGAACCTTACTAAACGCGCCATTCACGGCACCGGCCATGCTGCCAGCGATGGTGCTGTGTAGCACGCTTTCGCGGTTGGGCACCTTGCCAGGGGCAGACGCTCGAGTACTGACATTTCGAACGTCTGGACCGGCTTCAGCGTTGAGTCCACATAAAAGAGGGGAGATTGACAAACACCAGAAGGTCGAGCCAAGGGCAAAACATTGCAGGCCCGCGGTGGCCGCAAAAAGCACTGGAGTCTGCGAGAAGACGAGTCCTCCAAATCCTCCTCCAACGAGACCTGTGACACCTGAAATGAGAATAGGAGTTAGTAGGAGCTCTGGACTCTGATGTGATAATCACTTGGCCCCAGAAGTATCAAAGTAAAAAGTAGATTGACTCGGTCTTGCATATGAGTTGCAGAAGAATGAACCTTAGTTACCGGATACAGCGCCAACAGTCAAAGCTGGGGGCAGTGGGTCGATCAAGACTTGGTTGGAGGATTTCCGTTTTAAAGACGAAGCAGACATGATAGTCTAGGATGTGGCATGTTCGAATCCTTCATCGGGTCGCTTCAAGCTTCATGAACTGTACAGAGTGCTTGACAGTACTTGACAGAGAAATGAAGAGAGATGCAGCCAAGCAGAGCGTTCTGGACGGGATCGAATAAGCGGAGGTGGAGCTTTTGCTAATAACTAGTCCCAATTAGCACCAGAATTCTCTTGGAGCCGCCCTCTGCCTAAAGATTTTCGTCCAAGACCGTTCGTACCGCACGCTACTCGTCATTTCACCTGAAGAGAATATCCATCACCTCTTTCCCTAACCCGCTATCTCAAAGATTGCTGCGAGATCCATTAAATAGTTGAAAGAGGTCAATCAAGATCTCAATTGCAATCCACACAGCGCGCACGCCTGCCTGTGCGTTCGTTCCACTTTCGCAATCATGGGTAAGACAGCTCGAAACTTCACCTCCCATGTTCTCCGGCAATCACCGAAATTGGTCAATTCGGACTTGGATAGGAAACAGCTGACAAGCGTATCTAGCTCCGGCAAAGAAGAAGACTGAGAAGATGTCCCTCGGGACTTTCTTGCAGGATGAGAGTAGGGTTCAGCGCTCCTCTTTCCTGCATTGTTGGCTTACGAATACAGACTATGGATCTTGGGCCGATGAAATGGAGGACATGCCGCTCCCCTGTACGTCCTCAACTTTCAATTGCAACGCATTTTCGAATTTGTAGCAGCAAGTCTGACATCTCAGAAGCAACCGAGTCCCGTTCGGGCTATGGCAGTGAACGACGAGCTTTCAGCAGCGCCACAGGAACGGGAAATGGTTACAATGGTATTGCGCGCGTCTCAACGGTTGTCTAAAAAAAATTGCTTACGTTCGGTAGATCGCAGAGATGGGTATCCACCGCGAGAGCAACTCCCCCTTCCTACCGAACCTCCCTATACTGCACACCTTGGAAATATGTCGTTTGACACAACCGAGGGAGAAGTCAGTGACTTCTTTAAGGACTGTCAGGTCACGAAAGTGAGGATTGTGGAAGATAAGCTGGACCATAAACCTAAGGGATTTGGCTATGTCGAATTTGCGACGTTAGATGGCCTGAAGAAAGCCCTGTCCTATGCGGGATCGAGTCTCGCAGGTCGTACTATCAGAGTCAGCGTTGCAGACCCTCGTAAGCCATGTCCATATTACTAAACCTATCTCTGCAATGTCCTACTCACTATCTAAACAGCGAAAGAACGGCAGGATGGACGTGATTTCAGCGACTGGTCAAGAAAGGGCCCGCTTCCAGACTTGGCAGGAGGTCAACAGCGACGAATTTCAGACCGTCCAAGTTTTCCTGGAAGAAGCTTTGACAACACGTCTGATGCAGGAAGCGACCGAGGAGGTAGGCGACCGTTTGACCAGGGAGATGGAAAAATGCGAGACTTCTCAAACTGGGAGCGGAAGGGACCGTTGTCGCCGGCAATGGCAGCTGCACCTTCACTCAGAGAAGGTGGACGTCAACGTAGTAAGGACGGTCCGGCGTTTAGAAGAAGCTCTCCGGCCTGGGGTGAAGGGACCGGTCGATCGCAAGACGGATCTCGACCGCCAAAGCGAGACTATCAGGAGAAGCCGCCGGTCGAGCGAGCCCCCATGGCCTCAGAGCTTGACAACCAATGGCGATCGAAAATGCGACCCGATGCCCCTGCCAAATCACCCACCCCATCTCGCGATCCCAGCAACCCACCATCCCCGGCACCTGCCCCAGTCCCCGCCAGTCGCCCGAAGCTGAATCTTCAAAAGAGGACTGTCTCAGAGGCCGAGCCCGCTGCGTCACCTGCTACATCCACCTCTGCATCAGAGTCGAAAGCAAGCCCGTTTGGTGCCGCCCGTCCCGTTGACACGTCTGCAAAGGAAAAGGAGATAGAGGAGAAACGCGAGATTGCAGTACGTCAAAGGAGGGAGGCTGAAGAGAAATCCAGAGCCGAAAAGGCTGAAGAAAGGCGCCTTGCTAAAGAAGCCAAAGACAAGGCACAAGCTGAGAAAGGCTCTAAGGAGGCTATAGCGAATGTCGAAAAAGAGAATGGCGCCGAAACACCTGAACCAGGCAAAACCTTTGAGATCCTACAACGTGATAATGGAGGCGCCAACGGAATGACAGGGGACGATGAAGAAACCGAAGGCGAGACGCCCGCTGCTCCTACAGAAGACAAAGCGGTGAAGCCAAAGGAGATAGTGCGGGATGCACCTTTTGCTAAGGGACAAGAGGCTGGTTGGCGAGGTCAGAATGCACAAGAAAGTGGATCAGCTGTAGCCGACACTGCCAAAAAGATGGACGAGGATGGATGGAGCACAGTCTCCAACACGAAGCAACGAAACAGCAGACGTGGAAATCAGGCTGCTCGAGCTATTGCTTCATAAGTTCTGGCCTAGATTGAACCTATCATTCTTGAAGTTTCATCGATGATGGCCAGTCTTACTGCTGCACGATCTGAGCGTCTCCTCTTCCTGCAGGTTTCAACTTTCTCGCATACATGAGGTGGAACCCGTTCAGGGCAGAACATTGACAGCAAGAGGTGGGGACATCTTCCGGGCTTACATTCTCAAGACGTCCAGCTCTTTCCAGTCCATGATCTCCGTCCCTCTGTTTGGACTACCGTCATATCGAAATGGCGTTATCATCTCATAGATTCTCATCTCAGCAGGCTGGATTCAAAAGCCGGCACGTTGATGAAACAGTGCCAGGCTGTGAGCTTGTTAACTTTCAAATTCTCTACTTTGCAGATAAGAGAGCCCAAGTCATCTCTGACTAGATTCTTAATCTGCAACTGCTCCTGGGATCAGGAAGTAGAAGTGAATAAACACAATATTTTGCATGCCTTTTCTTGTCCCATGCTAACTAGTGGATGTTTACTACACCACCCGCTTCTAACAAGAGCCTGCTGCCAGAGTAGCCTTCTGATACCGACAGTATACTGGACCCAAAATTGACTCTAACTTATTTACTGCTTTACGAATCCCCAAGTAGAAGTCCCTTCGGTGTGCCAAGCCCTGAAAATTGCCCCACCTGACCTCTTTGCTGCTTATCCATCCAGACGTGTGGAAATCACCTTCTACTGTTCGAACAAGACAGTGACCATTTGCCAGATGACCTGAAGCTGAATTCTGTCCGTCAGACTTGGGGCGGGGGATGATGGCGGGGAGCTTAGATGAGTTGATACGATTTTTGCTTGATGAAATCGCCCTCAGCGGCCAGCAAGGTGAGTCAGTCTAAATCTAGTTCCTGTTGTCTTCTCCAAGCAGTCCTTCAATACATGGAAGTTTCATGCACCTGGTTCGAAGCTATCACAATGCGCTTTCCCGTGGTCTGCTTCACAAAAGGATACAAAAGGACTGAGTCAATCAAATAGGGTGCACACCTGCTGATGTCCTTGACTTTGTAAGCCGGTTCTACAATGTCGCCAATGAGGAAGTGGATTCTTCCAAGAAGGATACTGGGCAGGCCCGAAGATCTGACAGTCCCACAATCGATCGGGCGTTCCAGGAACGGGTATGGACATGGCTTACCAAACACCCCGACGTCCAAATTGGCCGGGATAGAAGGGGCAACAAGATGTCGCTTTCTGCAGTAGAGGCTCAATATATTACCAAATCGGCTGAAGTAAATCCTGAAGCCGCCAGGCGAGCATCCATGTCGAAAAATCTTCAAGACCCCAGAACTCAGCAGCATCAAATAACTTTGAACGCGTCGCAACTTGAAACGCCTGAAGCAAACGCCTTGAGAGTCTATGTGACCGAGGAACGTATGTGGCTTGCGCTTTGCGGCCACTCTCAAGATGTGACGAAAGTGTTTGAGACTGAATTCGCCTTGCTATCTATCATCGCTGCTCACAGAGAGGCTGGCATTCTGCAAGGTGACCTGGTGAAGAAGAGTGGACAAGACAAAAGATCCGTTCCGAAGCGTACAGATGTACTGCGGAACAAAGGATACATCGAAAAACTCGTCGTCCATCTAAAAGGTTTGAAGACCAGTCGGCTGGTATTTCGGAAGTTTGCATCCAATGGTTCAAGCGATTTGATCACGCCAAAGTCAGGACCCGGTGGTTCCAATGGAAACGTGCAAGATGAGTTTCTTGATTTCAACGTCCTCATACGAGGACTCTTCGCAATCCTGAAAGAGAAACAGATTGTCACTCGCGATGATCTGAAGAAAGAGCTTGAGATGAAGACTGAATGGCGGGCTCGAATACTGGCAAGGATGGTTCGCAAGCTTGAGGTTCTTGGATGTCTTAAGAGGGTCAAAGCAGCTTCCGAAGCATCAAAAGACGTACGATACTATTTCGATTGTGTCAAGCTAATCCACGAGCCGTCCGAACGGGATTTGAAGGCGTTTCACGCGTCTGGAAAACACGTGACCGATCTGCGCGCTGCCGAAGAGCGAGACCTTGAGGATGAAGATGACACCTGTCAGGCAATGGCGGGTAGAACGGCTGGTGCCAGTTCGAGTCAGCTTGAGGAGGTGGACAGGGTAGTGCCACAATGGAATCCAGACAGGTCCTTGCCCAACGCCCTGTTGCAATTAATTCACCAGGCAGGAATGCAAGGCTTTACGAACAGAGTTGGTGATCCATGAATGATGTCTATCGCGATGCTGATTCTGTTCTAGGAACTCAGGCACCACATCATGGGAACTTTTGTTAGAAGGCCTCTTGAACACCTACTGACGAGATTGACTACCCTTTGGCTCCAATCGCAGCCGTCACATCTCCGGCATCTGGCAATAGTCCGAGACACCATTTTATCAGGCACAATTCCTCTATACGTGCAATACTCTTTTCCTAACTTCGAAGCGCGGGTCGCGTCCGGCCAGGCATTCTGGGAAGCTGTCAAGCTATCTGCTACAGAGAGTGAAAAGAAGGGAAAGAAAAGGCCAACGACCAATACAGCCGCCGATTCTACTGATCCTGAGCTTGACGAATTTGGGTTTCCAGCAAACTACGCTCCGGTTTCGCAGTACAAAGGAGCACGGGCGACCCTAGGACAGTGCTTACTCGCTGCTCAACCAGAAGACCTTCCATTGTCGAGTCGTGATCCTATCATCTTTTGCAACGGCTCTAAGGCATACAGTGTCAGATATGACGGAGGGGAAACAAGTCCAAGTCTAGTGACACCGGTCACGCAGGAGGCTCTCATAGGAGTTTCTGCCAGCCCGTCCCTTTACCCACCAAGTACCACTAAGAAGCCGTCGCAATTGCGACGGCTGGGAAAGAAACCCATAGGACGTCCCAGGAAGTTTTTACGAGGGACTGAAAAGTTTTGGCAGGGACAATTTGCCATGGCCAAAGCATTCGCTAACCCAGAAAAGCACAGTCTTGTGGGTTCGAAAGCTGGAGTTATGACAGATCCTGCTGGCCTTTCTCTTTTTACTAAGCGGCCACCACAATTCGATCCGGCCCTCGTACGGGCGCTAGAAAGCGGTCTACCTGTACCCACGAAGCCCAAAGACGTCACACAGGAGTGGGTTGACAAGACATTGCAAATATTGAATCGTTGTAATTCAGGTGTATACATAACGCCAAAAGGAGTCCGATTGCAAGGATCGGTGAGGCACAGAAACGCCAGCAGGCTTCTGATCTTCCGCAGTTCTCGCCTTGGAGAGCTTGATTTTTCTGGGCAAAGGGAGCTTCCGGCCGTTCGCTTTTTAGCCTCTAGCGCCGCGCATACATTTGCCGACCTGCGGAACGAATTTTTGGGTGAAATGGTTGTTGACAGTGAGGACGACGTCCTCGATTCCCCTTCGAGTCGCGTCCGAGCAGTAAGGCCTGCCAGAGACCTCGAGCCAATTGCAAATGGAAGGCAAGCGGCACTGTCAACTCCGATCTCTCACACGTTGTCAAGCACTGTGGGTAGAGACATTCAGGTGATACCAGAAGCAAACGTGGCTATACCGTCTTCTGAAGAAGCTTGGCGGGGTAAGTCAAGAAAGAATGCTGAGATTACAGAGTACAACCGCGCTTCACCCACCCTATCAGCTCCCGTTTCTCATAGCCGAGCAGGCCCTGAGATCCCAGCGTGGCAAGCTACTCCAACAAGGCCGTTTGGTTTGCCGCCTCCGCTTACGACCAGGCCTTCATTGCAGAAGAAAAAGACTGCCAGTCAAGTTACCCTGCTTGTGAAAGAGGTACATGAAGTCCCAGTTGCGGCTGCTACTCACAAAAGTGACGATCGTGCTGCCATATTCGGTGAGAATGCGGCTGCCGGCATACCACGAACCACCCAAACGTACGTCGATAAGGTCCCAGTTCTTCAGGATATCCGAAAAGTCAAACCTCGATCGGGAAAACAATCTACACCTGTTGCGATTATCAACGGAAGTAGCCCAAGCAACAAAGAAAAAGTACCTGGCGCTAGACAAGACGTACTTGACATTCCCAGACAAGCGGCTGATCACCTTGAATCGTGGTTAGGCTCACCGAGGCAACTTCTCGTAGAGCCACAAACAGCGGAACTTGAAGCCACGATTGTCTCAGAGAAGCCTGACGTCATAGTGGCTGGCTCCAGTCATTCTGACTCCCTCAACATTGATGAACGCGACTCAGAAGCCTTCAGATTGGTCCAGGAGCTTACAGCGAACTTGCAGGAGGAACCCAACCAGGCGAACCACTCGACTGCCATTGATGATTACCAACAAAGAGCCCCCACTATAGCTTCTCCAGATTCGAATGGACTCACTATTCTACCAGAACTGAGGATTGCAGATGTAGACTCTGATCAAGAACGCCCTCGAAAACGGAACAAGCAGGATGGTGTAGGAGGCGGGTCTGTCGCTGTTTTACGACGCAAGATTGTGCTGGATCTATTGGAAGCGTGCAGCGGGGCATTGCCATACTATCAAAACTCTTTGTGGACTGCTTTCACGGCTGCATGGCAAAAGGGAGGCCAATCTGGCAAACCTGATGTGCGGACCTTAAAGACTGCTGTAAAGTCATTATGCCAAAACGGAAGCGCAAAGCAAATCAAATTCAGTCATCGGAACAAAAGGGGTATTATGGTTACCAAAACTATTCTGGCGAAAGCAGATATGGCTACGTCTAACAACGTCATCCTTGATGTCCAGAGGAGAATGATTGAGGCAGATCCTCGTCAATATCTCCCTGAAGCGCTAGACGTTGATTCTGAGCTCAAACAAGACACAGAAAGAGAAAGATCCAGGCCCTGGCCAGCTGTGTTTGAGGAGCAGACCGTTGAAACGTCCATGACACCAGCAAAAGTTCTTCGACTACAGCTTCGGGAGACACTGTCCCGTGCACGAGCGACAGAACGTGCCACAGACACGGGAGGGCAAAAGATCGACGAAGCGAATGATCTACCGAGTGGTAATGTTGTCCGCCCGTCAAGGCTTGGCGGCATCCGGCGGAAGTATACAACAAACTCAGGGCCTTACCAAAAACCCAAGCTGTCCACCTATCGTTATCCCCAGCCTTCTCTCTCGAAGCAGCCAAAACAGACTCTGAAGGCACTACAATTTCGAACAGAAACATTACAGGTGCCTTTAACATTTGAAGCGCTTGCTCCCCAGAACCAAAAGACACCTAACCCAAAAGCACCCATTCCATCTCATAGCAGTACAGATGCAAGTCTGGGATCCCAGATCAGTTCAATACGCAATACGCCACCTTCAAAACAGGTTCAGCCAACCACTGTTGTTTGGAAGAACATTAGTGATCAACCAGTGCTACCTTCTTCGCTGGAAGATATTCTCCTATACGATCGCAGAAGAAAAAGGGCAGATTACGCCAAAGAGAAGGATCCAAATTACCGCGAATTCAGCTGGAAGATCGAAGGAGTTGCTCGGTGGGAACAGAGGTCATTCAACCTGTTTGACTTCAAATCAACGAACTACGTTTTCATTAACCATTTAGTTGGAAAGGGCTTCCAAGCTGCGCCGGAACCTAGATCAAGCCTAGTATTTGATGGTCTCATTTGGTACGACAAGAGAGGTCATGGACATACTGAACGGCGGTTCCATGCATTCAACCAGAATATCCTGAGTTCTCTGGGAAGCTCGAGGCACTCTGACCTACAAGCACAGAATCAGGAAGCACCTGGTCAGACACAACGTGAATCGGTTGCAGCGCGAGCCCCTAGCAAGAGGAAAAGAGATCCTACGAACGCGGTAGAACATACAAAGAAGCGTCGACAAACAAACCCACCTCTAACCCAGCCTCAAACAATCATCAATTCGGCAGGTAATCGGATCGATGTGTCACATTTGATAGGGGCAAAGTACCAACGTCCAAGAGGGACTCAGCACCTGCGTACTATGCCGGAGCGTCTGATCTATAAGCTGACCGTCACCGTTGTCGTTGTGCGAGCTTTAGCAGGCGGCCTGGAAAAACACATTGACTGGCCACTTGTGATGTGCGTCTTTCCTGACGAAGACGAAAATTTTCTCAAGGACCGCTGCAAGACGCTCTCCAACAAACATCGGCGTGAGGTTGACCAAATTTCTGAGAACTTTCAGGATAGGTTTCCTGACGCATACGCCAAAGGCGAAGTACCACACATCGATTTCGATGACCTTGAAAGCGTCGATTGGGAGAGTATGGTCAGTTGGGCACTGAATAGCCTTGACAAGCCTGTCATGCACGAAATTCCGGACCTGCCTGCCACTAGGTCAGAATTCGACGAAACTGTCAACATGAAGATCGAAAATTCTTCTCGACCCTATCGAGATCTATTTGGCTACAACCAGGCCGTCACCATTCCGATCAAAGAAGCGGCCATCTGCGCCATTCCTTTTGCTGTACCTCATCTGTCACAAACCGCTAGTCCGGTTCATCCACCACATCTGCATGACGCAACTGACGACATCAGCGATCCTGAATTGACACTAGCAAAATCCTGGGCGCTCTCGACCATCTCGACACCACTGGACACCTATGACGCCGCGCAAGCTCACAGCAAACTCCAATCACTTGCTCCTACCGCCATAGAATCGGAAACCCTCATCAAAACTGCCATGCAATCAATCACCTCCGCCAAGGCCGTCGCCAAGATGCGAGATAAGGCCGTGGACGCCAAAGGCCGAACCTTTGACCTCAGTCGGATCTTCACTGACACCTTAGGCCAACGACGGACCATCAATGGAGCAATGTTGAAAAAAGCTGTACGTTACAAGACCACCGTGCTTGACCCAGCATTTGAGAGAGGCGAGATAGCGCGATTCCAGCCTACAGCAGTCGAAGACGGAGACATGGTGGCCATCCTCAACCTTGCGGCCAAAGGGAGGATCAAAATCACAATTGGCGACGATGTACCGCGGAATAGATGGGGCGTTGATCCGGAGTCGAGATACAAGACTAGGAATATCAAAAAGGAGAATCTTTATTTCACGGTCCTGATCCGGCAAGTCCCCGGGAAATATATCTTCGGTAACCCCCTCCTTGAGCATGATGTTCCCATCCCAGATCTTGGCACTGGCGAGCGAGACAGGATTCCGATTTGGCGCGGTATCCATGGGGGCTTTCAGCGAGATATGTGGGACCTCGCTATTGCGGCGGTGCTGGGTTTACTGGCAAGTCGACCAGGGGCCAATGTGAGGGAAGTGGCGAAGGTGATGAGCCCGGCACTGGGGGCGTGGGAGGTGGAGTGCCTGCTAGCGTGGTGCTTAGATGTTGGGACAGTCAAAAAGACTGGAGAAGACGACGAAGGAGGGTGGACTGGTGGCTGGGAAGTTAGAGAGTGGTGGTGGATGGTGTTGGAGTGTGGGGGAATAGACACCATATTGGAGCCGGGCCTGAAGTCGGCGTTGAAGTAAGCTTTCTGCGGTGCATGGAAAATGGGGTCGAGAGATGCGTTCTTGGCGTTGGCAGGCCTCTGGAGAAATGGATGGTGGAGTTGAGCCCTGAGACACCCCCTGCAGCGGGAATGGTGAGCTGGCAAATTTGGAAGAGACGTCGAAAAGCGATCTCTACGAATTCGTGTCCTGTTTCAATTTCAAATCTCCGCGAAAGTATGATTCATGTCTCCTCCACCGGCCAGCAGAAGCAAGCGGCCCATCGACGTCGATGTTTGGCCAGAGCTTACTCAGGGTGCCCCCTCCCCAGTGTCTCATCGTTTCATCCACCATACCCCCAGCTCCAACCTGCCTGACAAGCAGCCTCCAGGAGCCTGCGATGAGAAAATGCAGTCTGCTGGAATGTTACGGCAGATATCATAGTCATGTTGTACGATACTGAAAGATAGTGAGCCCGGTGCCCTCCTCTGCAGTACATCAGAGGATAATAAGTTCAACCCCAGTACTGCCAAAGGTAGAGGCTTATATATAAATGAAGTATTGAGAGATTACTGATAGACTTTGAATACCGCCAAAACGAGCGAACGGCGCCCGCTGGCTCTCGAAAGAAGAAGCTCACCCCCTCTCCCCCTCTACGAGTGCTTCTCCGCGCACCAATGGGGGCTTCGCTCCCAGCAGCTTTCTCTTCATCTCCCTCATACTCGTCTCTGGGGCCGGTTGCCTCATCTCTCCATCCTCTCCACCAACTTCCATCTTCCGGTTCTCTATATCACTTCTCTCCCGCATCAGCTTTGGCCACTGCTCCGTCAACTCTCTCTACTTCTTCACCTTCCTCTTCTTTCAAGCATAAGAAAAAGATTTTTTAATAGATTTAGAAAGTGGCCTTATATCTCTTGTATTACTCAATAGATAACTGTTCTATTTAATGATAGCGTTGCCGCGTTTTAGCGTCAAAACTTGCTGCGGCCTTAACAAAAGAAACATAAAAAATTCTTTCTTACTGCCACGAGTTGCCACACCCAGGCGTGAGCAGCCACTAGCATAGATGGCTGCAGGCAGGGCCACGAGAGTCCTCACAGTTCGCTGTACCAGGTGGACAGCGAAATGTCGAACACGCGGGCTTGGGACGTTAGGGCTACGCCTCCCGATGGGGTGTTAGGGCTACGGTACATCTAGTCCCGATCAGGATTAGCTGGCCGCAGCCACGCACCAGGGGACGCTTCTGCAGCTTCTCTGTAAGCTAGATTGATTCTGCAACCTGGGTATTCGTTTCCATCCCCTTTGTTGTCACTGAATTGGGTGTAATTACACTGTTGGGAATAGTGGCCTTGGCCAAAAATTTTGCTACAGCGAGGAAACATCAAAAATCGATCTTTTAGTTGTTCCTCGTGCCAAGACTGCAGCAAAATTTTGGGCCAAAAGCCCACTATTTCTTTCAATGGGAAGAATTACCCTCAAGAGATAATCTCGCATTCAATAATTAGGCGGCTCGTAAGATAACTCTCTTGAGGTCGTTATTAGTACAATCGCTTACCGGCGAAAAGCAACCACGATGTATTCGGGCTGTGAATATTATCATTACCGTCTGAATGCCATGGAAGTCATGTGAAAGAGGCCTGGTGAACTCCGCGCGCGCGTAAAACACGCCTGACTTGTTACAACTAAACTAAACTACACTAATACACTTCATCCTGTCTGCAGTGACTGTATTTACCGACTAAGCGCCTTCTTTTCCCGAAGTAAAATAGGTTAGGCAATTTTCCGCCTCCCTTTACTTTTCACCCTTTTGCTCACCCTTCTCACCCTTTGCTCACCCTGCTCACCCGACCTCTCACCCAATGTTCCAGTTTCATCATGCTGCTTACTAATCATTCGCCAATAGCTCAGGGGAGGCTCAGGCTGGCTTAGGGGGTGCTCAAGCTGGCTCAGGGGGTCCCTAGACTGGCTTGGGGCGGCTTAGGCTTACAACACGCTCATACAGCTACAGCTTGCGTTTAACTTCCTTATCATTCAAAACCAGTCACATTTTGCTCTGGTCTCAAGACGGAAATGGATTTTGGTGTGGTCGGTAATCGCTGTAGAGTTTGGTGGGTCTTTTGCGGTGCAAAGCTCGTTGACGAAGTTTCTGCCTCAAGGGCCTGCAACTCCTAAAACACCCACGTCTTGCGGTATTCCTCTTCAGCGCCCAGTAGACTGTCAATGTCACGAGACAGTGCCTCATCCACAACGAATTTGTTCCGCTCCTGCATGCGTTTTCTAGCCGCCCGAAGAGTATAGAAACAGCAGATTGGCATTATCGGGGCCTTTTCTTCACCGTGGCATTGCGCAACATCGAGTATCATTCTGCACACCATGTCGACCCCAATCCACGACATGTCTCGTTTCTGATGGTCGGTCTCACTTTCGGGATATTGGAGAGTGTCGAGGACTGACCCATGGAGAAGGAAAAGCAGCCTGTCAATATTGCCGTTAGCCACCATCGAGGCTCGCCGTCCATGAAGCTTACCTAAAACAGAGCGCAGCGGGAACGCAGATTAGTTTTTGCCTCCACTCTAGCTCACCCATAACCACCTCGAGGAAACTGCGGACCTTGCTGTCAAGCTCCGCAAGCTCCGCAAGCTTGGTCTTCTTACTGCTAGCGGTAAGGCGCATGACGAACAATAGTCGGTCTAGCAGGGAGACCGACTGTGCTTGCCGTCCGAATTGACCAGCGTCCGCAGCATCCAGGCTCGATAATGTAACTTGGTTCAACGCTTGCAAGTTCGGCCCCGGCTTAGAATCGAGCCCCGCTGTTGGTTTTAAATCTGAAGGCAACCGACAATCAGGACCTGGAAACTCTGTCTGCGGTTGTAGATCCCTTTGGTCCAGCTCGCACAATATAAGCCTGAGATGTAACTTCAGTAACCATTCTCACTTGCATCTTGACATTGTGTCTGTGTTCACTCATACCTCTCGAGCATCGCAATCGCCCATGCGAGATTCTCCCTCTCCATATTCTCCAATCGGGAGTCACTCGTTATTTGTGCGTCTCTCGTGGTTCTCACCGACGTTATTCCAATTCCCAGAACCCGTGCCAAGCCCGCACAAGTCATCATGGAGATGAATGCAGCCTCTGGGCGAACGGATGTGTATTCACGTAGTGCGATGAGGAGCGCCGCTTGGACTAGTCGCAGAGATGTGCAGATAGAGGCCTGAGCTTGAGAGAAGGCCGACTTAGTGGTCGTGTAGAGAAACTCTTGACTTACACGAGGCGGTCGCAAAGAGGGATCAAGGCCAGGAAGTACAATCAGCAACATGGCGAGAAGTAGGACTGTGAAATCTGCGGGTGGAAGACGTCCTTCTTCTCGATACCGTGACGCTTCTCGGCGGAATGAGTCGGGCGATACTACGGGGAGCCATTTATGAAAGGCCTGAAAGTAGCGGTCAATGATGTTATCGTACGTGAGCTTGGTAAGCTCGGTAAAGTGTTGGGCCATCTGATTGAGCGATTCTTCCACTGACTGCGGCAAGACGTCGAGACTGGAGTGGTGAAGAGGAGGATGATCTTTTTGGCTCTCGGGGGACGGCAACTGTCGCGTCATAGCCTGAGCCTGAGGAGAGACACTCGGAGGAGACGGGGATTGAAGGGGCACAAAGTGTCTGCCTGGATTATACGCCCGCCGGTCTTGACTCTTAGGCGTCGAGATATCGTATCTGCAGAGCAGCCGGCGGCTGGCGCAAAAACCACAAGCGGGCAAGGCTTTGTCGCATGCCTTTTTCCGCAACATGCAGGCATGACAGACATTCTGAGCGCGCTTCATGTCCGCCATTGTGCTGTCTGGCAGATACATAATCGCACTGGCAGACGGTGCGTTACGTCCGCTAGGAATGATAACGGTGAGCATCCAAGGCGCCGCCCCTAACCCTTTATGGTGGCATTTCGTCGGCCGCCGCTAACTCGATCAGGGCCATGAGCTTCCCATCTTCAAAGACGGGCCAATGATTTCGTTCAAGTCTGGAGCATCAAGAGAATACGATGACAAAGTGACGGCTCATGCAAACAGCCTGCAACGCTATATATTGGGAGGATGTCCGCCGTCGACTTGCATCAGCTTTCCCTCCAAGCTCGACCAGGCAAGAAACTAACCGTAGAATCCTTACGTCTCCATTAGCATCTGCGTTTCCAATAACCACCGCAAACATGACCTCCGCAATGGCAGAGAAGACCGCTCAGCTGCAGTGCATGCAACAGGGCGGCCCCTTCAAGATCGTGCACGTGCCCAAGCCCACGCTGGCTCCCGAAGAGGTGCTGATCCGGCAGCGCGTCATCGCACTCAACCCGGTTGACGCGAAGCAGCGCGACCTGGGTATACATATATCGCGCTGGCCGCACGTATTGGGCATCGAGGGCGCCGGCATTATCGAAGGCGTGGGCTCGGACGTGCGCGACCTACAGCCCGGCGACGAGGTCATGGGCTGTGAGGGCAGCGGAGCCCACGAGATCACCTGGGGCGGCGCGTTCCAGGAGCGCGTCGCGGTGCCAGCGCCCTTCGTGGCCAAGAAGCCCAAGAACATCACACTTGAGGAGGCTGCATCACTGCCGTAGGTCTATCCAGATCGACGCGTGTGGGTTTCGCACCAGAGCTGACCTGACGTTTAACAGCATCTGCTTCGTCACCGCCGTCTGCGCCATTGTCGACAGCCTCAAGGTCCCGCTACCCTTCCTGCAGGGCACGTCGACCGAGGGGCAAGCGCCCTCCTCGATTCTGGTCTTGGGTGGTAGCTCCGCCACGGGCGCCGCGACGATTCAACTCCTGCGAAAAGCCTACCCATCGCTGCCTATTCTGGCAACGAGTTCGGTAAAGCACTACGCGCGACTTAACGACCTCGGCGCGACGTACGTCGTCGATTATAAGTCTCCCTCCGTCGTGGCTGCTATTAAGGCCGCGTCGCCGGGAGCCGCCGGCGTCGACATGATTATCGACTGCGTGTCGGCCGGCGCCAGCCAGACCGACATCAGCGACGTGCTCGACCCCGCCGGCTCTAAGAGGTACGCTGCTATCGTCACCGGCGTGCCAGTTCCAGTATCGGAGGGAGTCAACAAGCTCGACGTCAGCGCGTGGTCCGTGGTCGACATGCAGGGTGGCAAGCAGCTCGTCCCGTCGCTGACCAAGCTTGTAGAGGGCAAGTACAGGGTGCCGCTGCCGGTTAGGGTTGTTGGGCACGGATTAGAAGAGCTGCCCAATGTCCTGGATGAGGTGAAGACTGTCAGTGGAGAGAAGGTGGTCGTGACGCTGTGATGATGATTTGTGTAAGGCAAGAATGCTGGATATAGTCTTAAGCGATCTGTGTAGAGAAGGTGACAGTACAATGTTGAAAAGAACTCAAGGCTTACAAATGGTCTCGTCAGCAGTCTCTAAGCTGTAGCAAGGAGAAGAGCTTACTCTCTCTGTACACTGCCAAGAATAAGGACTCAATACCACGCAGTCTCCCCTGTCTCTCTCCTCGACAGTGTCTGCCAACTTGGCCTCTTGCACGGGCAAAACCCGTCAGTATGGGGTAGTATTTGGACCTTTCGGATGGTATTGAGCTGAAGTCTTCGATTGATTGGGATCCTCGCTTACCCCATGCATCTCAAAAGCTTCGAGCGAGGCATTTTTGGAAGGCCCCCTCATGATCAGGCTTGACGATGCCTCGACGCTGGTCTCGATCAACTTTGTCAGCCTCCCGACTCGGACTGTCCTCCGAAATCCTGGAGCAGCTTCCGTCTTAGCATCGCCTCACTCCTTCTTTGAAGGATGAGAGTGCGTCGCCATGCGTGGCCGAATGGAACCTTTCTCGTATCCTTTCACATCGGCCGCGCCACAGCCAGGCATCAATAGTTGAGACATGCCCCTTAAAAGGCCATTGTATTGGATCAGCAGGATTTCCAGCTCGTACGGCTGATCGAGGCAGACAACGCCACCTTATTCGATCCTATCATACAGGTCACTTGGATAGTGCGTTGTCTATGCTGCCTTGTGCTGGCCAGGTATCAGTCGTAAAAACATATCTGTTTGGTCACCTCGTCTCTTCAGCATCAAAAACCGTTCCTACGCTGCTGCACGCTACTGCACGCCGTCTCGTGCCTCAGACAGACCAGTCTTGGACGGCTCGCATGTAGGACGTCGTTGTCGCAAGGGCTCATCTGATGGGAGCAATCATCGAGAATTGGCCCAACAAGTGCCTCACAGATCTCCAACGCTTTTGGACCGCCTCCACTCTCCGAATGAGTCCTCAGCACTGATCGCAACTGCTGAACATCTTTAGTCATGTACGATACAGTCTCCTTGCGCAACTTATTGTAGGAAATCAGCTCATGTGAACGGATTTGTAGTTGTTCCTCTCTTCGCTTCTTGTTGGTTCGACAGTTATCCGCAGCAATTCTGTTCTTCTCTAGGCATGGTTTCCTCTTCTCCTCTGAGAATATCAATAGCTGATTGCCCCACTTGGCTCGTCTTCTGGTTCGACGGCCTCCTACGGTGATTAAGTTCAGACCTAAGTTGGAGGCAGGAGCAGCGTATGTGCTGAGGGTAGAGACAGCTTCAACATCCGTTTCGATCTGATGTGTCTTTGTGCAGAGGCTTTTTCTTTCGCCGGGTCTGCTTAACGGCTTCAGAGGCATCAACCGAAGTAGGTGCCTCTGAGTTGGGTGCTGTGACCTGACCATGTTGTACCACAAACGAGGATGTGTCTGTGGGTGGTTCGGCGTCTGCTAGAGCTGGAGGAGAGGCGGCCGTGTTCACAGGTTTCCAGTTCGAGGTTCGATTTTCCTGTAGGAGGTTTCTGCTCGCATGGAGGGGTTCAAGATCTTTGCTCTCCTTTGATGTGCTCACGTTACCGCCAGCCTGCAACAGACTGGGTAATACAAACTTCGGCAGTGAAGTCATTGGAGGGTCGGGACGTATGAAGTACGGGAAAAGTGGTTATCGAGAGATGAACACGACAGACTGGAGAGCTGTTCTTTTTTCGCATCTGCATTCGCGGGTCCATTGTCGTAATCACAGGCAGCAAACGTCGCTCAGGTTGAAGTTCTTTTCCACTCATGCGCAAGGCTCCAACTGCGAGTTCGATCTATTTCCGCATATCAGAGTCGTCTTGTTTTGATGCGCGAAGGCTCGCATATGCTACCTGTTTCCCATCACGACTTAGCTTTTGTGCACGGCGATGGTGTGTGTCCGAGTGTTATTTCTCTCCGACGACGCGATTAAGACGCAATGCCCTAGCAATAGATGACGAAGACGTGCTTTAGGACCTAGCCGGGGCTTCTTCAAGCAAGGAACAGCCGAGGAGAGCTTGCGGCCTGAAGTTTTGCTACGAAGTCGGCCCGCACATTTTCAATTTTCTCTTTTCACTTCTTTCTATCAGACGTTCCTATTCGACTGCACTATCTTCGAGGTCCGTGAGCTGCGTCTGCTCTACCACGATTTCCTGAGGCCCGTCCGCCGCTTCAATCAGGATATTGTTTGCTTTAACATCTAATGCTAATCAGCCATCGCCTAGCTGTCCGGATATGAAACGCTCTGTTACCGTTGTGGATAATATCCTTATTGTGCATTGCAGCAAGCCCTCGTAGCACGTCCTTGAGAATGCTTTTCGTGATGGCGATCGGTAAGTTCTTCTGCATCAGTCCGAGAAGATTCTCTCTAAGATATTTGAAAACAAATATTGCTTTTGGTTCGGGGCAGTGTCTTCTAATCCGCGCACGTAGGGGCAGCTACCCAACCGTCGGTGTATTTCTAAACGGAAGTCGGTGTATTTCTCAACGGAATTCGTAGTTATTTCGAGCAATTTCTTTCAAGACAAACTATTCATTACCGTCTCTATGTCAAACCCAGTCAGTAAACCATCCTGGCCCTGTTCGGAACAAACATACGTAGCAAGAAAGACGCGACCCAGCAAACCTTCTTTATCTTGAAGGACGCGTTCAATTTTGTACTGACGGCCGGACTGGCCTTTAATCTCCGTCGGGTGAGCTCGCTGTGCGTCTGTATTTATAGCGCCTGCTGACAACGAGGATAGTGCTGTTGTGCTGAAGTAGCAACGAAATCGGAATTGAGCTTGCAAAGTCACAGCTGCTGACGTTCGCAGGCGAATTGATGGTTCTCCGGGGGTGCCCCAAAACGTTCCCAGAGGGAAGATGTTCGACGGACGCACCACTGCGGAGGAGGTACTGCAGCAGCGAAATACGTTGACTCCCGTCATGGAAGCCAGCGCAACATCGTGCAACCTCGCAAGGACTGTAAAGTAGGTTGACAGGACCGCAGAAGCGCCAGAAGTGCTGACCAATGTCAATCCTGGCACAAACCCCACTTATCCGACTGATTTGGATGCATTTCCTTATTGAGCATAGCATCCCCGCGTTTTAGCGTCATAATTCTGCTGCAGCCTTGGCACGAAGAACACCAGAAAGGCAAACGCGGGGATGCTATGCTCAATAATTAAGGAAATGCATCCAATTCAGTGACACCAGGGATACCAGGAGTTGAGTCGCGACTGGAGTCAGACCCAGCGGGAACCCTGAGGAGGTAAAGTTTTTGGTTATTTGCCCAAGCGTGGAAGGTGAGGCCTCGGTCTTTGATGTCATGCTCGCTTGGTTCGCTCAATGTGTTTTTGGGGATGATGGAAAGGACTCAAATTCTGGAAGCAAGAGCTGGAGGATAGTTACCAAGTTCTTGGGGTTCTTCTAGCTCACCCACGTTCAGGATTTTGAGAGGTCACTACGAAGGTGATGGACTCAAAAAGTACCCTTACCTCGCGGCATGTTAGGGTTAGTAATCCAGCCAATCACTTCTGACACGATTGGAGACTTGAGTCACGGCATGTTTCTTGTGAGGAATGCTCGACGACCTATTGTATGGAAAAATTCAAACATGTTCAGTCCATTTCGAGACCGTGTTTCAATGTAAGGTTTCAGTACTATGATGTCCCCCGGGTGACCTTTTCGAGTGAATGTTTTGGACCCCCTGAGCTTGGAAAAGAAAGAGGCATGCTAGGATAGCTTACTGCCGTTCGGCCAGAGTAGTATTCGAGGGAGCAAGACACTCTGGCGACGGAGAGGCCGCTACATCCCATCAACCAGCTACCATCTCGAATCCTCTCTACCAAGCACATTCCTAGGCCTTGCAATCACAATCATCCCCCCGAGAATAAATCGTGTTGTAAATGGTGATTGTGACATCCTTCTCCGGTACCGGAGAACCCATCGGCTTGAAAGGTGGAGCAGTGACGGTCGGTTAACCACCAATAGGTACGCTAGTCAGCGTCAGAGGGTTGGAGTAGCCTGATGACCAACCAATAGTTTTAGGAACGGTTCCATACGAGCAATTCGAGGAAGGGGTCTGCGGAGGAAGAGTGGGAGCAGAAGTGACAGTGCTAGACAAAGGAGAGCTGCTCACCGTGACGGAGACGGTCGTAGTCTCCTTTGCGCATGTCATCGTTACGTTCGTAGTCTTCGGGGACGGCTCAACGCAGTCCTTGCCGCCAACGGAGAACTTGGGGGGTTGAGCGTAGATGACGTAGAGATTCGTGCCGTTGATGGCGTTGAATTGGTAGCCGTAGCTGGAGTCCGTGTCGCAGGGGATGTGGACTTTGGTGCTCCCTGTAGATGTTTCAATGCCTGTGGAGAGTTGGATGTAGCTAGGAGGCCAATTGACCAAGTTGACGAGGTAGACGCTGAATGTTGTTGGGTCGATGTCGAAAAGTGACCGGGTCAGGGAATACTACGAGCCTTTCGAGATGGTGGAGTTTGCAGCGGAGGTGGTAAATTGGATGGCAGAGACGAGAGGAGCTGCAAGGGCCAGGACAGTGAGGAAGTGCATTGTTGCAGATACTACGGAGATGTAGTGAATTAAGAGTAGTGAAGCAGGGTCAGAAGTGCAGAAAGGAGTGGTTTGCTTGGTTGAGCAGGTAAAGAGTGGAAGCAGACAGGAAGTACTGCGGGCAAATCTGCAAAACTTGACGACGGAATGGCCAGGCAATACGCCGAGACCAGAAGGGCATCGTGACATTGAAGTTTCATACCTGCATCAACGGTCCAGAGAATCCAGGGAATGTGGAGCGCCTCGTGGTGGTGGGAGATATGATACTGTAGCAGATCGGAGCTATCCATTTCGATGGCTTTGTGGTTTGATTCGTGCATATCCCTTTGTCCAACACCAAACTGATTCAGAGGGAAGTAATTTCGCGAAGCCTTGTCTCCCCTACTCCCTCGTGACCAAATCTTGAGTTAGTCACCTCCAGACTCAGTACTAATGGCGAGTGTGAAAGGCATCCAGAATCCAGAACCCATCAGGCTTTCATTAATGCAAGGGCCAGCAGCATTTAAGGAGAGATAGTTTAGCCTTCACTTTCTGGGGCATGCGCTGCCTGAAGCTCCCCGAACTTAGCTCAGCATCCGAAGGAGAGACGTCGGGACATTGCAGCTGGTAAAACCATCTCGCTGTTGGTAATGTCCGGACATGCAAGCATCCATGGCCCCGTTGAGACTTCACTTTTTGAAGTTGCAAAAATAAGAGGGTGATCACGGAGGTGTACTTTATCCGCAGTCGGCCTGTCTTAATTACAGACGGCGCCTGAACTAGTAAATTAGATAGAATGCTAAGAATTCTATAAAGTTTAATGATAAGTATAATTAATAAGACTTATATTATATAGTTTATAGAATATAAGATATAATTAATTAATTATAAGTAATTATAATTAGTAGATGAGGTGAAGAAGAATAAGCTAATTCTAAAAAATATTAACTTAATTTAAAATAAAGTAATCTAGAAATATTTAAGTTATATTTTTAGAAACTAAGTTAATTAATTTAATAAGTAATTATAATTATTTAAGATTAATTATAAGTGCTTATAAGAAAGAGATTATAAAGAGAAAAAGTATTTATAATTAATTAAGATAATTCGAAGTTAATAAGAAGTGTAAATAATAATAATAATAATAATATTAATAATAATATCGTAAGTGCTCATAATTAATTAAAATAAATGAAAAATAAAATTAATAATTAATAATAATTAATTATAACTATTTTTATCGCTCTTATTAATTAAATCTCTTCTATTTATTTATTTAATCATAATTAATACGAGTATTATAATAAGTAAGTATTTATAATTAATTATATTAATAAAAAGAGAGAGTATATATTTATAATTATTTATAATTAATTAGATATACTTATTTTTATTAATTTCTCTTTTAAATTTATATTATTTTTAATTATATTTATATTTACGAGTATTATAAAATAAGTATAATTATTTATAATTAATTATACACACTTATAAAGATCAGTATTAAATTATCATTTTTATTATTAATTTTCGCTATTATATAAAGCTATCTCTTGTATTACTGATAAATGAATCTTCTATCTTAAATCTAATATTGCCGCATTTAGCGTTAAAATTGAGTGCAGTCTTGATATTAAGAACATCAAAATTAAAAAGACAAAAAGAACTTAAATCAGCTATAACAGAATAAGCTTTATAGCTAACATACTATAAATAGTATTATTAGAAAGTGCTAGTAAATCTCTATGTAATAATTTATCTATATCTATTATTTAACTACTAATTAAGCTGGAAACTAATATTTAATCAAATTTCTAAAGAGTTCTTAAAGCTTAATTAATTATATAGAGCTAATAATTATAGCTCAGATTCTATAAATAGTACTATTAGATAGCTAGTTTTTGGGACTATAAAATGATTTAATCAGATTTTAATTAGCTCTTTTTTAAATTAGATGCACTTCAATTCTTAATTAAGAATAATAATATATATTAATATTTTAATTCAAAAAACAGAAATTATATTATTATTCTTAATTAGAAACCGCAGTGCATCCACTTTAAAAAAGAGCTAGTAAAAATCTGATTAAGCCATTTTATAGTCCTAAGAATTAGCTGTTTAATAATATTATTTATAGAATTTAAGCTATAATTATTAGCTCTATATAATTAATTAAGCTTTAAGAACTCTTTAGAAGTTTGATTAAATATTAGTTTCCAGCTTAATTAGTAGTCAATTTATAGATATAAATGAACTATTATATAGAGATTTACTAGCGCTTTCTAATAATGCTATTTATTCCTTATGTCACTGAAGTTGTGCCCCTTCCTTATTGGGATAGCGTTCCCGCATTATAGCGTAGAAATTAGGTGCAGCCTTAGCATTAAGAATATCAAAATTAAAAACTCGAAAAAGGCTTAAATCAGCTATAGCAGGCTAAGTCTATAA
>JAABUK010002186.1_pt1 | contig 35570 bp, 57 predicted proteins | sample 5559141 | NCBI WGS metagenome assembly JAABUK01 (sample SAMN10711869, study PRJNA513367) | rock metagenome | isolation source: Antarctica rocks | place: Antarctica: Victoria Land, Pudding Butte nord | collected 2016-01-03
ACTACACCATCGGCAAGGAGATCGTCGACCTTTGCCTGGACCGTATCCGCAAGTTGGCAGACAACTGCACTGGTCTGCAAGGATTCCTGGTCTTCAACGCTGTTGGAGGTGGAACAGGATCTGGTCTTGGATCTCTGTTGTTGGAGCGTCTGTCAGTGGACTACGGCAAGAAGTCCAAGCTGGGATTCACCATCTACCCTTCACCTCAGGTAACATACTTTGTTGCTCTTTTTGTTCATGTGCTGTCTGCTGTTCCTTGCTCAGGTCTTGTTCTCTTGATCTTCAACCTCTTCTCCTGCTGCCCAAACATCAGCTGGTTCCAATATGTCTTGTGCTCTTGATCTTCAACCTTCTCTCCTACTGCCCAAACATCAGCTGGTCACAATATGTCTGACAATATCTTTGATTGCAGGTTTCCACAGCTGTTGTGGAGCCATACAACTCAGTGCTGTCCACCCACTCTCTGCTGGAGCACACTGATGTTGCTGTCATGCTTGACAATGAGGCTGTGTATGACATTTGCCGTCGCTCTTTGGACATTGAGCGCCCAACGTACACCAACCTCAACAGGCTGGTTGCCCAAGTCATCTCCTCATTGACTGCCTCTCTGAGATTTGACGGTGCCCTGAACGTGGATGTGACAGAGTTCCAAACCAACTTGGTGCCCTACCCACGTATTCACTTCATGCTTTCATCCTACTCACCTGTCATCTCAGCTGAGAAGGCATACCATGAGCAGCTGTCAGTGGCTGAGATCACCAACTCTGCCTTTGAGCCTGCCTCCATGATGGCCAAGTGTGACCCACGTCACGGCAAGTACATGGCTTGCTGTCTGATGTACCGTGGTGATGTTGTCCCCAAGGATGTCAACGCTGCTGTGGCCACCATCAAGACCAAGCGTACCATCCAGTTTGTTGACTGGTGTCCCACTGGATTCAAGTGAGTTGTCAGCTTACCTTGCTAATTTATACTTGTGTAAGCTTGAAATTTTGTACTCATGTGCTGTCAGCTGTCTTTTCTCATACGTTGGCAAAATCTGTTGCATTTTGTATGCTTGAGTAAGCTGAATCTGTAGTCATTCATGTTGCTGGTTGTGGTTAAGTCCTGTGTTTCTCTCTGTCTTGCAATTGTCTTTCTCTCTGTCTTTCAGTTGATGTTTTGTGCCTATAAGTTGTCAACCTGGTTTCTATTCAGCACTGTTGCTATTGATGGTCAATCTGGTTTTTATAATGTTTCGCTGTTTGCAGGTGTGGTATCAACTACCAGCCACCAACTGTGGTGCCAGGTGGTGACCTTGCCAAGGTCCAGCGTGCAGTGTGCATGATCTCTAACTCCACAGCCATTGCTGAGGTGTTCTCACGGTTGGACCACAAGTTTGACCTTATGTATGCCAAGCGTGCCTTTGTCCACTGGTATGTGGGTGAGGGTATGGAGGAGGGTGAGTTCAGCGAGGCCCGTGAGGACCTGGCTGCCTTGGAGAAGGACTACGAAGAGGTATGCAACATCTTTGTCCCTGCTGACTATGCATCATCTTTGTTTCTGCTGACTTGCTTGCTGCCCTTTTGATAATCTTGTCTATCAATTATGTTGTTTTTGAACTAAAAACTTTACTTGTCTTGACTTTTCAAAAATGGCTAGTTGATTGTTTGCAATGGCAATTGTGCTGTTTACATAAGCTATCTGCTAAAGCAGTGGATGTAATGCAGGTGGGAGCTGAGTCAGCAGAGGGTGAGGGCGAGGAGGAGGGTGAGGAGTACTAGATAGTACTTCTGATTTTCAGCTTCTGTTCTGTGTATCATAACAAGACATGATTCTGTAATGAATGAGTCCTCTTACCTCAAATTTTGCGCGAGTGCATTGCATCCTGCCACTTCAAGACATTTGGTGTGTGGAGAGATTTGCACTGTGCCTTCTTCACAGACATGCAAGACATATGTGTTCTTGTTAAGACACGGTTGTAAGCTGTCAAGGAATAAGTCTTTGTTTATGCGTCATGAAATTCGTCATTAAACAATTCGAACTGAAACTGAGAGCGCAAATCGTATACTGGAGTTGTACTAACACAAACTATACTAAAACAACACTGAACCAAGATCTAGTCAGCTTGCACTATTGGGACGAGAGCCTTCAGTGTCAATAGTCAAGGCAGGTCCAGGTGAGCCAGTGGATGCGGCTGGAGCTGCTGTGTGCTCAGCAGATGCACTTACTATTGGATATAGGGCAATTATAGGATCCCCTCCACCTGATGCAAGCAACAGTCTGTATGGATGAAATTCTAAACAGTTGACGGGTCCAACACGCTGAGCTAAAAATGGCGCTGTTGCACGAATGACCCCCTGCTGCTCTCCACGGGGACTCCACAGCTTGAGTACCTGCACGTCCAGCTGCAAAGCTAAATAACATGGCAAGTGATGTGGTCCCTTCAAGCTACTCAAACAGCAAATCTGCATGTTGATATTCTCAGGCTACACAATCATGCTGCCCCCTCCTGTGTACTTTGGGCCAAAGGTTTGGATGTGCTCCATGAGCAGCATGCATCACCGCAGCCTGTTTGCAAAGTAACTTTGCTGAAGCATCTGTTGCAATGCTGATAGCTGTGCGTTACCTGAGTTGCAGTGGCAGTGGCCAGTAGTGGTGAGTAAGGGTGAGCTGCCATGGCACTCATTGCTCCTTTGCTATGTGCCTCCACAGTCTTCCAAACACCAGTCTGCCCAGTGCTGTCAACCATGCGGAAGTCAATGAACTTCAGCTCACCCCAAGAGGTACCAGTGACTAACTGATTACTGAGACCACCTGGCTCCAACACCATGCCCAGCTGCATGCACAACCCATCAGGTCTACGCTGCTGCCAGATTGCCACAAAGCATAACAAATGGCGGCTTGCTGGTCAGACATGGCATCTTTCTGCATGTGTGACTGTAAAGCTGATGCATCTCACCATGGGCGTTCTGTGCGGTTGGACACTAGCTGCTGCTTTTTGACTCTGTCGGAGGTCATATAACTGCACTAGGCCATTGTAGCAGCCAGCAAGCATGAGGGGCTCCTGGCGTGCTACTGCCAAGTGCTGTACGCCTCCGCCATCTCTAGATGTGTCATCATCATCTGAGCCACTCACACGTGTCTGCACAACAGCGTTTATGTTGCGACTCAAAATGACATTACAATGCGTAAGTGGAGGTCCACTTGCATATCTGGACACCTTGATTGTTCATGATTTCCACACCAAATGATAGCACAGGCCAAATGGCTGACACGCTGTTGCATCGACGTGCACAACCAAATTGAAAGCCAAGAGACATGGCATTCTGCAGGTGGAAAACTTCAGTCTGAACGAGAAATCCATTCAGCATTGCTCAAGCAAAGGGCGACCAGGGCTGGCTGGCTTTGCAGTTGACCCACATAAATGGCAATCATGCAGCATGTTTGCCTTGCTGCATTGCAACATGCATCAAGCAGATGATCAAAGCAAGCAGGATATGATCTGCCAAGCCACTCACCTGTTGTGTACAGCATTCTTGCGACATGTCCCAGGTATGCACTGTTGAGGGAGCTGCACCTCCAGCTGCATATAGCCTGCCTGATGCCTCATTCAGGGCAAACACAGCCTGCTGGGGGTAGTACTGGCTGCTGTGTGCTTGTGCTACAGGCACCGCCTGCACCAGACAGATACTTTGTGAAAGTCATTCTTGATTCTCGTATTGGTATGCGTCTTCATTTCACTGTCTGTGCTGAATGTGGTTTACAGGTCCAACACTTCTCCACAGCAAATCAGCAAGACGCCATTCAGCTGTCAGATCTGTCTGGATTCCCTCCTGTCACCGCAGTCAGAATTGCACCAAGGTCATCCACACATTTTCAAGAAAGGCAGTGTATGCTAAGCCTTGCAAGCACCAGCGCAGCATGCCGGCCTGGGAAGCACATGCATTCTGATATGCTGCTCCTCAAGGCCTTGCATGCTGCAATGAAGCAGGTGTCGCGATCAGAGCCAAGTCAGCATGCATGACCTTCACAGCCCACTGGCTCTGCCATTCAGTAATCCATCTTCCAGAAAGCATCCTTGTCTTGTGCCTGACAATTTCAAGTGACCTCTTTCTTGCCCGGTGACTTCAAGTGAGCAATCGGGCATCAGTGCTGTTTGATAAAACCCAGTAATCACGAGAGCGCTTGTGAAAAGCAGCGGCAGAAAGGTGCCTACCTGCCAGGCTGTGGCAAGGCGCTGCTCGGCCTTGTGAGCGTAATTGCGCCAGACACGCAGGGCTCCATCAGCAGTGCCAGCAAGCAGCAGGCCGTCTTGCACCTCATTCAGCTGATGCAGGAAGGTCACGCTGGCCACCACTTTGCTCTCACCCTTGCGCTCTGCGGCTGCTTCACCTGCACACCTCAAAACACACGCCTCCAAACACACCCCTCAAAACCAATTCACCTTTGACCAACAACTTGAGCTCATGCTTGGCCAACAATGCTAACAAGTTTGAGACAATGCCCTATCAAGCCAACGATGCTAACACATTTGAGGCAATGCCCTGTCTGACCAACAATGCTAACACATTTGAGACAACGCCCTATCTGGCCTACAATGCTATCACGTTTGAGATCTTTAGAGGGTGCACCCTGCCCTATCTCCTGTAGCAGGATACAATGAGCTAAGGGGCATCTAATGTGCAATATGGGATTTTGCCCTATAACATCTCCTGCTTGCCCCTCCCATATGCTGTGCAAACAAAAAAAAGATGCAGACAGCATGTCAGCTGGGGTATTGTGTCTTGCTAAACTGCAGCATGTGACCAGCGTCTGACAGTTGTCAGCCTTGACATCACACATGCTCGATGACAGGATGCAGATGAACTGCAACACCTCGCAAGATCACACTGGGACCAAAAGATTAAGTTGCACTGTTGCCTTAGCATGGTCCTTTGCAGGCGATATATCCAATCCCTGATACAGCCAGGTTCTGTGCAGCACAACCGGACACTCACAGGCTTATATTTTCGCCATAGCAATCATGCGCTCTCGTCAAGTGGATGGTGAAGTGGTGACATGGCTGCTACAAAAGCAGCTGATGACAGCATAATACTAATAATGATAATTACGCTTTCCAGCTCATGATGAGCTAGGTACATGCGGGACAAGTCTTGTTTCTCCATCCTGACAGCATACAGCATCACTAATAGCTGAACAGGCAGCAGAGCAGCAGAGTGACCATACCCGTGACATGGAAGCGGTTGATGACAGTGGAGTGACGGTAGTTGTGCACCCGCACCGTGCCCCCCCCATCCACGGAGGTGACCAGGGGCCTGAAGGGGTGCAGCAGCAGAGCCACAGTGCTGCCGCCTTCACTGTCAATGGTGTGCACGTTGTCCTTTAGGCGAGCGCCGGAGCCCAGCTGAGCGCAGCGCTGGGTGGACTGCTCTTTCTCCCTCATGCGAGAAGCCATCTTGGTGGGGTCAGGGGGGACGCACCCCCCTAGCCATCCCTGGTGTGTCGCCTCTGCCCGCCATAGGCTGGCCTGCAGGATGAAGCATTAGGTTGGTAATTAGGGCTGTTCAGAAGGACTGGATGCATCATCAGGTCGATGGTTGGGGCTGTTCAGAAGGACTGAATGCAAGTTGGTGATTGAGGCTGTTCAGAAGCACTGAATGCACCATCAGATTGGTGAATGAGGCTGTTCAGAAGGACGTGGTGCAGGATATGTGCTGTGAAGCCATTGCTTGATGCAGATGCTGCACAGCTCGTCTATTCAGTGTTTGAAATAAAGCATCTCCCTGGACTGTGCCTCTGCATGAATGGCATGTACCATGCAAGGCACCTGCTTGGTCAGCCACAGGCAGACTTTGGCCTTCCTCATTTCATGGCAGTTGCAAGTCTCATGCAGTGGTATGATAGAATGATGCATATTTTGGTGGAGACCTTCACATGCAGAGTCTGGTTTACGCTTGATGTCATGTCACCAGAATGCGTCTGAGAAACATGATGCAAGGCGACACTGATGCAGACCACAGGCTACAGGCGCATGCATGTTCATGTGTAACGATATGCAGATGACAAGTACCTGAGGCTCTAGCAGGGGCCAGGAGAAGTGCTCACAGCTGTCTTTGTAGACAGGGGAAGGAGGCAATGGGGTGTTAGCTGTTTGAGTGGGACCATGCAGGCTAGATCCCGCCTACAGGCAAACATGCAACATGTAAGACATGCCACAGCCGCACCTAAGAATGCCTTCATCTGACCAGGCATTCTGGCATTGCAGGGGAGCAAGTGGCAAGCAGGTGAAAGTCACACAACATTGCACCGCTGTGTTCAAACCAAGCTGCCAGATGTGGTGATGCACACATGTGCATTGTAGCACAAGCTTGTCCTCTGTGAACAATTCCAGCATGCTTGACAGACAGAACCTTTCAGATCAACAAATGGCCAACTGCAAAGCTTGAAACTGTGATCGTAGCTTCAGCGCCTTTACAAGTATGCAAGACAGCAATATGGCAGAATGGACACAGCAGTGCAAGTTCACGGCCGTACTGAGTCCTCATCATGTGGTTGCAACTGGGAGGAGTTTGCAGCAGCATTGGGGCCGGAGGAGCTGGAGTAAAGGGAGTGCATTCTGGTGATGGAGGGTGTCCTGTTGCTGGGCTGAGCAGCGTCAATGGATGGGGCTCTGCCCATGTTCTCACCATTCACCTGTCAAAGGAAAAAAGCAGTTGGCTCAATTTGAACTTGGCTTTTGTACTTGGCAATGGACAATCTGCCATGCTGGCCAGAGGCGTGTTTGTAGGCACTGTCTACTAATTTCCAGTTGACTACATGCATGCAGGGTCTATTGCTGCAGCGCAAAATTTGAGACAAAGTTCAGCAGAATACAGAGTGTAGGATAGTAGACAGTACAGCCATCATAAGCCGGCACACTGTCGCTGGTGTGATGACTGTTTGGTTGATCAAGGTGGCAGAGCAGGCATCATTGCCTCATGCCTGCATGGGTGTATAGCTTGTGCATGCAGGCAATACGTGTAGGCCATTCCCACAGTAACGCATGCTCACTGTATACGCAGGCTGACAGCAGGCAGGTACACAACTAAGCATGACTGCTCCCTGGCCCACTCACATACTAACAGTTGACAGGTATACAACCAACCATGGCCCCGTCACATACTGATGGTTGGGAGAGACATGACACTGAAGTGACACTCAAACGCAATCCAAAGACAGACAGACCGCTAAGAGCTACGGTTGGCAGGTATGCACAAGGCCAATGGCAAACATGTAGACATGGTAAGAGTGTTAGAAAGGCAAGCTGACCATGCGCAGCACAAAGGGCTTCCTGGTGAGGGCATCTGGAGGCAGATTCGGCAAGGAGGGGGAAGAAGGGGAGCTGGAGAAAGACACTGAGCTGGCCAGTGAGCGCGAGCTGGTGCGCCAGGCCAGAGATCGCCACTTGGAAGCGCTAGGTTGGGGTTGGCTGGGGTGAGTGGAGGTGTTGGGGGGTAGGGCCTGGGAGCTGGCGCGTGACATTGATAGGGAAGAGGGCAACCCCAGAAAGGAAGAGTTGGAGACCATGCTGTGCATGCGACTGGGCACACTGGCACTGTTGGCTGAAGACAACTGACCTGCACAGCATCCAATTGGGTTGCAGGTGACAGACAATCAGCCAGGCATGTGCTGTCACTAGCATGGTGACCAATAAACGCCATTGCCAGCTGCAAAGGGCTTTACAACTTGTATTTCTTATGGGTTTGTTCAGGAAAACAAAGCAGCACAGCCTCTGTCTGCACCAGCTACTCAGATGGTGTGATGTTCAAGCATTTTGTCTTTTAGCACAACACTGTTGAGTAGCCACGTCAGCAGTAATGTCCATGTGCCTGTGTAGAGGGAAGTCTAGAAGCAGCATGCACTGGAAAGAAGGCACATCAGGCTGCTACTGTATGAGATGATCATCATGCCATGTCAAGACTGTCTATGAAAAGTGAACTTGAAAGAAGGCAATCTATAGGGTGGTTTTTAGGGTGTCACTGCTGTATGCAGATACCCTGTCAAGCTATGTATCCCAGCATTTCCAACCCACACCCTGACTAAGCCTGTGCAGCCATTTGGGGATCCAAACGCATGCTTGCAATTCCAAGGTTTACTCAAGCCAGGCCTGCACCTTTTGCTGAGTATCGTTTGCTTCAAGCTTGCCGGGAACATGCATATGCTGTACTGCAAATGCACTAGATGTATGTGAGCCACTGAACACCAACCTGCAGTGACAGATACAGGGGCCAGCTCCACATCTGCTACCCTCAAGGCAGCCTTGCCTAATCTGGCAACCTTGGGTGCAGGGTCTGTGGCCAGAGTACAGGCAGCCTGCAGCAGGTGCTTGTATAGGCCACCCCCAACACGCGCTGCATCAGCAGATGCATAGCTGCCAGCATCAAGAGGGGAGTGGATGCTGCCGTCTGCTGCTGCTATACTGACTGAAAGGAGGGGGGAGAATGTGCCTGTGGCACTTGTTTGCACCCCAGGAGAGGACACTCCAGTGTCCACATGACCTACAACAGGCAAAGTCATTTCATCAACCGCGACAGCATTGGGCCCGTGGCAAGCGCGCCTATGTTCATTCAAGTTTTTCATGCTGTTCAGAGCTGTCAGGATAAGGTGTTGTTTGGACTTTGCAGTCGTCGTGTTTGCATTTGTTTGCTGCCCAGGAGAAAACGTACCTGTATCTGCTTGCCGACCATGCACGGAACACCTTTCTCAGCAGATAGCCTGACAGCACATGTGCTGTGTGTGTGATAAAAACCACTGTTGCTGCAACAACGCGCTTGAGGCACAATCTCAACTGATGGCAGCTTGAGCAGGTGGTCTACATCTTCAGCATGGCACATTGAAGCACACAGGTGAAACAAAACCACAGCAGGCAGCAGCGCACCATTGCCTTCTGATTTGGAGGCTTCATCAAGGCTAGAGCTGGCCCTCTCCATGGCAGGAACAGAGGAAGGCCCTCCACCAGAGGGAGCACTGCGCGGACCTGCACATCAACATCACCACTTGCTCACTTTGAGAGTCATCTATAGCAATGAGCACATTAGTGCAGACAATAGGAGTGCAGACAATAGGGGACTCTGCAGTGTCAGCATGAGGGCATCATGCAACCTCAGCAGCTCAATGGGCATCTGCTTGAACAGCAGTCGCATGATTTAGATAGGCTGTCACCAGATTGCGACAAACAACTTGATGTCCCTTCACAGGAAGAGACTTGTTGCAAGGAGCCAGTTGTCTCAGCAATACAGCGAAGAGCATGCAGGTGGACATCAGTCTAGGCCTAGGTCTTGCTGTTGTGCAGCATCAATCCAACATGACACGGAACAAGTGTCATCAAAGCGTGCAGCATGTGCAGCATGGGCAGCAGGGCTGATGCTGACCTGTGTTGCCAGGGGCAGATCCTGGGCCAGCCTCAGGGCCTGAGCCTGGACTAGCCCCACGTAGTATTTGAGCAGCATTGCGTTGCTGTTCATGTACAGCATCCTGCAGATCAGCCAAAAGTGTGTGTATACTTCTGGATTCAAACCATACATATCATGATACCGTCGTTGCAGCACATCAAGGACAAGGGGGAAGACAAGGTACAAAGCAAGCTGGTGCTTCAAACCTGGCATGCCATATGTGACAACACTGATGCACAAGTAAGATACATTTACTTGGAAGACTGCCACAACACCAGCGAGTGATCATCTGGTCAAGAGATCACACAGGTTACAGCAACCGTCATGGGCACCAGAAACACGGTGTGTAAAGAGCGCCGCCACAAACCTTGAAGAGGATTACATGACCAGTGGCCAAGCGCGCAAGAGCAGCAGCCAACTCTGCCCTGACCAGAGGGGAGCCGTCATAGGTGACTGGCAGCAGCTGGCAGGCTATTGCCCTTTCAGCTGCCAGTCGATCCTGCTCACTCACACCAGACAAGGGCCCGCTCTCATTGTCTGAAACCTACACCCAACACCGACTTTGCCCTACAACTGGCGTAGTACATGACATGCAGCTATGATATTGTTATGTACCCTGTGCAGTACACTTTCCTCAGGCTGGTGGTATTGCGGCAGGAAGCGGACATCACATGTAGCAGGAAAGGGAAATCACATGTAGACAGCAAGAGGAGTGCAAAGGAAGTACAAGGAAAGACAGGCTGATTAGGACAGGCATGATAGTGCATGATGTTGCACCTGGACCAGGGCGCCTAGAGTGAAGACAGCAGCTGCTCTGAGTTCTGGATGTGAGGCAGTGAGCAAGCCTGCCAGCTGCTCTGGGACTCGCTCCCTCAATGCCATGGCAGTCACCTGCACTCATCATCACACGTGATTCAGTGTCCCCACTTGTGTGAATGAAGCAAAACAGATAAACAGGACAAGCAATCAAGTTTCTGATCAAATGTTTGTCCACAAGAACGCAGTGGTTTTTTGGCGCTTGCATGCATGGTAACCACTCTGATAAACAGTCTTGACTGGCAGGTTTTTGCGCAGCAGTGATAGAATGAGACACGCTATGAGTGTCCACTGCTGCACAAAGATGGGAGCATAACTTTGCTCCTGACAGATCGATTTGAGTGAAGCCTTTGCCAATGTGATCTTGCTGGCTTGTCTGATGCTGATATTGTTTGACCCAACAATCATTTTCACAAAAGCAGAAACCAAAACTTTGACAAAATTTGATTTGAATTGGATGAGACCTCTGGCATGTCTTGGCACAGTTTTCCTAGGCAGAGGCACAGCCACTTGATGAGCAGCAGGGCACCAGAAGCTCCACCACTCAAGCTGGCCATGCTATGGCGCAGGTGAGTGAGGCACACCCCCAGCAGCCCTGCCCCAGCAGCCAGACTCTGCCCTCTGGGGTGGCCATCGCATATGACTGCCAGCACAAAGGCTGCCTGGGCTCGAGAGTCTGTGCTGCTGGTGCTGTCATTACTGTCTAGGTAGTGGATGAAGTATTGCTGACCGCTGTCTTTGACTAGGTCGACCTACACAACAGGCTCACATATATCTGCCACTCATTCTCCAAGTTACGCTTGGAATGGCCACAAGAATTGGCAAGAAGATGAAGCAAACACTGGCAAAGGTATAGTGCTGCATCAGATGCTAAGAGATGCAGATGTGGAAGTATGCGCAGTGCCAAAGTAAGTCCGATCAGGACGCAGGTATGCAAAACAGGCTGAGAGATGCAGTGCAAGCCAGCCCAGCTGCACGACTGTGTCTAGCATCAGAATGAAGCATACGCCCATTGATCACCATCAGACTCATCCCAACAAGGAGGCAGCTGAGTGCAATTTCCACAACGCCACATCTCTGGGCAGCAGTAGGGCTTCCATGGCAACAGGTAGCTGACTGACCTGACATGTTTTGTCCAGCGCAAGGATCTTGGTCCAGATGAAGACCAGGGTCTGGCGTAGGTCTGGGGCTGTTGTCTGCAGCAGCTTGAGCACATAAGGGAAGATGCCGACGGACAGGGCTAGGTCCACTGCCCAGCGGCCCATGTCCAGGAAACGCCCCAGTAGCACCAAGGCTCGCAGTCTGTGCACCTGGCTCAGCAACACCTGCATGCAGAGCAGCAAAGTCTCAGCATGAACGTTTGGGATGATCACGTGCAGATGTCACTGCAGCGCAGCTTTACATCTGTCCTGACATGATGCATTTCCTCTGAATGCTTAGGGATGTGCAGATGGTCTCTGACTTCTCCTGCACATGCCTAGCGCATCTTGAGCTGGAAAGCGTGTTATTGCTATATATTATTGTTATTGTTATTGTTATCAGACTGTCTCTGCTCATTTGCATCAATGCTCAAATCAAATCACGTGTGAACTGGCACAGACAGCAGCTGCTGCGCAACTGCAAACACCGATCAAGTCAACTGCTTCAAAACATGGCGCAGACAAAGCAGTTGCTATGCAGCTGTAGGCTTGAGTTTGCAACCGAAGAGGGGGAGAGTGAGTAAGGGTGACCTGCAGAACAATGGGCAGCTGCTCTGGTGGCTTCTTCTCGTCAGAGCCATGCTCTAGCCACAGCTCAAAGGCGGTCAACTGCTCATTGAAGAAGGGGCTGGGCTGGAACTCAACCTCCACCTCACTCTCCAACATGCTGCATTACACCACCACAACCCACATTCAAGAAAGCACATGCACCATGTCACTGTGGACCGCTTTCAACATGAGCTGACTGCTTATGCACAAGGTGTAGGTATAATCTTTGCAGTCAAGATGCTGTTGGTTGCTGTTGACCGCCATTGCTCATGCACATCATGCCACAACACATTTGGCTTGAAGTTGCATTTCCAATCAGAATGGGCTGTCAAAGTATGGCAACAGGTGAAAGGCTTTTTATCACTGCTGCAGTGCAAGCTGTAGGCTCTTTTTGTGGTGTGCATTTGACACGTAGGGGCACAAAACAGCAAAAGCTGGAAAGTTTGCCACAGGCGTGAAACATACTCAGGCAGCTGCAGGAGGCACATTTCGGCAGCCATGTCCCAGGCTTGCCACATGGGGTGGTGGTGTGTGGGTGGCAGGCGGGGATAGGAAATGGGGCAGCATGCAGACGCCCTCATGATGCGCTCTGCCAGCAGGAAGTTGCGGAAGAGACTGGCCACCAGCAGGTCCTGCACTGCATCCACCACACTGTCAGTAGCATGGCAACCAGGACATCATACCAGGCAAGAGCTGGAACATATTAAGGTCAAGTGACAATGTGGAAGATTGTGGAAACGGCAACAATAGCTGGCAGGTTCTGTGTCACATTGGACGACTTTGATACGTGAGAGCTGTGCAGGAGGTTCAAATGGCATGAACCTGTGCTGTGAAGCCAGGATGTCTGATGAGTCACAACTGGCTCCACACCCCAGACATTAAGGTATTGAATTGAATGAAATGCATGACAGACACGGCAGATGATATGATTGTGAAGTGACCAGAGGGGATTGTGAGGTATGCAGGTTTGCCTGTCTGAAGAGGCGCTGGAAAAGGGATCTGGGCAGCATGTTCCATGCAATCGTATCCGTGATGGCAGTGAAGATCCAGTTGAGCTCCCCCAGGGGGGTTTTGCGGTCTGTCTGCTTGCCAGGGATGCGGTCGATGAGCTCCTTGGTGAGGCCCTCCTGCCGCATGAGGCTGCGTGAGCAGAACCAGCGCAGCGCTACCTGCACACAGGATCACCTCATGCTGCTTTGTTGCCACACAGCTGTTGCCCTGCACTGTGCAGCTCTGCATTCAGACCTGCAGACCAGCTGTCAAGCATCTGGCCAACGGACAGGCTGTGCAACATATGCAAACATTCATACAGCTTTGATGCTGTTATCCTCGACATTGTCTGTATTTGAACTTGGATAGTGAGACTGCTATACATCACAGTCTTGCAGCACATTATGATACACACTGATCCTGTGGATGCTGCGAGTGGCTTCAGATATTGCACCAGTGTTGGAGCGTGCCTTGATGGGAGTTGTCAAGCACGCTGTGAAGACATCTGCGGGGACATGTGGGGATTGGGGCAGCAGCTCGTTGGCGCCACAAGCAGCCAGAAGGATGCAGTCACTGAGCCCATCCTGAGGGCTGCCGCTGTGAGGGCCCCCTGCATACCCTGACCCACCATTGCGTGGCGGCCCCCCATTCTCACTCTCCTGTGTAATAACAATAATCATAATAATTACGCTTTCCAGCTCATGATGAGCTAGGTATGTGCAGGATAGGTCTTCTCTCTCCATGATCTCCTATGTGTGTACAGCTTGCTCAGAGGGTTGATGCTGAACCAAGGCTGGGCTTGTTGCAGGGGCAACCTTGACATAATGTAACTGTTTGCTCATGCTGACATTGCTTCATGCTAACGTAGTCCATCATCCTCTCGGTTGGAGAAGTGCATGTGCATCACCAGAAGGAGTCTCCAGGATTTGTACGGCATGCATACATCTGCAAGACTCTAGATCTTTGCCGGTATGATTGCTTTAATGCTGCCTGGTGGACGCTATCTAAAGCATGATGTGACACATCTTCAGCCAATACAAACAGTCGCAGCAAGCTAACCTCTGCACATGCCTGACCCTTGGGAAGGCATCTAACATGTGGCAAATGGTTGCAAAATGTGAACAACGAATACTTGGATGTGGAAGTGGATGTATGGGTGAATGAACAAATGATGAGTAAATGGATCCGTGGATAGGATTAATAGATGGAGGGGCAAATAGTATGCAAGGAGACAGGAGGCTCACCTGCGTCTTTTGCTCTGCAAAAGCCTTGAAGGAGTTGACAATGAGCCCAGCAGCTGAGCAGTCAAAGACAAAGATGCAGGGAGTGCCCAGCCATGCTTGCAGATCATAGATGGACATTGGGATGTATTGCGTGTAGCTCTTGTTGAACACCCAGATCTCTCCATTGACAGTCGGGCGTGGCACACCATGCCCATTGTAATGGAACAAGACTCGTTCATTCTGCATGTCGCACAGGAGTGACAGCATGCCTCATGTCTGTACACAGACTCAGTCATGTACACGAACATAGCTGTGTGCAGCAAGCTGCCTGTGACAAGTGTGCACTGTTGCTGAACCAAGGCATGTACTGCCTTCAACTTGCTTGCTTGACCAGCAGGCAACAGCTGTTATCTTTTTGTGGCACACACAAGCATGTCCACAAAATGCAAAGGGCCAATACTTGTAATATGTAAAGTCATAAGCAGCAGCTGCACATGCTTGTGGTGTCATAACACATAAAGCACCTTGGCGGCTCGCCGACTAGACACAGCCAGCTTCTTGACATCGTCCATGGTGGGATCCAGGTGCATCTTGTACTTTGCACGAGGCTGCCACCTCTCATATTGTGCTTGCAGGTTTTTGCCTGCATCCCAGGTGCATGAGCTTGATTTTCCGACCCATCTGGTAGCAAATAGCGCATGCTAGGTGCATGCTGCAGGTATTTGAGAGCATTACCAATGGTGTCCAGAGCTTTTGGAGGCTGCATTGACAACGGGTCCACCCAGCATTCCAGACGAGCACACGGCGAAATTTTGATGACATCTGGTGGGTCAACCCCGATATTGAGGCACAGCACCAGAGCAACAGCAGTTGTTTTCAGCCTCTCCTTCTGCCGCCACTTTGAGACAATGCCCTGTGACTGTGTTGACTTGTCTTCGTCATCTCCTTGGATGTCATGGCGTACCTACATACAAATACTGATCACTTGCAGCCACTGTGTGTGTGTGCAAGATGGTAAAGCTGCATATAAACCTTCAAGCCACAACTTAAGTATAGCAGTTATGCCCAAAGTATAATGCTGATGTGCAGCCATATGCTGCGCAAAACTTGCCTCTGTAAAGAAACCAGCGTGCACCAGCTGCAGCCCTTCTACCAGCTCACTAACCTTCACCTGAGCAGCACGGCAAGGTGGTTGTTGTAATCGTGCAGCTCGATACGACACAAGCAGTACAGCGACCCAGTACTTTGAGTGAGCAGCCAGCGCACATTGCGCAGGGGGTTGCACTGCTGCTGAATCGTATGACCCGGCATGCTCAACAGAGTGTCGCGACGCGCAACAAAACTGACCTGGTCCACGAGATCCAATCGCCTGGCAAGCTCATCTGGCAATGCTGATAGCGACAGCTGATGAGACAACGCGGTCGTGGAAGCCAAGCTGCCCGATCTTTGACGTTCTTCGTCCATGTCGTCATTTGCTAAAGTTGGGGTTTCTGAAGTCGACATTTCCGTCCGACATCGAACCTCGTCTGTGCTGCTGTTGTGCACAACAGCACGTTTCACTTAAGCACCCCGCAACTGCGGTGCCTCTTCTGCGTTGCAGCGTTGACAACACGAATGGTGCTGCAGGGGTCAACTGACCATACAAGCGTTGCTCTTCGTCTTCGGAGGTAGCATGTTCAGCCACATTTGTTACAGGAGATGACATTGCAGCCGTTCATGCTTTTATGCTTGCGTCGTTGATACTGAGGAGTGCTTCAACACTATTGGCTTGAAAAGGCATATTTTGTGATATTGCCACAGCTTGCTGTTGACATTGTGCCTTGCAAGGGCCGTAAACCAACTCCCAACATCAATTAAATCGCTTGCACTTCAGTAACACTGTACAAATTATACACCGTCCCTTAGCTAAACATGCAGCTTTTGGCCCCATGATGCCCCAAAACATCTACTTACACTACCAACATACATGCCATCATTGCCGACCTGTACACACAACATGAGAACATGTGTCAGTACAGCATCTTCAAAAGACTACAGGCAATTTTGCTCAGTTCAGGACTAATGCTTGGCAAGGCATCTACTTGCACATCAATGTTGCATTGGCGTCAAAAGCTCTGGGAACAGCAGTTGCATCATGCACAAAGTGACATCGTGTCGTGACTTCCTCAAGCAAGCATCCACGCAGGCTTGCAGAAGCAGCCATGGAATCTCTCGGCAACTGAAGAAGGACACACCCACACAAGCTGATAGACTGTGAACCCACCTACAGGAGGAGGTACTACGCCTGGCGCTGGGAATTGAGCAGCAGCAGCAGGGGCAGCAGCTGGTGCTGCTGTTGGTCTTGAGCTTTGTATCTGGTCAGCTGGGAACAGCGCTTTCACAAAACCTGGTGTTTTCAGCGGCCGTCTACCATGCGCCATACGAGGATATACGTCCTCTAAGAAATAGTACGCATGACCTATAGAGCACATGACAATTCATGACCAGACAGCCTTGCAATGGCCTTGGACCCCTGGCACAGCAGCTAGTCCAACATGAGAGTACTGTAAGTATGAAGCTTTGCCAGCTTGGTGTGATTCAGCTTGGGGTTAGGTTTTGCAGCTGTTTGAATGCCACTCGTACTGCAACATCACACAAATAACGGGAACCATCTGGTGCAGTTGGCATGCTCAGCAGCTTTAGGTCAGCAACTTTAGCTTATCACATAGCAAGCATCACACATGCAAAAGACAGGTACATTGATTCAAGCACTCCTATACATGTACACTGTATGTTTCTGTTCCAGCGAGCATTTGCTGCAGGAAGTCAAAAGCGTACCTGCCAGCATGCCCATCAAATCTACCACAGGCGAGCTGCGCAGCACAACACTGAATGCCAACAAGACCCACGGTAGATATGGGGCTGTGAATGTGAATATCCCTAGGAAGCTCAAGTTGACATACTGATGCCGCCGAGCCCACACATACACCTGAGCAGACAACAACATTCATGCAAATGTTTGTTACCATCTGCTTCTCCTAGAGACTTTGTTCATTGTTGGCACAGGTATGAGCATTTCTTTTTGGGGATGCAGGAAAGCAGGAGGTTGAAGCACAACAGCAACACTGGATAGCTCACCATCATGAAGGTTAAAGAAGACCCCAAGAATTGAATGTTTACAAAAGGGGCACAACATGTGAGCACCGCTCCACCTGCATACAAGGTCATGCAGATCAGACAGTTGTACAGCAAGATGCTATGCTTGCAATGTATGAACTGAACCTGGGAACGCAGCAAGTCAGCAATGCCTCACCAATCAGCAACATCCATAGAAAGTCTGCGCTTCTGCCTCTAAAAGACCCTTCTTCCAGAGACTTGCTGTATTTGATCAGGAAAAACATGTGGAAGACAAAGTCAAGCCCTGCAGCAAAGACATTTGCTTGGCATCTCTGTTCATTTCAGCTTTGTACACTTGTCACAGATGCGTATTTTGTTGACCATTCTGACCTAGACTGCCAAAGAACATAAAAGTTGTCAGTAACCGCCATACTTCTCCTTTTTGAAAGATGAGTCTTGCATTGAAGTATATGTTGAAGGGTGTGATGACCTGCAGGAATGGTAACATGAAGATGTAAACAAGCACAGTCTTACAGCAGCTTTAAATATTGAGCATTGAGGATCATGCTCACCTCAAGTGCACAACCTGCTGTAGTCAGAACACACAATGTAATGTAAGCCCGCGTGACAGGAGGTAACTGCAGCACAACAGCGGGTGAGACTGTAGCAGTCAGGAAAGCAGATGCAGAACGCAAGTTGAGGCTATGTTGCCAAAGATGCTAGCTAATCTGTGCTGCACCTGCTTATACCAGTCTTCTATTGTCTGTGACACACACGCAGGGTCCGATCAGCACAGCGAGGCGAAGGAGTGGCTGAGGGTTTGCGTGCAACTCAAATACTCACCATCTTGTTAAGTGCCAATGATAGATTCAGGCACAGTTCGTACGGGCGTGCTCAGCCACTGCTTTTACCCTGTGCAGGCTCGATAGCTCGGTAACTATCCCAACTTGGAAAGTGCAAGCAGTGTGTTCAAGTAAATTCTACAGACGTGCTGGACGATGACAAAAAGACTTGCAGACGGACACAAGCAATGCAAGACCTTGATGAATAGGCGAACTGCTCAGGTTTTCACGGTTTGTCCTTGGAAGCTGTGTACAACGATGGCACATCTGATCGCAAGTGCCATGCAAAAGCTGGTCTCGGAGCAATTCTGAGAGCCTGCTGTTGCCTTACTGTTGCAGATGGCGATGGAGCCGCTGAAGGCTATGAGAGGGGCCACAAGCCGTCTGTTGCTGTGCTTGATCTCAGTGCTTGCGATCAGTACGTATGGGTCACCTGTGGTGGTCAACACTTGGCCTTTTGTTGACGCTACCTCAGAAGCCTGGAGGTCGCTGTTGGAGTCTGCAGACTCCGACTCTGCGGCGCTGAACGCCGTCGAGCAGGTGCACTTCAGCTGCCTTTGCCAGCGCGGGACAGCGAAGCTTCGACTAGTGAACCAACATCATGGGCAGTTATGGGCACTGTGTCTTTATAGGGCTGCAGCAAGTGCGAGAATGACCAGTGTGACTTCACAGTTGGCTATGGCGGCTCCCCTGATGAAGATGGGGAGACCACACTTGATGCCATGATCATGTCAGGGGTGAGTGAGGCAAATTACAATTGTCCCTCAGATTCCAGGCAGAGCAGTGTTGACAGTTATCACTGGTTCTGCAGAAAGACATGCATGTAGGTTCTGTTTGCAACCTTCGGCATGTCAAGGATGCCATCAGCACAGCCAGGCTGGTTATGGACCATTCAACCCATACCACCTTGTCAGGCCTTCAGGCTACTGCATTTGCTCAGGAGATGGGCATGATGCTCACCAATCTGTCAACACCTGCCAGTAGCAGTGCTTTCTACTCTTGGTAAGAGGCTGTGTTTGTGGCATGAATGCAGCGAGGGAAGACCTTGACATTTTAGATCCCCAAAGTATTGTAGTGACAGCATGCAGGAAAGAGGCGCAATGTCAGCCCAACTTCAGGTGTCATGTGTCCCCCAAGGCATCAAAATCATGCGGACCCTACCAGCGAAACAATGCAGACCAGTTATACGCACACTCTGCAAATGGTCATGAAGTACACGGCTCAGCACGCAGTACATGGCCATCCAGACAAGATCATGACACTATAGCCATGGTTGCTATTGATGCCAAGGGCAATATTGCCGCTGGAGCTTCCTCCAATGGAGCCAGTCATAAGGTGACTGCCTGCAAGTGTGCATCATGAAGAAGTCCAAGCTTTACACTCCCATACTGTGTGTTGCTGAAAGACTCTTTGTGGTCTGAGATGCCTTATGCTCAGAAGCTCACTCATGTCTTATGCATCTGTGCAAGGTGCCTGGGAGAATTGGTGATGCATGTGTTGCTGGTGGTGCAGCATATGCTGACACCGATGTGGGTGGTTGTGGAAGCACTGGTGATGGAGACCTGCATTTGCGCTTTCAGCCATGCTATCAGGTAATGTTGTTTTCCTGATGAAAATACTGTACAACTTCATAGCAAAGTATAATCTTCACATCGGGTTGCCAGCATGCCTTGCACAAGCTGCGGGCTGAGCTTTGATGAGCTTTGTGTGCTTCTATGGCAGGTTGTTGAAAGCATGCGTCAAGGTGCCACTCCCAAGCAAGCTGCTGAAGATGCCATTCAGCGCATTGTTAAACACTACCCACTTTATGTTGGAGCCTTGTTTGCTGTCGACAAGGCTGGCAATCATGCGGGTGCTTGTCATGGCTGGACATTTCAATATGCTTTTCAAGACAGTACTCTAATTGCACCTCAAATTGTCACAGTACAGCCAATTGATGTCAAGACTGAACAAGACAACACAAAAGACATTGCACAATGTTGAAGGTGAAGCACACAGTCTAGCATGCCCACTTGAGTGTTGACTGAGCTTGCTGGCTGTTTTCTTCGTGTGAAATGTACAATAAACAGTAACCCCTGCTTCCAACTCAATAGACTGCTATGCAAATTTGGGTTTAAGGTGCTCACAAAAGCAATGTGCTCACAACTGAGGGCTGCATGCAGCTATTCCAGGCCTTAAACGTATCCCATGGCTTTTTTGTAGTTCAGCTCTTCTTTCCATGTGACACGATCCTCAATCCAGTTGCCGCTGCTGGAGCGTCTGCTCAAGTCCTTCTTCTGTTTGTGTTTGTCTGTGTCTGCAGCCATCACCATTTGGGATTGTCACTAGCACCACCAGTGCGGCAGGCTGCATTTTCTTAGTGGTGCAACTGTATAGCATTGCGGTGTCTCCAATTAGCAGTCCTCATACAGGTTTCAGTCGTGTCATACAGAAAGGTAGATGCAGAACGGCGCAAAATGTGCACTAGCACCCATGCATTCGAAAAGATCAAAATTGCACACACAAGCAGGGGAGCCAAGCTGGTTGTATGTCTTCAGCCATCTATGCTTACCAGAATGACCAAACACTTCATCAAGGCTGCATGTCTTCCTGTGCTGCTGAAAGACCTCATCAGGGTCTGTCTGGACCTGAGTGGCCAACTGCTGCATGAGAGCCCTTCCCCTAGCCCATTCAGGGATGGGCTTCCTGGGGTCATCGCCTTCACTGCTCTCTGCATCACTGTCATCTCCTCTGCAGCATAGCATCACCATGGTGTCACTTGCTGCTTCTTATAAGTCCAACACAGCAAGGCCATCAAATCCTGCAAGTGCTGCATGGCACAAATCTGCTACAGCCATGAGCTCACATATATATTTTGGTCATGCTGGCTGCAGTATTTATCTGCAGCAAGAGGAACCAGAATGCACACTGCAACGTGCATGTCTGAGCAGCAATGACCCGCAGACTGTCGGCAATGATTTGTGTGGCTGTGCCTGTAAGGGGAGATCTGGTAGGTCTCTGCCTCAGCATCTGCAGGCCTTGCAGTCTGTTTGGGCTGTGTCACAGGCGGTGCTGCAGCTGCATGGCTCTGCAAAACATCAACACCCCTTAGCTTTTTGTGACGACATGGCGGATGCATGACATGCAGATATGACTGTCTCCCTTGAGCAGCCACATGATGTTGTGAAGCACTTGTCAACTTTGTAGCATTGCTTTTGCCAAAACATATCAGGTGTCGCGAGTAGCAGCTTGTAACACATGCTGGCGTGTGTCAGGAATCTTCACCTGATACTGCAAAGTGGAGGTGACCTGTGCTGCAGTGGCTGCAGACGGCATGCTTGGCGCTGGTACATGACCAGAGCTTGATGCCTGCAACAAACAGTCTCCAAGATTACACGCCTCTGCCAATCTATGAACCCAGCACACTTAGCTGGCAGCGTGCACAACATCCTCAGCTTGTGCATTCACACTCGAACTGTATTGCCATGCGTGCACCGAGATGTTTCAAACTTGCAGCAAGCACTGCCCATGTCAACTGTGCTGGCACAAAACGCATCAGCTCATGCAGCAGCAGCATGTAGTGGCTTAATTTTCACATTACTTCATACGCAAACTCTGACCAGCAAGGCAACGTTCAGATGAACTCAGCATACCTGTAGTAGCCCTGGCACCTGAGCAAGCGGCATCTTGGTTGACCCCAGCCCTGAGGGGTACAGCAGAGGCTTGCTGCTGACTGCCTGTCCAGCAGAGGAGGCGACAGCTGGCGGCACATTGCTGGACTGCATCTGCAATGGTGCTCTACTGGGCTGGAGCTCTGCTTGACGGGCCCCGCTACGCTCAGGCTCCTGACAAGAGATGATAATAATAATCATCATGACAACAAAAAAATAAAAAATAAAAATGATAATGATGATGATGATGATGATGATGATGATGATGATGATGATGATGATGATGATGATGATGATGATGATGATAATAATAACAATGATGATGAAGAAAATAATGAAATAGTAATAAAAAGTCGCTTTCCAGCTCATGATGAGCTAGGTACGTGCGGGACCAGTCTTGTTGCATGCATTCCTGGTAACGTTTGCTGTGAGGCTGGCAAAGCGGTGACCAGGGTGATATGCTACACGCAGTTTCTATGTCATCAACAAATGACATTCTCGATGGTCAGGCATGTCAAGGCTACAATGCTTCATTCAACAGCTCAGGCAGCATGACTGGGTAGTGCAAGCTGCATAACATCAGTGTGACTGGTCAGAGGAGCCTGAGAAGCAAGACAGCTGACAGAGACTGAGCTGGTCATATGCAGCAAACACATATTGCAGATGCTACATTTGGTTGACGGCAATACAGGCAGGAGCAAACCTTCTTCTTAAGCTCCTCAGCTTTCTTCTTGGCGCGTATAGCCTCAGCCTTGACCTGTCGCTCTTGGCGCTCCTTGCGTTCAGCTTCCTCCTTTGCACGCCTGTCATGTACACATGCTCAGCATGCCATCTCACAGCAAACAGTTCAAGGAAGACGGCAACATACTCACATGCCAGTCATAGTTTCTTGACCAGTAAGGCAGCAGTTGCCAGTCATGCAGCAAACATTGACGACAGGAGTCATGAGAAGGCTTCAGGGCTGAAAATTTACTGGCCAGGGTCAAAGGATTACTGGCCAGGGTTAAAGGGTTATTGGCCAGGTCCATGACAAAAGTGGTGCAAGGATGTGCAGATACCTGCGCTGGGTTGCTTCCTCTTCCTTCTTGCGTATGGCCTCTTGTCGCCTCTTGGCTTCCTCCTGGACCTTCAGCTGTTCCTCCTCTTGCTTGGCCTGCACAGAGCAGGAGGCATTTCCAGCAGCAGCCTTGTACATGATGCAGGTTGTTATTGAGTCAAAGGAAATCAGACCGATGCCAAGCTACTGGAAACCAATGTATCAACCCGATGTGATGCACTCTGCATTTGGCTGCAATTTTTTGCAGTTGCTTACAGAAAGCGCTGCAGTTCTGATGCTTTCAACTTCAGCCAGGGTGTGAGCACAAATTGTCTACTGGTCCAGTCACCTTGGCTCTTTCTGCTCTCTGCTTGTCAAGAGTGCCCTTCTGCTTTATGCGGTCTGCGTTCCTTGCAGCCTCTTTACGCCTGGCTGCATCTGCAGCTTCCAATGCCTTCACCTGCAGGACGATATGTTCTTGAGTATAGCGTTGCTGCAGCAAGGCACCACTGTGCTGCTGGCCGCTAGCTAAAATGGGACACAGGCATGAACTTGGTAGTATGATTGCACACAGCACACCTTCATGCAGAGATTGGTAGGCATGCAGCCTGAAATCCTGGTGCTGTGTTCCAAAATTCACATCAGCAGTACTTGCCTTGACAGGCTTCTTGCCGCCTGCAAGCTGAGGCTCAGGGGCTTTGCCACCTGGCAAGAAGGACCTGATGGCTGACACAAGGTTGCCTGCCATGCCACTGCTGGCTGACGGTGCATCAGAGCTGCTCTCAACTATATCAGCAGCACCTTCTGCACCTGCACTACACAACACTGGTAGCACCAACGTTACATGTGTTCAGGCCAGTTCATTGTTGCTGTCCTAAGCTTTGGCACATGGCTGTATAAGCTTCCTAACATTCTGCAACATAGTCCTAGCGCCATCATACAGGGTGCGGTTGCCAGTACCAGACTTCCCCCACAAGGTTCAACGCATGCTGCACGCTGCAGCAAAGGGATGGAAATGCTATACCTTGGCTGGCGATACTATCTGGCAGAGGCATTGCAACTGCTGCACCCAGTGCAGACAGCCCAGCAGAATTTAAAACAGCCTTGCTGTCCATGCCCTGATCAATTACATTGTCATTTGCTGATGTGTCAGCTTGTGGTATGAGATCCCTCTTTGTAACATCCGCTGCTGCCAATGCATCATCATCATGCACAGGGGATGGATGCGGTGAGGCTGCTGTGATAGGTGAGGCATGCTCTAGTCTGTCAGACTGCTGCTCTGATGTACATTCAGAGCATGCCTGGCTAGCTGGTGACATCTGCTGCTCCTTGGTCGCATGTACCAAAGATGGCTCTGCAGCTTCAGCAGGCTGATGACCCTCACTGCTTGCCATGGGGGATACAGGCATAGGACTACTGAGCTGTTCATGAGCATCCTGATAATCACTAGTCCTTGCTTCTTCCCTGGTTGTGGAAGCAATTGCAGCTGCTTCATCTGGAGAAGCCATATCAGCACCTGCCTCAATAGCTGCTGTGGTCAATAGTGGTACCTGATCTAAAGGCTCATCCAACATCTGATGCTGTTGCTCAGCCTCAGGACTACTGACATTCATATTGTCTTCAATAGGCTGCTGTTGCAGCATCTGAGCACTGCCATCTCTATTCTCATGCCTTGGGCTTGTAGCAATGAGCTCAGAGGCTCTGTCAGTAGCTGGACTGCCCTCAGGCAACGGCTCACCAGATCCAGAATGATGGCGCTTGCTGTATGTGGCAACTTCACTCTCCTCTGCTACACTATGCTTGCGTTTTGCAGGCCTTGAGATGCTGCTGACACTATGGTGAGGTGGCTCCGAGAGGTGCTGGGCGCTTGTCTTCAGTGATGAAGCAACTGGTGCAGGAGAAGCATGAATGCTTGCTTCAGCTGGAGATGCTACTGCCGCATGTTGCTGCTTGTCAGTGCTGCTATCCGATACTGTAGCCAAGACTGCTTCTGGACTACTGCTTGGCTTCTGTACCCTCTGGACATGGCTGGCAATGCTTTGCTGCAGCACTGGGCTGGCTACATCTGTGCTGGGAAGCTTCTGAGCACTGTGAAGCTCTTGCTGCTCGGCGGCACCAGACTCAACTGCGGTTTCAGCCTGTGCAAGTGCTGCTTTTGCCCCTCGTCTTGTAGTGGCTGGCACTGCCACAGGCTTACTGACTGGCTGATTTCGCTTCCCTCTTGCTCTTGTTTTGGGTGGAGAAGGAAAGCGCTGACTGCTGGTTTCATCAGCAGACCCTTGAACTGGCCTGGAAGTTGTGGCATCTGTCTGATTGCGCCTGCTGCGGGTCATGCGCGCCCCTGGCAATGGCGTTGCTGCCACAGCTGGCTGAGCAGCCTCTGTCTGCTGCCGACTTGTCTCTGCACCAATCATACACATGTTTTGGCTGTGGTGGCTGCCAAAACAGGCAAAATGCATAGCGGTGCCAGCATAGCTGCAACTGGTGACATAAAAGCTTGCGTGTATTGAGTGAGCGCATGCAAGCCATACTGGTCAATCCATACAGGCAACCAACAAATTCAGGTGACCCAGCATGTGTGGTGCAAAGCCACCGACCATCATGTGGCTCATCTTGTGGTTCTGAGTCATGTGCGGCTGTGCCTGCAGGCAAGGCAGACTGTTCCTGTGTCTGGCCCCTCTTGCTGCCTGTTTTGGCTGTGCTCTGCAGGACAACATGACTGATCAGAGCCTTGCTCTGGTTGCAAGCTTTGATGAAGATACATGGCAAGCGCGGCTTCTCACCTGCTGCTCAGGAATCTCTTGTACAGCAGCTCGGCTGGTAGGCACCAAGGCCAATAGGCTTGCTTGCGTTTGCTTAAACTGCTCAAGGAGCCAATCGCAGTTCAAAGCATATACGCTGTCGACTTCTTGAGTCTTATCTTCGCCAGCCAATCTGAGCGAGTCCAATACTGACGCAAAGTTTTTGGCCATGTTTGTCAGTTCGCTCTTGAGACACAGTCAAGGGCTTCTACTGCCAGAGGTGATCCCGCCAGAGAACAGAAGCCCGTTTTCGATACGCGTACACGGCCGCCATCCAAATGCAGCCACTGGTACTCATATCTTACCTGTTGCGACAATTTCTACTGCGACACAGCTTGCCGTGGCTGTCCCTAGCTGTCCGTTGTGGCTTTGAGCCCAGCAAATGAAGCAATCAGGCCTTTATGTTTGACTTTTTCTGATCATATTTGCCTGGGCTCGGCAAGTGGACCATTCGCAACATGCCTCTGAAACTGCAGGCCCTGCATGAAGACATTTCGTTGCCTTTAGGTAATCAACCTGTGATCTTGGGACGATCTCGTGAGTTGCGTATCAGTTCCACGTCAGTCAGCAGGCATGCATGCTCCTGCTTTGCGGACGGAATGGCAGCTGCAAAAGTTGTGGCCTCCAAAAGAGTGTATGTTATGCGCGTGGAAGGCAAAGCCGTATCTCAAATCGACCAAGATGGCACCTGTCAGGTCCATGTGCAAAGCAGTGCATGCTATTTATGGTTATACCGTTCAGTATCATTAGCATGGCAGACGCGGCCGCAATGAGCATCAAAGGCATGCCCTATGACAGTACTGTGCTCTGTGCAGCTTGCAGTTGGAGACATTATATATTTGGCCTCCACAGGCCCTGCTCAGTATCAGCATGGCTTTCAGCTGCGTGGCCCTGAACAGCCCCTTGCAGGACAAGAAGAACAAGTATGCTGTGCTTCATCTGCAAAGTCTTGCCTGACAGTGTTGAAGATACTCAAATGCATCACTGCCATTCATGCAAACCAGTGCAACAGCATAAGCAACCCCTGCACTGTGTTGGAGAAAGCTGAACATCCCTTGAGTACATGCTCCTGCTCCTCAGGCTGCCTCTTCAAGTGCAAGCGCATTACGCAGCAATGTCAACCAAGAGTCCTCAGCACAGGCTGGCTGCTTCAAGGGCAAGCACATAGTGTTCTGGACCCGTAGCCACACAGCCACCTTGAAACAGAAAGCCACACAAGCTGGTGCTATCCTTGAGCCCAAGATCACAGAGCTTACTCAGCTGGTAGTTGCAGCCAGGGACACATCAGCAACAGATGCTGCAGCGCATTTGGCTGACTTGCCTCCTTCTGTTCCTCTTCGGTCAAAGAAATGGGAGGGACGGAAGCTCAAGATCCCAACAAGCGTGGACTTTGTAGTTCCTCAGTACATTTCAGATTGTCTGGTACAAGCTCGCATACTCCCTACAAGCCCGTACCAGATTGCCTTACAGCAAGTGGCAACAAAAGACACCCGCACGTACTCAAACGAGGAATGTGCAATCAATGCCAGTGAACCTCCAGAAGTGAGTCAGCTCGACAGCAAGGACCCATCTTCTGGGCAACCACCTCAAAAGGACACTATAAGTGCTCACAGTGCAGACCAGGGCACTCCAGGTGCAAACTCAACTGCTCATGCTCAGCTGCAGCCGCAGGAGATGCTGCCTCAAGCAACAATGCAGAAGGCAGGGCCGCCTGAGCAGTCTTGTGCTGATCAGCAGGTCGACCCACATCCTGAAAGGAAGATTGGCATATACCCTGATGTCGATCCTCAAGGGCGTTCTTTTACTGGGGGTCACTCAGGCGTCCCCTGGGGTACAGGTGGGGACTAGCTACCCTGCTTTCAGACCCCGCCAGAAGTCAGCACAAACTGGACGCTGGCCTACATGGCAACAGTTTGTATGTTTGCGAGATTTAACTTTGCCACCAAACATGCAGAGTCGCTATGCATACAGCATAAATAGCCATGTGTGACGTGTGTTTTGAACAGTGTTCTATTGTCAATGTCCGTGCAACACCTAGTCTTCCACAAGATTAATGAATGGCCTGCTACCAGTGCGCAAACTGCATTCAGCTGGGTTGCTAGCCTAGAGCACTGATGGCCTTGATGTTTGCTTTGCATGACCAGGAGGACAGTGGGAAGAGCCATGGGACCAGAAGAGTGCATTGAAGACCATTGAAAAGCTTGAAAGGCACTGGTACCAGCTAGATGGGGCAGCAGCAGCGGCAGCAAGCCCTTCTCCAGGAGCTGGTGAGCCTATTGGAGAGTCAGAGGATTCCGGTGGGTCTGATGATGAAGGCCCACCCAAGAAGCAGCTGAAGGCTACCTTGAACAAAGTGTGTGTACATGTGGCTTGCAGTGCGCAGACAGTCTGCCTCATTGAGCAGCTGCAGGTCGTCCGGGACAATTACCGCGGCCGGATAGACCAGTTTAGGATTAAGGTTGGGCCCATTTTGCGTGCATATTGCAGGTGTTGCAGGCAACATCTGCTGGAAGCTCATCCTGCTCAACTTTGCTGCAGTGTTAGTTGCTTTGTTGTCTCCCAATTCTGCATTACTGTTCGCAATCTGATGGCACAACTCAACATGTGCAAACACTGTATTTGTTGTAAAGCTGTTCCTAGCCTCTCAGAACCAGTACACCATACATCACTGCAGGGTTTCCCATTGCGCCGCATGCTTCCTAGTCTTGAGCACTCCTGTGTGCCTTTTGTCAACTCCTGCACCAATGCCTGTGTCTGATACCTGCTACTGTTGCCACCGATGATGCTTAATACACATACTTGTCACTGATACCTACTACTGATGCCTGTTGTTGCTGCCGAGCAATGCTCCCATTCCACCCAGTGCACAGACAGGCTTGGGTGTGCAGGCTGTAGAGAGGGCAATCAGCGAGCTGACTCGTCTACAGAAGCCTCTACGGACTGAGTCAGATGTGACTGAGCTGAGCATGGGAGCCCGCAGCAAGGAGAAGGTTCTGGAGATCATGGAAACAGGCACACTGCGCCAAAATGAGGTGCTGGCAGCTGATGAGCAGCAGCAAGTCATTCAGCTAGTAAGCATGACCATGCTGTCCAGTCTGTACAGGTTGAGCTGAACTGGTGACAAAATTTACATGTTGCAACAGGTCTGGTGCGTATCTTTGTGAACAGACTTTCTGACTACAGAGCAGCAAGCTTTTTGCAGCAGTTGCCGCATTGGACCCAGATTTTGGCTTCGCTGCTTTTGTCAGCATGGACCAGCAATGTTCTTGTGCATGTATCAACAAAGCTTAGATGGTGTAATATCCTAACAAAGATTGAACGCCCCATAGCAGACAAACCAGATAGGTTGTGCTGTGCAGTTTCTGAAGGTATGGGGTGCAGCTGAGGCTACCTGCCTGCGCTGGTATGCCTCTGGCTGCCGCACCCTTGATGACATCAGAGTGCGTGCTGATCTGACTGAGCAGCAGGTAACTTTCTAGTACTGTACTGTCACCTACTCCATCGTCCCTCTACATTCATGAGCTGTTTTGCCATCTGATCATTAGCTTGAATGTTGAAAGTGTCAACAAGCATCTTCAGATTTGATGGTGCTACATTGCTTCATGCACTTCAACCTTGAGCGTGTTTCACTGGTGTGACACATTGGTCATACTGACATCAGTGTCACATTCACCACTTGGTGCTGCATGAATCATCGCTGGTGCAGCCAATTTGCACAAACACAATCAAGCACTGTTGCAATGCAGCAACTGCTGGCGTACAAGCTGGGCGCTGTGCAGCTCAGTTGTGCATCAGATTTGGGCAGCGGCTGTGCAGGTGGCTGGATTGAAGCACTTTGATGACATGCAGCAGCTCATTCCTCGTGCAGAGGTGGAGCAGGTGCATGGGGTGGTGTGTGGGGTTGTGAGGGAGGTGGTGGGGGTGGAGGGCTTGCCTGATGCTGACCGCCTGCACTGCAGAGTCACTGGCAGCTACATTCGAGGGAAGCCCATGACAGGTGCTGCCTGTCTTACATTACATGTACAAATGCATACTTTGCGCTGCATTAGCAATGCTGTATTCCTGGGCAGCTCAGTATGATCCTTGGCTTCTCATTCAATTGACGCTGAACGTGTTGTCGTTTCGTTTCTTTTCTTTTTATTTTCTTTCAATGCTGTATTGTCAGTTTTGAAACCTCTGACTAGCCTGTCAAGGCTACTCTATAGATGGTGCACAGCGTCGTTGCAAGTGTAAGAGGTCGCATATCAGTGGCATGCAGCAGGCAGGGTTCTTCAAACACTGCACCAAGGACCAGTAGCACCACCTGAATACAATTGTCATCTGCGTCATCATCCAACACAGCACAGTGTTCACTCCAACAGGTGACACCATGACTTAAGATGGTGCAGGAGACTTTGCCTGGGCAGCCTGGTATGTTACTTAGCTTCTCACTAAATCGATGCCAAATGGCGTAGTCTTTTCTTTTCTTTCTAATCTTTTCAGGAGACATTATTTTTTTCTTTCTTTTCAGGAGACATTGACTTCCTAATCATGGCTCCAGCCAGCCGGGAGGAAAAGGCATGTGGGGCTGTGCTGCAAGCCCTGCTGGGCCGCTTGCTGCAGCAGGGCCTGCTGGTGGATGAGATGAGCCCCAGCAGGCCCAGGCCCCGGGAGACAGGCTCTGCCACCTGGCTGGGCCTCTGCAAGCCACCAGGCAGCCCCTATGTGCGCCGCATTGACTTCAAGGTCTACCCTGCCAGGTGTGCTGCAAGACTGACCCATTGCTAGCAAAATGAACAGACACAGCTCTGAATGGGTTGTGTAGATGAGCATTTGTGAATGATGTGCAGCAACGAGAGGTGAGCAGGTGTCCTCAGGGACTGTACCTGTGTCAGCAATGTGCGCTGAGAATTTGCGTGTCTGTCAAAGAGTTCATCTTGTTAGCTGGTCCTGCAAGCTTGGAGTTACTCTGACTAGGTTCAACCTTGCCGCAACAAGTACTGGTACACTGCTACGCCTATGGCTGCCATGCAGCTGTTTACTTGTTACAATCTGCCTTGAAAAGACTCACACAGTCAATGTGACATGCAGGTACACAGCATTTGCAGTCAACTACTTCATTGGCTCTGGGCCATTTGTGCGCGCATTGCGGTACTGGGCACGCACAGCCACCAAAAATTTAGCTCAACAAGTTGCCCCATCTGCAAATGGCTTCAAATTGACAGACACAGTGCTTGTTCCCCTGATTGTGCAGCCTAAGCAAAGGCTTGAGAAGGGGCAGGTGAGAAGTGTGGATGTTCTGGTTCCTCCTGGGGTGCACTGCGATGATGAGACTCAGATTTTTGAGGCTCTGGGCCTGGCATATGTACCACCATATATGCGCTATTTTGGCAGCAACTATCAGTAGCTTCTCTAGTTTGCTTTTTGCTCTTTGCTCACTGGGTAGTTCCTGACTGGTATCACAAGCAAGCAGCATTGGCCAATTGGCCTTCACAAAGGTCTGCATTGTTGCATTGCTTTTGGTGTTTGCTGGTAACTGCTGAAGGAAGTAAAGTGAGCATTGTAGCATGTGCATAGGGTGTGACATAGCTCAGGCATCACACGTCATTGTCATCCTTGATGAGATTTCTCCTGGGTTGCGGCTATACAAAGCAACAAATGCTGACAGTCTTATTTCATGCTTGCACTGGTCTTGTGTGCCTCTGCTACAAGGCTCAGTATGATTTCTGCAGTGATGGCCTGCAGATCAGCTGCTGCTGCAGTGATGCCATTTTTATTCCCCAGCTGGTTTGGGCCCTTATGCCAAGATTCGTAGCTGTATATTAAGCACTGCGCAACGGTCTTTCATTGCCAGTGCAGAAAGGCATGCATGTGCAGATCTACTCGCATCACATATGTCACTTCACGACACGCTTCATGTTGATAATCAAATGTGGATCCTAAGCATGTACGGTGCTTGTTGACACTCAAGCACACATGTATAGCCTCAATATCTTGTCCTGCAATGCCAGGGACACGCAGTTCATGTCTGAATGATCATTAACAAAACAAATTTCAGCGCATTTCGGGTTGATCTTTGGAGTATGCCTACTGAATACAACTAAGCAACCAAGTGTAACCCTAATAAGGATACTGTATGATACATGTTCAATTGGGGATTCTTATGTCTAACTGAAAACTTTGCATTGCAACACTGTCAAGATGGCTTATTTCAGAATGCTTAAGCAGGTCAGACAGTGTTTTGTGATTGCCTGCTGAGGTCTTCAAGGCTCATCAATGACGCACACAGCAAAGGTGCAATGCATGCTATCGCCCTTCAACGCGTTTGTTCTTTGCATCAGGTGTTTTCTGTTCATATGTTGCGCCAGAGAAGTTTGCCTGCACAGAGGCGTCGGTATGGTCACTGGCACTTCCATGAACAGATCCACAGTCAAGTCCGATCTGCCCAAATGCCTTGCTGTTCAGGGTGACTTGCATCAAGCTGGTCCAAGGCTTGCAGCACACCTTGTGGAGGGTCTAACCCAAGCTTGCTGGCGCGCTCCCACCTGGAGAGCATTCTTGTTTTAATTGAAATCCACGAGATGTCCAGCAGCTGCAAGTTGACTACATTACAGTCAAATTGCCTTTGCTGTGGTCAGTGAATGGACTGTGTGTGAGATGCATGTCAGGGGCATGGAATGGCTTCGTAGGATTTCAGTGAGCTCCTATTGTGCTGTCAGACTGATGATGAGAGTAAGTGTACAGAGCATGTCACGGGCTTATGTTCGTCCAGCCTACCTTTGCCTTCTTGACACATCTGTACATGGGCCATATTTTGCTGTAAGGTCAAACTGGCGCAGGAGCTTCTGGGCTTGCTCCTCTGCACAAAGGAGTAAAGTTTTGCCATCTTAGCTTCGCTCGGAACTATTGCCATTACCACCCACCTCCTGTTGTTTCGACAGAGTTAGATTGACGAGCGACTGCGCCCTTGGAAGCTTTTGATTTACTGCTTTGGGCTGCACCGCCAAGTTCTCGCTTGCTCTGCCGATAGGTTTCAGAAAGACGGTGGGACGCCATCAGTTGCAGACTAAGGCAAAATACAGAGTTGACCGAACGACTTCGAGGCAAAACCTGGCAGGGCTTGATGCAGAAGGCCACCCGTTACGAAGAGCTGCTGCTGAAACAAAACAAGGCAGGTATCGGATGTTCACAGTTGAACAACGCTCTGTTTGGGTTGAACCCTATTCTACCCTGCACGAAGCTATGCTACAGGGCGGGGACAGCGTGTCACACTCTGATAGCGGACTCGCAAATTCAACGTCACTGCCTGCCTGCAAGTGGCAATGGCAATGACACTTCCGTGACTACTTTGACTAAGATTACTCATCCCGTGTCATACGGTGATCACCATTTGTGCAGCTTTATTGTGCAGGCGTTTTCACACTCCTTGACCTGCTCTTTTACTTTTAACAATGGATCCAGTTTGCTATGTATCTACATATACATATGCTGGTATACATAGATTTTGCCTAACTAACTAATGACCACACACCGTAATACAACCCACCGGTGGTGGTACCAGCACTGGTGGTATCAGCATTCGAAGGGACAGGCATATTGAGGTCAAACACAGAGCTTCAGCGTTGGCAGTCTGAGGATTAACCCGATCATACAGTGGCAAATGGCATCTAGTGCAGCTGGGCCTCCAAACGTTTGTGACAGTTTTGATATGGGACTGTCCCACCATTCTCAGGAAGATTGCAATACGGACCCCCAATATGGGTCAGTGGTACAGGCACTTATACACCCAGCAAATTTACCAGCAAGTATTGGCTTCCTACATTTGCTGCTGCAGTACATGCTTGCTAGAGCTGTCCCAGGCATGTGTGAATACACAGCCATGCCTCACATGAACCACCATCAAGACATGCATGCAGCCCTTGAGTCATTCTGGTCCGCAAGTACATTGTTCAACTATCTTAGTGAGGTGCTTGCTTGCACATGTAGCGTGTTGACTTGTTAGTGTGCTGTCAATTTTCAAAGGAAGTGCAGTGATTTTGAGCTTGACATTGGATGTGCACGGCATCAAGCCAACATCCTGAAGACAGTTTGCATGCGCCTTCTGGGCAGCCCGGTATAATACTTGGCTTCTCATTAAATTGACGCCGAAAGGCGTAGTCTTTTCTTTTCTTTTCTTTTCTTTGCATGCGCCTGCAGCCTGGCACATGTACTCATCATCGTGTTGTGCCTCACATGTTGCCAAAGTAACAATGGCTTGGTGCAGTCCTATGGGTCGACGAGGCCCAGGGCTGTAACACCTGTACACATGTGATCAAGCGTGGGGGCATTGCGGGGCTGTGTGGTGGTGTTGGCTTCACAGCATGGGCAGCAGCGTGAGATCTAGACTGCTGCAACCATGCATCTATGTGGAGCATCATTCAAGCCTATGTCAGTTTGATACATCACATGTGCCAGCTCATGCCCTCAAGGGATTGATGCATTGTCACCTACCAGCCATTACAGCTGTCTAGTATCAAGCTGATTGTGCAGTTTCCTGACGTCTACTGCATTGTACTTGCGCATGCATCTGCATCACAATGAAGAACAGCTTCTGAGGGAAAAGCGGAGTTTGATGTGAACATACGCTGCATGCACTGCTTGCAGGCCTGCCCAAGCTCTGTACCTTGCATCGCATAAACTTGCAAAAGATGCATCAAGTGGCAATGAAGCCGGGCCGCTTGCAATAGCAGTCACTGGCTTCATGGCCACTATTGTGAATGAGGGGCAATGACACCGTCAGACGAGGTGACACAGCCTTCACAGGTTGGCAGTAGCCCTTGCAGAGGCACAGTAGTCTGCATACCTAGGGATGGCAGAAAGGAGAATGCACTGGCTTTCTTCAAGTTGTACAGGAACAATAGTAAGCCTCACCAGCATTGCAAGCTTTCCTCAAAGCTGGTTACCGTCTGCTTAGTATATCACTGTGTGGCTGGGGTCTTGTGCAAGCTACTAACACAACAATACGTTTCTGCTCCAGCTGTCATGCACAGCATATACTCACTGTGAAACACTGGTGGATCATAGCCTGTATGCTAGGCCCTCCATTCTGCGTTTTGGTGACAAGCTTTGCTTAGCTCGGCCAGTCTGATGTGAGTAGACTGCCCCGTCGACCATTTTGGTGGTGGGGAGCGGGTGTTCTTTCATCAGCCTTGGCAATGCCTAGGCAGACTGACATTAGGCAGCAATAAAGCGAACCTGCGCAGATTGCATGATCCTCTTTGGGAAAAAAGCACCTGGTTTTCAGACATGCTCAGGAGTTCCTGCAGGCGGGTGTCAGAATTGATAACAGACTGACAATACAGCAGCAGCAGCAGCAGCAGCAGCAGCAGCAGCAGCAGCAGCAGCAGCAGCAGCAGCAGCAGCAGCAGCAGAGAACTGAGCTGGGTGAAGACTGCAGGCACCTAAAGACAAAGGGCTACAAGTCCTACTTCACAGGACCGGTGCCGAAGTGCTTTGTCAATTGAGAAGCACATGATATGCTGCAAGGGTCAAGTGCTTTGTCAATGAGAAGAAGAGGATATGCAGAAAGGTTCAAGCAGTGTCAAGTGTGCCTGTCTCATAAACCCATGCACGATGTTCCTGTGTCTGTGATTGGTTTTCACACCAGGACATGCTTTACTCACTTGGTATATTATTATTTGACTCGTGGGCCCCAGTACCCTGAACAGCAGCTGTCATGCTCCTGTTCATTGTGACATTCAGGCGCCTTTTGTTACATGTGTGTATGAAACTGACGCATTTGGGTCCATTGGACCACTACCCATCATGACCAGGATTCGACTGCCCACCCAGATCCCGCGCGGGCAGAGGGCATCCCCGTGTCCGGCCGAAGGCCGGACGGGGGTTGCCCTCCTAAATCAGCACAATTTTGTTTTTGGAAGGGGGCGTAGCCCCCTTGAAAAAACTGCGCCTACGCGGGCAACCCACGCAAAATGGCCGA
>JAABUK010002188.1_pt1 | contig 35559 bp, 51 predicted proteins | sample 5559141 | NCBI WGS metagenome assembly JAABUK01 (sample SAMN10711869, study PRJNA513367) | rock metagenome | isolation source: Antarctica rocks | place: Antarctica: Victoria Land, Pudding Butte nord | collected 2016-01-03
TCAGTCTGCTCATCCTTCTCCTCATCCTCTTCATCTTCCAGAATCTTCACATCTGCATTGGCTAGCATGTGCAGACCCTTCTTGATGTCGCGTGGACCAACCAGATCATCTCCTGTGCAAGAATGTTAAGCATTACACTAGCATCTAAACACTGTGTCACATGCATCTACACTTTGTTTGCACTTTGTAGATGTGCTTTGTAAATGGTTGCATGGCCAATCATGGGAACCAGTTGGCATCAAGACGTCTGTTCCTACTGTATGGCTACTATTAATGGATCTGGCATTTACCATCAAAGTCCCACAATGCAAATGCCCATACAGCCTTGGTCTGCCTGGAGGTACGCCCACTGAAAACACTCATCATGTTGATGAATTTCTGAAAGGTCAGCTCCCCGCTACCATCCTCGCTGAACAGGTAAACTATGCGTGCGCTGAAGGGGTTGCATCTGAGCTCGTCAACTCTTGCTGTCTCCTGCACAGAAACTCACACGATGTGTCAATGTGCTTTGTCATAGTTGAACGGCTGTGACACTGCTGTTTGCAAGCTTCCAGACTCACCAGGCACGTATGTTCACAGACCACAAGCACAGAAGATAGCCTGACAGGTCACCTGGTAGTTGAGCTGCCCTCGGCCATCGTTATCCATCTGATTGAATCTGTTCCACAGTCTTTGTACTTCATCCCTTGTGAAAGGGGTGTCCCTAATGTACCTCCTAAGCTCCGCTTTCAAAATCTTACGCTTGACCATGCTTTCTGACTGAGTCAACACATCAACAATCCCGCCGAGCTGTCCCGAGGTGACGACGGGCACTGTGAGTCGCGCGCAGATGTGCAGCACTTCATATGTGTGGCAATAGCCCGCGTCGAAGAACAGATCTGTGTCAAGTGAGTATAAAGTGCCAAGTTTAGATTGCTGACTTGGTTTGACCAATTTGGGACAAAATGCGTCGCAGTTCAGTTCCCAGGTCCTCGTGCATGCTTCAACGTTGCCTGTTGAGCCGATTCCAGCCGTTCGTGGATGGTGTACATAGCTCCTATAGCAGGACCAAAGTCCGGGCCAAAAAAGCCAGGCAAGTTGACTGATCTTGGTCATTTTCAACAGATCAAGACAGGAGACAATGACATCTGCTGCACACCATTGACTTGCTGACGAATCAACTTGCATTGCAGGTGCACGAGCAGCGAAAGCCTCGTCAAGCAAAACACAGAATAGCAGATCTGCTCCACCTAGTGTTAGTAAGCAGCTAAGCAGTTCCCAACTAGCAGGTGAGAATGCAGTGCTGCACCGTCCTCTTTTTGCAGATTAGCCAATGAGCACGCTGCAATTATACAGAGTCACAAGCAGCAGAGGCCAAGCGTCTTCTAACCCGTGAGCGCAAGGCTCTGCAAGAGGCTAAGCACGCCCTCTCTGACAACAAAGCACCACCACCAGATCATGCCCAGTATTCATCACAACCAGTAGTACGTCCATCACAGGTGAGGCGACTGAGTGGTATGCAGTCTTTGTAGAGCAGTAGCAAAAGTCACAAGCAGGGTCTCACAACCGGTCAAAAATCGTGGGCATGATGTCACCAACTCAATCTGACAAGTGCACCACTGTTTGGGTGCAGGGAATTGATCTGCAAGCTGAGCACAAAGGCAGGCACATTGAGCAGGGACGCAGCAACAGCCCACAGCAGCGCCAAGCATCACCCACGCAGAGTCCACCCCCAGTCAAGCAATCAAAGGCAGCACAATATCAGCCTGATCAGCTTGGCAGCTATGGCCTGCCTGTGCAAGCATCTGCTTCCAGACCAGCGCACAGGTTTCAAGATGCCACAGATCTGGCATCTCCTCCTCCTAGCTGTGCAGTGTCTGCTCAGGATCAGACAGGCGCTGCACAGCCACAGTTCATGTCTGGGTTGATGGGCCTTCACGGTGTCACAACGCCTGCAGAGAAGCAGAGGAGAGAGGACAAGCAGAAGCAGTATGCACGTGAACTGGATGAGCAAGTGAGCCTGGCTTGAATACATGCCTTGTGCCTTCCAATGAAATGCCAAGTGCAAGATGTTGCAGTTGCAGAAGGCATGCTCTTACAATCACATACAACTTTGCTAAATTTCCCTGGTGTCAACACATGCCTGTAGTATGACACATGCCTGTAGTATGACACATGCCTGTAGTATGGCCAGAAGGCGGTACACCTCAACTGTTGCGGGGATGCAAGTTTGATGTCAGGGCACGCTCTGGTTTGGTGTGACTGAAGCTTGTCAATGCCATGTCATGCAAGCCCAAGAGCATTGCCTTGCTTGCTGCAGGTCAGTCAGAAACAAGCAGCCAGGACTGCTGAGCAAGGAAGGAGTCATGTTCACAGATCATCTCAGCCATTCCAATCTAGGGCCTCTCCTTTGCAGCCTGTCCAGCAGCAGCAGCAGCAGCAGCAGCAACAGCAACAGCCACAATGGGCCAGGTCAGGAGATGCCAAGCAAGATGGTGGCGCTAATGACTACAGGCAACAGACACAGCACATGCAGCAGCCTTCCACTGCTCAGCATACACAACGTGCATGGCCACAGCGAGATGACAACAGTATAGCGGCTTCCTCACAGGATGTTGCAGACTGTCAAGCTCCTCCAGCTGATGGCAGGGGCCTCAAAGCAACTGGTGGAGAGGGAGTGGCAGCCGTGCTGGCATCTGATGTGCCTGCTGCCTATCAAGGTGGGCAGGCTCAGCAGGTAAACCTTTTCCTTCTGCATACTGGACAGCTGTATATAGGCTTTCAGGAAACCTCACCAAGAGTGGTTGCCTAATAAGACAGTCTGAAACAGGAAACGAGAGCCTGACACTGCATTGCTGCACCTCAGCTTTGGTACTGTTGGCAAGGTGACCATCGACTCTGCTGCTAATCAGCTTTGTTGAGCCCATCGCGCATGCCTGGCATCATGATGACAAGTATAGTCCATTTGGGATTAGTGGTGACCAGGGGCTGTTGCGTATTCAGGGAGGGCGCAGAGGGTTCATGTCAGGGGTGGCAGAGCTGAAGGCAGGACCTACTCAGGAGCAGCAGAACCACGCTCGCCTCCTGAGGGAGCGCCTGCTGGCAGATCTGCAAGAGCAGGTGCTTGTCTGCAATGACTAATATGATGTAGCCCAATATGATGTAGCCCAATATGATGTAGCCCAATATGATGTAGCCCAATATGATGTAGCCCAATATGATGTAGCCCAATATGATGTAGCCCAATATGATGTAGCTCAATATGCTGCTCTGGATCTAAGTACAAGCTCTGAGCAAGGGCCTCCTGGTTGGCGCTCAGTATTGCATCAGACTGCTGTAACTCAGAGTGCAGTAATTGCAGTGATGCGATGTTGGATTTTGATAATGTGATGAGATGTTCACGCTGTCAGTTGTCAAAACTCACGAGGCTGCACAGATCGCACAAGTGAAGCTGTCAGCTGAAGCACGTGTCAGCAACAGCATAGTGTGGGTGCTTTCTTGCAGACTGAGCAGAGGCGCAGAGCAGAGGCATCGCGCAAAGCAGTTGAGGCAGCGGCAGAAGCCAAGCAAGAAGCTGACATTGCTGCCTATCATGCACAGCTGCGTGACAAGGAGGCTCAGAAGCAGCACCAGCACAGCCTAGGGCGGGAAGACCAGCCTGCAGGTAGGCCCCTCCTCCCCCCCCCTCCCCACTCCCTCCCTTGCATTGTCAACATACCACATGCAGCGTATGCTGCTGCCATAATATCACATTCCACACTGTTGCTGCCACAGAATGCGCAGGCAATTCCTAGCAACCCTAAAAGCCATTGTGTCAGCCAGCTGAGCATCTGCAATGTCAGCATCTTAGCTTGACTAGTTCTGTTAGTACATGACCATTGCAATCCTGTGTGGATGATGGTCTGTCTCTGCATTTTGACGCTGTCTTTTCCTTGTGCAACAGCAACAGGAGCCGTGAGGGTGTCTCCACCAGAGTCTCTCACCAGCTCCTGGAATGGCCCTGAGGCCCCAGGGGCCTTCAGCCACCATGGGCCCTCTGTTGTGCCCAGGGAGGCCTCCCACCGAGACGGCGTGCCTGATCAGGCTTCCCAGCGTGTAATGCAGCATGGCAGGCGGCAGGGCAGGAGTCTTGGCTCTAACAGCCCCTCACCTGCTCAGTCTCAGGAAATGCCCCAGCCAAGAATTCCAGATGCGGGCGATGGCAAAAACAGTCGGCCTGACTCAGCTGCATACAAAGCCAAGGTGCAGCTTGATAATGGCAGCTGTGCCATTTTTCATCATGTCGCTTTACGGTGCCACCTTTGCTGCTTACACCCTTCCCAATAACACAGACACAGCTCAGAAACAAAGCTGGCAAGGACTTGCACGTGCTATTCATTGCCACCAGCTTACGCTGCATCCCAGCAGCGATCTGTCAGGCACACAATTGTGATACAGCCATGATCTGCGTTAACGTCCACAGTTCCCATGAAGGGAGGCTGCATCAATGCTGAGTCAGCATTGCTGACCAGATGCAAAACAGTATGATGCAATTTTTTGTATGGCTTCAGGTGGGAGGGGTGTTGGCTGAGCTTCAGGCTGAGCAGGCGAGGCTGAGACAGCTGTGCAGTGAGCAGGCTGCTGCCATGCACAGCCTGCAGCGCCAAGCCCAGCAAGCTGCCAAGTAGGCCACACTGCTATCCACCTGCACAGTGCCTCAGATGGGTTGCCTGCTCCTCACCCCAAGCGACCCCATCTCACTCAGTGTGACTTTATATGTACTGCTGTGCTTTCCATCCAGCTCACATGTAGTATTAAATGTATGCATGGGCTGCATCAGCAGCATGATGCCTTGCAGTGCATGTATGCCTTGTCAAGCATGAGGATCTGGCTGCAATTCCTCCACAATGCTGCAGTAAGGTGTGTGAATCATGACATGGTCACGTGTCCACAAGTGATGCAAGTCAGCTGTGCCTCTGCTTGTGTGCAGAGCGCACGGTATGCCAGCAGACCACACGCAATCGGACTATCATCACAAGACAGGCTCGCACAAAAGCACAGACAGACCGGGACAGGTGCATTCCAGGCAGGGACTCTCTGCAGCTGAAGTTGGGGATCACAGGACCAGCTCAGCGCCAGGGAAAGAAGAAGAGCAGGAAGAAGACAGCCTGGATGCTTTTGTGGTGGAGACTCGTCTTGTGCCTGTGTCTCTCAGCCAGATTCCTGACCAGCTGCCAGATCATGTAAGCTAGCTTGACAAGCTTTACTTTGCACGCCTACAACGATGCCTATAACTGAGCCTGCATGAAACATGCTGCAGGTCAGATGCTGACAAACAATCATCATCACTGCACTTGTGTTGTCAAAAGAGTCTCCATGACATTGGTGGCTCAATGGGCACTGCCAGAAACAGCCTTGGCTTGACTAGGGGCTGATTCCAGTATGGCGCCTGTTGGTGTTGCTGTCCTGGCTTGCATGCTTTCTACCATTCATGCTCGCGCTGTGATACTATCAGTTGATTTTGCTTTGCACCAATGGTACTCCAATTGCAGTCATTGGTGGTCATGTGGTAGAGCTATCGTTGGAACGGACTCTTGGCAGGAAAAAGCAATGAAAACCAAGACATCATTTCCCTGGAAGATTCCATGTACTCCCATGTTTTTGAAACGTCAGATGCTGACTGGTGCAGGATCTAGTGGACAGCCATGCTGATGATGCACTGACACAGCATCAGACACACTACTTTGGGCCCAAGGCTGGACCCAAGCAGCAGGTCAGCGCCATCAAGCAACACCAGTCACACAGGAAAGCAATGCAGCAGCAGCAGCAGCAAATCCAGAGAGGCAAGCATTGGCAACAAGGAATTGGGCAGTCACATGCAACAGTTCATGAGAAGAAGCTCAGCAGACTGAATGCAGGGAGGCAGGATGCCTCGCCCAACAGGATTCCTGCCAGCAAACCCAAAATCTGGATGCGTTGATGTGTTACGTAGTATATTTGCCTTCTGGTGCCAGATTCTCGCAGTGGCATGAACTGATAATCACTTCCCAAAACTGCACTCTTCAGCAAAGCTCAATCTATTGTCAACATTGATATCAGTGTGGATATATGAAAGTGTCATTGCATTACTCTGATGTCAATTTGCAGAAACACAATATTTCTTTTGGTCTGACCCCTATTCTTGGGACCAAGCATCAAATTCGAGAAAAGCAGTCACGGATATGTTTGATATGCCTGGACAACAAGCTAGCACTGTCTGTGCAACAAACACTGTTGCACGGACAGTGCTAGCCTGTCTGTTGACACGTTGTACATGCCAAGTGCTCACAAGCAGAGCAGCCACTAGGTGGTGCCTACAATTGCAGGTTAGGCTGCACTATGCTGGAGCCCAACACAGGTCATGAACATGTACAGCACCCACTAGCTAAGCCACTCAGCTTGATGTGCATTTGCCTGAGGAGGCTGATCAGCAGATCACATCAATGATTATGAGTCAGAACCTTCAAGGCTCGCCCTGAAACCGGCGAGCGCTGCCACGTGCCTTCCTGCTGACGGTACAGGAAGCTTCAGTCAGCATGTCTCTATGCCTTCGCCCACCTTCACAATCGCACCAGGAGGCTCTGAAGTTGCCTCATCGGAACCCCATTGCAGCCGGCATCAGCTAAGCTAGAAGCCATGATTGGCTTCAAAAGGCGCAGCGGCTGCTTGGTTGCTACATTCACCACCGTTCAGAACCGCAGCCTTCCTACGCACAATACACGAGCCTGTGCAGCCGGTGCCGCTTGCTTTTGCTCTTGCAACTGCTGCATATCGAGTCTGTGGCACGCCCCATTTGCAGAGGGATCTAGACCGCCGTGCACTATCAAAGCTTACAGCTGCAATGAGGGCCACCACCGCGGCATCCTGCATGCTTGTTCTGCTGTCCTTGAGCCTAGCCCAAGCCAGAGACCTCCTTTCAGGCGAGCGCCCGTCTAGCCCAAGCAACTTCCATTGCGCATGGCGCCGCTCGCCGTGTACAGCGGTACCACAATTAGCGACTATCAACCGCCACGGTGTTGCATATCTTAAGCCTTGCAAGCTACCTTGCCTAGGAGCTTGTGCGCGATTGTATGTGCGGGCCATTGGTTGGAATGCCCGTGGCCGTGTCTTGGCAGCGTCCCGAGCTGACGAATCACTGCATGCTGTCTAAAGTAAGAGCGCTGTCTACATGCCTGAACAAGCTTGTGTCTGTGTAGATGGGGCAGCAAACCAAGCTGCAAGCACTGGGCCCAGGAGGCATTTGCTTGGCTATGACTACTACGGCTATCACAATTACCATGAGTCCAGCTCGGCATCAGCTGCAGCATCTGCAAGTGGTGGAGACGCTTCTGCTGCTGCCTCAGCTGCCTCCTCAGGTATATTTCACATTCAGCTGCGTGTGTGCCAGTTTCTGTGAGTCTGTTGACAACGCTGCAAACAGGACAGTGCAATGAGGTCAACTGCTTCATGCTTAGAGCATGCTGATATATGCTGTGTGGTCTATGCTAGCTGGTGTGATCTCAACGCTGCTGTACATTATAGCACACCTGGATGCATGCAGCTGTTGAATGCTTTCATAAACTTTGATCAGCTTTGATGTGGATGTGCCGGTGCTGCAGGCGGGTATGATGGCTACTTCAAACACTCAGCTGCTGCTGCTGCTTCTGCTGCTTCCAGCTCAGGCAAGGCCTGCCACACTGTTTATCACCAGTCACAGCTGTATTTTTTGGCGGCCACACATGTGCAAAGCAATGTGCACCATGTTGTACAATGTTTGACTGCAACTTGCCTTGAGTCAGCATGTGTCAAGGCTGCACTACATTTCTTCTACTGTGGGCCAAACATTCATTCACGACAGGGCCACTGAGTCATGGCCACTGATGTTGCAGATGACTACGACCATGGCTATGGCAACAACTACAACCATGACTACGGGCGTGGCTACTACGGTGACAGTTATGGCAACTTCCACCACAGCGGCTCCTCTGCAGCGGCTGCTGCCTCTTCTTCAGGTAGTGGCTCTGCAGCTGCAGCTTCTTCTGGCAAGAGGCACCTTCTTGGCGATGGCTACACTTACTACGGCTACCACAACTACTATGACTCCAGCTCAGCATCTGCTGCAGCCTCTGCCAGCGGTGGTGATGCTTCTGCTGCTGCCTCGGCTGCATTCTCAGGTGACACTCAGCAACACGCCACTCTGCTGCGCAGGCTACCAGAATGCTGTGGTGGGTGTCCTGTTTCAGGGATGTTATCAGCATTATCATCAGGGGCTCTATCACCAAACTGCAGCAAATAATAGTGTTGAAAGTGCTGCTTGCTGATGATTACAATCATGTATATATAGCCAAGGATGTGATTCTCCCCCCCTGCAAGCAAGTCTGACTGCCTTCACTCATTTGCTGCTGTGCATATCTTGCAGGTGGGTATGATGGCTATTTCAAGCATTCCAGTGCTGCTGCTGCCTCTGCTGCGTCCGGCTCAGGTAGTGTTCACACTCTCTCTCTCTCTTTCATGCTGTTACACGCATCATGATTTGCAAGACAAGCTGCCATGTGCAATCTGCACAACAGTGTATACCTGTCTGTCAGGCCTGCTTTGTGCTGACTCTCTTGGCTGTGCACATGCTGCACATGTGATGCTGATGTAGTTTTGATGGCTTTGCAGATGATTACGACCATGGCTACGGCAACAACTACAACCATGAGTACGGGCGTGGCTACTACGGTGACAGCTATGGCAACTTCCACCACAGCGGCTCCTCTGCAGCTGCTGCTGCCTCTTCTTCAGGTGGTGGCTCTGCAGCTGCAGCTGCAGCTTCTTCTGGCAAAAGGCACCTTCTTGGCGATGGCTACACTTACTACGGCTACCACAACTACCATGAATCAAGCTCTGCATCAGCTGCAGCCTCTGCCAACGGTGGTGATGCTTCTGCTGCTGCCTCAGCTGCCTCATCAGGTAACCTCTAGCCATTACTTCACACATTGCATCTGCAAATGCCAATGTTGTCAGAAAGGAAATGCTATCTGCAGCTCGCACTCATAGAGCTGGCTTCATAGCAAGTGCACAAGCTTGGTGGTGGCAAGCATGGTAGCTTTGACATTCTTGCCTTCAAACAAGCTCATTTCCTGAGGGGCATACCCCTGTTTCAATCCATACATCTTGGGCTACAACCTGAATTCAACTTAACATACACACACTACACCCATACTCATGGCTGCTATATGTGATGCAGGCGGGTATGATGGCTATTTCAAACACTCAAGCGCTGCAGCTGCCTCTGCTGCGTCCAGCTCAGGTACATTTGCCATCTCTTGTCAGATGTACTCTCCCCGCATGACGTATGATGCCACAACAGCAAGCCTGGACCATGCTAGTGAGCAACATGTTTCAGCTGACTAAATGTTGCATGTACCTGCGATGCACTGCCTCATCAGTATGCACTCACAGCTGAAGGAACGCTGCTGGCATTGCAGATGACTATGACCATGGCTATGGCAGCAACTACAACAATGACTATGGGCGTGGCTACTATGGTGACAGCTATGGCAACTTCCACCACAGCGGCTCCTCTGCAGCTGCTGCTGCCTCTTCTTCAGGTGGCGGCTCTGCAGCTGCTGCAGCGGCTTCCTCTGGCTGATCAGCAGAGTACTGGCACACGACCAATCACATGAATGCTGAAGTCGAAGTATCTTCTCAGCAGCTCAACGATTTACCTCAGTTGCAAGCCTTTCTGAGCTGCAGTAATTTTTCTAGACGGATCTTACGCTCTTTTGATGTCAGGTTCTTGTAGGAAAGCTTGGCCTAGCTCAGCATGCCTATGACCCGCCCATTTTGGCAGTGAGGCACAGTGTCAGCAGCTTGGCAACAGGTCATGCGTGTCTGTGCTAGGCTTATAGGATACTGATCCAATGGAATGCGCTGGCATCATCTGCAGCTGTAGAGGTTTAGTTGAGCTGATTGCACACCAACCTTGATGTGTACTAGTATGTGCCAACACATAATTTGATACGCTTGTCAAGACCCCGGAATCTCAAAGTTGAAACAATGTAATGCAAAAGTTGGTGATACACAACCCTAGCCGCTGCTTACTCACCTGCATCAAGACACTCATCAGACTTTTCCAGAGCCAGCATGGGTGCACTTTCATGATGCGTACTATATGTGCTGATAGCTCTGGTTGCGGAAGCCATGCAAGAGGTCAACACTTACACACCTATTCAATCACACATGGCCGTGAAAGTCAAGCCTGGCAGGCACCAAGCACATACATCAAGTGACTGCTGTTGTTCCAATGCGCAAAGCATTGCCAACCTTCATGCCATGCAGAATGGGCATGCTCTGGATCATAGCCTAACAATCGCTGTACACTCTACTTGGTCAACAGCACACAAGTGACCGTGACCATGGGTACAGCAGCAACCACAACCATGAGTACAGGCTTGGCTGCTAAGGGGACAGCTATGGCAACTTCCAACACAGCGGCTCTGCAGCAGCTGCTGCTGCAGTTTCAGGCTCATGTGAACTGTGTTCACCCTGGTCTGGTGTCCTGTTTTGTGATGTACACAGATGTGATGCTGCTTTGAGGCAGCTGACACATGTTTGCTGGATCTGCTGACCATGGATCCGGTTGCACTTGTTGAATTGTCTGTTGCTATTTGCTCAACCTCTGTAACTGTGCCACAGGCAATGCTGCACAGTGTCTCTGCAACTCTGTGTTTCAACAATGAATGGTTGAGGTTAGCATGCTCAAATCCTGGTCAAAGCTGTGGACTCAGCCTTTGTAAACATACAAGCTTGTCTACAAGCACTCTCAGGCACTGCACATGCAGCAGAGCACCTCACTGAGATACAGTACACAAGTGTGCAAATGCTGTGCACAAATCATTAGAAACTCAGCAGGCCACGGCAGCATTGAAGCTACATGCACCACGTTGCTGTGCACCGAATCCTGGCAAACGCTGGCTTTTAGTTGGGTGCCCATGCCTGCGATTTTAGCTTCAGAACGCATTTTAAAGAGGAACCATCATGCCTTGGATGGGGCTGCGAGCAGGACCCAATTTCAAGCAGTTCATGAATCAACAGCTTCTGCTCTTGATGGGCTATTCGTAGGTTGAGAATTACTGCCATGTGCAGCTGCAGGCCAATGCAAGACTTGACATCTGCAGTTGCATGCATGCTTCAGGAGAAAAGTCCATCTATGCATGCATTATAGCTAGTGCACATGTGCATGCATGTGTCCACTGCTATGCTTAATGTGTGTTATGCAAGCCTTGCAGCTGCGCACACATTGGGTGACCGTGAAGTACATCAAGCTGGGCTGATTAGTTTGCACCATGTGGCTTAAGCTCAGCTGAGGCAAGCAGCTAAATCAGATGCAGCCTGGGGGAGCGCTAGCTAGCACTGGCATTCACAGCTGTGCAGCTTGCATCTACAAATGCCATGGCATCATACAACTGCCAGTGGCTGGTCTGTTCTGCTTGTGAATGCTTGCGTGGGTTGCATGTTGCACAGCGCTAGCGCTACAGCATGCTCCTTAGGCATAACAGTTCTGTGGTTGCTTTGTTGAGTTTGATGCCTATTACCAAAGAAGGCCTGCAACTACTCATCTCTGCTGTTGCCATGACAAGCAGTTTTAGCCTCCAGAGCAAGGATGCTATCAGCTCTAAGCTTGCAGCTGCAATTTCAGCATTGATGTCACATTACTGCACAGTGTTGAGGTTGTCAGCCTTCCATGCTCAACAACGCAATTGCACAACTGATTAATGGTTGACAAAACAAGGGTGTTCCTTTGACGGAATAGTTTCTGCTGTAGAAAGCTGCTGGGTCTGTTGCTGCTGTCTGAGCAAGATCCAAGAAGGTCACGTGCAGAACGGTGCAGTGTTCAGTAGTGTCATTGACACTAGCTTGACAAGCTAGTGTCTCAGCACAAGGTGCTTGTGCAGAAAAATGCTCACAGATGTGCAGAGCACATCGTCTGATGTATCATGATCAGTGGGCCTTGGCATGACTTGCTTCATGTGCTGAGGTGCATATATAAATGTGGTAGTGGGCTGCATATGGCAGCAATTTGCCTCTGACACCAAGCAACAGCAGACATTGTGGAGCATGCTTTGAATCAGCTGGTCTGCAGGTTCTAGCTGCAAACTCATCAAAAGCATGGTCATCACAAGTAGGGTCATTTACATCATGAAGCATTACTAAGCGTGTAAGCAGCCTACTCAGTATCAGTATTCATCACAGCAAGTTGCTGCATAGCAGTGGGATGCACTGGCCCACAGCGCTGCTAGCACCTTTGATGTTGCTCTTGGCTTGCTGAACTTCTGATGCTGGATGCACTATATTTGCACACACTTGCCTATTCCATATCAATCAGCATGAGCAGGTCAGCAAGATGCTGTGCTGCATGTGCACTCTTTATGGCTGCTTGTTGACCAGCTTGTCTATTTACAAAGGCTGACTCTAGAGCTTGAGATCTGAGCCTGGCAGCTCAATCATTCATTACTGAAACACACATTGCAGAAGCCATCTTGCAGCATTGACTGCGGCACAGTTGCAGAGGATGTGCAACTACCTACAGGCAATCCAACAAGTGGTTGTTGTCATCTAACATCAACAGTCATCTATGTTCAACAAGCCTAGCAGACTTGCACCGGTTGCTTGAAAAAGTATCACAAATTGTACATTGTAAAACGGGGCTGTATGTGAGGGGATCAACACATCAATGCTCTTATGTCTCTTGAAGTCCTGGCAATTTTGCTGGGCAACTGTGTAGGGCTTGAGGCCACCCGCAGTTTGCTGCTGAATGATTTCACTTATCACAACATCTGTCCATAGTCATGGCCATATTCAGCCTGAAGCTGATGCGGCAGCTGCAGCGCTGCCACCAGATGATGAAGCTGAGGCAGCTGCAGAAGCGCCACTGTACTGGAATTTGCCATCATTGTCACCGTAGTAACCACGCCCGTAGTCATTGTTGTAGTTGTTGCCATAGCCATGGTCATAGTCATCTGCAGCACAGAGCTGAGGTTGAGTGTGTTTACACACGCCTTGCGCAAATAGCTTGACTCCTTATTAGCACATTGCATCATTGCATGTATTGCACAGACGTGACTATGTGCAGTAAGAACAAGTGACAGACAGCACCATGCGTGAATGACAACAGATTGCACATTGAGCATGACGCAGGTATACTTTGCCGCCTGAAGTTTTGGTCATAGTCCATCTCTATGACACTGCACTAGGTGTACTGACATAAGAGCTATCAGAGACTCTAGATCTAGTGGAACTTAGTGCCAGCATTGTACTAGGCAATGACAATGTACCTGAGCTTGATGCAGCAGAAGCAGCAGCAGCAGCTGAATGTTTGAAGTAGCCATCATATCCGCCTGCAGGTCACACATCAATTCGGCTGCTGGTAAGCACTGACAAACGATTGCAGTGACAGCATTCATGAAATGGCTCTTTGCACAATGAGAGCAATGCAGTCATGACCAAGTCAGAACCATTCTGTGTGAAACACCTGTCTCATTGTCTGCACAGCACTGACTCAACATCATGATGTGTATGATATGCTGGGCAAGCCATCATACATTGGTGACTGTGGAGTAGTACCTGAGGAGGCAGCTGAGGCAGCAGCAGAAGCATCACCACCGCTTGCAGAGGCTGCAGCTGATGCTGAGCTGGAGTCATAGTAGTTGTGGTAGCCGTAGTAAGTGTAGCCATCGCCCAGAAGGTGCCTCTTGCCAGAAGAAGCTGCAGCTGCAGCTGAAGAGCCACCGCCTGAAGAAGAGGCAGCAGCAGCTGCAGAAGCGCCACTGTACTGGAAGTTGCCATCGTTGTCACCGTAGTAACCACGCCCGTAGTCAAAGTTGTAGTTGTTGCCATACCCATGGTCGTAGTCATCTGCAGCATGAATGGTAACCCACGTGTCATGTGCTTCTCATAGCCATCCAAGGTGATTCAGCATATTTGCATCTCACAACACGTGTGGGGCATGTGAGGTGAGCTAATGAGAGCAAGGAATTCCAATGTTCGAACAGTTACTTCCCACTGCAAAATGATATTGCATGTAATGTATTTGAACACCTCAGGAAACCAGGCAACATCATACCTGAACTGGACGCAGCAGAGGCAGCGGCAGCAGCGGAGCTTTTGAAGTACCCATCATAGCCACCTGCAAGTCAGAAATTCCATTTGTTGCCGTTGCACAGAGTTGCAAGCTGTCAAGAAGCGCTTAACAGCGCTGGCGATGATGATTGGAGGCACTGCAATTGCACAGATGACAGTAGCAGACAATGCATTGCACATGAGACAGCAGCAGTCAATGCCAACACCCAAGGCATTGGTTGTTGCATCCGAGGCTGACTGACACACCTGAGGAGGCAGCTGAAGCAGCAGCAGAAGCATCACCACCACTTGCAGAGGCTGCAGCTGAAGCTGAGCTGGATTCGTGGTAATTGTGATAGCCGTAGTAGTTGTAGCCAAGGAGATGCCGCTTGGGCCCAACGCTGGCAGCTTGATTTATGCTTCCGCCTGTAGACAATATAAAATCGTCAAGTCACTAGTGATTTTGCTCATAGTGGATTAGTTGCCTCGGAGACAAGGCTTGGCGGTCATCAAACGGCTGGCAAGCAAGCGCGCGCAGGCAGCAGCAGGCAGGCAGGCATTGTTCGTAGGCAACACATGGACTGGCACTGTACTGTTGCGGCAAAGGCTGCGTCATGCATGCCGAATGTCGGCACAACACAGCAGCGGCACGAATCTTGACTTGCCTGAATTCAGGTCTCTGGCCGCGTGAGCTAGACCCAGTGACAGTAGGACAAGCATGCAGGCAGCCGCGGTTGTTGCCTTCATCATCACAAACAGCGAAAATACGACTCGACAAGCTGACTTTGGTCGGCGATATGAACCAGCGTACCACTTCCCGCTTAGGAGCAAGTAGTTCCGGCCTGGGTGGTCTACGCGAAAGGGCTGGTGACGTTTGCGAATGGTGCCTACTGCAGTTTTATAGCGCACCATGACTTGCAGGTTGGCTCAGCCATGGCTTCTCCCTGGGCTTCGTCGCTTCGGTGAGCCACTTGTGTCGAAGATACCAGAACGCATGGATGCATGCCAAGGGCTTCGTAATGCTTCTGTTGGCTTGTCCGATAAAAGCACGAAGGCACGTGCACGTGGCCAGCTGGACTGCTGATGTCAATCAATGCTGCTGGTAGCTGCAGTCAACTTCGGAGAATCTGATGTGAGTCTGTACAGCTGCGGCGGTCTAGTAAATGTAGCATGTTGCCTGTCGTAGACTCAAACGTCAGCAAAAGCCAGAGGCAGCAAGCCTGTACTATTACACCTTTCACTCTAAAAACGAATATCATGGAATGATCTTCCTAGCATCAATCCCCTAGAGACTGCAGCTCTGCGTATAGCTCCTGCAGGCGCTGTTGCCTTTTCATGGTTCTCTGCAGCACATGACCACCAGCAGTGTTGGCATCTGATCTGCTGGTTGTGAGTTTGACTGGGGTAGGAGGATCCTTCTGCTTCACACTGCCACTTGGTATCCACTGCCTCTTTCCAGCCTGTGCCTTATCTGCATTAGCATGACCTTCTGACTGTCACAGGACAAACGGCCGTAATGTTCACGTCTATGGTGCATGACGGTTGCACATCCAGCTTGTAAGACTGCCTCAAGCAATTGAGTCTCCGTATACATTGGCTTTACACAACTATGCATGTGCAAGCTATGCCTCTCTTGAAAACTTAAATATAAAAAGGCGTGCCCGGCTGAAGTTTCTGTCACAGCTTGCAGCAGTGCGCTGTGGCTAGAGCCTGTGGATTGAATCACAAATGGATCATCTGCTGAAGGGCAACAGCTGCACAGCACTGCTTGAATGTGCTTGGACCATTTCGGCAGAATTTGATGGTGACTCATAAAAGCAAACGCCAGCATCCACCAGCACATGTGAAACATGCTCTTGAGCCCCACACATGCAGACCAGACAACTGCTAACTGATCATGCAAGAGGGCAATACACAAAATTTGCCACATTTACTCAGATGTTCTTGCTGTGCAGGTCTCAAAGCTAGTCAACACTATGGCGATCATTAAGAGAGCAGCAAATGCTCACCCTGATCTTTTCGGGGAGAAAGGTGGGAAGCAGTCCTTCGCATGCTGCGCTTGTGAGGGGTGCCTGCTGCCCCTGGGGAGTCTGGGGGAATCCTGCTGGTAGACCTGCTCAGCTCCACGTTGCCTCTCTTGGGTGACATTGGCACATTCTCCTGTTGGATCAATGGTATATCATGCCATGAGTGCAGGAATTCTCAACATCAGGATAGTCGTATTGCAAAGCTCAGCCTGAACAAGATTTGTTGTGCATGCCTTGCATATAGGACCAACAGGAGAGGTCATGTACCAGAAGAGTACAATTTAGGGGACCAAATACATGGTATTTAATACAACTTGATCGTGCGCACTGCACCACATTTGCAATGCTTCCAAAAAAGTCATCGCAAGTCAGGGATCCAATTGCTTTAGAAACGCAGTGCAAGTGGTGAAGGAGGGGAGCTTTGTGATTGTGTGCTCCACCAGCTGACACTGCATCATGCCATTGTATTACTGCATGCAGCCAGGCATGTTGTGCCACATCACACATATACTCTCGCACATACCCCATGTTTACGGCTGCTGCCAAGTGCATGCCTGACCTCCAGGTGTTGGGGACTGTACCCAACACCATATGCTAATTCATTGCCATCACCTGCCCAATGCAACATGTCACTGCAGCATAAGACCCACAGCATATGGATCTGCCGTGCAATGTGCTTCCAATCATTGCGAAGCATATGCCGTTCCCAAGACGGTTCTCAGAGGAAATGGACAGGCTTACCTTGGATTGTTTCTGAGCTGTAGCAGGTGGTTGCTGGAAGGCGGCCTGCAAAGACTGCAGTGACTGACACACCCCTTGCAAGGTGTCCTGCATGCTGTGCATCTGACCCTGCACCTGCTCACCATGCTGCTGCAGGCCCTGCTCAGCTCTCTGAGTGGCTGCCCTCAAGCTTGGCTGATCATGCTGCTGCCTCGGCACCAGTCTGTCTGTGGTGTGAGACAAGCCTGAGGGCTGCTGCCTGGGAGCCGGCTGGGCTGTGCTACCCGGCAGCTCTTGCTGTTTACTGCTGCGACTGCTGGACAGCCCATGGGCAAGAGCCTGCAAAGCATACATAATGACGGTGTGAGCAAAAGCAACTGCTGCAGCTGAGCATGCAGTAGGGAAAGTACACAAACGACAGAACAGCTCCTGGCTCAATGCGGGTCGCTGCTATTCAGGTTTGAGTGCTACATGGACTAAACAATTCACAGACGTGAGTGTGTTGCCTATAGTATACTGGATACTTGTATTGTATAAGTATCATGTACTGGTATAGACTGCATGTTGCATGACATGGTCCTTGCCTGGTGCCATGCTGGCACACTCTCTGCCCAATTGCACAGACAGGAAGAGAGCTTGTCAACATGTGCTTGTATGCACAAAGGCAGGCAATACAGATAACACAACCCCAAAGCGTTGACGTACATAACAAAGACTGCCGTTGATATACCCATGTCAACACATGCTAGGTGGGTGACAAACATCAGGAAAACATACAGCACGCAGCAAGGTGTGCATACCTGGAGCTCTGCTTTGGCCTGTGCCAGACAGTCCATGCCCTTCCTGATCTCACTCTCTACCTTATGCTGAATGCCATCCAACACCTGCTGTGCCTGCACCACAGAAGCTGTAGGCTTTGTATGGATGTAGGATCACTACCTATACCAATACATCTGAAACAGTCACAGATATGTTGGTCCATGCAGTGACCATGTCACCAAAATGCCACAAGTTCAACGTTTCTGCTCTGTCACTTACGTTAAGCTTGACTCTGGCATGCATGATGCATGACTTTCTTCCTGGAGCAGACACTGATATCATTATGCCTACAACTGCCTACAACCTCTCAGCAGGTAAGATAGTGCTAAAGGTATGGGTAGAATTGCCGTGGGATCAGTTCTCAGCATATAACAGCAAGGTGGCATGAACGGCAGTAAGATGTCCTTGCCAATCATGCCCCCAGGAGGTGATGGCTGTTTCCATATTTGAGGTCCTTGAGTAGGCGCTATGCAACAGGCTCACTTGCACATAGGAAAAGCGGGAGAAGAGTGGGGAAGTTACCGAGTCTTGGTCAGGGCCAGCAGCCTGAGCTGCAGTCCACTTGGCATCATGCATCAGGTCCTTGAACTTGCTGCGTTCTGCTTTCAGGCCCTGCGTCTCCTGCCCAAGCATGCCCTGCACCTCCTCCAATGACTGCATGCAAGTATGGGACTGAGACATGACACATCTGGATTTTGCTGGCGTGCACATCAATGGCTTGCAGCGCTGCAAGCTGTGCTGTGCACACATGCAATACCTGCTGTAAGCTGGTAGTTTGGTTTTACCAAGGAAATTGCTACATACAAGTTTGATTCACCCGCTGGCAGCTGTTGAGTTAAAATTGCTTTGCAAGCATGTAGCACCATCCATCTCCACAAAACTCTTCATCTACTATCGTGCTTGCATGCAAAAACCCTGGTCTGCATCATGTCAAGATGTCAGAGCTGCAAATGCAGCAGCATGAGCTTGAAAGACTTTGCAAACCCCCCGTCCCCCCTCTGCCCCCCACCCAAGTGCAATCAACATTGCTACAACTCCTTCCGTTTGCACAGTGGGATGGCAGCAATGTTGCAACAATCCATGGATGAGCAGCAGAAGAGCAAGCAGCATGCAAAGCAGCAGCAAGGGCACCTTTGTGCATGCGTCAGCCCTTTGAATGTCGGCTGGAAGGGGGGCTCCAGACAGCAGCAGGCTCACAGACTGCTCCATGTCACTCAGCCTGCTGCTCAGGTCTGGCAGCATGACTGGCGTACTTTGAGGCCCCACACCTGCATGTGCAATGGTGGAATGTTGAGCACAAAGTGCAACAACATGCAATGAAGGACAAAAGGAGGTTATATTTTAGTGTGTCCTGCATTGGCCATAGCATCCAGACTGTCCAGGACACAAACAACTGGTTTGGTGAGAAGCAGAGGGTGCACAAGGGTCCAAAGGCAAACTTGTGCACCCTACCTTTGACTAGAGGTGCTGTAATGCGGGAGAGCAGCACATATGCAGTGCTACATGATGTGTAGGTGGTGCTATGATGGCAAGCAATGACACAACTGACAGCACAAACATCCATGCCAGTTATCCAAAATTGGGGCATTCCGATTGTGTGGGCGTCCTGGGTGCAAGGCTGGCTTGCAGTCCTGTGGGCATGTTGTACTTCCATGTCATTGCTGAGGGTCAAAACACGCTTGACTACTGCACACAGGTGACATGTAGTTGGGTAGCATAGGTGAGTAGCATACCAAGCTGCTTGTCCAAGAACTTGGCCAGCGCCCTGTCCATCTTGCTCAACATTCTCTGCTCCAGTGCATCAAGCCGACCCTGCATAGCATACAAGCCCACAGGAGTAAAATTTGCAAGTTTAACAGGATGCTTGTAGGCCCCCAACAAGATCCAAGTGTCATTGATCTGCCACAGGGCATAAAAAAAGTGATCAAGGATTCCAATCGGTGACCTGTTTTGTCACTTTTGAAAACACATGTATACAGATACAACAGCTTTTGCAAGCTGAGTTCTCTATGCTGAAGGAAGTGCAGGACGACGCAGGACAGACAGTATGCACAGAAGTATGACTGATATTCTTTGCATTGCTCCTGGCCTTGATGCTTGGCGTCTGCAACTACACTGTAATTTGACATTGCTGATGCACGCTTTACTTGCTGGCACCTAAATTCAACATTGGTCTCTGTGCAGCATGGGACTGCTGTCACTTGTAAATGCTTGCCACAGTCAATACCTGCAGTGCACTGTCTTGTGCTGTTTCCCACTGCTGCTGGCGTTGATCTCCAGATGACACAGCTGTTTCAACCTGCTGAGTGCGCCTTGTTAGTTCGGCCACTGCCTGCTTCTGGAGACTCTCATTCTCCTCAGCATATGACTGGCTGCACTTTAGCAAACGGCCTGTGTTGAGTACCTGTGCAAGCAATGAAGCTATGACTGAATGTCTCAGTGATAAAAGAAGACAAAATGTGGGGTGTCAAAGGTCACGGTCCAAGTGAACAAGGGCAAGGTTGGTCAAGCTGGTGCCAAGGTGAGATAGGCCAAGTGACAGCAGCTGCTGCAGCAATGACAGGTACCTTTTCCTCCAAGAGACGGGCAGCACTAGTCACAGTCTCAATGCGCTGATCAAATGATTGCACAGTAAGGCAGGCATTTGTCACTCTCTCCAGCTGGCTTTCTAAATAGCCTATGTAGGTTGATCTGTCTGTCAACAACTTGTCAGGGTGGACGTTCTCAGCATCCTGCAGAAGACCAGCAAGTCTGAATTTCCGGCTGAAAGGCAAACGACATGCCAAAACTGAGAGGCTACACACCCGAAGCTGAGCCTGCAGCTTGTCATAATTCTGCCTTCTGGCGTGTGTGTTTTGGTAGGAATTCGGACGTGAAGTGAGCATGTTGCAGCTGCTCTGCCACTGCTACCCTTGACAGTATGACATGCAACTCTCGTGCATAGAGAGTGCGCTCGCTCAAACGTGAAGCCGCGGTAACACGGTCGAGCGTTGACCACTGTCCATTGAGCGGCCGACAGAGGACCGTCTGCCACGCTTTTCGGGCGGTATGGCGCGTGCAACTTACCAGACCACAGCAAGCACAAGCAAGAGACAAACGTTAGCAAAGACGTCAAACCTTCGCAGACTTAAACGACTGACCTCACTTTGAGGTCTTCACAATCGAAATCTGCAAAACGCCCCCGGGCCAGGGTCTGAACCCCCTTATGGGGTCCTGTCCTTTGCAACATGTGTACATGCACATAACGAAAGGGCGACGTCCTTCACATTGAACATGCCAGGGTTATGTGTGGGGTTGTTCATCCTGCGGTGGAGCACCTACATGTGTCCGTGTGTCTACTTGAGCCTGTTGGTGAATGCGCAACCTACGCCGTCTCTGCAACACAAGCCACAAACCAGCCCCACAACCAAGCAACAGACACAGCTCTGCTTGGTCAGTAATAAGGTGAGCAACAGCCCCAAAATCTGTGACCCAGTCAAACACTCTATCCAGAGTACCTAATGCAGATTGTACATGACCTGAACCCCCACCAAACTTTTGTACAACGCCCTGCTCAGCTTGTGGCAACACAAACAGTCGTTGCTTAACAAAACCAAGCCTGTCAGGCACATAGGGCTTCACTGACAGCCACCGGCTGTGAACCCACAGACCACACAAAGCCAAGAACACAGGCACAAAGGCATCTGGTTGCGCCTCCAATGCCTTATCATAGTATCGCTTGGCCAGATGCAGATCTTGTGGCAACCCAGCTCCATATTCATGCATGAATCCTAGGTTGTGAGATGCCTGAGCAACGCGGTGCTTTGACGCTTCTGCATATACTTGCGCTGCATGGAACCAGTCTGTTGGGACGCCTCTGCCATAGTAGTAGCTGTCACCAATTTGCAGCAGAGCCTCATGATTGCCTTGTGCAGCAGCTTGCTGGTACAGTGTGATAGCCAGTTGGGCTGCATGCTCGCCCTCGTAGCCATACTCATGCGTCAACATCCACGCTGCATTGCTTTGGCCTAGCTCACTGCCCATCTCTGCTGACTGAAGGTAGTGCAGCAAGGCTGGCTCATAGTCTCCGTCCATGAAGGCTTCATACCCCTGCAACATATTTTCATGCCTCCAATGTCTAGAGTCTAGACTATGGCAAAGCTGTGCAAAGCCACCAGTGTGAGCGATTCCATTGGTCTTTGCAAATCAGCTTTTGTGAATTCTGTGATACTTCACACTTATTGCTTCTATTGTACTGATCAAAGCCTTTCTGTTTCATGCATTGGCTCGTCTGGGAGTGCTGCCCTGATCTATTTAGATGTATGCCATGTCAAGCTTTCAGTCTTGTGTTGTGCACACAGCAATCCTATGCTCCATTTTGATGTGCCTGCTGTTGACGAGCATGTCTGTTGGTATCAGACATACATTCAGTGGTGGCAACCTTACACAGCACCCAAGCTACACAGCCACGCAACATGAGTCTGTGGCTGCAGTACATGCAAGATCTATGAAGCATGTAATTGCCTGTATGACTCACCAGGCATCAGTCAAAGTTGAGATGAGCCTACCTGCTGAACCAGGCCACCCCAGCCACCCTTCTCTGCAATCTTCTTCAGCAGGGCCAGGGCAGGTTGGCAACTGGCCTTGGCATCTGCAGCTGCCAGGCCTGCCCTGCCATTGAGGTGCATGATGGCCAGGTTGTACATGCCCAGCACATGTCCAACCTGGGCTGATACGGTGAAGCAGTCTAGAGCTTGGTGCTGACTGGGCTTGACACCCCAGCCATTCAGGTACATCACACCCATGTGGAACCAGGCCTCGGCATTGCCCTGAGAATAACACACTCTCATCCTGTTGCACTTCAGCTATACACAAAGACTTGTAGCAAGTGACAATGTGCTGCACACATGCAAGCCATATTACACAGGCAGGTGACTGTAGAAGTGGTCACAAGAGACAATTGTATGAATATTGAGTTCTGTACATTGTTCCAAATGATATGTCAAATGGTGGCTTCGACCATGCTTGGAAGCTGTGTTTCAGTGCGCATACATTGACATGTCTTGACATGCTCACCGCTTCAGACGCTCGCTGAAACAGCTTGAAAGCTGCCCTGTGGTTCTGTTCCATTCCATGCCCAGTCAAGTGCATGTAGCCCAGGCCAAATTGCCCATTGGGATTGCCAGCATCAGCTGCTGCCTGGAACAGCTGGCTGGCTGTCTCATTGTTCTGGTCCACGCCAACCCCATTGGCATACATGTGGCCCAGATGCGCTACAGCATCTGCATCTCCACCATCAGCTGCTTGCCTGCACGCAACAAAGCAAGCAGTGTTGCCAACCCAGCATGGGTGCTGCAGAGCATGAATCAGCAAGTTGTGTGAGAAAGAACCCATCTGAGTGACATTGCAGATAGCATGGTAGTGGCGTGATGCTGGCTGCAGATGCAGTTGTGAGTTTGGGGGAAGCTGTGAAGCTCTTGCCTCTACGCTGAAACTGAGTTGCTATCCTTGTTGAAGTCTCAGTTGGTCATCAACTCAGGGATATGTGACATACATTGCTGCATGCCAGCCCAAGAATGCTTGGACTTGAACACAGCACCTGTAAACCTGCAAGACATCATGCAACTAATGCAGTATCAACCTGTGCAAGTGAAGGTAGCAAGGTCACCTGAAGTAGCGCAGAGCCTGCTCAGGATTGCGCAGAGCACCATGGCTGAAAATCTGGCCAACAGCCCTCTGGGCCTCCACACTGCCCAGGTCTGCAAACCATTGATAATGCAACACCTCCTGCTCCCGGCTGGGCCGCCTCATGCCAGCACTCTTGTAGTTCAGCCTCACACGCTCGACCTGCAATGATACCGTGTCTGCTTATGGCAACTGCAAATGGGAGTTGGCAACGCTTGGGTTGCAAGGCTTTTACATCTGGACAAGGACTCGTGAATAGATTACAAGATCTGTGCAGTCCAGCTGCAAAGCGCCTTCTTCACAAAACCACAGGTGGCAACACTGCTCTGCTGACGACACATATCTTTGTGTGGCACGCGTGCCTCCTAGTTTCAACTTTTAGTTGGAAATGATGCATTTCATCTTACTTATGGAGTGTGAATAGCATCATGCGCTGGACAGCTTGTGTCATGCATACTGGAGCAATGCCTACTTGTCTTCTGGGCAGAAGCCAGCAAGCATTGCTTTTGAGAAGAAACAGGAAATGCATGAAGCGGCTGACTACCTGAGGTAGGCTACCAGGGTAGCGAGCTGCCTCCACCACTCGCTCAGCAACTGGGTTGTAGTACAGCAGGCCAGCTTGACAGCTCTGAGGAACATCCACTCCATACATATGCCGGTACCCCATTGCCATCTGGGCAAATGTATCATTGCCAGCAGCTGCAAAAAAGTAGTTCAGCAGTGCTTCAGGTGTGTTGGGTGTTGTGAGTTCATACAGCATGTCCTCATTGCTGCTGATGGGTAGGAGGCCTAGGCTGTACCGGACAGCCATGTCTGCCTGCGCATCTGGATCGCCCAGTTCTGCTGCTCTTTTGAAGAGGTCATGCGCTATAGCTGCATCCACAGCTACACCTTCGCCTGCAGTATGGCATGTATGGCTGATTTGAGTTGACGCTAAGCTGTTGCAACACATGGTTTGGCGCATGCACTGACGCGGTTGTTCTTTTCATACATGCAGGTCTATTGCATTACCAGAGAATACATGTGAGTTGTTGCAGATGCATGAAAGTGTCTGCATTTCCAGCCTGCTATGTGCTTAGCATGCACAGCTGACAATTGAATGGGCATACCAGCTTCGTAGATGCGTGCTAGCTCCTTGAGTGCAGGCACATTGGTTTGGCCTACAAACTGCAAGCCTGAGAAATATTGACTGTTGGCTGCATCTGTGCTGATGTTGGTTGTGGCCTCAGCTGTGACGTTCAAGCTGGGAGGGAGCTTGACCCCAGCAGCAGCAATCAGCAGGGCTGCTGCGTGGCGCAGGTCCTTGGTTGATGCCCCTCTCTTGTTCCTGTGCAATTCAATAATGCTTTTGACATTTGTAACTGTTCTGTGTGGCATGCATAGTCTTTAAAGCAACATTGTCTTGCCTCAAGGCCATAGCACTCTGGAACTGTCTCTCTGACACCGGCAGCTTTTGCTCCACAACATCTTGCTGACCCCAACACAAAGCCGCACAACACAAGATGAGAGGTAGCAATGCTGAAGCCTGCAGGAAAGCTCATTTCAGCAGAGATGGCAGCGCTGCAGAGCTGATCACACACAGGTGTGCAGTGCAGAAGAGCTACCATCACTCATGCATGCTGCATGCATGCATGCAACACTTGAGCAGCGGAGCATCAGGCGTGTACCCTCGTGGGAAAGTGCTGTCGTCCACGCCCGTTCATGCGCTGAATTAGCCTTTTGCCGCTGAGTTGGATGTAAGTACTTGTACTTGCCAAGCTACCAGAGCACAGTCTGTATGGAGTGCGATCTCCAATGAGCGGTTCAAGACACACAACAAGTTTGATTACGTCTTGTCTCAAATGCAGTCGTTCGCGTGGCGTTTCCACTGCAGTGTGTCCGAGGACGCAGATGCAACTCTTAGGAACGAGCGAGGTCACACAGGATATCGTCACAGATCACGGCGATTGCGGATTTTGCTGTGCTTGCATGAGACGAGGAGCGTTGCCACAGCTGCTGGAGGGTTGCGCACCTGATGCCACACGACCTGCAGCAGGTCACCTGCTCAGTTGACGAGGAAACTGACGAACACTCATGGCAACGATTGATTGAATATTACTTGCTCTGAACCTTGAAGGCAAGGGAACTTGTGGATCAAGAGCTGGGCAGTCTGGCTTGGCTTGTACAGCCGCACGCCACAATGGAACCGTTCGAGAAGACGTATGCCATGATAAAGCCAGATGCGTTACGAGCAGGCAAGGCTGAGGAGATATGTCAGCTGATAGAGGTGCATGGCTTCACTATCATCGCCAAGCAAAAGCTGCAGGTGAGTCACCACTTGCAGAGCCTATGTAAAGCGCAGAGGGATGCACCGGCAACGCTTCGGCGGCGTCCGAAGCTTTCCTGCCCTGCTTGACCCGTGTGCTTGAAGTGTCACCTTGCGTAAGATAGTGCTTTTCGAAGCAAACACAGCCTTCAAGGCAGACTAGTGTTGCTGCAGCTCACTCAACAAAGAGCACAAGAGTTTTATGGTGAACACAAAGGAAAATCTTTCTTTGAGACACTGGTCAACTTCATGACAAGCGGCCCAGTGTATGCTCTAGTTTTGGCCAGGCAAAATGCCATCAAGGAGTGGCGCAGTTTGATGGGGCCCACCAACTCTAACACGGCACGAGCTGAAAAGCCCAAGAGGTTTGTCTTGACAGGAACATCTGTCAGTTCCTTGGCATTGCTGCAGCTAAGCAGGCTTTGTAGCTGTCACATTAAGCAACTGTGACTCAGGACTGCTATTGTGTATGTTGACAGCTTAACCCCTGAGTAATGCTGTGCAGTTTGCGAGCTCTGTATGGCACAGACGGCACCCAGAATGCCACACATGGATCAGACTCCCCTGCAAGTGCTGCACGGGAGATCCGCTTCTTCTTCCCGCAGCTTAGCCAGGTATGCTACAAGTGTTGTACCAGTGAGTGCGTATCAGTCTGTGCCTATCAAAGTCCCGTCTGATGCATTGCCAGCCATGAAAAGATGTACAGACACCTGAAACCAACCGTCCTGGAGAGATTCCATCATGCAGTTTGTGCTGCCTCTTGATCTAACGCTGCTTCAAGGCCCTGACAGGCAACCCTCCTGGATTCAGCAGTGATCGTGCCATAGCAGATGCAGCTCAACTGGGCAACCACATGCATATATCAACAGTCTTGCAGCCATGTCCAGCTGCACCTTATTCAGCTGTACCTTGCTGACTCACTCTCCCAGCAGCATAGCATTGCTGTCGTCTCTGCAGAAGTCCAAACCCTGCATGAAGATAAGGATGCATTCTGAAACTTTCCATGCTGAAGATGTTGATAGCTGCAACAAAGTCCATTAGCTTATGGTGCGCTGTGCAGGAGGCTGTGGTCGACGGAGTGGGACAGTACATCGAGAGTGTGCTGCAGCCAGTCCTTGTGCAAGGGCTGACAGTTCTGGCTAAGGAAAAGCCGTGTGCACATCCCATTGAGGCTCTCTCATTTCTGGGGCAGTGGCTGTTGGATAACAACCCCAACAAGGTGTGTGTTCACACAGTTGACACTGTTGCTTACTGCCTTGGCATACCCAATCATGTCGCGTGTGACTGTCACATACAGCCTAAATCTGCTGCAGCTATCAATAGCAAGTTTTGCCTGAGTTATTTAAGCCCACTCAATCTTGCGCACCAGCATCAAATTTGCAGCCGCTGATGTGCATTTTGCAAAATGCACATCATTTCACCTGATTGCATGTGTTGCAGTCCCGGTTCTGCTGTCCTGGCACAACCCACTATTGTGACTGTCATACACATATTTATCATTGAGTGGCCTGTATTTGCAACGTCGACTTCTGGCTTAGGCCCATTAGACAGCTTGTGACAAAGACGCCTGCTGTTGCAGCCGCGCGTGGTGTTGCCGCCTGGGAGTTGAGGCAAACAACAGCCAATTTCTCCATGTGAAACATGGGTCACAGGCCATTAGCTCAGAGCTCCCAGTCAGCAGTGGTCATGCTCTTCAACGCTGTTAGTGGGCAAAGTAGGGATATGATCAGGCCGGACGTAGCTGAGTCATTATTTAACATCATCAAGACTATGAAACAGTAATTATAATAGATGCCTATCTACAACCCAGATATCTACACTATATCCCGTGTGATAGACTTGATGCACACAGGTGCATCCCGTCATGCCACCAGCCAGCAGCATACAGACAATCTTGCTGCAGAATCATGCGCTGATTGCAGGGTTCATTCGTTGACTAGATCTCAGCACAAAACGCAATCTATCCACAAGATGCTGCCAACAGTCTCACAGCTCCATGTGCTTCAAATGATGGTCCCATCTGGAATGATGCTGTCCTTAATCACAACCACAATGCCATCCTTGATCACAAAGCCCAGGTGCTCCATGTTGGACTCCCGCACGTCTCCTTTGTTAACAATTTGAACATTGCTGCCAATCCTTGCATTCTTGTCGACAATGGCTTTGCGCACAACAGTGTTGGCACCTGCAGCACCTCTCAGTCTGTTTAGTCACCTGGTGTCTGATGGGACTCTGACATCAGCACACAGCCACTGCGCCTTGCTTTGGGCATCAAGCAGCATAATGTAAAAACCACGGCTGCCTAAAGTCACATGTCACTCATGGCATCATGGGGCATTGGGAGATGCATACCCATTGGGAAAAATTCTCCCGACTGGGGGGCACATCAGTGAACGTATGTACAGAAGGCAGTGCTTGTGTTGGCAGATCACACTGCAAGGCCAAGCAGTAACCAAATGCGGCTCAGAATGCCAGCTTACCTAGACCCATTGGCAGGCAGCCAGGAATCAGGGCACACTCTTCCAAGGTCTCATAATAGTCTGAGCCCATCAGAAGGGTGTCCTCAACTATGCAATTCTCCTGGATCAGACTACGCAGGCCCACCACTGAGTGACTGATCTTGCTGCCAGCTCTGATGACAGTGCCGTCTCCCAGTATGCTGTTGCTGATGGTTGCATCAGCCACTTTGCTGGGGGGCAGGAATCGTGACATGGTGTAGATTGGCGCGTCATAATCGTAGAAACTGCATTGCACATGGGTAAGCATCAAATATATGTAAACAGGCAAGCCACACGTGGTGCACTGTACTGAGCAAGGAGCCAGCATCAGCAGTGCTGGTAAAGGGAATGACTTCATCACCAGTGGCAGCTGTACAGTTGCAAACAGTTACACTGAGGATTGGACAGCTGAAGGCTTGGTGACCAAAAAGCCTCAAAATGTGCTGAGTAATTTCATCAAGATTGAAATCATTTTCCCCATATCAACAAGGCCGTCTGTTAAGTTGCTTTTGATCACCTGAACTACCTGGAAATGGGTTTTGAATCATCTTGCGTAGCCAACATCGACAGTCTGGACGATCTGAAGATGATCTGATAATAGGATGTACGGGATCCAAGCAAGATGCAGAGCACTGACATGTAAATGTGAATGGCAGCAATGTTGCAGACGAAGATGGCTGACCTGTAGTCTGGCTTGGGGTTCTTGGTGAGGGCAAGGTTGGCCTGGTAGAAGGCCTCGATGGTCCCAATGTCCTCCCAGTACCCATCGTACAAGTAGGCTTGCACATGCATGCCCAGGTCCTTGGCACCAGGGATCACCTCGCTGCCAAAGTCATTGGCCTGTACCACAAAGAGGCACGCACAGTTTGTCATGAGGCTCGCAGTGTATGTTATGAGGCTTGCAAGTTTATCAGAGTTGCTGGTCACGTCTACAGTCTGCATCTTGCTGCAATGGTCACAGTAAAGTCAGAAAGGTACCCAGTGACTGGTAGGAGTCTCAGTGACATCAGGTTGCAAAAGCTTGCTTGCAGCAGCGTTTGTACTGGCATGCTTGATACATGCACCCCAAGCCCTATCTGCCTCAGATGGTGATGCATCCCTGAAGAGTGTGTGTTAGCTGCTTGTTCTGGGCCTGGTACATTTGCACAGATACTACTGTGCTAAGAAGATTGCATACATAGCAAGCACATGCCATCACAGAGGTGCGCGGTGTAGATCTGGAGCCTAACTCAAGCTCAGGCTTGGAGCTCACCTCGGGAAAGTGCTCATACAGCAGCTTCCTGATGGCTGATGCCTTGAGCACGTAGATGCCCATGCTGGCAATGTATGGCAGCTTCTTGGCCCTGCACCCCACACTCACCCCCATTGCACTACCTCACAAGGCAATGCAACAGATACCAGCTTTGCATGAGCAATGTGTTACACATAACATGCTGTAAGTCACAGTTGCATGTATGTTGTACGCATGTTGTACGCATGTTGTACGCATGTTGCACGCATGTTGCACGCATAACATCCACATAACATGCTGTAAGTCACAGCATACAGCAGACACAGGGTTTCAAATGATGTCTTTGGTATGGTGTGAGAAGTAAGGAAGGGTAAATGTGATCACAAGACACTTGCCCAATACATGTACAGAGCAGATCCTGCAGAGGCGGTACCTCTCAGCATCCAGGCCCAGAGCTGTGGTGTCCACCTGCATGGCCTTCAGGGCCTCCCCCTTGGGCTTCTCTGCAAAGTCCTATGCCACAAAAAGCAGCAACTTTTGACCAGCAAGACTTGCTGCTGTTCTGCATCAGCACTGACTGCAAAACTGACTTTGCAGAAACTGGCAGGCGTGCTGCAACAACATAACATGCAATGGCATGCCATAATCATGGAGTGGAGAATGTGGAATAACCTGTGGCTACAAGCTACGCATGCAAAAGCATGTTCATGTATGTAGTGGTGTTTATATGTGACAGCAGCAGGCCAGACACATGAGTCTTAGGTGCTTGTAGGTGCGGCATTCCAAATTATCTGCAAGGCTACAGGCAAGCAGGATGTGAATGTAATCTGAGCAGCTATGAAAGCTGACAAGGCACCTGGATGCGGCCAGTGCCGTCAATCTTCATCAGGCCAAAAGCAGTGGCTTGCTTCTCGTCTGTCGGCAAGGCTGCCACCGTGATGTCAGCGCCTGTTTGGCGATGCGTGTGGACAAAGTCCTGGTAGTTCATCCTGTACAAGTGATCTCCTGCAGGTTCAGCACATTGTCAACTGGGGCAGCAGTGCAGGCTTGGCAGTGCTGCAACAGTCAACAGCAGCAATTGTTGTCAGAAACAATGTGATCACGAGGGTACAGGTAGTCCACTGTTCTTTTTCAAGGCAGTGTAGTTGATACTTGTGCATTCTTTCGCAATTGATGCTGCTGGGAGTAGCAATGGCTGCAGATGCTGATGTCAGCATGTCATTGTGAATCGCATGGAAGAGGCTGAGCGTCAGTACCTGACAGGATCAGGAAGTCCTCAACACCATTGCGCTCTGCTTCTTCAAATAGCCAGAGGTACTGGCGAACTGCATCAGCAGTGCCTTGGAACCATCTTGAGCCAGTTGGGCTTTGACTGGCTGCCAAAACCTCCACAAACCCCTTTGAGCTGTAGCCACCTACATTGGAGTTCTGCAACATGCACCACAATTACAAAGTCACAGCTCCAGCATTGATGCAGTCTGCTTGTGCATTCAGTAAGCATGTGGTCTGCATGCTGACTAACATCATTTATTGTCAGGGTTGAAACAAAATGTGAAGAAAGACAGAAGCAAAAGCAGCCGCATGTGTGGTCAGATCTGAGTTAGAACGCTCACATAGGCTTGTGAGAGATGCCTGTTCAGGGAAGCTGAGTTGAACTGTGTGAGGCAGTATATCTTGTTCACGTTGCTGTTGATACAGTTGCTGACAGGGATGTCTATCAGTCTGTAGTTAGCACCCAAAGGCACAGCTGGCTTGGCTCTCTTCTTGGTCAAAGGGTACAACCTGGACCCAGCTCCTCCTCCCAAAATGATGCCAAGAACAGTCTGCACAGGCAGACCAAGCATACTTGAACAGATCTTGCCTTGCGTGAATGTAGCTTTGGTTTATGCTGGTAACCTTGATGAGGGCTGCACCAGTCAGCTGCAGGCTTTCTGCTCACCTTGGACATATCAGGCAGAGTAACCTCAAAGTCTAGAGGCTTGGCAGTAGGTATGTCTTTGCTCTCATGACTCTGAGCTTGTTCCCTCTCCATAGCGATGGTTGCCTGAACCTGGGAAGCCTGGATCAGGCAGCATTTGTTACAGTTTTATTACCAAGAATGGGTTGTTTACCGTGAAGCGTGCAATCTTACCTGTCTGGGTGCTTTGCGGGCTGATTGGCATGACTGAGAGAGGCAACGAGTGTTCCCAAACCTTGCGCTGGATGCCATGCCTGCACCCACTCGATACAGTTGGAAAACGCAGGAAAGAGCTGCTGCGCAGACTTGCTATCAGATTTTGTGAAGCATCTTGCGCTATGAACAGAACCATCAAGGAGTATCTTGATGAGTCGTACTTTGCAGAGAGGCAACCCTGCGCGGTTGCGCCGATGACTTGCAGGTTCCGGACATGCTCTCCATTGTCAGACAAGTTCGACACAGGACACCAATGTTTGTCTCAGCGCTTGTGATTGCGCGTAGGTATGGCAACGACCATGAGTCAACTAGGATCTAGGCCAGTCAAAACCATAGTTCGGAGTGAGCCAATTTAGAAGTCCATGCAAGTCCGAAGTCCGTAGTCCGTAGTTCACGCAGTCCTTGTGAAGCCACTCATGACATCAACGATGCAATGCAGTCTAGTATCAGTTAGTTGTTGACCTGTAGCGTGCATGCCCTACGTCTGATTGCTGGTAGGTTGGGTCAGTTCTTTGACGTAATGAGTTGTGTGGACCGGGTCTTGTGAGCCACGGGCTGGTAGACTCTCAGCTACCGACTGGTGTATTACTGAATCGCTGAAACATGTGATGTTGTAAGCAGGCGTACTGTCAACTGATAGGTGTGCTGTTTGTTTAACTGAGTGCTTTGCTTTGCATTCAACACTGGCGAATCACACTGAATCGACTGCACAAGCTGATCTGAGCAACAGACAGACATAAGAGACAGACTTTTGATCGCCTGGTACTCAGCGCAACAGCGCAACTGCAGCCAAACAATCTCAAGAACACGAAATATGTCAGGGCGACACCTTTGACCAGCCAGGCTTGCCATCACAATAATCTATGCTATAGTCCTGCTTGTGCTCAGCATACTTGTGAAATGACAGAGCGTAATCACTTACAAAGGATGCTTGTGGTGCACATCTTGCTAGCAAACTTGTCTCTAATCCGCTACACGCTGCACAGCAAGAATGTGCCCCTGGAGTGCTTGCTTCCCAAGCTTCCACGCTCTGCACATGATATCCAGGCTCTTGTGTGGTCTGCCCCTGCTATCCTTTGCAACCAAACTCATCTCTTATGCACTGAAAAGACAGACTTGTGTTTATGCAACACGCTGTTCCTCTCACCAAAGTTTGCAACTGTCTTCTGCTTAGCCATTGGAGGTAGGCATTTCCAAGGAAGGATTTGATAATGCTGTTGCCCTCCGTATATCCAGCAACTCCAACAGCCATTGCAATCAGACTGAGATGCAGTGCCTGAGTTCAAGTAGCTATGCAACTATGATGGTAGGCATGTTACTGGCTGACGTGGATATCGACGCAGGAATTGTTGCTGGCGGCTTCATTCCAGGAATGCAGTATATCCCCTCTGAGTTTCCTTTTGCATGCTGGCTGGTTGGCGGCGGCTGTTGGCGCTGGTTCACCCTGACGTCCGTGCTCATGTACTACTACCTCTGGATCAAAGTACAGAGGGGCACAGCAAAGCCAATCAACAAGAAAGGGTTTTCAGCATGGCATGCTGAACACAGAAGCACAATCAAAACCTCCTACAGGGCAAGGCACGTGCAAATCACCTTCTATTGGCATCACCTCATGTTTATCCGTGCAAGTCTGGTGGCTTTCGTCGTTTGTTTCTTTGAGTTATGCCCAGACATCTGGGACCGCTACTTCTTTGCACCTTGGCTAAGGGTGTGCTGGTTTTCAGCCGGCATTGTGTTCTCTCTGGCTGTTTGCATGCTCAGACTTGGTGGCTTCATAGTGCATGCAAGTTGGTATGCAATGAAGGCAGTAGGAAATGCTGTACGCTATCTCTCCACATACATGTGGCATCTCGTGATCTGATTGAGTGTGGTTGGAGTCCATACATGGCAATCAAATGGCGCTCTTGTGTCAGTTTCATGTCTCCTGTTTGTCATGTGTTCTGGTCACTCAGCGCCACACAAGCACAGTGGTATCACATCATGCATTGAATTTCTCTCGTGTATGCAAGACTGCATTAACAGCAAATGGACTGTGTAAAAATGTTGATGCAGACTTTGCTTGCTGCTTCATGTCAAAGGTCACTTACAAGCGAAACATTATAAAGATGCAGAAGCGCTGGTTGCAGCAAACGCAGTCGCGTCAAATGTGTTCAATTTGGTCATCTGATGTGTGAGAACCTGTGTGTACTGAGAAGGTCTGAACCGGGGTGGTCAACTCAGGAGGAGGAGGAGGGGGGAAAATGACAGGTTTTGGCCAGCCTAAGAGCTTAGGCTGATCACCTATGCCCTATGCAGAATTATCCCTTGCTAGCATATGTGACATGCAGGTGCAGGGTCTAGACACCATAGATTTATGGTGTCGAACTTTCAGCAAGGCGCTTGTAAGTGCCTGACCGCACACCGCATGACACACAAAATTGTGCAACCCTGTACCCATACCTGACACGTACGTGATAAGCTGCCAAACACCTTTCTCACGAGGCTACTGAGACTCGAGACATAACACTTTCAAAACATCTGCCGAAGAGTGCTCCACACAGACTGCTTCTGACTTGGTTTGTTTGGCGGCCTCTGATACTGACCCATCTTGTCGGGATCAAATCGGGCTGCTGGATGTGAGTCAACCATCGAAGCAATCCCACACGGAAGGTATGCAGAATCCTCAGTGGCAAATAGACCAACATCATACGTCTGCAGCAGCACATGAGTGAGTGCCAGCATCAATTTGTGTCAGTGCATGCATTGCAGGTCCATCTGACTTACCACTTTATCCTCAGGGGAACGTTCATGGTTCATTCTGCGAGCCATTGCAGCCTGAGCTTTAAAGTTGTCTAGAGCACGCGCTGTTGCCTGCATGTGTACAGCATGAAATGAGACCAAGCAGCGCTTTCCTTGGTGCCTCGGCCTATATCACATGAGGATCGTACATTTGCATCCTGGGCTTGCTGAATAGTCCTTAAGGGTGTGTGAGGGTTCACAGGCGCGCTGCTCTGCCGCCGATTGTACTCGTCAAAGGCCAGCTGTAGGTCGGACTCAGCAAGGTATGCAAGATTTGTGCCTGGTCCTAGTGACGTCTGCGGTTGCAAACGAGGTCTACTTATGCAGAATTTACAACTTTGCAGAAGCTTTCTGTCAAATAGAAGCAGATATCCTTGAGGCCACTCTACACAGCAGAGTGACAATCCTTTGAAAAGCCAAACAGTGCACCTGATTTTCCGACGCCTCCGTCACAACAGCAACACTGGGTGAAGCTTCAACCTGCACACCAGAGACAGGTAGGGTGAATGCAGAGGAGTAGGTTCTGCCTGTGCCACATGCTCTGGATTGTCGTGACATAAAAAGTGCCCATGAAGATCTGGCCGTGCAGGCTGCTGTCTAGCTTCTCCAAAAGAGCACCTGTGGCCGAGCAGGCTCCTGAGACATCAGGCAATGCTGGAACCGTCTCTCGTACTTCCAGCCTTCAAATGTTCTTCGATCGCGAAGTACTCAGTGGCCACACGCCAATAATCGCTCAGACCGAGCGTGTAAAGTGAACAGATCTTCTGCAGTGTCTCGGGGCAGTTGACAAGGGCGTGTCTGTATCGCCCTGGCCTTCAAGAGACAAAGAAAGAAACGGTGCTGTGTGTGGTTCCTTTGTTGCTTGGCATACGTCGACCCGTATGCTACACTTGGCCGTGCCATATATGTCGCCATTCCAGCGTGTTGTTTGAGGACTCGATGTTGCATGCATGCTGCTGTGAGCAGGCCGTCAATTTGTTGCAACACATGTGCAGTGCAGTAGTGATACTATACACACATCATGCATACCACCGGCACGTAATGCACGGGACAACTCCCACATACCGGTAAGCAAGCTGACTGTGCTTGCATGTATAACCATTCATTCGTTCATTCATTAGATTTTAGGTCTTGGGGCCAACCATGACCACTGGACCAGTAGTCTGAAAATGTCAAACAAAATATCCAATTGTTCTAAGCACTTATGAAAACATGATGTTCACACCTGACACACTCTAAGCTAAAACTAAAGGCTATGTCCA
>JAABUK010002189.1_pt1 | contig 35555 bp, 47 predicted proteins | sample 5559141 | NCBI WGS metagenome assembly JAABUK01 (sample SAMN10711869, study PRJNA513367) | rock metagenome | isolation source: Antarctica rocks | place: Antarctica: Victoria Land, Pudding Butte nord | collected 2016-01-03
CTGCAAAGACACCAGGCAGTTGGTCCAGCTACTTGGGTGCACAGGACAAAAGGGTTACACGTGCACTCTGACACAACAGACGTTGTGGTAAGTCCTGCAAATATTGCCAGATTGAGCAGGTCAAAGCATAAAGGCCTACCGGTTTGGAGGAGCTGTGGGTGTTGGGCTTGCGCTTAGCCAGATAAAGTGCTAGTGAAGGCTTTGAGAGTGGTGCATCCCTGTTACAGCAGCCAGAGTAATTGTTGGGAGGGAAGACCGTGAAAGGGAGTGGAGGGCTGGCTACAAGGCATTGCTAGAACAGGAGGCTAAGGTGAAGGATTTGATAGCAGGCATTACAGGTGGTGGGAGTCAGCTTCTGTGTAACATGTTCCTGTAAGTGCATACGGTTGTTTGGCATTCAGACACAGAAATTGAGGCAGACACATAGCAGACATCAAGCTATGATACCATTGGTGATCCATGTCATATATGGCAACAGGTAGGCTGAAACAAATACACTGTCAGGCTGAATTCAGGTGGTCTACTGCATCTGTCGATGATGCAGATCATGCAGACACCAGGGGTTTTAAAACAAATGTGCACCTTGTTGACCTGGCTGGCGCACTGTTCTCACGGAATGCTGGCTGACAGGACAAGTCAAATGCCATGTCATTGTGTGTCTGAGGCTGCATGCAAAACCTCCTGGCAATGGCCACAGCCTATAGCGGACACAGAAGGTCTGAGCTTTGTTGGCGTTTCCAGCAAGCCCAAGCAGCAAAATGCACAGCGTATGACACACCTTGATGGCTTGGTTCAGGCATCCCTGGCCAATGGCAAGCACAGTAGGTGGGCAGTCTGAGCGAGAGCAGTGAGCAATTTTGCCAGCCACAACTTTGGGATCACTGTTGAGAGACACCTGAAAAACATCAAAGAGACTAAGTGTTTGCGTTGTGTGAGAGCTGTATTTGCTTGGCGAGGACGCACCTTGATGAACTCCTGTGTGGCAAAATCCTTTGGCCGCCTGCACGTTCAAACAGGGCCAATCAGTACAGGAGCCAAGCCTCAGGTGATCGTAGGACACCAACCAATATGCTGCGTGTACTGTTTCAACGCCAGACCGAAGGTCACAAGACGCTTGCGCGCACAGTCAGATGGCAAGCTGGATTTATTCAAGTCAGTCCAGGCAGTTGCTGTTGTGCCGAGGGAAGTTCAAATTCGCGCAAGTCTTGAGTGACGATTGGCTCCATTGCTTGTGTTATGTTACCTGTCTTCCGAACGTGCTGTAGATCTAGACTTCACAATGCCTCTCGGCAAGTTGAACAGCTGTCCTCTGGGACGCCTGTCTTGTGATGGCCTCTTCTCAATCCTTGGTTCACGAGTGGCCTCGCTGATGATTTCGTCCAGGGACATACTGAGCTGTTCCGAAACGTCTATGCCAGGCATGCCGGTGCGTCAGCGAGCCAGCAGCAGCCTTTCGGGCCTTAGCGAAAGGGTTTTCAGCAGCTGCTGCGGCAAAATGAGGCTTAGTGCGCTCAAAAAGTGCAAATCAAACGTAACGCGCCAAAGCAAAACAAAGCAGAAATCTGAAACGCACTTGAAGCAGTACTTTGAGACTCTGGCGTTTTGACCTGCCGCACTTCTCCCTCCTCCGTTGTCCAGGACGACCAATTTATCATGTTCAGCGAAAAGAGACAAACCAGGCTGAATTGCAGCATGACCTAGAACTCTGTATCGTCAGTGCAGCATCCCAAAGAACAAGTTGTGTTCATGCAGCCTACCCTGCATGCAAGCCCAAAATTGGGCTTCAATGAGTTCAGCTATCAATGGCCAGCACCATGCACAGTGTGCCGTGCATGTTGCATCCCATCTGTACGTCATGAGGTGCAATATTATTTACATAAGGCCAAAGCCAGGGCTGACATTGAGTACCACTCTGGCTGCCCATACAATGTACGCTGTACATGAACGTACCACTAATTCCACCACCACCACAATGGGGCCCACTGTGCAAGCGCATGACCACACAGCATGACGTCTCTGGAACTTACAGCATGCTTGTACTGTGCCACATGGGCTCTCGTAAGCTAAACAAACCCACCAGCATCTCTCATCAAAAGACACTGGTCCAGCATCTATTGTACACAACGCCTGTCAGTTCCTTTAGGTGACGGTGAAGTTGACAGGGTACAGGTAAAAGCCATTGACAAATGGCAACCAGAACAGACCAACAATGCCAATCATAGCCAACCGTCCCAGAATGACCTCTGCATCTGCCTTGAAGGGCCCAAAGTCCTTCCTCTCAGTTCCCCTGCATATAACGCAGTGTTGTCAGTTTACTTAGTATGTCACACACAAGGGACTTGCATTGACGTATGTACTATGTCACAGCTACCGGTTTGAAGCTGGCTGGTCATCTAGATAAACAAGCAATGCTACAAAGAAGCCGCTAATCTTGTGAGGCATAAACAGCATGCAGTCAGCAGCATCGCCTGTCTAGTCACTGTCAAGCATACCTGAGAATGGGGACCAGTGTGCCAACAGCAATGAGGGCGAAGACAGCAAAGACTGGCTGTGGCCAGCTGCCAATCTGCTGGTAGATGTTCTTGCCAGTCTTGGAAAATGCAACCACAGCTAGCACAAAGCCAATCATGGCAGCCCTGCAATACCAATCATTCTCAGTCATTAGAGAGAAGGGTGACCAGAGTGTCTCCTCTTGCAAGGCATACAGAAAGACCAAATGGCTGGTGACAATGGAGCAGGTAGAAGCAGCGTCAAGGGTAATCCTAGCACTGCACTGCTAGCGCTGTATTGACTCTGTGCTCACTGCACAACTGTGCGCCATACTTGCAAGCACACTACCAGCTGCCAGAACACGGTTGCTGCTACTGCAATGCACACAACTGCACCAGCTGAGTCGCAAATGTAAGGTAACAGGAGTTCTACCTGCTGTTAATAAGCTCGGGTGCTGCTCCCTGGAAACGCATGGCATCAGCGACACCGACCTCAGTACCGAACAATTCTGTGTCTTTGTTCAATTCGGGTGAGGTCATGACGTCATCGACTTCGCTCTTCCTATCTTTGTACTCAGGAACTCCCTGCCGTTCTCTGGCGGGGGCTTCGGTTTTCTGAAGCGAGACAAAACGTTTTATCTGAGCCCAATGCTGCCGCCATGCACAGAGCCCCATCTAAAAGCCTGTCAGCTTTATACCTCGTATGAGTCACCGCCCTTAGCAGAAACGACAGATCGCAAGCAAACGCGAGCACGCCTTGTGGACGATGCGTACTGGAACTTGCCGACCAAAGGAGCGGTTGAGCGCAACATGAGAGTAGATGCCATCTTCTTTGTGTGATACACGACACGCAAACTACAAATTCAAGCGCGATCTGGATGCCGTTGCTTTTGTGCACGATGTGCGACAGGCTTCCTGAGCCCCATTCTGTGGCCACGATCACGTCTTGACCCATGTTCCATTAGTCACCAGCTCACGGGACACGGAGCGCGGTGCAAAACCACAAATCAAGATTCGCTAGCAGAGACTGGCATGCCCCTGTACTGTGGGTGGGGACTTGTACATGTGTTCACCCTTAATTCTGTATGCTGTTTATTATCTGTGCAAATTTAATGGCTGAAAACGCCTTGCATGGTGCAATGGCAGATGACCTAAGCTTGGCTTCATGGAAAACTTTTTGTCCATCATCTTCGACAGACCAGGCACCATGTTGCCCGGCAATGTTTATTGATTTCCTGAGGATTCAAAAGATTCAAGCAAACAGCAGCAGTTGCCTGACATTTGTCCATGCCAGCTTCTATGACCGAGACAAGGCAAACATGACCGAAAGGGATGCACAGTTCACCGTCACGCCATGCCATCAAAAGGTCAATGCACGAAGACTCCATTTAACGTTGCCTGCTGGCAGTCGATTCAGACACTGCAGAGTGCCATTATAGTACTTAATCAGAATAAAGCGATACAACATGTCTCAAGACCTCCCAAGCCAATTTTAGGCATATCTGCAAGTTGCCGAATGACTCGCGCAGATCCCTTTGAACAGTCAAGCTCGTCATGCACACATGGCGGTGTCTTCTGTCATAAATTGCCAGATTCAGTCATTGACAAGAGGCGTTCATGACAATTGTACATGGAGTGCTCACAGCAATAATGAAGTGCCTGATGAGCTGCGCAGGCTGCTAATGCTAGTGCTTACATCAGACAGTTACTGAGCCATGAGATGCATTGCTGAAGAGGCCATTGCCACTGAAGGTACCCAAACACCTTGTCTTGGCAAGCAGCAGCAACAGGTGCAGTATGATCCTCTGCAATTTGACCAATACCCACTCTGCTTGATAGTCTTCTTGCTATGCTGGCTTTGAATTCATTGAATTTGGTCGAATCCTACGCAGCATGCTCTTGCCAGTGTGCTGTACTCACTCTCAATAGACACCTCCACAGCAAGCCATGTGCCAGCGTACACCCTGTATGTGATAGAGTCAACTGCTACTGCCCTCTTTGTCCCTTCCAGTGCTACGCAGTCTAAGACGTGACAAGCAACAGCTTGAGCTTTGAGAGCCAGCAACGCTTCAGGGCATCAAGACTGCGCCACATCCACCAGCTTGCTGACAAGAATCTCTGTCTGGGTACTACTCATGAACTCAGCTCGCTGGATGGCATTACAGGCAATTACGGTCCTGGCAATGCTTGGTGAGTTGACCCATATCTTGCCATTCAGCCCAATAGCCACCTCATACTGCTTCAGGTGTTTCTCAAGTGCTGCCAAAACTGGACATGGCGGTCTGCTGAGCAGCCGGCGGGCGTAATGTGTGTTTGATGTAATCAAGGAGCCCTCCTTGAGCTGGCCAAAGCCTGAAGACTGCAGAATGACAAGAAGCTCTGTTGATATAGTGGCAAATTCCAGGGCATCATGGTATACAGGCTGGCTACAGATCAGAAGGTCAAATTATGGACTGCTGTGAGCAAAGTCTATTGTGTCTCTTAATTCTTTTAGGATAGCTTTGAGTGCAGGTATGCACCTGCAACCTTATAATGTGATGGTCAAGCTGACAAACCCTTTTTACCACTGGACGAACTGTTTTCATGTGCATATGCAGCACACAAAAGCACACCAGTGCACCACTTTGGTTAGCAATAATGGCAGCCAAGCAATACTGTTACTGCACACAACAGACAGTGGCGTCTAGCACAGACCAGACAGCAAGGGGGCATGAAGTACTGACCTTGCCCTGAGCATCTGTGCAAGCCAAAACAGGATCCAAGTCCCTCTCAGCAGCTGTCACACGTGCATACACCAGGTCACCCACCTGAAATGCAACTGACCTGAGTGTGCATTGGCACTATGAGTTGTGTCAGCAAGCCCTGACCCCAAGACTCTTTGTAGCTGACAGTGGTTTGCAAGTGCACCTCTTATTTTTACTACACAAGATCACTTTTCTGATGGGAACTGGCTGGCAGTGCATGCACGTAGCTGGAGATTCACTTAGCTGAGCATACAGAAATGATGTGAAACCACATGTGGCATTTGTGACCTGTAGAACGAGACTTGCATGCAGCTGACACGACAGTAAGACATGCACTCACACACACACACACACACACACACACACACACACACACACAAGTGCTGATGCCAAATCTTGTATGGACATGGGCTATGGGGCTACAATCAATTGCCAGCTGTGCAAAAGACAACGAGAGGATGTATCTATGTTTTGCACACTATCACCGTGCCTTTTGTGCATGCAATCAGGCAACAAACGAACGTCCTTCGCTTATGAGATGGCATGCCCAACTTATGTTGCTCACAAACCTGTAAATTTGGCCGGTTTCGTCTTGTGGCTCCTTCAAATGCCAGCACCGGCAGTGTGGCAGTGAAAGGTCCTCCAATGTCTACATCAAAACTTTCACCATACTTCTGTGTGATGATACCAATTACAGACTCTTCAACAGCTGGTATGTACCTGTGAAACAAATTTGGGGGTGTATATCTCAGAACAGCGGGCAAAAGGTACAGCATGCACAGAGCACAAGTCAAGCAACACCTTTTTTGCCTGCCCTCCAACCAAAGCTTGCCAGTTTTGGTCTTGTGCAAAATGCCAGCCTTGATTGTGCACACAGTCTCAGCTTGGGTTTGCAGACCTGACCCCAAGCGCAGCTGACCTGAACTCGGTAATTTACACAGTACTTGTCCTGGAAAGACAACCTGCAGTTTGAGAATTGCTGTTGCTGCACAGTCAAAATGTAAGCAGTGATGCTGTACAGAACAGTCGGTATACCTCCCCAACTGGTGCTTCAGCGAGCTCGGACATGCAAGATTTCCAAGAAGCTCCTTGAGCGTGTAACCTGGAGCGCAATGGAAGCTTGATCTATACTACAGCGCCTAGAGCAGAGGTGCCTTTCGCATGAGCTTCATGTGGATTCAGTCTTTTCGACAAGTCAAGCTACGCCGCAGGATCAGCTGGAAGTGCAGGCTTTTGACTCGCAACACGCCAAGCAGATGGGTGCGCGTTGTATTGTAGTCAATGTCAAAGCGCTGTGTGAGACAGAATTGCAGCGATCGTGGATCTGACTCAGTAGTCAACTGGCAAGGCTTGCCGCCATGTGACTAATTGCTGCTCTGCACTTTGTTGTATTGGCGATCATTGCATTGGCAAAGCACGACAGCCTTGCATAGCACTCACACGGCCTGCCGTGCTGTCAACGAAACGTCACCTATGCGCGCCGGCTTGGGTGCTCCTGACACGTGCAAGTGTGCAACAAACCGTCGAACAGCTGTTCATACGTGACTGCTTACCTTGCAGCATCACTGGAAGGACAGCCTGTTCATCCTGCTACAGACACAGTCCGCACTTGACAGTGGTTGCAAAAGCAAAATCATATTGTGTCCTCTGTCTGCACTTCTATTTGTGTCACTGACGTCTCACCCGGCATGTCTGAGAGTCATAGTGTGGTTATCGTTGGAGCAGGTCTTGCTGGCTTGTATGCAGCAAAGCTGTTGCAGCCCCACTTCAAAGACGTTCTTGTTCTTGAAGCAACGGATAGACCAGGTGGACGTGTCAGGCAGGCAGGCTTTGGCATTGCTGATCTTGTATTCAATATCACAAGCCAACACCAGTACTGTGCCTCAAAACTATTGTCTGCAGGTGGCAGGGGCAGCGCCATGGCCTGTGGAGGCCGGTCCACAGTTTGTCCATGGAGCCAACTCGTCACTCAAGGTGCACATGCTGCAGCTGCCACATCATTGTGTGCATGAGTTACTTCTTGCTTGAGTACATACCACATTTGTATGTCTCATATGTCAAACTGCTGATCTTGTGCACACAGGAGATGTTGGACGAGATGCAGTGTGGTATAAAACAGTACGACTGGCCTGATTGGTGGTACTTTGGGAAAGAGCGCCGCTTCATGCATGCTCCAGAGGAGGCAAGTCACTCTCAACACTCAGTTTCTGGCACTCCATACACCAGCTTAGCAGTTGCCACAGCACATACAAAAAAGGCATCGAGCAACTGACTGTATCCCTGTGTTAAGTAAGCAATCATACCTGGATGCCTCTTTGCCAGCAGCGTGGGTTTTTGAAACAATACCAGCAGTCATCTGCAATGTTAATGCACATGCCTGCACACTGATGGCAGAGTCACAGCTGGCACCATGCTGGCTTCTGCACAATCTGTCATCGTGGGGGATGCAGGTGACATGCCAGGAAAGTTATGCAGCAATACTACAACAGCACCTACACTTACAAGTGATGCATATGGGGCAGCATGTTTATCCTCTGCTTCTCATTTGCAGTTACCAAAACTGTCGCATTGGTAGGCCTTACGAGGATGCACAAGACAGGCTGCTCTGGAGAAACAAGACTTGTCCTGCGCGTTCCTAGCTCGTCTTAAGCTGGAAAGCGTTAAAGTGTTGTTACATACAAATTGTTGTATGTAATTTGTATGTACTGATTTGTGAACTGTATCATCAGGTGCATTGCATGTGCCATCATGGTAATGCCCATCGTGTCCCGCAGGATGAAGACCTAAAACGCATTCATGAGCTGTTTGCCAACGTGGGAAATGAGAAGTACCCAGAGACAGACATATCAGCTGAGCAGTGGCTGCGCAACAAGGGGGCCAGCAGCAAGGTCCTGGCCATTGCTGATGCCTGCTATGCCAACGACTTTGGCTGCACTCTGCACCAGCTGGGCCTCAGAGAGATGATCACAGAGAACAGGAAGTGGGACTCAGGTATTGGGATTAACCTCTTTGCCTCTTGTAATAGCAATTGGTCCAGTGGTTGCATAAGAGTGACGCTGTGCAACAGCATGGAGAAAAGCAGAGTTCAAAGTACGTTCTGGGCCATTGGCAGTTCGGAATGCAAGGTGTGTTCGGGGCTGGGCTATGGCAGCTTGCAGTTTCATGCCTCCCTAGGTAAATGTTGTTAGGTTGGTAGGTTTGAATAACGTCAATCGCAGCATAGATTTGTGACTTGAGTTCTGAGACCTGACAGCAATGCATGCTCAGCATAGTCCAAAGCAGCCGGCCTTACAGTAGCAAACCTCCATCTGATTGACTGAATTTTGCTTGGTGCATGCTAATCCTGCACAAAGCGTCAACCCTGCAATTCATGGGAATGAACTCTGCAGGTCTTCTATGACATTGCGTAGTGGCAACCTTGACATTTGTATATCTGTGCTGTGCTCTGTAGCAGTCACAATCCCCTAGATAGATGCAAAAGCTGGGTGGACGGGATCATCATGCCATACTCACAATTAGTCTTTAGTACATGCAACTGCAGGCACTGCTGCACCCAAATCTGCACATGTTTTAGGGTTTTAGTTTGATGCACCAGAAAATTTACATGCCGGAATCCATGCAGCATTCTGTGTGCTCATGTGCTTGCTTATGGCATTCTGATGTGGATTTGCAGGTGACGATTACTTGGTCCTGGATTGTCCACTGAGTGATCTGGTGAAGCACATTGCCAAGGATCTAAACAGACAGATACATTGCAACTGCCCTGTCAGCAGGATTGACCATGACTCCAATGGTGCAAAGATCAGGCTGTATGGTGGCAGGTATGCTTGAAGGGTCTTTCACTTTGTCTTAGCCTGTCTTGCATTGTTGCACAGTCAGGCATTTGTTATGAGCCCACATGATCAGCTAGGTTTTCACGAATTCTCTAGTCATCAGTGTCAGCTTCTGTGACTACACAGCTCTGCCGCACTTAGATGAGACAACATCAGTGCTGTAAACACGAATTTGGATGCTTCATCTGCCAATGGCAAGACTAGGCTCAACAGAACAATGCTGCCTGCCTGGTTATGCTTGTGTGTGCAGCTTTGCAAGCTGCCACTGGAAGCATGGGTAGAAAGCAACTTCGGTGCACAGGCGTTGAAGGCTTGTCCCCAAGGAAGGACAATGACAGCTTGCAATGTGTCTGCAGGCAGATCAGGTGCAAGCATGTGCTGGTGACAGTGCCTATCACTGTGCTGCAAAGGGAGGACATCACCTTTGCGCCGCCTCTGCCACAGCTGAAGCAGCAAGCCATACAGCGCGTCAAGATGTCAAACGCCATCAAGGTGACGATGCAGCAAACAGCATTGTCATGTTCCTGTTCTGCTGGAGTAGGTGATGATAGGCTTACACTTTGGATGCTTCGGGCTTGATTCTTCTGCTGACCTTACACTGCAAACCTCCTCTGTTTCTCTGCTTCTCCTCAACAGAAGGTGCTGTAAGTGCACATGTCATAAGCTTGGTGCCGTGCCTCAATTCACAGCGGTGCATGTACATGCATCTAAAACATCATTTACAGCCTGCTTGCAAACCACTTAGTGTGCAAAGTTGCATGTGCCCTGTTTGCCGTTTGCAGTCTGCCCTATTGGGTTTGGTGCTCTGACCCACCCCCCCCCCCAACCTTGCCCCCCCCTCTCAACCCCCTGCCCGCCCACATTTTGCACAAGCATCCCTTTGTGTCACAGGCTGACTCGTGGTGTGCAGGTGATCATGATGTTTGCGCAGCCGTTCTGGCCTGAAGGCTTCTTTGATGTAGTCTGCACTGACAGCTTCATTCCTGAGTTTTGGGTGACCCCCCCTCCAGCATACTCTCATCAACATGAAAGGCGAACCAAAAGCTTTTGGCATGCAAGCCAATCACCGGCAAGTCAGGGTGACCCTCATCCTGGTTCTTCACAGCCAGCTGCTGCTCAAGATGATGAGACAGAGGCATGGCAGGAGCACAAGGAAACTTTACAGCAAGGACAAACTCTGCAGCCGCAGCAGCAGCAGCAGTCATGGCAGCAGCCACAAGTGCAGCAGCATGATACGCAGCAGCAGCAGCAGCAGCAGCAAGCTGTGTACTGTATGGTAGGCTTTGTGGCAGGCAGCAAGGCTGAGGAGATCAGCAAGCTGAGGCAGAACTCGGTTGTGATCAGGACTCTGTCGCAGCTGGATGATATGTTCCGTAAGTCATGCATGAGGCATGGCATCTTTTCTTGTGATACTGCTGCTGCTTCATCAACTGGTGTGGATATAACAGGTGGCATTGCTTGTGTAGCTTGTGCTTCGATGCATATTTGAGCTTGCTTTGATATCATGCGCTATTATCGTGACAAGTAAGTGCATGCCAGCGCTGCTCTGTGAGATGCTGAAGCATGGTGCATGGATACAATTTGACATCCACTTTGGTATGCAGGCACAAAGCAGCAGCTGCATCCAGCTACATCAGCGTTCCTTCATGCTCACATAGTGGACTGGTCACGCGAGAAGCACTTTTATGGCGCTTACACATACCCCACTCTGCATGCACAAGTTGGGGATAGGGATGTGCTGGCTGAACCTATTGGCACAACTGTTTTCTTTGCTGGTGAAGCAACTCATGCAGCCATCAACCCATGCATGCAAGCTGCCATGGAGACTGGCTCAAGGGCAGCAGCTCAAATCCTAAGTGTACAGAACAGTTTATCAGGTGTTAGCAGGCTATAGTCAACCAACGAATGATGCCAAAACCCCCTACTTCAGCTTTCAAAGAAACAAGTCTGCATGACATTGACAGATGCCAGGTCTGCAGTGTTCAGGGCATGTAGTCAAATATATTAATTGTCTAAGGAGCCTAGCTATGAGGCTTGAGCATGCAGGCCTTTAACTAAGGTCCCTGCATATGTTGCTAACACCATACTGCGTAACAGCCTGAAACGGCGTGTCAGCCACAGAAGATGCAGACGTGAGTACTTTCGGGCTGTGCACAAGAGCTCTGTTACGGTTGCAGTAAACTTACTTCCAGGTTCATGCTTCTGTACTTGCGGATGGTCAAAATATAAATTTGGAATATGCAGACGCCCTCAATCTCTACCTTGCAGCTGGCAACTTGTTAATGTTGAGGCGCTTTTCAGATCACCAGTCAGCAACCACAGAACACAACTTAAGCGCGCCGGTCACGAGCCTGTCTGCCTTGTGTCTGGACGATTGCTTGCCTCTGCTTGCCTGGACTCTTCGAATCAGCCTTGACACACACTCTGAGGGCTTTTTACTCTGCTGATATAGGTATAAGCACTGCTTCATACTTTAGTCGGCTTCCCCGATGGTTGCCAGCAACTCCTGCTGAGACTAAGGCCCGGCCCGGCCTGTCACAGTACTGCTTTCATCAATTGACTAATCAAACAGTGCACAAAGGACAAACGCCCTAGGTTGTGCCCTTGGTCAACAGCGGTTTTTTTTGGCTCAAGCTCCTTTCCAAATTCCTTGGATCAGTCGAAAGTTTCGGTGACGGAGGTCATATATATATTTGCGGGACACAATATGAATATGGGGTTAGATCAGCCTTTCGTCCACGAACCTATCTTGCAGAAGCAGCTTCAGCTCCTGCCGAAGAACGGCTTGGATCAGTCACACATACTTCCGGAGATACTTCCATACAGCGTCCGGAAACCCTTGTGTTGCACTCGGTATGATGATGTCCCAAAGGTAACTCAAGGGGAACACCGGCGAACGATGTTGTCCGTGAGCGTTCACGAATTATGGCTCTACAAGCTTGCGATGTGAAGGCCTCACTGTGGGCTCACCGCGAAGTTGCGCAGCTACCGAGCTACAGGCCAGACGTTTGTTCACACGACTTGGAAAGACCACCCCCGAATGGGCACACGGCGTAGATCAGCTGATCAGTTGTGCTCCACGCCGTCGCGGTCGAGCAGTGCGGCAGCTCGGAGATCACGTAGCAAACCCAGTTTACCCTTGCAGAGCCCCTCTGCTGACACCAGCGAAAACGGCCAAAGCAAGGCATGTATGCTTTGGCCCAAAGCGTGGGTTGTTGCTGTACAGAAATGCTAAAATTTACTCTAACATACTCTGGATTGTGCATGCTTCCTGCTGCAGGGCTGGACCCCCCTTCATCATTCAGTATTTGAAGATGATGTCAAACATGTGAAGAAGTTGCTAGCAGATGGCGCTTCAGTGTTTGACGTTGATGAACATGTAAGATATCATGGTGTTTGTTCTGCACACAGATGTTCAAATGCAATAAGCATGTGGTGTTGCTTATGCAGGGCTGGACTGCCCTGCATTGTGCTGCTATCAGCAAAAAATCGTCCACTGCAAAAGCTATTTTGTCACACAGTGCTTCTAACATTGATGCAAGAAGCAATGCGGTAAGATGTTGTGTGTTGTATGCCATGCGCCAGCATGCCATGGCTGCTCCAATAGTATGCTCCTTGCAAGGATTGGCCACATGCACATAGTCAAAGATGAAATCATCATGCCGTGGTGCTTGTACAATCCCTCATGGTTGATGTGTCTTGTGTTGCTTACAGCTGTTCTTGCAACATCAGTCTTGCTTGAATATACAACTTGTTGTGGCAATGAGAATTTGTGAAATTTTCAGGGGCAGACGCCCCTACATGTTGCTGTGATAAACAACCAGTTGAAGGTGGTAAACCTCCTCATCAAATATGGAGCAAGCATGTCCATAGTGGATAATGAGGTTTGTTGGATCAATGTTTTGAATAGCAAATAGCATGATCGTGAAGTCTGCGCTCCAGTATCAGATCTGTATGCCATATGCCACCTTATAATTACAGCTCACGAGCTAGGTCCAATGCACTGATGCCGCTTGAGAGCATTGATTATCCTCCACAAGTCCTGCTCTGCTGAAACTACAAAGCAAAGCTTGCGACACCTTATGCCGGTGGGGTTTGCAGGATCGCACTCCAGTACATTGCTGCATTAAATGGCATCAACCCGACATATTGGATGCTCTACTTTCTGGGGAGCTGATGCTAATGCAACCACTAGCCGGGTGAGAGCTGCATAGCTCATCCACTGCGTAGTATGACACAAAGCACATGCTCTTTACATTGCCACGCAAGAGAGAGTATCTGTTTGAACCCAAGGGTTGAGCAATTCTTCAGCTGCAGTCCGCACTGCCAATGCCTACATAGATTGGTTCCCACTTCTGTGATGGAGGCTTGTGACGGAGCTCCAAGTTGACACACTGTATGATTGATGTGTTGTGTTTGCTCAAGGCGCATACCACAGTCTGCAGAGTGCAATCTCTTCCTCTGATCCTGCATTACTGGATGTAGGGAGCATCTATGTTGTTGTTGGCCATTGGTTACAACCAGCCGGAACAGATGGAAATGTTGTTGGCTCATGGTGCAGACATGCCTTCACGAGTTCAGGTTCAGGTCAGTAGAAGCAATTGACTGTACTTGGTGTCATGTCTTGTGGAACCCCCTGCTTGAGGAGCATGTGGTTATCAAAAGCCCTTCAGAGACAACTGATCTCAGAACACTAGCTGTTCGCAATGTCTTATGACACTCTGGCACGCTGTAGAAGGTGATGTTGGAAGATGTTACCACAAGACATGCTGAGATTGCGCATATATGAATTTCCACATGACATAGCTGTTGATGCACATTGATATCAAGATTGCAAGGCATGGCTATGTTGTACACGGCCCAGGGCTTGCGCAATGGTTGGCTGGCCTCCATGCAGAGGTATACTGGGAATACATGCTAAATTCATGCTGTGGCAAACTTGGGCCAAGCTTGTGCAGGGTGTGGAGGCTACTCCGCTGCACATTGCTGTGATATACACTCACGTGGATGCGGTGAAGGTCCTGTTGCAGCACAATGCGGATGTAAATGCTATAGACGACCTCTTGGTACGTATACAGCCTCAGTTGTGGCACCTATTTAAACAAGTTTGGTTCGACCTACGATTGCAAAGTCCCTGTGCTGAATGCAAAGAAAAGAAATGAAAAGAAAAGAAAACTGCTGAATGAAACTGCTGCGTGCAGGGTCTTACTGTCTTACACTACTCAGTCATGCTTGGGTACCTGGACATGACAAGACTGTTGCTGTCATATGGGGCTAGTGTGGAAAAATCTGTCTGCAAAGAGGCTTTTGTAAGCATCACTTTGTCTGTATTGATCAATTTGCAATGCTAAGGAGCTGCAAACGTGTTGAGATGCATCAGCAAGGTCCCACAAAACAATTTGATGCTGATCAGATGTTGCACCACAGTCAGTGGTATCAACTGCCATTTGACAGACTGCTAGCACATCACAGTTTTGTCACCTTGAGCTATGTTGCAACTTTCTGTAAGTGTAGTCCTCGTTGCTGACCACATGCATAGTCAAGCCCCGCTTGTCCAGTACAGGATGTAACGCCGTTGCACATAGCGTCAGGAGCACCGCTGTTGGAGGTCTGCAGGCTTTCAAGTGAGCACGCTCCAAAACGGTCTGTAAGTATGCGCAACCAAGCATGAGGTGCTCATGCTGTGCACAGGAATGCCTCCTGTGCAAGGCCATGTGGACGCCGTCGGAGCAAGTGCAAGTTTTCATGAGTTTCCGTGTTCCTAGATGTTGCAGGCAATGTTTGCAACACATGACACATGACTTGTCCCTGCTGTGCCTAATCTGTATGTTGATGCTGCAAGGCCTGGTTACCTTCTGCCACCACCATTGCAGCAAGTGCCCCTCAGATGGTGAGACTACTCTTGTGGCATGCAGCTGACGTATCACCCAATAGTGACAGTGTAAGTAGTTCTTCCAATGCCTTGGCAAAAAGTGCGTCTTCCACATAACATGTGCCTAGACTAGTCACTGTGTGCATCAACTGTTTTGAGCTCGACAGGTTGAATAACTGATCTGTATGACTTGCACATGAAGCACAGAACACAACAAGTCAGCATGTTCGAGCACACATTTTTAAACATACTAAAATTATGTAGTACAAGATTCTGAAAATTGAACCTGGAGCTGTCTTGCAGTTTATGCCACCACTCCACTGTGCAATAAGCACCTGCCAATTGGAGGTTGCCTCAATCTTGTTGTCAAAAGGTGCTGATGCAAACATGGCCAACACCCAGGTGAGTACTGATGCAGAGTGATGTTTGACTGAAACTTGTGTTTTGCTCAAGCCCATGGAGCTGATGCAACTCATTCTGGCTTCCATGTGAACTGTCACTGTCTCTCATTGCTTGATGCCATTGACTCAGGCTGCTCATGACCTTTACAGGGCATGACGCCATTGATGATTGCATCACGCAATGGGGACTCAGATATGGTGCAACTGCTGCTTTGCAACGGTGCAGACCCCAAGCAAACAGCAGTCAAGGTAAAGCTTGGCAGTCAGAAGCGTCAAGTGTGCATGGCTGCAGATTTGTACACACTGTTTTGTGTTACAGAATCCAGGCGCGACACACCATGTGCTCCATTTGTGGCAAATCCAAGCGCAGCGGGCTGTACAATACATGCATGCTCATGTGCAGCCCTACTGTGTACTCATGCTGTCAACCTGCACAAGTATTGCAATCTAGCAGTTTGGTGCAGCGGTCTGGTAAGAACCCCACTTTCTACTTCAGCATGATCTTATGAAGCCACCATGGAATATACTGAACGATTTTGCATGATGCAGGGCTTGACTGCCTTGCATATGGCGGCATGTGCAATTCCACCTCTCATTAGACCTGGCTTAGAAGGGCGTGTGGCTTGGGTACATCTTCTGATCACTTGTGCATTGGTGGCTGTCAAGTTGTCACAATCCTTTGCTGGCTGGCTGGCATAACAACAACAACACTTCCCTTGGCATTCTGTGTGACTGCTAGTCCCAGGGAGGTGCAGTCAGCATCATGCCGTTCTTCACTATGTGCTGGTGAAGTTCAAGGTGTATTGCAGAATTGGATGCCGGCCCAATCTGCCAATGCTGCAAGCCTGCTAAATGTTCTGAAGCTACTGATTTCACATGGGGCCAATGTCAATGCTAAATGTGATGAGGTCAGTGCTACATAGCCTCCATGGCTGCTTCAACATTTCTGCTAGTCTGATGAAATGCCTAAAAGCACATTATACCGTACTATACAGAGCATGGTCCATGCATACCGCAGTCACCATCCTAGGTCTTTTGTTTGGCATGCCTTCTAGGAAATGTTGCAACCATCCTCAACTGATCTGCAGCAGCATGTCAAAGTGGCTGCTTGTAGGGTGAGACACCTCTTTACTATGCTGTGGCAAGCGACGAGGCAGAGCTTGCGGTGTACCTGATGCAGAATGGTGCTGACATGGCTGCCATCTGTCAAAAATTGGTATGTTGATGGCATGCTTGATAAACGTGCTGTGGCTCAGTTTGATGCTTTGCATGTCAGCCAACATTGGCATTTACTTGCAGAATGCAGTTGGGATCACTGATGTGTTGCAAGCAGCTGTGTGGCTGGGTCATTTGGACACCGCTAAAGTTCTTCTTGAGCATGGTGCTCAAGTGTCCTCACAGACCCTACAGGCAAGTTGCAAACTTGGATGCGGCAGATCATTGAACAATTGGCTTGCATGTAGCTCATAGTCAAGCAACAAAGGCAGCAGTCAGCTACTTTGGACATCCATAAAGTTCAAAACGCTGCAGCCAGGCAAGAATGTTTAGTTGTATATTTGTGAGCACGACTGGACAATGCTACGCACTCAAAGTGTCTCCGGGTCTGTCAGTTGCACATGCAATGTGGCTTTGCATGAGGATTGCGATTACCAGGTTGAGGCAAAGCTCAAGGACTAACAATGCATGTGATTGCAGGGCCTAAATCCCTTGCACCTCGCTGTCGTGCAAGCTTGCGCTAGAGCATGTACTCCTGAACACATACAGCTGAGTGAAGACAAAAACCCTTTCCAGGTCCGCTGTCCTCACAGTCAAGTCCTGGCGGTTCTTGTACATCCATGTGAACCATGTGGTTGGGTGGTGGCTCACGGCTTTGCCATCAAATGTTTGTAAGCATCCTGTATACGCTGTGACATGCAAACACTGGGCTTAACTTTGATTGCATTTTGCAGGCACAAGGTGACAAGCAAAAAGCATCAACTGAGACATGCTCAGTACAGCTAGTACAGCTGCTTGTGTCACACGGCGCTGACGCTCATGCGCAAGATCAAGATGTACGTGCTTCTGCACTAGCGCCATAACAATCATCACTAGCAATCATCATGCCGTACGATGCATGTGACAATTGACACACATTTGCAAGAAATCATGAGACTTAAGCATGCTGCCAGCACGCTCATCAAGTGTCATCATATTGTTTACCTTGAAAGTCTACCCTACACAAACCTTGCTACATTGCTTTGATGCTGTGAGCATGCATGTCTGCTAATGGCTCATCTTGACACCTTTGCGGCTGCATTGCAGGGCTTCACACCCCTGTTCCACGCAGTCATCGGCAATTGTGCAGATGTTGTAGCAGCTTTGTTGTCTCAGGGTGCTGATGTCAATGCAAAGGACCCTAAGGTAAATCAAACATGTCATATTGCTTCAGGTTCGCTCACATGCTTAGCCTATGTTTTGCTTGTCCCTGATATCAACGTTATTGATCGAGATGGCAATCTTGAGTGTGCTTGACAAACTGACTGAGCTATGGGTGCAGCTAGACTGCATCAGTTGTGCCGCATGCTGCCATCAAGTGTCATCATAGTAACTACTATGGACGTCTATCCTACACAAACCTTACTACATTGCTATGATGCTGTGGGTATTGCGTGTTAGCTAACATATTGTCTTATAACCTTTGCGGCTGCTGTGCAGGGCTTCACACTCCTGCATTATGCAGTCATCGGTGGTTATGCAGATGCTGCAGCAGCTTTGATGTCTCTGGGTGCTGACGTCAATGCAAAAGGCGCCAAGGTAAGACATGCAGATAGGTGATATTGCTCTGGTTTCCTCAATCGCTTAGCCCATGCAATGCTTGTCCCAACAATTGATGTTGTTTATTGAGATGGCGGTATGGAGTGTGCTTGAGGGTTTGACTTGAGCTTGGGTGCAGCTGGATTGCAGCAAGTGTGTCCAAACATCAGCTGACTTGAAGCATGCTTGAAGCATGCTAAGCCAGCATGCTCGTCACATGTCGTCATACAATTTACTTTGGAAGTCTACTGTACACAAACCCTACTACATTGCTGTAGTCAAATGAGTACTGCGTGTATGCTAACAGATTGTCTTGACACCTTTGCGGCTGCATTGCAGGACCGCACCCCCCTGTTCTTTGCAGTCATCGGCAATTGCTCAATTGCTGCAGCAGCTTTGTTGTCTCAAGGTGCTGATGTCAATGCAAAGGACACTAAGGTAAGACAAATACCTGATATTGCTGCAGTTTCCCTTGCATGCTTAACCCATGCTTTGCTTGTCCACGATATTGATGTCATCGATTGAGATGGCGATATTGAGTGTGCCTGAGAGTTTGACTTAGCTATGGGTGCAGCTGGACTGCAACAATTGTGCTGTATGCAGTTTCATCCCATTGCTGAGCCAACACCTTTCACATGTTTGAACAGGCCCAGCTCAATTGAGCATTGCTCAAAAGATTGCTGCTTGTATGCCATTTGACATCATGTGCAGCCATGATTGCTGCTGCACATGCAATTTGAATCTTGATCAGCAATTTGAACTTGGGTGGTGCTACATGCATGTTGTTTAGCCTCAAAAAGCCATACAACACGCAGGAAAGCTTGATGCGTTGCAGGGCAACTCACCATTGCAACTTGCTGCACTGTTCAACCGGACCAATATGGCAGCAGTCTTGGTATCACATGGGGCTGACAGGCAGGTGGCAAGCACTAGCTGACTCCCCTGATGAGTCCCAAAGTACAAGTCGAACAGTTGATTGAATGACGAGCAGTTCAAGCTTGCATGACAACAAGTGTACGCCTTGTGTCGTTTTGGGCATGTAGCAGGCAGATTGATGAGTGTGCATGCAAACAGACCAAACATACAGCCTCAGCCTTTTGAATCTTCTTAAAGATGGATTTGCCAAGCAGGTTTTGAGCACCTGGCTCTCCCATATCGTGGGTGCAGTTCTGCAATGAATATTAGTCACTTCTTTTTTTAGTTGGCACTGTGTGCCAAATGGTTACTAACACTTGTTGGGTACTAACCTAGTAGGCAACGTTCAAAAGTGCTACAAAGACCTCTGGCACCTCCCAATTGATATCAGTCCTATCTCGACTCTATTCACTGCTCATATAGACCTACAGCAACATCAGCTCTTTGGCTTCTTGGGCTTCTTCATGGTCTGGACGGTCACCTCCTCCATACACACATTCTCGTTCAGCTGCACACAAATCAAACATCATGTTCAGCCAACAAATGGAGACATGCTTGCATATGGGCTGTATCATGACCAGCTTTGTAATCACCAACTGCAGCAAAATTGGCACTCTGGTCAACTGCTCGATTTGGGTTGCAATGAGCATGTTTGTGTACCAGCATCAAAGGCTAAATAGCATCGCCTGTCAAGCCATGAACAATACATACGCATCAGGACCAGCAACAGCAGACATGCGACTAGCTGCAGCAAACATGCAAGGCAAACCCATTGTTGTGCAAGCACCAAAGACCATGGTAATCGCAGTGGCCAAGAGAAGATGAGACCTGCACATCCATCCTCAAAGCATGCATGGGCTGCTTACCTTAAAGGCAAAGACACATAGGTCCGCAATCTCTTGAGGCTGGATCATGAGGTCTGGAATGTACTCTGAATCAGGCCTGGACCAAGTCATGGGAGTGCTCACTTGGGCAGGGTTGATTGTCATCACCTTGACGCCATCTTCTTGTAAAGCCTGTGCGGAATCACATCCCCATTGCATCAGACACCAAGTGACCGTACTGCTTTGACCACGGTCTCTGTTAGGAGATCAATGTCAGGAGAGTCATCATGCAGCATGCAGTGTAAGATGCAGTCATACTTGCAGAACACTGAGTTCTCAAACACATGAAGGAAACGAACAAGATCAGCAATCATGTCAGCATGTGTATCATGACCAGACAGGTACCAGAGGAGGTACCATGAAGCATGATTTGCTCCAGCCCCGGAGGCCCCATTTGGATGTAGCGTAAGCAGGAGCACTGGGGTAGGGAGTTGTGGACTCAATTGATGCTATGTTCAGAATCCACCCACCACCCTTCTCCTTCATCGCTGCGTCACACATCACAGTGACAGTACAAGTATTGAGAATGATAATACTAGTTACTGTAATGGTGATAAAAGTAATAATTGGAATGATGGGAACGTCAGTCATAATAACCAAAACACTACCATATCAAGTCATGCAATATGCACCTTATGAAAAGAGAACTGACCCGGGTCCACAGCTGGGCTGAAGGCTCTGCTGAGCTGGATGCTTTGCTGACATGAGTGCTTTACTCACCTGAGGGCATGCTTGAGCTGTACAAACCACAGACGACCTGTGACGTTTGCGTCAAGGCCATGCGTCAAGGCCATGTGTACAAAGTTTTGCAACACAACTTCTCGCAACACTCAGAGGTCCGGCATTTGGCACGCTGAGCAAGCATGCAATTGCATGGCATGCTTGCTGAAACAAAGTCAGAGGGACAAAAATGCAACACCCGTCCTGCTACTCACCAGGGGCAAAGTGGCGTGTCAGCCTCATTGGAGCATTCAAGTTGATGTACAGGGTCCTGTCCCAATCATTGGATTGCCTGCAGCACAGCTTACCCTTTGCAACCCTGTTCTGTGCCTCACCGCACACACTTCAGTGAGCAGTCAGCAATCTTTGATAAACTGCAGCCAGAAGGGTACCAGATGACAGGGCTTTCCATGCAATGTCACATATGTCTGCTGTGCCAAAGCGCGTCAAAACAATGTGAATTGCGATACTTTGTTGCAACTGGCAGCAAGCATGCCCTCATGTGTGCCCAGTTCTGCGCACCCACCTGTTTCATCATCTAGCTGTATAGCGCTGCCAACACAACTGTCCATACAGAGCATGATAATCACGAGAGGTGACAAACATATAATGCAAAGTGCTAAACAAGAGTTGCCTCTGCAGTCTTGCCTCAACTGCATACTGAAGTGCATGGACCCAAGAAAGAAATGACGGGGCAGAGAGAGACACAAGTGGAATCAGAGCCCAATTAGACTCCTCACATGGTCACATGCTGAGCTTAGTCAGCATGAAGTGTGTGGCAGCATACCATCAAGAGGGCCCTGCCCTTTGTTGTCGCCCTGGTCAAAGCTCATTGGGGCATATGCACCGGCATTGTTGACCAGCACATCCACAGTGCCTAGTTTCTGTGCTGCAGATGCCAGAGCATCCACACCCTTTGGCCCACTCAAGTCTGCAGTCACCACCTCAGCACCAGCAGCGCCCTTTTGTTTGCAGCTTGCAGCAGCCTGGGTGTTGCACACACCATGCTTTTTACATTGAGCAGCAGTCAATCAGAAACCCAGAGATTGGCTGGGTAAAAAGCAGGGATGTGTAGAAATCATAGTGCTGTAGTGTTTTGCGGTGAATTGAGGAAAGGGAGAGAACACTGATCTGTCAAATGGGGAGTGGTGACTCCAAGGCATGCGATGAGCCACAGGCAGACCCATCAAGGGCTTGATGACCTGTGTTCTTGTATGCAACGATGTATGGAAGCATGCTGCAATGAAGACAAAAGCCTGTCCTAGCAATGTATGCAGCACCTTTTTCAACTCCTCTTCCTGCCCTGCTTCTGCTGTGAGCACCAGGTGAGCGCTCTCCGCTGCAAATGCCTCTGCAATAGCCTGGCCAATACCACGCGAGGCGCCTGTCACCACAGCTAGCTTGCCAGCAAGAAGACCCTGCACTGTTGTGTGTTAGCCCAGCCCCGCTTGCATGCATGCGTGCAGTTGATTGAAAGCAGTGAAGCCATAGCAGGGAGTGCAAGCAGACTTAGCAAGCAGGCATGCACCTGTGAAGCTGCCATTTTTAAGTAGATCAACAGGTTGCCAGGCAAGGGGTGACGACGTCTGCATGTTCAGAAATTTTGTCAGGCCATCTGCATACAATACACATATACCTATGCATACATGAAAGTGAGCAGCAAGTAGACTTTGGACAGGGCTTCCGCACAAAACAGCTCAATATGCACCTGCATGTGTGGCTGACATGTCATTCTGGCTGTTGCATACGAACAATGCATGCATGCAGCAGAGCATCGTGATGCTTAATCGGGTGTCCAACATGTACAGATACAAAGTCACATGTATGTTGTCTCCTTGACCGCAAATACATTTTGACTAGCACTTTCGTGAAACAACTGCAAGCATAGCCTGATCACAGCTGAGCACACCAGCAGAGCGAAGCGAGGCTGTGGCTTTCAACACACCGTCATTCCTCTGGGTGCAAGCCGCGCCGTACCTGCGGCTTATTGAAAGTTGTGAGCGAAAATGCAAAAGTCAACGCATGCACCACGAGACTGGGGAGGTCTCCAGGGCAATTCAAGGGCGGCAGGCTGGAAAAGCCCTCAAGCTCCAAATGCTGGTCTGTGTTTCAGGTCTCAGTGTGTTATGCGGTTGGTGACTTCCAAGACTGCATTTGCCCAATATTGTGGCTTCTTGCAAACCCCTTTGCTCCTTGATTAGCACCTTTGCGTCATCTCTGCCTGGTTTGGAGGTGCTCTTGTTCTCAGATCACTTGTGTCACACAGAGTCCGATGTACGCAAGGAGCACGTCACACTCCACGGCCTTAGGCCCAGGCTGTGCAGGGCCCTCGCTTGCGATTCCAAACCCAGCAAATCTGCAAGAGCAGCATGGTTATACCCCACAGATGCCCACCTGCGGTGCAGCTCCCTTCATGGTTGATCCCGCAGCGTTAGCACCCAGCGATGGTGAACCAAGGAAGCACACACAGTAAGTCTCACTGCGGCCTATGCATGTGGCTGCTCTGGTTTTGCCAAAATGACTTGCCCACACTTGTATGCTTTCCTGAGATGTTGCCTGGTTTACAGGACTCCCTATGTGACAGGCACGTCTGTACTCGGGTTGACCTACAAAGATGGTGTCATGATCGCCAGTGACACTCTAGGTACAGCAAGGACGTCTCCTTTGCCCCCATGAGTGGCTCAGGATCTAAGATTTACTGCTCACACCATTCAATTCGCCACAAAATCACTACACAAGCATGTTTTTGTTGGCTGTCATGGTGTTATGGATCAACAAAGAGGTACAAGTCCTTTGAGCGGCTACGCAAGATCAACAGCAAAACAGTCATTGGGGCAGGAGGAGAATTGTCTGACTTCCAGTACATCATGACACTGCTGGAAGAGCTCATGAAGGAGGATTTCTGCCTTGACGATGACATTGAGATGAGTCCTAGGGAGGTCTTTGCGTACCTCAACAGGGTCATCTACAACAGGAGGACAAAGTAAGGACTTGCCATATGTCATGGTCGGATAATGCTGGCATGCTGTTGTCCAACCCTTGAGCTCAGTATCAGTCCCAAAAATGGCTGATTGCACCATTCAAGTGTCCGCTGCACTACCTCCTGATCCAGCATTCTTGTCATGCCTGACAGCATATCTTGCACTGCCACTCAAAGCATGCCCTGTGCAAAGGCAGGGTTGAGATGACCCCTGGTGAAACTCTGGTGAAGGCTATGGCGAACAGTCAGTCATTTGAGCTGCTACAAAGCAAGTTGGATTGTTCATTACAGGATGGATCCACTTTGGAACAGCCTGGTGGTGGGCGGCCTGCAGACTGACAAGGACGGCCAGCTCAAGCCCTTCCTGGGCTTCCTAGGCATGATTGGTACCAGCTATGAAGATGCACACGTTGCTACAGGTGAACATGCTACTCAGCATCAGAGCATCTTGATTGTGTATGAGTTACGAACACATAGACTGGCTTGATGCGGTAGTAAACACGTTGGGCTACTCTCACACCAAGGTACATGCATGCAGCTGACGCGAGAAAGGACCATGTAAGACAGCAAACAGCAGCTTGAAGTTGTGTTGATGTATGCCAAGATGAATGCCAACAAAGCGTGCAGGTGTCAGTCAGCCAAGGTGTCATAACAAAAATCATGGTCAACATTCTTGACATGCAGGCTTTGGCAATATGCTGGCGCGACCACTGTTCAGGGAGAAGCACAGCCCTGATATGAGTGAGACTGAGGCCATGGAGCTCATGCGAGAAGCCCTCAAGGTGGTCACCTGATCATCCTGTCTTTGACCTGGAGCGCACTACCCTATTTGTTTTCCCGCCCTCACTGTGACGTTCAACCACACATACCACACATTTCTCTTGTGGCGAGACATCTAACCTTCAGCCTAGCTGCTCAAAGCTCAGCTGCATGTTTCATCCGTCGTAACTTTCTTTGCCATGCTGGCCTTGACAAGCCCCATTTGGATGTGGTTAAATGCTCTATTTTAAGTGAGTCATTGTCATCCATTGTTTTCTTGTATGGTAGATTTACATGAAGAATGCGTGGCTTGCAGGTGTGCTACTACCGTGACAAGAACAGCATAAACAAATTCCAAATTGCCAAGGTGACGACAGAGGGCATTGACATCTGTGAGCCATTTGCGCTGGAAACAAACTGGGATCTCAAGGTAAGAGGCTTACGTCAGCACACAAACATGCCAAAACCAAGTCGAAACGTGAGTGCATCTGCAAGCAGCTGGGGTGCTAGTCATGGGTTCTGTCTCACACTGTCCTCTGAAGCCAGCAAAGCCAGACTGCTTGCAGCTGCAGTCCCATGGTCTATTGCTATGGTGTGGCACATCCTGACTGTCAGTGCTAGATGATGAACGATTCGCATGCCTGTTGCTGTCTTTTGTACACAATCCCGGTAGCAAGATTTGAACCAGTTTCTGTGGTGTGCAGGCGTTTGTCAATCCGTCAGCCAATGCTGTGGGCGGATGGTGACAAGGAACTATGTAATGTAAACATCCAGATGAAGATGTCCAGTTCCAAAAATTTGTGCTGCCCTTGTATGCATATGGTGCTGCATCCCACATACCCTTTCGGTACACTTTCAGTAGCCTAATCTTGCCTGCATCTGTATCTGAAACGGGATTTGGCAACAGCATCATCATCCCCGAACAAAAAAACTTCTCTACAATATGGTTCCATAGCATCTGCAGTGAACCCATTTGAGACATTTTGCACAGCCTCGCTGGCTGTAGTTAGTAATTTCCCATCTCTTCATCTCCCTTCTCTGGCTCCGATGGGCCCTCTGAGCTGCCTGCAAGGCTCTGCTCATCGTTGCAAACAGAGCGCGCTCTACGGGGCTTACGCAAGCGCAAAACGCGACAGAGTGGCTCAAGTGAGAAGTCCCATCAGCAGCTGGGTAGCTTGTGGGTACACGGGCTCTTCCTAGAAACAGGCCTGTTGAGACGCGCATAGCTGTCCTTGGGTCCGCACATCAGATGAGCAGCTCACCAGATGCTGCCAAAACAGACAAGCTTCCTTGCCCCTTGTCACACCTCTGTCTGGCAGTTGTAGCGGTCGCACCTTCACTGATCACTGTTCCTGCAAACCTAAACATCGTGTTGACAGCGGCTGTGACCGTATGGGTGGGCTCGCACAGATCTGTCAAAGACACACCACCGGAGGAGAGCATGACGCGCACGGTGCGAACCCGGCCCGGCACAGCCAGCTGAAGAGCTTTGTGACCTAACTTGTATAGTCTGCTGGCTTCATGTGCCATACAGGGCTTGTGCAACCGCTTCTGTGTGCTGACATATCTCAGTGCTGCCACAGGATGCTTTGAAGTTTCCACTTGTTGGCAGCGCTGTTCTCTTTGGTCTCTTCATCACCTTCAAAGTCTTGCCCAAAAACCTTGTTAACCTGGTCCTGGCTGGCTACTTTGCTCTGCTTGGTGTGCTTGCACTGACAGCGACAGTACTGCCATTCATTGAGCAGCTCTGCTCTGCACGAGTGAAGAAGCTGAGCTGGACAGCTCCAAAGTTCCACCTACCATCTTGGCTCTCCAAGGTCAGTCCACTTGAGTTACATTGCTCAAACCCAACCGCTAGCATCAGCATGCTTGCTGCTGATAGCCCTGGACTGTATGCCTGGCAAAGCTTAAGTACCATGCATGCAACACCTGTGCTTTCAAGCCAGGATGTCTGATGAGTCACAACTGGCTCCACACCCCAGACTGTAAGTTATAAAGTGAGAAACACACAAGCTGCCCAGTGGTGCATTGCACTGTATCATGGAAGGCCTTCAGCCATTAGCTGGCAGACACTGCTCAGCCCCACAACAAGCAGGCATTGTTGCTCTTGGCTCTCAACACAGAGCAGCTGCTGATGCATATGTGCGCTGTCTGAATCAAGCAAGTCACTGAGATCCCTTGTGGTCACATGTACTGAAAAGCACAAACTCCACAACACTTGTGCTCTCCTCATCCATCCAGTAACAGCTTTATCTACAGGATTTCGTCCATCGAAAGCAGCATGTCATTTCATTGGCACAAGTCTCAGTAGTAACACAGTTTACCGGCCTGGTCTTCCATTTCTTTCTATCTGCTGTGTGATAACTTGTTTTAGTCTGATGTGTGGCAACTCCTTTCAACTTGATGAGTCATAACTCTGCTTCTTGCAGGAGCCAGTGGACTTCACCATAACAGCTCCTGAGTGTGCTGGGGCTACCATGAGCCTCCTATTCTGTGTGTGGTGAGTCTCCCTCTCTCCTGGTTGTTGTATCAGCATGCAGCACATCAGTGACTACACGGTCACATCCACAGGACATTGCACTTGAACAAGTCTTCCTCTCTCCTGATTGTTGTATGTGCATGCAACACATCAGTGACTATACCTGTGATAGACATACCTGACACAGCATGTTGCTGCATACAAAACAAACCGTTCAGAGGCTTCCGGTTTTGGCAGGTTAATTTTGACCCTGACTGCTCTTGCAGTTTTCTTTGGTTTCCCTGCTTTTGTGTTTTGCTGTTGTGAAGTCACAATGAAACAAATCTCCTGACAAAACAAGCAAATGTATACAGTGCAACATCAAAACTCTTCTTCTTCATAGACACACTTCACATGCACAAATTCCAAACCCACTCAATCAACTGTCAAAGCTCTCGCTCACTGTGAGTAAAAAACTCTCATGTACAGCTTTTGAGCTATGTGGCTGACATGCAGGTACTTCAAGGAGAAGCACTGGCTGGCCAACAATGTGTTGGGGCTGGCCTTCTCAGTCCAGGGGATTGAGCACCTGTCCCTGGGGGCCGTCTCCACAGGGGTCATCCTGCTGTCTGGCCTCTTCTTCTACGACATCTTTTGGGTCTTCTGTACGCCAGTCATGGTTGCAGTGGTGAACATAGCTGCTCTTCTGTATGCTGTAAAATGGCATGCTTTCATCAGTGAACATTGCTAGTGCTACAACAGCAATAGGCCACCATTGCAGACCCAACAATGTGCAAATCCTGACAAGATTCGAACGTTGTTTGGCTGTTTTCCTTGTATCCTCCTGTCTGCTGTCCTGCTCTCCTGTCATGGTTCAAGTGATGAGGTTTTGCTGTGCTGTGCTGTGCTGTGCTGTGCTGTGCTGCGCTGCGCTGTGCTGTGCTGTGCTGTGCTGTGCTGTGCTGCGCTGTGCCATGCTGTGCTCTTTGAGACCCTGTTGTGGTGCAGGCAAAGTCTTTTGACGCACCAATCAAGTTGCTGTTTCCCAGAGCACTTGAGGAGGGCAGCAAGACAATGCCCTTCTCAATGTTAGGCCTGGGTGACATTGTCATTCCAGGTATCTTCGTAGCCCTGGTGCTGCGCTATGACACACTACACAATGCAAGGTATTTCAGAAGGTAGGCAACTGGCAGACAGCAGTGAGGAGGCTTCGTTTGTGGTGCCTTGCAAGAACACCTTTGCTGTTAAACAATGTTTTGAGCGCTTAGAGCATGAACGTAGACCCTTGGAGGACACAACTAGCAGAGTGTATGTTGAACACTGCTCTGCTTGCTTTCAGCATGTCAAAGTCCATGACATACTGGCATGTCCATGATCCTTTTAACCTGTGTCTGCCCTCACATTCAATGCCCCTCACAATTTGTGCTGCTGTTCAGAAGCAGAAGCAACCTCTAGGGTAGACCATGCATGAGCTGCCCCATGCACACAGCACTACCTTGCCTGCCTGGCTTTCTTTGCAGATAAAAGTCTGCATCTTCAGTTGTTGCAATCTTTGCATTCAACGACGTTACTATCAAACAACATACCAATTTTGCCTCTGTTGCTGTGCTGCAGTCCAGTGATTGCATACCAGGCTACACAAGACTACAAATTTTACCTACATCAATCTTAGCCAATCAGATAGACACAGAGCAATTTGACATCATGTGTGCCTAGTCAGACATCACACCATATCAACGCTCCGCTCAATTCCAGAGTAAAAACATTGCTGCTGTTGCTGCAGTGCATATGGGGGCTATGTGTTTGGCTTGGGGACCACCATCGTAGTCATGAATGTCTTTGAAGCAGCACAGCCAGCACTGCTTTATATTGTGCCTGCAGTCCTTGCGGCTGTACTAGGTCACGCGGCCATCAACAAGCAGTTCCTTGAGGTGAGACCATCATACATTACTTTTCGATCCAAAAACGTCTATTATCAGAAACAGCTGGGGACAGTAAAAAGGTGTTTCTATATTGTGGAGGTATTTTAGCTGTGCACTGTATTGGGAACATGTAGCAAGCCGCACTGCAGTGTAGCCTTGGTCTGTGACACAAGAGTGGTGACTGCAATGTTTGGATCAGTGTTTGTACATGCAGCCGCAAGCATGGGATGTATGCTCGTTATCATAGACACAACAGGGTGGCCGTGGCAACAGCTGCTCCTGACGTTGGGAACTCTAGGGACTGATCCGCTTTTGCATATTGTGTTCATTGTCTATTGACTGTGTAAGGTCTGGCTTGCCCTATCTGCTGTGTAGCCTTGCTTACATGTGATTATGCTGTTGCTTGTCAACAGCGCTGACAATGATATGCAATTGGATATTGACCCCAACTGGCGGCACCTTTGCGCATGAGCTCTCAGCTCTCAGTAGCGCCTATGCTGCAGGTGTTTCATTTCAGTGAAAGTAAAGACAGGACGAGACAGATTTGCAAGATGTCAATAAAGAGGATGACGTTGCTCAGGCTGGGCAGTTACCAGCAGACACTGTACAGTCTCAGGTGTCAGACAAGAAGATCAGCTAACACTGCAGGCAAATGTCTGAAATCTGTGACTTGTGTGTTGTAAATCCCAGGCTTTGCACAAAGAAATGACATGACTTCTGCCAAACAACAAGCCATGGCTGTTATTGTCAGAGACAATGACTGCTTGACAGTCAAGCTAGTCTGGCTGGCTTTTCTTCCTTTTGTGCCTTTGAAAGACATGCTCCCAAATTGCTGTCTACTGAAGCTGCAACTGGTTGTTACACCTCAGATTTCGCAGTTGCTTCTGCTAACAGACATGCACAGTAGGGTGACTGCCTCTCAGCTGCTATGCAAGGCCTGCTGTTACCACATGCACCGCAGCAGCAGCAGCAGTTGGCCAGGATACTGTGCCACATATCTGTTGTAGTATATACAATGCTGCAAGTAAAATTAAAGGAACAGTTGGCCCACACTGCTGAGCACTGATATGCAACAAAGCTAGTCATTGCCAAGGAGTGAACGTGAACATTGAAAGACTTGCGGCATGGGTTTTGCATTGAACATTCAACGGGCATGACAGTTCTAAAACTTGTTACCTCCCTGCATATCGAGCAGGAATGGAAACTTCAGCTGCCTCAGTGATTTGACCAATGACGCTAACTGTTGTCATGTGAGGCACAGCCCACATATCATTTCTGTGCAGATATCCCTTGCCATGACACCTGACTTCAATCAACATTCGTGGCGCCTTTGCCAACTGACTGTCCTGTGGAAATACAGCAGAAGCTGCCTGTGGGCAGCATACGATCACGCTTTCTCAGCAGAATGAGCCAAGACGAATTTGGCAGTCAGGCAAGCACGCATCAAGGCATTCAGAATGACTGCCATCAGATTCTGAGTGGGAAGCAGATCTGCATCACTGTACAGCAGTAGCTCTGCAGGCAGATAGACTGCTGGCTTCCGGCCAAGATGCCTTTCACATTGTCCTCAAATGTTTGCCAAGCAGGATCAAAGTGGCACGCAGCACACGTGCATGCAGTCAGTCGACATCCAGGCATTATGCTAGGCTCTGCAAGTAAACGTATGCCTGCAAGAATGTTGCTAAAACCAGTCCATCAGGGAAACAGCTCTGACAACAATGTTTCCAATCAGCGGTGTACCTGCTGCATGGTGGGCGATGCAAAGTAGCAGGCATCAAGGGGGGCCCAGGCAGCGCCACCCCTCTTGGCATGCAGAGTCTGTCCCAGCTTGTATTGTGTCACACCGTCATAAATGGACACAAGCCTTTCATCTACAGCAGCAACGACCTGCATGAAGGCCATGCTTCACTTCAAGTGATTGGTCACGAGCTGGCAAGACGGTATCTGCTTATCGATATTTGTGGGTTGCAAATTTGTTGGCACTGTAGGATGTCATGCTGTTGACTACCCTCTCTTGTAACTCTGAGGCTAACCCTGTGCCTGACAGTCCTTGTGAGTTCTAAAGCATACACACTATGAAAACACAGGGTCAACACTCGTTGAGTACCTTGTATAGGGTGCGGGGCTGACTGAGTGTGGCAGTGGACCAGCCGTCTGGCACCAAAAGTTCTGGGACAAAAAGAGACTGCCTGGAGTTCTTGAGGGTCACCAGGGCCAACTGAGTCTGAAGGCGAGCAATAAGATGAATTACATACACCACAGCAGATTAGTGCACCAGACATGCGCGTCACAAATTCGCACTTTTCTCTTTTGACGACTGACGCATTTCTGAACCTGAAACAGCACGCAGGTTGGAGTCAACGAACAGCTTTTTCGTTTGCGTTTTGACTCAAACAGAGTGCCATTGATTTCGTACCTTGGCACTCACACCGGCGGAGTCGTCAGTGCATGCGTCGCAGAGGTGACTGCAAGGCAATAGTGCAGTCATGCCTTTTCGCGCCTGCAGCCCTGCTCACACACTCCGACTCATGATCGCGTTGCCTGTCACTGCAACAATAACACATGTGACAGATGCGTGTCAAAGAAGACCACAAAGTAGTTGGTGCGCTGCCGCGCACTGCAGTCAAACGCCACTGATCATTCTGGCGAGTTGTGGCTGAATCTGAAACAGAGAATACCAGTATTAGGGTTAGGTCATTAAACGGTGACAATACATTACTCACTGCCATACTTTCTTTGATGGATTGGATCTCAGATGCACGTTCCCAAAGATACACTGATTTGCAGATTGGTAAATTGCCTGGATGTATGGGATATTCTGTTAGATGTGACACATAGTCAAGCAAAGGGTTGTGTTAGGCTGCACGATATTGCGATGCATTGCATTGCATTGGGATGCATCTCGGAGACTGTATTTATGGTCATGTAGAAATGCCATACTTTGTGCAAACCCACACCTTCCAATCATTAGCTATCAGAATACGTGAACTTTATTTACAACACAAGGCGTTGGCGCGCAGGGGCACGTCAAAGCATTGCCAATCAAAACTATTTAAACTCCGCAACGCTGCTAGCATACAAGATAGCGCTGATACAACTGCACTCAGTGCAAATACATGGTAAGACTCAGCGCTTTTTGAAATATGTGACAGAAGCTCGCATACTCGTCGCTAAGGCTGAACTGGTCTGAAGGCATGACACAATAGTAATATAGCAACAGGAGTGTATAGTACAGCTGAGGTTATAGTGATGTGTAGCCAAGCGTGTCTCTACCGCAAAATAACAAGAGTCAAATGCCATTGAAATCCATTGTACAGTTTTTTGCCATCAACTTGCTCTCCAGAATCAGTACAAGGCCCCACCTGCAAATAGAAAGTTGTGTCAGAAAGTTGACCTCTGCTGAATCCACATGGTAACAAGGCTCCTATCACATTTATTCTGCACATGACAAGCTCCAAAAGATTGGGCATCCGGTCAAGAGGTAAAGACAAGGCAGAAGCACAGCTACAATAGCAAAGCTACCTCAAAGCTGCCAATCTTTGCATTGGACAATGCAAAATAGCTGTGGACATAGCAGACCTACAGCTGATGCTAGGATGTGCATGTATCTAGACCCTACTTGTAGCAGCCCCAATTGCCCTCACCCTTTCAGCAGGGGACACAACATGCCTAGCCTTACGTGTGGCTCTTTTGTAATGCCATACAACAGCAACAAGTTTTGTGATGCCAAACAACAGGAACAAGTTTTGTGATGCCAAACTGCAACAAGGCATTGAACTACAACCGAGTGACATGCATGTAACTGTGATCACGCATTTACTGGTAGATGAAGCGTTACCTGTGATCGCTCATTTACTGGTAGATGAAGCGTTACCTGTAATCACTCATTTACTGGTACATGAAGCGTTACCTGTGATCACTCATTTACTGGTACATGAAGCGTTACCTGTGATGACGCATTTACTGGTAGATGAAGCGCCCCTTGTAGCCCTCACTCTTGGGGAAGAAGGTGCCCCCTTCCTTCTTCAGCTGCTCGGGGGTCTTGGGCAGGCCCACCCCCACAATGGAGTCACGGGTGACCAGGGCCTGCAGCTGGTCCTCAGTCCACCCCTCTGTTCCCTCAGGCCTCAATGGAATGGACAAGAACCTGCATCACAGCCAGGATGTGGGATTACAGCAGATCCAGAGGGGGGGAGGGAGATCCAGAGGGGGGGAGGGAGATCCCTCCGGTCCCAGACATGTGCTCGGGGACACAGGCCTGGACTGAAGCTGGATACAAAGGCGGAAGGGGGGGGTGGGGGGTGGAGGGGCAGACGCCACCATAGCATGCAACAGTAGGCAGCTATTGAAGGGCAAGCACATCATTTTTGAAAAACAGAGCTGCTGCACTGTATGTAGTCTGGCTTGAAGCATGGGACCTGGACCCTGTATGCATGAAGGCAAGCATTACAAGGCAAACACCACCAGCTTGAAAGGCAGATGAAGGCAAACACTACAAGGCAAACGCAGCCAGCTTGAAAGGCAGAGCTGCTGCATTACCTGGAGTCCGCATTGGAGTCCAGGACTTGGATGATGGTCTCCTTGGGCAGGTCCATTCCAAACTCCTTCAGCACTGCCCTGGGGTCACGCACACTGCGAGCACGGTAGCTCCTTGCCTTGTACCTGCAACCACTCATGAGTGATCACCAACATATGGTTCACCAACACATGGCAGCGCCACATGAGCACAATGGCTATCCTGATGTGTGTATGCAGCTGAGTATGCATGGTGTTGAAGGGAAGGCTATATGCAACCACTCACCAGCCTGGCTCACCAACATATGGCAGTGCCACAGGAGCACAATGTCTGACCTGATGTGTGTGTGTAGGTGTGTGCAACTGACTGTGCATGCTGTCAGAGGAAAACACCAGTGAAGGCATTTTATATGCATACAAAGAAGACAAGTGAAAAAGAGGACTGACCAGGAGGGAGCCATGCCCAGGACAGAGATGGGGTAGCAGGAGCACAGGGTGCACACCAACAAGTGGTGGATGCCCGGCTTGTTCTCCACCACCTTCAGGATGATCCCTGACAGCTGGCCATTTGGCTCTGCACACACGCACATGACACGTGTCAAGCATCTGGACAAGTGCATCATGTAAACTAGTCACAACTTGCTGGCAAAGTCTGGTTTCCCAAGTGCAATGTGTACACTAGTCACAACCTGCTGGCAAAGTCTGGTTACCCTAGTGCAGAGAGGCCATTTGCAACATGTGTTGCAGATAATAGCAGCACAGGTGTAGCGATACGAGGTAATGGACTTTTGGCGGGCAGTCTGTGTGCAACATGTGTTGCAAGCATTTGCAGCACAGGTGTTTGGGGACAGCCTATAGGGATGATGTACTTCAAAAGATGATCTGTATGAAGAATGGTTCAGTCAGTTACAACTCGGTGCAAGGCACCTAAGCACACACAGTAAGGCAAGGTGAGCCTTAGGCTGTACGGCAGCATGCAAAGGCAAGCATAAGCAAAGACAAAAGGGGGAGAGCCCCATCAGATTCAAATAGTTGGTACATCAAAAGGGGGGGAGGGCAACAGCCGAAGGGGGAAGGGCAACAGCAAAAAGGGGAAGGGCGACAGCAACAGGGGGAAGGGCGACAGCAAAAGGGGGAAGGGCAACAGCAGAAGGCAAAGACTGACCAGTCACTCCCCCCTTGGGCAGCCACCCCTCAGCAGAGATGCCCAGCTCAGTGACTCCAGCAACGCCATCCTCAAGCAGGCGCTTCTTGAATGCAGGGTCGCTCCATGCCTTGGCCACCACACGTGGTCCCAGACCACGGCTGCCATATGACTCAAGCTCCTCAATGTGGCCAGTGATGTCGGCTGCTGACACCACACCCTTGGCTGTCAGGATCTGCACAGCAGCAGAGCAGAGTGTGAAATGGATGTTACAAGATGAATTTCAATGAGACAGATTAAATAAGATTTAAAGATCTCTCGGCCTCAAAGGTTGTTATTTTTTCATTTCATTTTATAACTTACAGTCTGGGGTGTGGAGTCAGTAGTGACTCATCAGACATCCTGGCTTGAAAGCACAGGTGTATGTGGTGTGCAACAAAACCAAGCTGGTGGGAGTTCTGTTCGAAAAAGAGCCTAATGTCCCGTTGTTGGAAATTTGGGTCAAATAACGAAAAGTGCTGACCTCTAATGATGCTGTAAAAAGGGCAGTCAAAAAGGAAATGTTGCTCATCTTCAACCGCTTGCATAGAGCAGTGGCGACAAACACGTTGTTCTCTAGGTGGTTTGGGTCTCAACCATCTATCAGTCTCAACCCTCAGTGAGTGAGCACCTAACCTGAACTTGGTGAGTGAAAACAACGTTGTTACATACACAACTCACCATAGACAAAAGGCACAGAAGCTCAACACGTACAGAATAGTAATGATACTGTAGCATCTGCGAGACAAGTTTATGTGTATGGTAGCGGAGATGCTGAGCATGGTACAAGATCAGAGTTGGACAGTGTGAACTGTCGTTGTTGACATTTATCAGTGTGGTTTTGGGGCTGAAGCTGTACCTTGATGAGGCATTGGATGATTGTTATTGTACATCAGTGTGTATCATTTATCAGTCTGGTTTTGGGGCAGAAGCTGTACCTTGATGAGGCACTGAATGAGGCGGGCACGCTCAGCATCATCCCCCTCAGCCTTGATGGCATCCATCTCCACCTTGGTGCGCTCCTCATGCTTGTGCCCGTGCTCGTGCTCATGCTTGTGCTCGTGGTCGTGCTCGTGGCCCTTGTTCT
>JAABUK010002190.1_pt1 | contig 35534 bp, 8 predicted proteins | sample 5559141 | NCBI WGS metagenome assembly JAABUK01 (sample SAMN10711869, study PRJNA513367) | rock metagenome | isolation source: Antarctica rocks | place: Antarctica: Victoria Land, Pudding Butte nord | collected 2016-01-03
TTTTGATTCCCGGATTTAATCGATTCGCGCGAAATCTACGCGGGGGTGGCGCCCGGGCTGCGCGATACTGGATATATGGCGACGTTCTGCCAGGTACAGCTATAGGATGCGCCGGTGACAGGGCCTTAGCCATAAGTGGGAGCCTTGGCCATGAATGGAATAGGGCCATGGCCATGAATGGAATAGGGCTATGGCCATGAATGGAATACGCCATGGCCATGAATGGAATGCGCCATGGCCATGAATGGAATAGGGCCATAGCCATAAGTGGGGCCATACATGGGGGCCATGTTGGTGGCGCATTCTAAATTTAGGTATTCTCACGAGCCAAAAACATTCTCAGGAGCGCGTTAGATTCTTAGGGGCGCTTATATCGCTCTAGAGTCAAGATATAGTATTATCCCGCTTAAACCAGCTTAACCGGCTCACGAGCGCTTATAGCGCTTAGAGCCTACCCTACACTTTTATAGATGTAGTTAATAAACGGATTATATTAATATTAATAATTATTATCGTCTAGATTATATTTACTAGGTATAAGCGGACTTATATATAAAATTATATTTAAAGCCGTTATAACTAAAGTAATTAATAGCGGTTCATTTATATAGTTATATATATTGATTCTAGGTTTTTCCGGATTATAGTATATTATAAATTCCTTATTATATATAAACTCGTCGAATTCGAATTTATCTAAAGGAATATCCAAGCGATATTATAATTTATAAAAATAATTAATACTTTTATCCTAATTTTTATACTAGTAATTTTACCTATTTAGTATTTTTATATATATTTATTTAGGAGTTACTAGATTCGATAGTTTATAAAGAAGGTGTTTTCTATATTTTATAATTTTAATTAATACTATTTATCTTAGACTTTACTTTAGTAATTTTACTATAATATTATTTTACGATTAAATAGCTTCGGTTTAAATAAATAATAAAGAAACTATTAACTATAATTTATATATAATATTAATACTATTTATGTTAATCTTTATCCTAATAATTTTATTAGGTTAAAATTAAATAATCTTTTAAAGAAAGACTTTACGTATAATAATAAAAATTATAACGATAGTGAGTATTACGATAGTTAGGTATTTTATTAATAAGTTTCCTAATTATATTTAATTTCACCTTATTTATAACGACGAAAGAATTCGGGGATATAAAGAAGAAAATATTTATATAAATCGTTAGAAGTTAATTATACTAATCTATATATTAATAAATATACTACGTTTTATTTTCGATCAATTAAAGATTCCTAGAGTAGTATCGTTAATATAGTTTAGATATTAAAGTACGGTTAAGGTACGAGGTAAATAAAATAATAAAATCTATAATATTAAAAACGGGATTCGGAATTAGCGCCGTTATTATTTATTTCTAATCGATTAATAAAATATTATATACTAAGGTATAGACTTCTATTTTAATTTAATAAACTATAGAAACTAATAAAGTTATTTATTAATTTCATAATTATTAAATTTAAATAACTTAATTTATAAATAAATTATAAATTAAAAATTTATAACTCGAAGAAAGGCTCTATTAAATTACTAGATATAAAGATTAAGATAAAGATAATAAACTCTTAAACTATATATATATTATATTATATCTTTAGTTAGTAGATATACTCTTTAACCGCTATATAAGATATATATCCTTCGGGGCTAGAGTACCCCGTTTATTATAAATCGCGTAAAGATTAGATACTATAATCGAAGTTAATTACTATATCGGTAGAGATGATTTATAATTTATTTATAAACTTTTTAATTAATATTATTTTTACGACTTTTTATAACGTATTTAGCGCCGTAGATTAAATCGGAAAATAATATTTATATAATATATATATATAATTTCGCGGATAAGGCGCGTAAAGAATGACTTCGGGATTAAAAAATCAGTTATTTTTTAAAGAAACTTAATTTCTTATAAAATAACGACTAGTAAATTTAGCGAATTCGAGTTTAATATAAAAAGATTTTATTTACTACCGTTCTTTAGTTATTTATTTCGTACCGCGATTTTCTTTATTTAAGTTTTTTTAGAAAGAATTTTATATATATTAAGTACTTTTTTTACTACCTTTAAACTCCGCCGGTTAATAAAGAATTAAAAGCCCCGGCTAGTTATTATTATATTATATAGGCCGTTTATCGGCAAATCTCAAAAACTCCTGCTAAAACCCCAGTTGCCGACCGCGCGGATAGGGCTGGCAGCGTCCTGCCAGCAACTTTTACCAAGAAAAGTTACTGACAGGACGCTACTAGTAGCCCTAATTTACGGATAGGGCTGCCAGCGTCCTGTCAGCAGGTTCAGCAAGTTAGGGGTCCGGGCAGGTGACTTTTAGCAGGTTCAGTAAGTCGGGGGTCCAGGCAGTATCCTATCAGCAACTCCGGGTTAATTTCAGCAGGATTAGGTATACTGACAGCAGCCAGCCCTATCATAGGGCTGAAATAAATAAAGTTCTATGATCGTCGCCATTGACGGTAGCGACCCCTAGCGACGACTACCAACGCCAGCGACCTACCGGGCCCGGAATAATGAGTTTTGGCGAAAGTTCTCGCGGTGGCGTCACCCGGGCACATCCGTGGAGTATGCGCACATGAATACCATGCCATTTCGCATACCATGGCGCATGCCTTGGCGCATGCCATAATTGCGCATGCCATGGGGGGCTTTCGTCTGATGTTTTAGGGGCTGCTGCGGGGGCCGTATATCGCATGCTATTCAGGATACCTTTGCGCATGCCATTCGCATGCCATTCGCATGCCATTCAATGGCATGCGCATGCTATAGGGCATGTAATGGGCCTATTCGTCTGATATTTGAGTTGCTGATTATTTATCGAGTTGCTGAACCTGCTGACAGCAAGTACTATTTGCTGACAGGACCCTGCCCGGACCCCTGACTTGCTGATCCTACTGAACCTCGGGTCGGCATTTAACATGGAGTTTCAGCGCAAACCCGTAGACGGCTTTCTAATAGGGCTGATAGCGCTTGGAGTATACTAACATTTACTTTTAAGATTTGCCGATGTTAAAGAGTTTAAAATTAATATTAACTATATTTTCTATAATAACTAGAGATATAATTATTAATATTAATTAATAAGGATTTAGTTAAGTTTCGGTAGGAATTTACGAAAGAGGGTATAGATATTAAATAATTATATATTTATAATTATTTTAATAAATAACCTAACCTATTATATATAAAAGAGCCGTAGATCTATTTTATTATTATATTTTATTAGATATTTTTATTATAAAGTATTTCTCGGTTATAAAACGTAGTTTATTTAAATAGATTATATAATTATAATATAATTATTAAATCCTTTTATTTTCTTATTTTTTTTATTTATTTATATAATTTATATCTAGAATATTTTAAAGTAGTAGTTTCGCTTTAGAGAATTTTATATATAATTAATATTTTTCTCCTCCCGGTATAGTACCCCGGGATACCTCGTTTATAGTAAAGATTTCTACCGAATATTTTATAATTAAAGATAACGACCACCGTTATTATATATATAAAGTAGAAATAGTTATTGATTTCCTTATATAATTTTATTTATAATAATAGTATCGTAATTAAAAGAAGAAATATAAAATTAATAAAGTAAAGGGTTATATACTTAATTTTTTTATAAACCTTATAAAAGTTGGCTCCGGAGTAGGAGTATTTTAATTATAATACTATAGTAAGTACTAAAGAGCCGAGGAATATTTATAAAAAATATAATTATATAATATTAAAGATTAATATTATAAATAATATAAAAATATACCTTGAATTAAGGAAATATAAAAGGAAAGCTTTAATATATAAAATAAAGCCGGATTAATATATATTTTTATTTAAAGGCTAGGTATATTATTATCCTTTTAGATAATAAATATAAAGATTAATATAAATTCTTAATTATATAATTTAGAGGACTAAAAAAAAGATTAATATATTAAAATTTAACGACTAGGAGGTAACCTAAAAGGATTTTTTTAAATTATTTATATAAATAATTATCGGGCTTAGACTCTCTTTATAATTTATTAATAATATTAATATATAACGAGTATTTAAATATATTAATATTTAATTTATTCTCCCTTCTACGTTAATAATTAAAAACTATATAATAAAGAAATATTAGGACATTTAACCTCTTCTCCTTTAAAATTTATTTAACGACGATATTAAAATTGTTTTTATACTAGATTTATAATTTTCTAGAAACCGGTAGAGCTATATAATTATAAATATATACTTTATCGACTAGCGATAATAGTATTATAAAGTACTTTTAACTTTTAAGTCCATAAAAGATAAATATAATAATAGAAATCTAGCCGGGTACCTAAATATTATTATCCGTCGTTATAATTTAAAAAATTATATTATATCGATTATTATGAATAACGCCTTTAATAATATTATAATATATTAATTACTCGAGACGATATCCGCGGAGGAGAGTATATAATTTATAATTATAAAAAAGGAGTTTAAATACGAGCTTCGTAAAATTTATAACGAATTAAACTTTTTTATAAATATTAGAATTTATTACGTCCCGTATTTTTTTTATATTATTTAGTTAAGTTTAAAGGAATTTCTTAATATTATTAAAATCTCATTAACGAATAAAGACTTTTAGAAAAATTAGGACGAAAAAGTAAATAAATAAAAACTTTTTAATATAAGAAAAAAACCTGGAATCTTATTTACTTTTATAAAAGTATATATTCTTAATTTTATATTAATCTTTATATTTACCTTTATTTATTTATTAAGTTTAGAGTATATAAATTCCTAAAGCCTCTATTTATTTTAATAAAAATAATTAACGGCGCGAGCGTTTTTAAAATATTTAAAAAAAGTTTGATAACGAGAAATATTAATCGGCTAGGTTAATTTAAGGATAAAAAATATATAATAAAAAATACCCGAACGAATTTACTACGTTAAAGCTTTTCTAGGATATAATAATTAAATAGGATTTAATATATTATATATTAATCCGGGCCCGAAAACTAAGGCTGGTATTAAAAGAGTTCTTTCGCGAGTAAAGAGAGTAATTATAAATAAATAATAATAAATAAAATTAAATAAACTACCTTATCGAGTTTAATAAACCATTCTATCGGTATATATAAACGATTAATATTTTATATACGCCGATTATTTATATAGCCTTTTCGGTCTATAATACTCTATTTAATTATTTTAAAAATAAAGAGAAAAAGCTTAAAATTAAAAATATAAATTAGAAAAAGTCTATATTAATAAGTTTAAAAAAAGTTTAAATTAAATTAAAATAATATTATTCTTAAATCTAATTAATTTTAGGTAGTTTATATAATATAGTAACTCTCCTAAACCTTATTAAAAAAACGATTATATTCTAGGGTTAGGATTAGAATAAAGAGTTTAATAAAAAGTAGAAGGATTACTATTAGGAATAATTTAAAAAGTAGTTTAATCGGCGTATATTTATTATTAATTAGAAAAAAGTATATACTAAAAAAAAACGTTAGCGTAGATAGTTTTAAATATTTTATTAAAGATAAAAAGAAGATATTAATTCTAAAGAGTTAGAGTAATAAACTTTAAAGCTACCGCGAAATAGATAAATTTATTATTTATATTAATTTTTATATTAATAACTATATCGGTTAATATAATATAGGATTTAATAATAAAAATAAATTTATATTTAATAAATAAAAGGAACTTTTATTATATTATAATTATCTCTTTTATACCGCCCGTAATATTTTAACTATACCTTCTACGGGGGTTAAATATAAGCGAGTATTTAATATTATTAACTAATTATATTTAGTTTAAAAATTTTATAATCCGGAAATCTTCTCGGCTTTAATAGTCCTTAATCGCTTCTAATTTAAAGAGAACGAATTAATAATATTATAATAGGACCTAGACTAAGAAGAGATAATAATATTTAAAAAATATAAAGTAAAGATAAAGAGACGGGAAAAAGATTTAATAAAAAACGAGGACGAAGATTTAATTAATAATATAAATAAAGACTAGTCTAATAACCTTATAAAAGAAAGATTTAAAAAATCTTCTAGGACTCTTATTACTAGTCTAATTTATAAAGAAAGAAGAGTTAAAAGATATAATTCTAACCCTTAAATAAAATATCCTATAATAATATCGTAAATAGAATATTAATATTATAAATAGACTCGAGAAGGTATAAAAAATAAATATATAAATTTATAAACTAGATTTTCCGAGTATATAATAAATTAAAGTTTTTCGAAATATTTATATTCGACCCGAGACTTTACGTTAAAAAATTTAATAATAAGAAAGAAATCGAATATAGGATTATTCTCTAAATCGTAGGCGATATCTAGGCCTTATATAATAATTAAATATCTAAATTATAATAGCTTAGAGGCTATGTAAAAAAACGAGTCTCTAAAACCGATTTTATTAAAATTAATTAAAGAGGCTAGACTTTTCTAAAAATCTTTATAAAGTAAAAAAAATATAAATAGGATTTTAAGAGATAAAAGAAGATAAAATAAAAGTTAGAATTACGATTAATAATAGAATATAAATAAAATAAATATAAAGATTAGTATAATAATAATAAGAGTTATTATATTAATGAATTTTCGGGTATTTTAATAGACTAGCTATAATGAATATTAATTTAAATAATTAATTATATTTAATAGAAGTATACCTAGAAATCTAAATAAATTTACTACCTCTTTTTAATTTTATAATAACTTCGTAAACTCTTTAGATTAAATAATTCGTTCTAACTCTTTTTCGAGTTTCTTATATTTACTAAATTTCTAAAGTATCTTTACTTTCTTTATTATTTCGGTATACTCCGGTCCTAAAAGTAGATACTTTTATCCTCTAGCGGTATTATTAAGGGGTATATAATAACTTCCCGTATTAACCTAGGCTAGGTATCTCTTAAAATTAATACGTATCGCCTATAGTAATAGCCGGAGATACGTTACTATAGAGTATACGCGTCGTTATAGGACTTTATCGTTATAGGGTAAATCCGCTATAGGGTAAAAATTTAGTTAAAACTAGAAATAAAGTAAAATAGAGACTCTAGAATATTATTTTCGTTATTATTTATATATAGCTATCGCCTAATCCTAGGCCTAATATTATAATTATTTATTTTATTATCGGTTTACCTTTATTCTTTTATAGTCCCCGCTCTTTACCCTTCTACTAGGCTACGTCGTCGTCGCCCTTAATATTCCGCCCGGCTCTACTCGATTAGCTCGGTAGTAGAGACGATAAAATACTATCGTTAAGCGGCGATATAATTAGGTACCTAAAGGATAGTAGGTAGAGGTTTTTTATCGGGGCGGGCGCGTTCTACTAGCCGGGCGTAATCTACGACCGGGGCGATAGCGACGTTATCACGCTTAAGAGAGGACTCTATAAAGTAGCGATAGTAACGTAGGCGGTAGCGACGTTAATAGGGAGGAGGGAGTGAGGGAGGGAGGTAGGGAGAGAGAGAGTAAAGAAGGAATAAAGCTAGCGACAGCGATATTTATAAATAAATAGGAACACGACGGTCGTAATATTTTTAACTAAACTAGATTGATTTATTTATTTACTCCTCGCGTCTCTAACTCCTACTACTATAGAATAGTACTAGGGGACGGAGATAAGCGGAAGGGCTAATATTAATAATTTAGTATTAACTATAAATATTAGTTCTTAAGGTATCGCTAGAGGATAAAAGCTACCCTAAAAGTATCCCGAATATTTATTTTATATTTTACTTATCTTTATCTAGTATTTATTTATATTTAATAAAATCGTAATTATTAGGCTATAGTTAATTAGGTTCTAATATTATAACTTATTTAAAATTATCTTTATCTAGCGTTATATACTTATTTATTCCTCGGATATCCTATTAATTTCCGTTAAATAATTTATAAATCTTTAGATTTATAGTAAATTAAAAGGTTATATTATATTATAATATATACTCGAGTTTATCGAAGATTTTATTAAATTATAATAAATATTTCTATAGTCTTTTATATATATATTAACCTATAATTAATATTAAATAGTATATAAATTAATATAAAAATATATTAGATAATTATTTCTTTATATATATAAGAACCCTATTTATTTATATTTCTTTAACGAATATTTATCGTAATATTTAATTTTTATTTATAACGATTTAAATACTATAGTCTAGTATCTTCGATAATTATTATAAATTACTCGTATTATACTTTATTAACCTAATATAATTAAAGTTTTAATAATATCCTTTTAATTTTCTTTTTCGGTATTACTCTTAATACTATAATTTTCCTTATCGTCTATTTTTTATCGAACTTAAAGTATATAGTTTATTAATTTTAACGAATTTTCTAGATTCTTTAGAGGCTCTTTATCTATCTAATTTAAATCTTTATTATTATCGATAATTATCTCTCTACCTAAAGACGCGCCGACGGTTTTCATAATAACGCGGGTATATTTACCCTAAAATTTTTTATTATATTATTATATATTAGTCCCGTTTAAATAGTATAATATAAATTAATATAAAGATTAGTATATATTTTTTATTAATAGTATCGATCTTCGTTTATTAAGTTATCCTTTATTAATTTATAATTAATAGATTTATTTATTCTTTATTACGCGTTAAAATCTTTTCTACTCGTCGAATTATTTTTTAATTAATAATTTTAGCTAGCTCTACCTAAAGCTTTTCTATAAAACGATTTACTAAACGGTTTTTTAATTTTATTATATTAAGGTTTTTATTTAACTCCTCTTCGGTATTTTTTTTTCTTTATTTATTAAATACACGACCTCGATTACTTTATTTTAAATTAGATATAGATAAAGATTAATTTAAGGCTTATTTCTCTTCGTCGGCTATAAAATAGTTAGCGATATATATAATATATTAATTTATTTTAATATTTATTATTCGGTATTAAGTTTAATTAATATTTAAATATAAGTTAATTCTAGGTTTCTTAATCTTCTAGTTTAACTTTTCTTATTATTTACTATTTAATATTATAATAATATTTATAATAAGTTTTAACTAAAGAGATTAGTTATTTTAAATATATTAATCTTTATACTCCTTAGATTTTAATATAAATCTAAATTCTTATTTAATTATTATTAAGAGAGAGAATTCCGCGATAAAATAATTACTAAATAATACTAGGTATAAAGATAAATATAATTATAAGAAATTAAATAATGAAAAAACTAGATATTAAGATATCCGAGTAATTTAACGAGTTTATTAATTAAATAAATAATTAATAAAGTTTAAAAGTAAAAGGAAAACATAAACGATATAGAAATAAATTACTAGCGCGGTATTAGTAACTACTATAATATTATATAATATAAATAATCTTAGTTATCCTAGAAAATTATAATTATTAAATCGAAGATTTACTAGGAGTCTAGGATTTAATATATCTAATATTAATAAACCTAGTCTAGTTACTCTATTATATTTACGTATATTTAGTATAATTGAATTATTAAATCTTTATAAATATATAAATAAATATATTAAAATATTTAGTATATTTAATAAAAATATTTAGAAATATATTAAACCGCCTAGTATAACCCGCGGTTAAGATAAAGATTAATATAATTAGAGTACACGTTAAGATAATATTCTAATAAGTTATAGTATTAACTTTATAGAGAGAGTAAAGAAGGGATTCTTTATTATTCTCTTCTTTTTTTTATTCTAGGGAAGGAAATTACCGAGCCTTCGTTTTCTTCTCTTCTCTTCCCTAGTTCCCTTCCTTAACGAGGGAGGGAAGAGATTCCCTACTCTATTCCGTAGCGTAATTAAAATAAAGAGAGTAATTTATAAAACGCGGTTTTTCTTTTTATAAATAGATTAGTTAATTTTTAATAGAGAAGTTCGTTTATTTAGAAATCTCCTTAAAACGAAGTAATAAATTTATAAAATATATAATTTCACGGATATTATATATTTTTAAATTAGGTAGATATATTAGAAATATATCTAAAAAACTTCTCTTAAATTCTAAATAAACGAGATAGAGAATATCTAAAATAAATCTAGTTTTTAAAAACTATATCTCTATTTTTAATTTAAAATATTTTTATATAATATAAAAAATATATAATAAACTTATTTATAATAATATAATTTACTAAAGTTTTAAATAGAGGAATAATAACTCTATAAAAATTTAATTTAATTAAAATCTTTAATAAAATAAAATATATAATTTTAATTACTATATTAAAATCGATTAATTTATTAAGTTATAGTACCTAGGGTATTTATAATAATATAAAAATAAATATAAAGCCTTAGTAGAAGAATAATCTTTATATTTAAATAATAGAATTAATTTCTAAAGAGTTAGAGTAAGAGTTTCGAGTTTTTTATTTCTAAAGGGGGCTTTAGAGTACTAGAAACTATAATATAATATTATAATATAAATAGCGTAACTACGCCGTATACTCTTTATATAAGATTTATATATTATATTTAATAGCTACTATAAAGTTAGTTTTAATATAATATAATAATTATCTCTATTTCTAAAGATTTCGCCCTCGAAACTAATAGATATTAATTTAATACTTCGATATTTCCAACGAAAGAGTATAATATAGGAGAGTTTAAATTAAATAGAGTATACGCGTAATACTTATATCTTTTATTTAATTCTATAAATCTCCTATTTTTTTAGTAGTAATATATTAATAGAAATTTTTTAAACCTAGTAGGAAAAAGAGAGGGAAATATATTATATTTTAGAATTAATAATATATCGTATATACCTCGCGTACTAGCGTAGTTATATAAATATAGATTATATTAAGTATTCGATAAAAACTTTAAAACCTAAAGAGAAAAGTAAAAAAACGAATATTATAATTATTATTAAAAACTATAAATCTTTACTACTAGTAGGGTTTTAGTAATATCGGCGGTATTTTAAATTATTTTACCTTATTATTTAAGAAGAACTCTAGTTATAGAAGTAAATATATATAGGTAACGGTTTTAATATAAATATAAAGTCTTCGCCGACTTTTTAACTTTTCTTCTTCTATAATATCCTACTATCTTTTATATATATAAACTCTTATATATTACTATCGATAAATATACTATATTTAGATTTTTATTAATTTATAATAATCTCGGCCGTATCTCTAATCTCTTTTTTTAAGATTATAAATATTATATATATATTTAGTAAATAAGACTAGAGTTAATATATTATAATATAAATAAATTTTTCTTTTCTTTTTTTAAATTCTTTCTTTAATTTTATAATTATTAAAATAAATAAATAACTTATTCTATTTTTAAATAAAGTATTTATTTATATTTCGAAAGAATTAATATTATCGTAATATTTATTTTATTTTTAAATTATTAATTCTAAATTTTATTTTATTGGTAATATATATATAACTAGATTACTTTATACTTAATATATTAATTTAATCTCTACGGTATACGATATTAATAATAGTATTTAGATATTTAATACGTCCTCGACTCTCGTTTTTTATAAAATAACCGCCCGGTTTACTCCTACCCCGTCTTTATTTATATTTTTATATCTTTATTACTTTAAGTAGATAAATCTAGATAATTACGTCCTATATAATAAAATATTATATATAAGGTATATTTATTACGTAAAGAATAAATATTTATATAATTTTATATATCGTTTATATTTTAAAACTAAATTATATTAACGTATCTAGATTCCTTTTAAATTTTATACTTTTATAAATTTTCTTTTTAATTATTTAGAACGTCGAGGCCCTAATAAATATCTTTATAAATATATTATTAAATATATAAAAGATATCGTGGTTTTCCTTTAAGAGATTAAACTTAGAAGTAGCGATATTAAAAAAGAGAAGAATATATTATAATTAATATCTCGGTTTATTATAAATATTAAAGGTATAAACAATACCTTTTATATTTTAGTAAATTAATATAGTTTCGATATAATTCGTATATTAATAACTTTTTAGAGAGGGATTATTACTTAGGATATAAATATACTTTAAAATAAAATTATATAATATTAGTTTAATAATTTACTCGAATCGATGGACGAAGATAAAGTCGATTATAAAGCGGAGGATAAAGCTTATACGCGATATATATAAGATATCTCCGAATACGACTTTTCTCTCGGCCCTAATCCCGTTACCGAATAATTTAATACGCCTATTTTTAATAATCTCGATATTATCGATCCTATTTTATTCTTTAGCGGTATATAAAGAGTTATAATATTTAATCGTAAAGTTCTTTTAATTAAAAATACTATAGAGCCTCGCCTTTAATACGGCGGAATAAAGAGTATAAGTCGTTATATTTTAAATAAATTAATATCTTCTCTTAAGGTTTTTAAGGAAGAAGTTAAATATAAAATTAATAATTTTAATTTTAATTCTATTTCTACTCTTTATTTTTTAGTTTATTTTCTCGGCCGCGCCCCTATTTATAAATAGCCGAGTTTTAATATTAAGAAAATTAATTACTTTAAATATAAACCTACCCGCGAGCGCTTTATTAATCGTAAAAATACGTCTCGCTCGATATTTATTAATAAGAAGTAGCTAGTAGTAATTAATAATTAATAACGTTTCCTTTTACTACTCTTTATTTTTTATATTTTTTCTATTTTTATATTCTCTTCGAGTATTTCTTATAGTTCTAGCGCGTTATCTAAAATATTTATATTAATTTATTTATCAAAGATCTTTAGTTATCCTAGTTATTTTATAAAAAAAATACCTCGATTTTTATTTTTTTATTTTTTAGTATCTTTTCTATTTCTTATTCGTTCGTATTATTTATTAATTCCGGTAGAGGTATATTAAGAATCGAAACATCGTTTTATTATTAATAATACGACTCTAAAAGCGATATATAGAAAATATTATAAATATAATAATTAATTAATAATCCTAGGCGGTATACTTATATTCCGACGGTATCTAAAATCTTAAATAATTTAATTACTTTATAGGAGAGTTTTTTATTTAATTATTTTTAGGTTAAATTTTTAAATAATAATAATATAAAGTTATTTATATTAAATAATTTCGGTTTATATCTTTTATTATAGTTACGCTTCTACGCTTCGATCGCGATAATTTATACTTTTATTAAATACTCTCTTAAAGTATTTAATTTTTTAATTCTTTTTTATACCGACGGTATTTCTCCTTCGTATATCTCGCCCTCGAGACGCGGTTTAAGAAATAGATTATAATTATATATAATTATAAATAGTATCTATTTTATTATTATATATTATATATTATAATATACTTATTTTATTATAAATAAAAATACTATTTAGTTATTTTACTCGTTTAAATAAAAGGTTCTTAAATAGTATTTTAAAGTTTAATTCTAACGTTTTATCTAATTATCCGTCTACGGATAAAATACGATATTTAGGCGCTTTTTAATTTTTATTAAATAATATATCTTTAACTAAAATATATTTATAAAAATAAAATCTTTATTAGAAATAATCCTATTAGGAACTCTAAACTTTAGGATAACTTCTTCGAATATTAATTTTATTAAACCCGTAGAGTCGATTATTTTAATAATTAAAATATATCGTAATATCTTTATATATTTATTTATAATTATAAGAACTATATTATAAATATATTTATATCGTTTATTTAGAGGTAAATTAATAATAAAATTTATTATAATTTCCTTCTACGGCCCCGTAGGATATAATAAAGAATTAATCTCGTTATAAAGGCGGTATTAATATACCTTAACCCGTTAATATATATTATATATATCGGCCTTAAGAGTACTCTAGAAATATTTTCTAGTAAATAACTCTATTATTTTCTTAATACTAAAGTACCCCGTTAATATATCGTTATAATATTATTTTAATAACTCTTCGCGGACTAATTCTTCTTTAGGTATATAAATCTTATTATTATATTTAAAAATTAATATAAAATCTAAAGTTTATACTCCGGCGGAACGATAATAATCCGTTTATATAATTTCGGCGATTTTTATTTACGAGAAGGAATTATCCTTTTATAAAGCGCGAATTATTTTAATTCTTAATAAATTCTTAATATTATAAATTATTTCATAAAGAATTATTAATTTAATAATAATATATAGAATAAATAATCTATAATTTATAGTTCTAGCGATAAAGTTAAATAGTTCCTTTATTATATTATAATTAATTTAAATAAGTATCTTATTTAAACTTTTTAGAATTTCTTATCTAGGTATTAACTCTTTAGGCCTAAATAAATATATTACCGAAAAATATATCTTTTTTATAATAAATCTTAAAGACTTTAATAATATAAGTTTTATATATATTAAGTTTTACGTAGCGCCTACGGATATATTATTTAATACTAGCGAAATATTATCTATATCTAGATCTTCTATATCTACGAATATATTTTATATTATAGCGAAAATAAGGCCTTAACTAGTACTTTTTAAATTTAATAACTTTTATTATAATATAAATAATATATTATCTAAAAAGTTATCTTAACTTTTATAGTTAAAATAACGTAAAGAGTTATCGGTTAGGTTACTCTTCTTAAAATAATACGAAATTAAGAAATTAAAAGATAAAAATCTTATTACCTAACGCGCCTAACGATTATTTAATTATTTATTATTTATAAAATCCTTTAGGTTATTATAATTAATTAAGACTTTTACTTTATATAAATTTTTTTTTAAAAATAAAACTATTATTATTTAAATATTATAACGATTATAAGGAGCTCTTTATTATAAATCTTATATCGAATTTCTAAACTTTATATTTTACGGGACTAGAAAATAACGGGATATTATTCGTTATTATTTTATAACTATATTAAAATCGTAGTTATAATAAAATTAGAAATATTTATTTTAATCCGAATTTTTAATTCTAGATTAAAATATATAAGAATAAATATATATAAAAATAAATCGCGAAGTAAATAAAATACTCGCTCTACCTCTTTAAGTTATTTAAATAAACTAAATATTTTATTATCTTAACTACCTTTTAATAAACCCGTTAATAAGTCTATTATCTACGAATAACGATAAATAAATTAATAATAAAAATTAACGAAGCCTAAAAATATTTATATATTATAAAAGGACTTTAATTTTAGCTAAGACTAAATTATATTAATTTTATATTCATTTATCGATATACCTTCGGTATTTATAATAAATTTTAGAAATTTAATTAACTGAGTAAAGAACTCGTATTTCTTAAAACTCGCGAATAAAGAATATTTTTATAGGCGTTCGAGTATTTATCGTATATAATTAATATACTCCTCTTTTAAATTTAAATAAATTAGGATATTATTTAGATAAAAAATATAAAATATATTTATTAAACCCGTTAATAATTTATTAATATAAATTTAAAAACTAGTAGGTATATTTATTAAACTAAATAATATTATTATTTATTCGAAAAAATTATACTATATACGAAATAATATCTTCTATTTATCGCTTTCCTTAATTTTTATTCGATAATAAATATCTTTTAAATTAAGCTTCGTAAATTATATAATATTATTTAAACGGTCTAGTATTTTATTAATTAAAGATAACGGGTAACGATTTTTAATAATAATTTTATTAAGACTTCGGTAGTTAATGTATAATTATAGTCCGTTATCTTTTTTTAAAATAAAAAGAATAGGAGCCCCTATAGGGTTTACGGAGTATTTAATTTAACCCTTCGTTAAAATATTATCTAGGTATCTCCTTAAATTTATTAATTCTAAATTCGATAAATTATAAAGCGACCCGTATAGCGGGTTACCCTTTATATTAATTATATAATTACTATCTTTATATAACGGTAATCGACCCGCTTCTTTATTAGAAAAGATATTATTAAAATTTATAAATTCCTTAAAAAGCGTAGACGGTATAATAATAAAATTATTAAAAGATATTATATTAATAATAATATTATTTTTCCTACCCTCGTTCCTATTAATAGGATCTTAATTAAAGGGACTAGCCTTAATATAAATTAATATATAAATAACTAGCTACGTTTTTAATAATTTCGTAAAATCCTTAAATAATTCTAATAAATATATATTCGGCGCGATACCGAATTGTTAAATATATATATTATAGTCGGTTTAAATCTTTTTCTTTTTTATAGCCTATATATTTATAATAATAAGCGAGCCTTTTTTATTAATAAAATAAAAAATATTATTATACTCTTTAATTTATCCCTATAAATCGGTTAATTAATAGACGATATTATAAATATTATAATAATAAATAAATTACCCGTTTATTTATTTAAGAGTCGGTAACGGCTCGCTTTTAAAAGATTTTAAATTATATTATTATATAAATATCTCGTTAATAATATTTATCTTAACTCCTAGAGTTTTATCTATTTTAATATAAATAATTTTTATATCGATATTAATTAGGTTCGTAATAACTTTATTATTAATATTTATACTCGGTCGGGTTTTTATTTCTCTTTATTTCCTTAAGATAAAGATTTCCCTAAAGATTCATTATTTTCTAACTTTATAATATAATCGCCGATATAGTTAATAGTCTTTATTTTCTTCTTTAAATATTTATTAGAGTAGTAGCCGAATTTATAATAATTAAAATATTTAATATCCTTAAGATTCTTATCGCTCCCGCGAGTTATATACGTTTTATTTATATTTTTATAATTATTATTATTAGAACCTTATTCTCTTATATTAGATTTATTTTCATTATCTCCGTCTTTTAATTTCTTTTTATACCTCTTTCGAGATCTTAATTAATTATTTTAATTATTATTTTGTATCTTAAAGTCCCGATTAAGATTACGTTTATAATATATTATAAACGATATAAATTCGGTTCGTTTAATAAGAATATTTTAGGCTCGATTAATTTCTTTAAAAATATTAAATCTTAAACGGGTCATTAGATAAATTTTTTATTACTTTTTATTATAAAGAGGTAGTTTAGTTTTTAAAATATTAAAATAAATATCGAAATTTTATATTAATTAATTATTCCTCTAACGTATATATTAATATTTAAAATTTATATTTATAGCTCGGTTTAAAGGGTCCTCGATTATATTAAATAAATAATCCGAAATAAACTTCTATATTAATATATCTACTAGATAGAGTTCCTTATATTTATTTTATAATTTTTTAATTTATTTTTTTAAATAAGGTATTATATATAAGATCTTCTTTTTATTTATTCGAAAACTTACGAGTATTAAACGGAACGTAGTCTCTACGTTATAAATTTATTCTCGATAATTTTACGAATTCTTAATATAGAAATCTCGTAGTTTCGATAATTATAAATTATTTTAATTTATATTAAGACCGACTTAACTACGATCTACCGTCGGGTCGTTTTTATTTTCTATATTTAATTCTTAAGGATTATTTTCGATTTCTTTATCTTCTTTACCTACGATAGTACGTCGTAGGTTTTTAATATTCTTTTAAATTATAATAATAAAGACCTTTTTTTCGAGGGTTTTCTATTTACGTTTTAATTCTATAAATCGTTAATTTACTATTAAATTAATATTCTTTAATAAATCTCTTATATTTTTATCTAAAGTATTAATCCTATACGTCTCGCCTTCGGGATAATTATTTCTAAAAAAATCTTTTATATTTTTAACGAATTATTATTTAAGAAGATTAAAAGAGATTAAAACTATTAAGTTATAATATTTAGAGTATTTATAATAATATGAAAATAAGTATAAAACCTTAATAAGAGAATAATCTTTATATTTAAATAATAGAATTAATTTCTAAAGAGTTAGAGCGAGGGCTCCGAGCCTCCTATTTCTAAAAAGAGCTCTAGAGTACCGGAAACTATAATATAATACTATAATATAAATAACGTAATTACGCCGTATACTCTCTATATAAAATCTATATACTATATTTAATAACTACTATAAAACTAGTCTTAATATAGTATAATATAATTAATATATAATTCGTTCGTATTAGTAATATTAATAAATTATTCTATTATTTATTATTTATAGTAATAAAAAGTTTCTAGAAATCTTTAATCTAGCTCTAAAGATTACTAATTATAATTAATAATTAGAAAAATAATCTATATATCGGGTATATTAATATATAACTAGAGTTTTTTAGATATTATAATTAAATAACTCTAAATACCTTATTTAATAATTAAAACGAAAGAATATTTCTTTTAAAGAAATAATATTAGTCTAAAATTAATATAAATTAAATTAGAGAATTATTAATATATTTCTCTATAAATATACTTTTATTAGTTTCTATACTATCGATTAATAATTCTTTATATCTAATTTAGAGGTAGTTACGTCTTGAGGTAGAAAAACTTTACTAGAGAAATTTAAATTAATAATCTTAATTATAATATTAATTAATATATAAATATTAAATAAAATAATACTCTATCTTTATATAATCGAAAGATTTATTTAGTTTTATTCTCGCTTTATAATTCCTCTCTTCCTTATATTATTATTAGATATTCGAGGATTATCTAATTATATATATAATTATAATCGAAACTCTCGCGCACGAAGAGATTATAGAAGATTTTACGTAGATAAAGATATTTCGATTCTTTATTAAAATTAAGAGAATATATATAACCGAAATAAACTATAAATTCCTAAAGGAGACTTTCGTATAAATCTTCTATATTAATTTTCTTTTCTTATTTAAGATAAATTCTTTTTTTTATATTTAATTTATAGTTATAAAATCTTATTATAAGAGAGAGACTTTAGGAAAATAAAGAAATATATATCCAAGGAATTCTAAATTATCGTAGCGATATTATATTTAATTAGGCGTTAGTCTTTATAGTAAATTAAAGATTTTATATTTATTAATATTTAAATAATCGTTAATACTAGTAAAATATACTATATTAATTAAATATAAATTCCGAGTATAATCGGTATTAGTCTTTGTGTCAAGCACTGGACTTTTATACACAGTTTCATGTCTAACGACGTGGACGGCTACAACGCAGCATCAAACGACAAATAATACAGCAATGCAAACATGTTCCTCATCTAGTATCTCCTAGTCTTTGACATCGTTCGACTACTAGATCGATCTCGGAAGGATCTCATCTGGACTACACTGAGCATGTTTGCCTCGATCGAATCTGACTTGTCTGTAAGAATCGGCGCATACAGTCTCTTCCTTAAGCAAGTCGCCACAGATTTTGTTGGTCCCATAAGATGGGTACTATTCGCCACGCACTTTCTAGCCTTCGTCGGCTTGCTACGCACCTCCACGTTGCACAATATGGCGATGGAATTGGAGGTCTTGCACCCTCCCGGCGGTCAAGCAAGCAAACCTTTCGGCCTAGCAATGCCAGTGACATAGCCAGCACCCCTGAGTTCCATACCCGTAGTGAGTACGCCTCGCGAACCGACGATCCATGCTCAACTATCTAGGACTTCTCGATGAAATGGACTAACCAGCACAGCGGCAGAAGCAAATGATTTTCCGGTACTCCGACTCGAGCTATCCGTAAGGATGAAGTTGGATTACACCTCCTCAACCCCTATATAGCTATACGCGTTGCTGGCAATGACCCAAGATTGCTAGATTTCAGAGCATTCAAAGTAGCTTGTATGTGCATTTTGAAATTGCAATGTTGTGGCTTTGGTCGTTGCTGTGCAACAATCTCGCTTAGGATCGAAAACAATATTAGAAGCAAACCGAAATAACAAACTCCCAAAAGAGCCAACCCAAGGTAGTGATCCAACCTTGAACCTTGGGACAGTAAAAGGAAAATGCAAGAGCTATCAGATTAACGATTCTTTCGAACCACCAATACTGGACTCTTGGCAACCTATAGAACCGCTCACAAGGGTAATGTTATCGGGTTATCAAAGACCACGACCTGTCAGCCGCGAGAATCTGCGCCCTTCGATGTACCACCCGGCCATGTTTGTTCTATACAATGAATTGCCTCTATTTGAATAAATGACCTTAAAGGGGGCTAGAAGCCTGCAAGTGAGCTCCTTTGGTACATTGGACTTGCTCTCACTGATTGCAGCAAGCTCTGTCATTTGCAAGAACAGGTTGGTTTTCCCGGCTGCGTTTATAGCTTCTTCATCCATTTGAATAAGAGTGTCAAATCACACATAGGATATACGGCGTCTGAAGTTAGCGGAGCTTGAGAGATGACGGCAAGGGATACATACTCGGAGGTGGAGAAGAGGAAGAAAGGCGAAGTATCCTTGAATGCATTGGCGGTAGCTATTGCCAGGGCAAAGGCACCCAGTTGCCTTAACAGCATGGCGTTGTGATATACTTGGAGCTGATGGCCAACTTGGGTGATGGGCAGTGCGCGCGATTTCAGGACCCTGTCCAATACTTCTTGTTCCTACCATAAACTATATGTTTGCTAGACCAAGAACTAAGCCTGTGGTATTTCCACCGAGAAAGAAGCGGAAGGTTACATCGGCGATAGAAGAAATTGCCTTTGATCCTAATACTAGAGAGGAATACTTGTCCGGCTTCCACAAACGCGAGTTGCAACGAATGAAACATGCTAAGGAGGAGGCTGCGAAAAGGGATAGAGAAGGGAAGCTCACTGCTCGCAAGATTGTATATCTAGATAGTTTTAAGATGGAAACAGCGTCTAATTGTTCTCGTGATTTAGCTACGAGAAAGCCGGAAAGCAGATCTTAAAAAGCATGTGGACGCCGTAAACTTCTTGCTCAGAGCACAAGCTGGAGCTGTTTCAGATACGATCAAGGAGGAGACTGCAGCTGATCAGGGCCAATGGAAGGGCATTACAGAAACAGAAGAGCCAGCAATAGACCATGAAAACGAGTTCATCGATGATGATCGGTTTACCACGGTAATAGTGGAGGCCGTAGAAGTCTCGAAGGATCGGTTACATGATCAAAGCAGGAAGATGAGGAAAATAGCGAGGTCTCAGGTACAACCAAATCTAACGGCGAGCCACGAGCGAAGCCAGCTGGGCGACAACGAGTAGGACCAGAGAACGCGAAACGGACGTGGACAAAGGACCCTCCGAACAACGTGAAGAAGAAAAAGCCAAAGTTCAGATACGAGAGTAAAGCGGAGAGAAAAGTCACCAGGCACAAGGAAAGATCAAGGTCCAGGGTGAAGGCGAAAGCCAGGAGAGAATAATTGCCAGCCAGTCGTTGCATTCTCATAAGCATCATGATACCCATTTAGCGACTTTATTAAGATTTGCACACTCGTCTACATTGTTCGCTCTGTCAGAAAACCATTGGGATGAGTAAAGGATGCAAGCTTGGTTGATCAACAACAAGTGGACAGTCCTAGCAGCTCGCCACCGCCTCGCTCCGCAACACCGTTGTGTATCGTAGTAAAGCTCTGAATGCACGCTCGTTGGTCCTGGACCAGCAATATTCCCACATTTAGAAGTTTCCGATCTCAACCTGGATGTCCTCCAATTCCTTCTTGACTGTTGCATATTTCTTGCCCATCTCCTCATATTTCTCCTCCCATTGGTCACACAAACTCTCAAGAGCCTGGACCTTACGTTCGTAGTGACCAGCTTTAGTGTCTGTTTGACGCAGCCTACACGACAACGGAGGGTCAGTCTACAGGAAACGAAGGGAGGATTCTGCAACAATGTGGTAAAGGGCTCTATACTTCTCGTTCGTTTCTCTGATGTTCTTGTCTGACTCCTCAGCCTCATCCTCCAGCAATTGCAGCCTCCTCTGCAGAGCTTCGTTTTGCGTGCCGTGCTGGCCACTCTCCTCTATCGTCGATTTTGCATCCTTGATCCCGGCCTCTAGTTTCTCGACCTCGGTCTCCAGTAGTTGATTTCTATGTGATAGCGAGGTAATCTCCTGCTCTTTTGCTAGGTTCTTCTCCTCCAGAGACTTGACCTTTATTTGGAGCTCTTCGGCCTTGTTCGCTGCTTCTTCTTGCTGCAAACGGAGAGCGTTCATTTTCTGTCACATACGACGTCAGCGATCTGCTATGACTGTTGATGAGACAGTGCTATCATGAGTAATGAGTACGCAGTGCTAGCTGCTCATGTGATGCAAGCAAGACCAGTAGCACTACTGATTGTGTTGCCTACCTGCTTGATCGTCTCGAGAGACATGATGGCGGTTGACGAAGGTTGACAATGTCGAGCGCTTTTCAATATTGACGCTTGGGTGATGGATTATGTTCAGTAAGGTGTTACTGAATTAGAAGATAAGTGATCGGAACCTGGGGCTTACGTGGAACAAGGCAACATTTCGAGAGGAGCGATGGCCGATGGCCGCATTGGTGCAGGGTCGGCTAAATTGTACGCGCGGCTAGCAACTTCCGTAAATAAACACTACAACGGTGCTCTGGACTGCTCTACAGCAATGATACATTACTATTGTGAAAATTCTCGGAAGCCTTTTACCTAGCTAATATGCTCGCGGCACACGATCAGGAGAACTTGGTCCATGCGTACCAAGCTGCAGGGGCAGCCAAGCCGCTCAACCAAGGTACCAGACAGCTTGCGCCCAAGACTCCAGGCGATAAAGTGCCAAAGACTCCTTTCAAGATACCTCTGAACAACGAGAATGGAGTGTTTGGAGGAGGAGGAAAAGCCGGATTGAAGACAATGGCAAAGGCAATGAAAATATGGTGACCGGGGCGAAGAAGGGAGGACTGGGGGACAAAAATGCATTCGTCACACCAATGGGTGAGCCGGAGCTTTGAGAAGGTCTACAGACGATAGCTAACGACAACCACATGCTCAGGTCCACGAATTCGGGTACCATTAGGAATGAAGACCACCAATGCAAAAGCCAAAGCTCTCCAAACTCCGGCTCCACAGCCTGTCAATAATGACCTTGGCAAGCCCAGCCAGAAAAGTGCCTCTGTACGGAAAGCTAAGCCAAGGGTGTCTTATACCGAGATAACAAAGTTGGAGGTCTTAGGCGACAAGGACGAGCTTGAGGAGAGGGAGATTAAGTATATACCTCCGAGGGCTAAAGGTGAAAATACTACATCGCGTGAAGTGAAGGAGTATTAATAAAGACAGATCTCCTCGATCTACCTGACGATCATTACGAAGTTGATCTTTCGATGTTCGAGAATGGCGGTATGCTGAGAGGAGCGATAGGCTATTTCGCGACCAGAAAGGGAGACGATGGGTTCAGCCATTTTGAACGAGAGGAGCAGCGTCGGTAAAAGATACACGACACATACAACAGGAAGATCGAGGCGCAACTACAGCGTGATATTGAGGGCCGGAATATTCCCTTCACGCATGATCCCGAGTGCCATAGCGAGTTATGTAAAGATACTGTAGAAGCCAGAAAAGCGTCAAAGAAGTAGTATCAGAAGACGATAGCAGAGATTGACGCACAGACCGTACCCGCCACTAAAATGCCAGCTCCGCCAAGCGGGCCATCGACACTGAAGTCGAAATCGGCCGCCGCCGCTCTGTCCCACCCTAAAGCCTCTGCTCCTTTTAGCTAGAGCGAATCCAAAGATAATCACGTGAAGGGACAGAGAATTGGATACTTCGTTGTGTTATAACAATTTAGGCCACCAATATCGCAGCGGAATGATTTTCTGCTGTGTGAAAAATATGCATCTACCAGCGATCGTTTTCGCCCTAATCTTCTCTCACTCAGGTGCGAGCCCACAAGATACCCTAGCCACAACAGTATTGGAAACTTCCTGTGTGCCCACCGCCCTCGTGATGCTAACTTGGTCTGCGCCGACAGGACATGTCGTTCGACAAGGGAATGATTCGGATTCTAACCTGCCTCCGCGGGCTCAGACTATACCATTTGACGTATCTCCCTCGTCTCTGGAACATGGACCTGGAAGTCTGCCGGACATATATGGCTCGGTTGACGTTCTTCCTATTCTGGTCAGCTGTGGCCTAAGATGAATTCCGTATTACTTATAAGTTCTTTTCCGAAAGGAGGCCATCTTCGCTCCTCAGTTAATTTATAGGTATGGAATTTGTCGTTATATTAGACGATTATATATATTTTTAACTCCGTTATTCACGCTAAGTTATTCGCTTTCTTAAATAAACTAGTTTATCGTCTACGAAACTTTTCTTAAAAGCGCCGATACTTTTTTACCCTCGAAATCTTTAATTAATCTTATAGTATTTTACTTAATAACTTATACTCTTAATCTTATCGATTTTATTCCTCGCCTATAATATAATATTATATAAACGAGAGGATTTATATTAAGAGAATTAACTACGTTATTAAAGAACGAATAAAATAATATATCTATAAAAGATTATATCTACGCTATGGAATAAAGAGGGGAATTAGAGTTTTTTTCTTTATTCCCTTCCCTTTTCTTCTTTAAAGAAGAGAATTATTTTTATATTTATTCTCCTCTTTTTTTTTTAATTCTCTTCTCGAAAAAACAAAAAAGACAAAAATCTCTTCTCTATTTCATAATATAATAATATTCTACTCGTATTTCTAATTAGTTATATTTAAATATATCTTATAATATTTATAATTAACGACGTATATAATTAATAATTATTACTAGCGATATATAGATTTAGTAATATTAATATATATTTACTAGAATTACTTTAACTAATTATATACTAGTTCTTTATAAATTTATTATTTTTAATAATTATTTACTATTTTATTTCTAGAGAGTTTAAATAAGAGAGTAGATTTCTTTATTAAATTATTAATAATAAAGAAACGAGGTATTAAAATTTTTATTAATCTTTAGTAAATAGAGTAGTAACTAATTACTAAATCTTATTAAAATTTTATTTAAACTATTTATACTAATATAATTCGTCGTTATAGTTATATAAAATATTAAAATATTAATTATATTATTAAATTACTATAAGATATCGCGGTACGTAATAACGATATCGAAGTCTAGATATTAACGGAAATAAAAATAATAAACAAGCGCTTTTATTTCGAAAATATTATTCTATAACTCTAATATCTATATATTTATCGTTTAGTAAATTACCTTATTTAGATTATCGTAAAAGTACTTTATATAATATATTAATATAATAAGAGACTAGGTTATTTCTAAAACTATTTATAATAATATTATTATTATTCGAATATATATAAACTACTTTTATATAAATATTGAAAAAGAATAAAATAGGTTCGTGAATAATACTTTAAATAAAATTTAAATGAAAAGAATTATCGATTTAACTATTTTATAAAATATCGAGTTATTTAAATAAATCAATATTATAACCGGATACTATAATACCCTCGGAGGAATATATTATAAATATAGAATAATTATCTATATAATTAATATTAATATTAGATTTATATAATTACTTTTAATTTTATTATCGTCGAGGTTAAGATTCGGGCCTATATATATTTTATCTATTTATCTATTAAGAAAATATACTAGATAAAGATATTATTAAAGAGTATAATAATGGAAAAACTATTTACTAGAGACAAGTTACTAGTATTCGAACTAAAAAGGAAGATAAATATTTACTATATATATTAATTATCGCGATCGTTATATAATTAATTAAATTATATATAATTATAATAATCCTAATTTCTAGAGCGCTTATAGTTAGCGGAGTATTTAAAGTTAGGATAAAAAATATATTCTTTAATAATAATTATAATAATAATAGTAATAGTAATACTCTTAGTTTCTAAAGTATTCGTACTAGTCGAGGTAGTATTTAATATTAATTAATATTAAATATATATTCCCAAGAATAATAGTTATAGTTAGTGTTAATAAATAATTAAATAGAGTTATAGTTACTAGTGTCGCGAGTATTAAAACCGCGATTTTCTAATAAGAAGTTTTTATTTTAATTTAAATTATTTAGAAGATAATTTATCCTAGAAAACTCTAGGCTTCCGTTCTCTTTTATAATATATAACGAATATTATTTATTAAATATTTATTAGAGTTTCTATATACGAAACTTTATAATATTATTCTTTCTTAGTTTAGTTCGAGACCTCTAAATATACTTTAAGGTATAAATATAATAAATAGTAAATATTTATATAATCGAGGTATATATCAATATTATATATCTTTTATTATTTTTTAGACTTACTACTAGTAAAGGTTTAAAGAAAATTAAAGAGACGAGGAAGATTAATTCTTTTTCTAGGATTAATCTAAATCTCTAGGATCGATAGGAATTAAGAAATAATAGAAAGTATTAGAATTAAATTTATAGAACGAAAATAACCGAAGAGACTATTAATGAATAAATAAATACTATATTATTATATATAAGAAAAGAGGCTAAAATTTATATAATAATATATATATTTAAATAAAGTATATATATATAATTATTTCTAAATTTATTTAACCTAGTTAAGATTATTTCTTTATAAAGAGATTATATTCGTCTCTTCAAATATATATTTCTTTTAAACTACGTATTATAAGAAGAGTAATTTATTATCCTAAGTATTTATTCCGTCTTTTACTACTTCGCCCTCTTTATTAAATATTAAATTCTTATTATTTACTTCGTATATAGATATTTAAAAATTATTAAATTAATTATAACTTGGATCTTCTTGAGATGATTTGAATATAAATAAAATATTAATTATAAATATAGGACTATTAATAACTAGAGAGAATATATTTTTAATTTATAAATAATAATAACTACTATCTCGTATCTAGTATTATTTAATTCTATTTTCGTAACTATAATTTAATTTATATTCTTAAGTATAGATTAAAAGACTATTATCTAAAGATATAATTCTCTAATAGGAGAGTCGACGAGGAGGAGTAATTATTAAAACTACTATTAATAGTTAAATTAAGAATAGAGAGAATTCTATAAATTGAATTAATTTTTATTAATTTTTATATAATACCTAAGGCCGCTGGCGTAGAGCTAGCGGCTTAATAATAGTATAAAAGACGTAAAGTAATTACGGGGTTCATTACTAGGTAGTTTTTAAATCCTAGATTTAGTAGTAGAACTAATCTCTAAGGATTCTAATAAAACGGGGGAATATTAACTCGATATAGGATTACTAAGAGTTAGAACCCCGCGATACTAAGGCTAGAACCCCGTATCGATAAATAATAATATTATAGAGGTAGCGGGGCGTAGGCGCATATAATATACTAGCGCCTTTAACGGGGCGTAGGCGTATATAACGTATTACCGCTTTATAATTACCTCCCCCTTTAGGCCCTAGTCCCTAGGTACCTAAATACTTTAGTTAAGAGATATTTATTAAAAAATCTTTAAACCCCCTAAGGGAAACAAGGGAAAAAAGTTATTTAATACGACGGCGTTACTATATAGTAACCTAAATATAAGGCTACGCACCTAATCCTTTAATACCTATAATATTAGTCACGGAATAATACTTAGCTAATTAGTCGAAGTTCGTTAAAAAAACCTTTAAAACCCCCTAAAGAAAATAAGGGAAAAAAGTCTTCCAATTTATACTATCGGTCCTACAGCGCTAATATATAACACTAGTCGCGGAGCGACACGAAACCATTTCCTATAGTACTATTATATAATACTAGTAGCGGAAGAGTAATACTACTAAATTACTCCTACTATACAGTAGTGCCAGTAGTAAATAAATAACATATTCATAAAACTATCCCTATAGCGCTAATATATAATAATAATAATTGAGTAAACAATATTTCTTTCGTCCCTATAATACTATTATATATAATAATAGCGGAGCGAAATAATATACGCTATCGTTCCTATAGCGTTTATAGCACTTATAGTAAATATAGTATATTAGATTATTCCTATAGTACCCATAGTACCAGTAGCGGAATAGTAGTAGCCACCCTTACTATATACTCCTACTATACTATAACAAATACTAGTAGTAAAGTACTATATATAAGCGGTATAGCCCTAATATTATACCGGGAGATTAGTAATAATATAATTACTATAGTAACGGTTATATCTATTAATAAAAGCGAGGTAGCGGAGCGGAGGCGCGCATCGACGTACTATAACGATAAGGTATTTAGCGCGACGGTTTATTATATAAATAAACTCGCCCGCCCATTACTTTCTCTCTTCGTAACTCCTTTAGCCTCTCTCGTATATTATTACTCTAGCTCTATAATAGTGTTCTAGTATTATAACTAATATATAAATAATACTCTCGTTATATATAACTTTCTTCTAACTCTATAAGTAACTCCTATTCACCGATAGTATTAATTTATTTATATTAATTTATTTCAGTCATAAATATACTAGTAAATATAACTAGCCCGCTATTAGCGCGACTGCGTAATATTAACTATAATAGTAATTTACTACGCTTCGTAGCTCCCTTACCGGGTCTATTTCTATTAATTTAATAATAATTATATTCGAGGTACGTCCCCTCCTTATATACTTTATTATATTAATCGCTACAAAATCGACCGTTACGTAAAGGTAAATCATGACCGTAAACTCTAAGGCGGTATATACTAATAATAATAAATCCCTAAATCTTTCCGAAGGAAAGTAAAGAGGTTTATATATTAATATACCCGTATCGGTAATAGGACTCCTAAAGAAGAACGTAAATATAATTTAATAAATAAGGAAATCACCTAATAGCGTAAAGTATATAGTAAGATAATAGTAACTAGTAGGTAAACCCCTACTATAATCACTAACCTATAGAATTAATTAACGGCGGCGAACTAACGTATTAAGGAATTAAAGGCGATAAATAAGGTTCTCGAAAAAGAGGCCGAGAGTTTTCGTTAATATAAACGGGACCTAGAGAGTCCCGAGGAAGATAACGTCCTTAAGGACTATATTAGAGAGACTACGTCTTCTTCTAGTAATTCCGATAATAACTAAATCTTTCGTACGATATAATAGCGATATCGAATTCTTTTTTTCTTAAATCGGCGCTAGCGAAGCTCACCTAAATATAATACTTAATAGTATATTCTAGATATTTATATAGACTATACCTAAAGTAAAAGTATTTTTATAAATACGATATCTTATCGCTATCGTATATAAATAATTTAAATTAAATTTAGTTATACCCTAAAAGCGTATAATAAGGTTATAAGTATAGAGGAGAACGTCCGTTATATAAGTACTAATACAGAAGTAATAATATTTACTTTTAACGTCGGCTCCGTTTACTCCGCCTTATTATCTTATACGGCTAGGTAACCTCTTTAGTTATATCTATATATTTATATTTACTACCCGCCTACTTAAAGGTTTTAATTAATTTACTAGTACTAGTAAACTCTTCGTCTAATAGTTATTAATTATATTCTTCGCCCTAATTAATTTATTTAATTTTATACTAGATACCTTCTTTATTCTTAACCTTATCGATTACCTCTTCTACCTCTTATAACTTATTATTATTAATAAGTTCGGGGGTTTATATAAAAGATTCCGCCGTATTAACGCAGTCGCGAAGATAATATAACTTAAGTAACGATATATAAAAGGTATTATGAATTCTATACGTAGAAAATAGTAATAGGCGGTAAGTTTATACTCCTATTTTATTAATAATCTTAAAGAGCCTTATAAACTTATAGGATAATTTCTTATTTAGGCGCTTTTACTTTAAATTCTTAATTATTAATATAACTAAATCGCTAACCTTATAACTTTATAGTTTATATATTTTATTATACTATTTAGCTTAATATTCGGTAGCGCTTTAAAAACGCTCTATAACTTCATTCTTTAAAGTTTATAACTATTATACTCTATTATTTATAATTAGTACCCTTTCTTCCCTAGAGTCGTCCTCGACCTCCTAACGGATTTCAGGATAATAACCATATATATAGAAGAACGACGTCGTTCCGACGACGGTACTCTAATTATTATTTATTAAGAATTCTACTATAAGTAGTAATCTAGCCTAATTAATTTATTTATTATTAGTAAATATATATAAATAGTACTTTAATACCTAATTTAGGCGCTTTATCTACCTATCCGTTTAGGGGTAAAAGGTAGTACTTAGGCGTCGTTTTATTTTCGAATAAAAATATATAACCGACTAGAAGGCGCTCGTAAAAACAGAGCCTCTATCGCTAACGATACTATTAAATATATTATAACGGTAAATAATTTTAGAGTAGAACACTTCTACTAGTTAAACGATATCGATTTTAATAATCATAGGTATATACCTAGTCATTTTAGTAAATCGATTTACTACGATAAAAATAACGTTATAGACGGCACCCCTATATTTACTAGGCGATAACTAGTTATAAAATCTATAGAAATTTCCTTCTATAATTAAATAGTAATAGGAAGCGAATTTAATTCGTTATATAAACGATATTACGGCGCCTTCGTCCGCTAATATATATCGTAAGTTTTAATATAGTCCGTAATTTACTTTAGGTTACCCTCCTAGAAAAATTTTCGGGTAAATAATTTATACGACTTTATAGTACTAAAGTGGCCTACTAGAGGATTATTATAATACTTTTTTATAAACTCTTCTTTTAGAGCTTTATCCTTTAATATATAAAGGCGACCGTTATATCTTAATAGTCCCTCGGAGTTTATAACCTATACCTTATTCTTTATATAACGGCGGTCCTTTAATATATTCGTTCTAGTTCGAAAAGAGTTTACCTAATTATTATAGGTTTATAATTCCCGAATTAACGTTTTAATAGACCTTTTAGGATTATTATATATAATTTTAGGTACTACTATAATATCCCGTTTTAAAATTACTACTCTTAACCTTATAATTTAAAAAGTAGGGGTTATAATTACCCTTACTTCTTTATCTCCTTCCGATAACTAACCGCTAGTCTAAAGAGTAAATTTATTCTAAAGCGTTAGTAATAATTAATATTTAACGGCGATACTCCCTTATAATTAAGGCGCCGCGACGGTATATCGATAGGATTTAATTTCCTAGCCCGATAAAAGATCTTAAAGTTATAAATAGTTAATCTAAATACCTAACGGGCCTACCTAGAGTTTAACTCCTTTTACTTTATAAAACCCTTTAAGTTATTATAATTAGTTTAGACTTTAATATAATAAGAGCTACCTTCTAGGTAGTATCGCTATTATTTCATTACTACTATAATAACGAGTAATTCTTAATTATAGGTTTTATAGTTCTATTCTAGGGGATTTAATTTCCGTGACCAGAATACTATAGAGCGTTAATAACTATCTTTATCCTATTACGATAATATAGAGCCAAGGCTAAAGTTAGAAGTATCCGTCTCTATACGTAATTACTTAATTAGATTATAATAACGTAGAAAAGGCGCGCTTACGAATATATCTCGTAAAATCTAAAACGCTTCCGTAGCGCTATCTATTTATTTAAACGGACCTACTTTCTTATTTATTTTACTACCCTTAAATAGGCTAGTAAACGGCGTAATTATACTAGAATAATTATAGATAAACCGCCTATAGAAGTTAGCGAAGCCTAAAAAGATTTATACCTCCCGATATATTTTTAGTTAAGGCTATTCCTTAATAGTCTTAATATATTCCGGGTCTATAATTACTTTATTAATAAATATTATAAAACCTAAAAACTCGACCGTTTCGATATTAAATCGGTACTTCTTAAGGTTAATAAACAGCTAGAACTAATATAATTATTTAAATATTTACTTAATATACCGCTAATACTCCGCCGGCTTAATACTATAAATCAGGATATTATCTAGATATACTATATATATTATATTTATTAAACCTATAAGCGTACGGTTAATATAAGTTTAAAATATTACCGGTGCGTTAGCGAGCCTAAAAGGTATAACCAAATATTCGAAGTAATTATAACGAGTTCGGAAAATAATTTTCTATTTATCGCCTTCTTTAACCGGATCCTATAATAGGTATCCTTAAGATCTAACTTCGTAAAGATTTTAAAACCGTATAAGCGGTCTAATATCTCGGTAATTAAGAGTAACGGGTATCGATTCTTAATAATTACCGTATTTAAACCCTGGTAATCTACGTAAAGACGTAGCCTATTATCCTTTTTAAGTATAAAAAAAATAAGTACTTTAATTAATAAAATTAAATAACGGATCTAGTCTTTATAAAATAAAAATTCTAAATAGCGCCGTAGCTCCGATAATTTAGTTTAAGATAAATTATAAAGAGGTTTATAAAGCGGTTCTTTATTAACCTTTATCTCGATAACGTAATCTCTTTATTTAAAAATAAATAGGGTACTCGCCTTCTCGTTAAAAAAAATAGTATAAAACCCTATAAGTTCCCTAGGAATCTTTAGGTTAGGAAGTTCTTCTTATTCGCCTCGCGATATCGTAACGTATACGACCGCGAATATATTCGGTTCATTTTTAAAACTACTAGTAAACTTAGCCGGTTTCTTAATTTATAAATTACTAAAATTAACTTTAAACCGCTATTAGTCCGCTTTAGAATTAATTAATATCTTTAATTAATATAACCTAAATATACCTAGAATAACGTCTGAACCTTTAAGGTCTATAGTATAGAATAAAGTATTATATTTATACCCTTAACTCTAACTATCGACTATCTAATAGTTTAATTAATACGCGTTATAGTAATATATACTTTACCCGCTAATTACTTTAGCTAGCGGTAAAGTAGTATTATAAGATTCTAAATTATTTTTAACGACGAACCGCTATAAAATTAAATTAATCTACGCTTTTAAATTAATTAAGGTAATAAACTACCTAATCTTATCCTAAAGAGTAATCTAACCCTTAAAAAGAATAAAAGGGTATACCTCTATTAATTATTTTTCTTACTCTTCTTCCGAGGCGTAAATTAGGCTTAATTATTTTTTACTAATACCGTACCGACGTTTATAACTAATTTATCTATATCGGGATATTTAGGCTTAATATAGCCTTCTACTTTATAATAATAACAAATAATCTTATTATACGAAGAATTAATAGTATTAACTTTACGTTTATTACCCTTCTCCTTTAAATACACCTATTTAATATTATCGCCGGTATTAAATTTAATGATTCGGTCTACTATAGGTTTTCCTTTATTAAGATTCTTTAATTAGGAACCCGAATTAAAATTAAAGCCGCCTATTAATTATATATACTTTAGATTCTTTTCTTATATAATAACCTAGGTAAGAATTTCTTCCCTTTAAATAAATATACTACCGGTATTAAGGATTTTATTTTTAAATTTAAATTTAAATTTAGCTAAAAAGAAATTTACCTTATACTCCTCCGAAAATAGGGGTAACTAGGTCTTTATTTCTTTAAAATAAGCCTTAAATAACGATACTTTTTAATAAAGCTATTATTTAGCTTCCTCCTACTTCTCGTAAACGAAGAGATAATAGTTAACTAGATCCACTATTAAATTAAAAAGAAACTTCTTAAAAAAACTAAATATAATACTAACTAAACTATATAAATCGTAGTATTTATATTACTATATTAAAGGGTTACCCTCTAACGAGTCTATATAATATATAATCCTTAAATAATCGGTAGTAAAATACTTAAGATTAATTAAAAATTTAACGTTTACGTCGCGGAATTAACGTAAATATTTACCTTCGCTCGTACCCTTATAAGAATATATTTTATTAGGGCGTAGCGTTTTCGCCCTAATAAGGATATCCCCACTAAGCGTAGTTAAACTTATTACTATTCTACCGGTAGGCGTAATAATTAGGGGACCTCTACTATAAATAATAAATTCTATTAATACTCCGCTAGCGGGCGTAGAAATAGTAGGATTATATAATTTTTAATTTTAAACTTATAATACCCCTAACTTTTATTATTATTTAAGGCGACGGTTTTCTTCTTTAATAGCTTTAAGTTATACGTCCAAGGTCTCTTCGGGGGTAGTAATACCTTCGAATTCGTTACCGTCTTTACGGCGGGGGTCGTCGGAGAGGGCTTAATCGATATTATCGTCGCTAAATTCTTTTAAATATCCCGAGGTTAAACCCGATATTATAACGACGATAGGCCTTTTCTTTAGAAAGATTTAAAAAATTAAAACTATAATACCTAAAGCCGCTAGCGTAGAGCTAGCGGCTTAGTAATAATATAAAAAACGTAAAGTAGTTACGGGGTTCATTACTAGGTAGTTCTTAAATCCTAGATTTAATAATAAAATTAATCTCTAAGAATTCTAATAAAACGGGGGAATACTAACTCGATATAGGATTACTAAGAGTTAGAACCCCGCGATACCAAGGCTAGAACCCCGTATCGATAAATAATAATATTATAGAGGTGGCGGGGCGTAGGCGTATATAATATACTAGCGCCTTTAGCGGGGCGCAGGCGTATATAACGTACTACTACTTTATATTTTATTTATTTATTAAAGTTATCTAAACTATATTACCCTAGGATTAAATTATATTATAGACTCAAAATCCTCGTTAATATTAATAAATAAAGATAGTAGATTATTAAATACGATATAAAATTAGTTATTCGCTAGTTATTAATATGTTTCTTGAGGACCTTGGAGAAAATATATTAAAAAAGAGAGTAATCGAAGATAGAGAGAGAAAGCGGGATTTAAAATACGATTTCGATTATAATATTATATTTCCTAGCTCTATTACTAAGTTTATAACTTTATTATATAATTTTAATACGCGTTATAAAGAGACCTCGGATATGAATTTCTCTAATATTTTAGAAACTATAATAAAATTTTAAAATACTCTAGATCTTAATTATAATTTAGTAATAAATTAGATATAGAGGTTAAAGATATAATTACGCTACGGAATAGGGAAGGGAAGGGAAGGGAATGACCCCCGCTCCCTTCCCTTCCAGCAGGGAAGGGAGCGGAAGGGAAGGGGCAGGGATTACCAGGGAAGGGAAGGGATTCCCTACTGTTCCCTTCCTCCCTGCTCTCCCTATAGGGCTGCTCCCATATATGGCCATGTATGCGCGCATGTATGCCCCATATATGCCCCCATATATGGCCCATGTATGCGCCCATGCATGCCCCATTGCTGCTCCCATGTGGCCCATGTATGCCCCCATATGTGGCCCATGTATGCGCGCATACATGCCCCATTCGCTGCTCCCATATATGGCCATGTATGCGCGCATGTATGCCCCATGTATGCCCCCATGTATGGCCCATGTATGCGCGCATGCATGCCCCATTGCTGCTCCCATGTGGCCCATGTATGCGCGCATACATGCCCCATTCGCTGCTCCCATATATGGCCATGTATGCGCGCATGTATGCTCCATTAAGTGGTACAAAGATTAGGACAATTAGGAAAGCGGTTAAAACGCCAAGCCTTATACCTAATTTGGACTAGCGCAGTAATAGCCCATACATACTTGGAGCAATAGGCGATATGC
>JAABUK010002191.1_pt1 | contig 35523 bp, 20 predicted proteins | sample 5559141 | NCBI WGS metagenome assembly JAABUK01 (sample SAMN10711869, study PRJNA513367) | rock metagenome | isolation source: Antarctica rocks | place: Antarctica: Victoria Land, Pudding Butte nord | collected 2016-01-03
ACTTGCAAGTACTTGCTCGCGGCTCGCGGGCTGTGTGGGGAGGTTCAGGAGCAGGATTCGGCGCTGCCGTTGATGGAGACGCAGATGCGGTCGCAGGCCGGGCCGTAGTTGACGGTGGCGGCTCCGTTGGAGCCGCGCAGTGTCAGGGTTCCGCCGGCGGTGCCGTCGCACGAGTGGGTGAACTTGATGTTCTTGAGGTCGACGGTGTAGGTTCCCAGGGCGCTGTTTTTTACGGTGGCGGTGCCGCTGAGCAGGCTGTCGTTGGAGCCGCTGCCCGAGGCCGCGAAGCCGAAGTCGGCCTTGACCTGCAGCGCGTGCGGCGCGGCGCCTCCGGCCACGCCGGGAGCGTTGGCGATGGCGATGTTGAGCAGGGCGCTGTAGCTGCCGTCTGCCTTGAGGTCGATGATCTCGCGCCCGTTGAAGGTCGTGGCGTCGATTTTGAGGGCCGAGAGCAGGCCGCGCCCAAGTACTTCGGCCTGCCCGCTCAGCGACTGCAGCGGGCCGTAAAACATCATCAGGTAAGCGGTGAAGGCGAGCAGAGTGCCCGCCGTGAGGCGGCCTTCGAGCAGCGCGTGGCCCCCGCAGTACCAGGCCAGCAGCAGGCCGCCTCCCGCGCAGAAGTCGATGAAGGGGAAGACGCTGCCCCACGCGCGCTCGACCTTGAGGCCCGCCTGCGCCAGCTGCAGGCTGCTGTGAGCGAAGAGCTGAGCCTGGCGCTCCTCCTGCGCGAAGGCCTTGACGACGCGGATGCCCAGGATCGCTTCGGAAAGCCGCGCGCCCAGCAGCCCGCGGCTTTCCCACCAGGCGTCCCAGCCCGGACTCAAGCGGCTCAGCATCCAGCGCGTGGCCAGCAGGCCGGCCAGCGTGGGCAGCATGGCGGCCAGAAACAGGCTTGGGCTCATCCAGCACAGCACGGCCCCGATGCCAAGCAGCGTCAGCGCATCGCCCAGCGCGTGGCCCGCGCCCGAGAGCAGCGCCTCGACCTCCTCGGTGTCCTGCGCCACGGCTGCGCTGAGCGTGCCCGGCGGCTTGAGGTCGAAGTAGCGCAGCGGAAGCTGCTGCAGGCGCTCGAAGAGCCGGCAGCGCAGATCGTGCGCGAGCGAGTGGCTCAGCCACAGCGTGGTGCGCCCCTGCAGCGCCCGCACCACGCGCTCGCCCAGCTGAGCCAAAGCCATCGCGAGCACCAGCACGCCCAGCAGCCGCGCCCGCTCAGCCTCGGGCTCGGGGCGCGGCGCGGCGGGCAGCAGAACCTGATCGAGCAAAGGCCGCGTCAGGTAAGGCGTCACCAGTGGCCAGCGCGCTCGAAATCAGCAGCAGCCCCCCCAGCCAGACCACCGCGCGCGCGTAGGCCCGCAGGCAGCTCAGCAGGTCGCTCAGCAGCCGCGCCCTCAAAGCCGCCCCGCCTCGCCTGGCTCGCGCATGATGTTCCTGGAGGCTCGCAAAAACTTCGAGAGGCCAGCCGCCACGAGTACTTGCGGCAAGTACTTGCGGCGCGCGAAGCAAAAGGCGGGAATCTTGCCTCGCCCGTTCGCTTGTCAGGCGCGGCAACCGCGCGGCTGTTTTCGGCTCGGCTCGGCTCGGCTGAGTTGAGCTGAAGCGGCAGCCGCCTCATTATAGCGCGCCGTCGGGCGCAGCGGGACGCTAAGGCGGCGCTTGGCCCAAACTGCGAGGAACATCTGCGCTTGCCGTGCATTGTCGACGCGGCTTCTCTGCTTCTCATGCTCAAAAGTGTGCTGGCTCAAAAAATTCCCTTGAAGGGCCTCTGGCTGGCGCTGCGGCAGACACCGCTGGTGGACGCCTGGATTCATCAGCGCGGCCCCATCGCGAGCCGGGTGCCGCAAGTACTTCGCGAGCGGGCCGTGTTCCAGGCGCAGATCTCCGCGCTGCCGGGCGCCAAAATCTGGCGCTTCGCTCCGCTTGAGGAGGTGCGCCCGCAGCAGCCCGGCCCCGAGTCCGGCCCCTCGATCAGCCTGTTGCCGCTGGCGCTGCGGGCGCGCCGCCTGCCGCCTCCCTTCGCGGCTCAGCTCGAAGAAGCCTGGCTGGTGGGACGCCACGCCACGCCCTTCACCCGCGAGGGCCGGATGCTGCTGACGCCCTTCCTGGATCGCTTGACCATGCTGGGCGCCGACGAGCACGACGACCTGGCGCGCTGGGCGCAGTCGAGCGGCTGGAGCCAGGCCCCCAGCGCCGAGCAGAGCCAGTGGAGCGAGGAAACCGTGTGCTCGCTGGTCGGGCGGCTCGACTCGAACTTCTTCCACTGGCTCATCGACATCTGCGGCCAGCTCGAAGCCCTGCAAATTTATCGCGAGCGCACCGGAGCCGAGCCCAAGATTTTGATCCGAGCCGCCAGCCCGCCCTTCGTGCGCCAGAGCCTTGAGCTGCTCGGCTTCGACGCCTCGCGCCTGCTCGAATGGCCGCTCGAATGGGCGGCGGGCCACAAAGCGGGCGAGGTGCCGCACCAGGTTGTCGCGCGCCGTGTCGGGCGGCTGGTGGTTCCCTCGTGGCGCGGCTACTCGATGGGGCCTTCGCCGCGCTCGCTGCGCTGGCTGCGGCACGCCTTCCTCCAGGCCGTGGGCGAGGACACGCAGCAAAACGACCAGCCAGGCGCCCCAAGCCGTAAGGCGAGCCACAAGGCGAACCGAGACGAGGGGCCTAAAATCTACATCCACCGCGAGCGGGGCGGCTGGCGCTGCGTGGAAAACGGCGAGGAAGTGTGCGCTTTCATGGAGGCGCGCGGCTTCGAGATTTTGCGGCCCGAGACGAAGAGCTTAGCGGAGCAGGTGCGCCTGTTCGCGCGCGCCTCGGCCATCGTGGGGATGCACGGGGCGGGGCTGACCAACATCTTGTTCGCGCCGCGCGCCCACTTCGTCGAGATCATCGGCTCCTACGGCGGCGCGGACTACCTCTTCATGACCCAGGCCCTTGGCAACCGCTACAGCCGCGTCACCTGCCCCGACCACGGCGACAACATCGTGGTGGACCTCAAGCGGCTCGGCGATGCCATAGAATCTGTGGCATGAACGTCGCGGCCCTTTCGCAGGGCCTCTGGGCAGGCTTAGTCGCCTGCAAGTACTTGCGGGCCGCCGTGGAAGCTGCGTGAGAAGCTGCGTGGGAAGCTGCGTGGGAAGCTGCGTGGGCTGGGCGGCCCGCCGTGAATGATTTCGCCGATGCGTGATTTGATTTTTGTGTCTCTGGAAGACTGGGACGACATCTGGCGCCGCAACCAGTTCTTGTGCGCGGCCTGGGCGCGCCGCTTCCCCGCGAGCCGCATCCTCTTCGTCGGGCAGCCTCAGCTCCTGCCGCTGCACCTCAAGGACGGCACGCTGGCCCGCCTGCTGCGCCGCCCCGCCTGGCGTGTGCCCGGCCTGCCCAACATCACCGCGACCTACGTTCCAAAGCCGCTCTTCAACCCCATCCCCGGCGGGCGCCGCCTCAACGAGGCCGCCGCCCGCGCCCACATCACCAAAATCGCGCGCCAGGCTGGGCTGCGCGACCCTTTGCTGTGGCTCAACCCCAACGATGCGGGGCACCTCGTCGGGCGCTTGAACGAGCGCGGCGTCGTGTACGACATCACCGACGACTGGGAGCTGGCTGAGTCAGGCGAGGCCAGGCGAGCCCAAGTCGCCGCCCTGGACCGCGCGCTGTGCCGCCGCGCCGACCTCACCATCGTCTGCTCGCAGGCCCTCTACGACAGCCGCCTGGCCTTCGCCCGCCGCCTCTTGCTCTTGCCCAACGGCGTGGACGCCGCGCACTACCAGGAAGCCTCCGCCCCCTCCGCGCGCCACTGGCCCGGCCCAACGTTTGGCTACACCGGAACGCTGCACCCCGAGCGCATCGACCTCGACTTGATCCTGGCCCTGGCCCGCGCGCACCCCGCAGGCAGCGTGGTGCTGGTCGGCCCCAACAACTGGCAGGACGGCGCTCTGGAGCGCGCCGTCCGCGAAGTGCCCAACATCCACCTGGCCGGCCCGGTGCCTTACGCTCAGGTGCCCTCGGAGATGGCGCGCTTCGATGTCTGCACCGTGCCGCACCGCCAGAGCCCCTTCGTCGAGAGCCTCAACCCTATCAAGCTGTGGGAGTATCTCGCCTGCGGCAAGCCCATCGTGGCGAGCAACGTGGCGGGTTTTCGCGACTACCCGCAGTTCTGCCGCATCGCCTCGACGCCCGCGGAGTTTCTCAAGGCCGCCGATGAAGCTCTCGAAGAAGCGCGCCAGGGCCCGGACAGCGCAGTCGCCCAGGCGCGGCGGGCCGAGGCCGCGCGCCACTCGTGGGAATCGCGGCTCGACTCGCTGCTCGAAGCTCTGCGCGGCTGCGATCTGCTCGGCTCGCAAGCGCCTCAAGCGTCCCAAGCGTCCCAAGCGCCTCAGGCGCCTCAGGCGAAGGCAGGAGCCTGAGCATGGCCAGGGCCTTGAGCTTGGGCCGCCTGAGCGCGGCGCTGGGGCGGCGGCTGCGCCTCAAGTACTTGCAGCTGCGCTGGAGGCGGGCGCGCCTCGGCAGCCGCTGCGACATCCGCAGCGGCTTCCACCTGGTGCTGGGCGAAGCGGCTCAGCTGAGCATCGGCCCGCGCTGTGTGCTGGATCGGGGCATGACCATCGAGTGCTTCGGCACGCTCAGCATCGGGCGCGAGGTGATTTTCGGCCACCACTGCACGCTCGCCGCGCGCGAGTCGCTCACCATCGGCGACGACTCGCTGCTGGCCGAGATGGTTTCCATCCGCGACCACGACCACCGCTTCGAGCGCCTGGACGTGCCCATCCGCGAGCAGGGCGCGGCCTCGGCTCCCGTCGTCATCGGGCGCAACGTGTGGATCGGGGCCAAGGCCACCGTTGTCAAGGGCGTCACCATCGGCGACAACGCCATCATCGGAGCCAACGCCGTGGTGACGCGCGACATCCCGGCCAACGCAATCGCGGTCGGCATCCCGGCCCGCGTCATCAAGTTTCGTGACGCCCAGGTCGCCCCTTCACCAGCTGAGCCGCCAGCTGAGCCCAACACTTCGCAGCCTGAATCCTGATGAATCCTGAGCCATCTTCTTTGCCATCTTCTTTGCCTGCTTCGGCGCTCGCTTCGCCTCTGCTCTCGGTCATCATCGTGAGCTTCAACACGCGCGACCTGACGCTGCGCTGTTTGGGCACGCTGTTCGAGGACCTCGAAGGCATCGCAAGCGAGGTGTGGGTGGTGGACAACGCTTCGCAAGATGGCAGCGTGCAGGCGATCCGCGAGGCGTTCGCGGAGGTGAAGGTCATCGCGAGCGAGCGCAACCTGGGTTTTGGCGCGGCCAACAACCGGGCGCTCGAACAGGCGCGCGGGCAGTTTTTGCTGCTGCTCAACTCGGATGCATTTCCGCTGCCTGGCGCGACCGCCGCGCTGCTCAAGTACTTGCAGGGGCACGCGGAGGTGGGGGCGGTGGGGCCGCAGCTGCTCAACGCGGACGGCTCGCTGCAGCCTTCGTGCTGGAAGTTCCCTTCGCCGCGCCGCGCCTGGGCCGAGGCGGTCGGGCTGGCCGCGCTGCTGCCCGAGCACCCGGTTTTTGGCGACTACTTCCGCTGGGCTCACGATGCCGAGCGGCGGGTGGACTTCGTGGTCGGGGCCTGCGTGCTGCTGCGGCGCGCGGTTTACGAAGCGGTCGGCGGCTTCGACGAGAGCTTCTTCTTGTATGCCGAGGAGACGGACTGGATGCAGAGGATGCAGGCGGCGGGCTGGCCGGTTGCGTTCGTGCCCCAGGCTCAGGTGACGCACCTGGGCGGCGCTTCGGGCACCAGCAAGCCGGGCCTGAACCCGCTCTTCTTCGAGGGCCAGGATCGCTTCATCGCCAAGCACTTCGGGCCGCGCGGACTGAGGGCCTTCCGCTTGGCTAACCTGCTGCGCGCCCTGCTGCGCGCCGTGGCTTTCGCGGCCCAAAGCCTGGTCGCGCGCGGCGAAGGCAAAAGCCGTGCTCGGCTCAAGATGCGCCAGGCGATCTGGCTGGCGCGCCGCAACGCCACGAGCTGAGGGCACGAGCTGAGGGCACGAGCTGAGGGCACGAGCTGAGGGCACGAGCTGAGGGCACGAGCTGAGGGCACGAGCTGAGGGCACGAGCTGAGGGCACGAGCTGAGGGCACGAGCTGAGGGCTTGAAGCGGGCGCAAGTACTTGCGGCGGGGGCCTCCAGAAAAGTTGTTTGGTCGCAAATTGTATGGGCAATCCGATTTTGTTGGCTGGGGCGGCGGTTTACGCGCTGGTGTTCTGGGCGGCGGGCTGGCGCGCGCCGTGGTTCGCGCTGCTGATGATCTTCGCCTCGGCTCCGTTCCAGAACGACCTCTCGGGCAACGACGGCGGCTTGAGCGGCGTGAAGTTTTCCTTCGCTGAGGTCAACCTGCTGCTGGCGGTGCCTCTGCTGCTGCTGCAGCACCGGCGGCTCTCGATCGGGCCGCTGGCCTGGCCTGTTGCCGCCTACTTCGCGGTCGGGATCGTCTCTTCGATCCTGACGTGGCGCGGGGGCTTCGCCATCAGCTCGTTCCTGCAGATGTTTTTGTTTTTGGTCGTGGTGGTGATGCTGTTCGCCTCGCTGACGCCGCGCGTGGAGGACGTGCGGCCCGCGCTGCTGGGGCTGATCGGCGTGGCGATGTTCTTCGCGACGATGCTGCTGGCGACGCGGCAGCAGTACATTCTGGGCATCCACAAGAACGGCATCGGCGGCTCGATGGGCGTGGCGACGCTGGTGTGCCTTGAGCTGTGGTTCCATGAGCGCGCGGGCTGGCGCAAGTGGGCGCTGGCGGGCTGCCTGGCGGCCATCGCGAGCGGGCTGCTGATCACGCTCTCGCGCGGCTCGTGGCTGGGCGCCATGCTGGGCGTGGCCTTCATCTTCGCGATGCGGCGGCAGTGGGCGCTGATGGGGCGCGCGCTGCTGGTTCTGCTGCCGGTGCTGTTCGTGGCCTGGAACGCTCTGCCGCAGGAGCAGCGCAGCTACGCGACCTCGTTTGGCAAGGACAGGGGCAACATCGAGGCGCGCTACGAGAACCTCGACTTCATGCGCGCCGCCTACTCGCAAAACCCGCTGCTTGGCGTGGGCGTTGGCCTGCGCAAGCAGCACGACGCCACCAATTTGGTGTGGATGACGCTGGCCGAGACCGGTGTGCTGGGCCTGCTGGCGCTGGCCGCCATTCACGCCGCGTTCTTCAGGATGCTGTGGAAGACGCAGGCCGGGCTGGATCGCGGCGACCCTTTGTTCTCGCTCTTGGCCATCGGTGGCGCCTTGATCCTGGCGCGGCTGGGGCACGGCATGGTCGATCACTACTGGGCGCGCGGCCCGACGATGATGGCCTGGGCCGGGGCGGGCATGGCCACCGGAGCCTACTTCGCGCTGCAGAGCCGCCTGCAAAGCCCAGCTGTCGCCACGCGCCACAAGCCGCAAGTGCGCGCGCTGGTCGCCCTGGCCGTCATCGAAGCCGAGCGGCGGCGCAGCGAAGCCGCCGGATAACCCAAGTACTTGCTGCGCCGAGCCCGCGCCGCAAACGGGCAAACTGCCTCCCATGACCGATGCTTCAACGCAGCCGCGAGCCGAGGCGTCAGCCGAGCCGCCAGCTGAGCCGCGAGCCGAGCCGCGAGCCGAGCCGCGAGCTGAGCCGCGAGCTGAGCCGCGAGCTGAGCCGCGAGTGGCGCTGCTGCTGGACACGCGCGCCTGGGCCGGAACCGAGGCTTACGTGCGCGACCTGGCGCTTGGGCTGCGCGAGCTGGGGGTGCCGGTGCGCGTCGCCTGCCCGCCCGGCTCGCCGCTGTGGAAGCGTGCCCGTGCCTCCAGACTGCGCGTCCTGCCCGTGGCGCGTCGCGGGCCGCTGGACCCTTCGGGTGTGCTGAGCCTGGCTCGCCTGCTGCGCGCGGGCTCACTCGACCTCATCCACGCTCACAACGGGCGCACGGGTTTAGCTGGAGCGGTGGCCGTCCGGCTGGCCGGGCGCGGCGCCTGCATCGTGACGCAGCATTTCTTGCAGCCCGCGCACGCCGAACGCTCCGGGCTCAAGGCCCGGCTTTCCAATGCTGTCCACGGCTGGGTGGCGCGCCGGATTTCGCACACCATCGCTATCTCGCGCGCGGCTCTGGACGCGGCTCTGCAACGCGGCGAGGTCAGCCCCTCGAAAATCTCCGTCGTGCTCAACGGAGTTGGCGAGCCCACGCCCGATGCCTCGACTTCGCGCGAGCAAAAGCGCGCGCTGTGGCAGGCCGGGCCGCAGGATTTTCTCGTCGTCTGCGTGGCCCGGCTCGAAGAGGAAAAGAGCATCGGCACCCTGCTCGAAGCCCTGCCCCTGCTGCGGCGGCGAGTGCCGCGCGCGCGCTGCGTGATCGCGGGCGAAGGCTCGCAGCGCGCGGCTCTGGAAGCTCTGGCGGCTCGCCTGAGCTTGAGCCTGGGGCCGGGCGAGCCGCTGCAAATGCCCGGCTTCGTGCCCAGCGCCGCCGACTTGATCGAGGCCGCCGATGCCTTCGTGCTGCCCAGCACCGCCGAGCCCTTTGGCCTGGCTCTGGTCGAAGCGATGGCACTGTCGCGCCCTGTTGTAGCCACGCGAGCGGGCGGGCCGCTGGAAATCGTGATTCCCGGAGAGACGGGCTTGCTGGTCGCGCCGGGCTCGGCTGCTGAGCTGGCCTCGGCTCTGGAAGAGCTGAGCCTGGATGCCGGGCGCGCGCAGGCCATGGGGCGGCGCGGGCGCCAGGTTTACGAGCAGGGCTTCACCGTCGAGCGCATGGCCCGCGAAGTGCGCCAGGTCTACCGCACGGTTCACCGCGCAGCACGGCAGGGGCCTTGAAAGCAAGGAGCCTTGAAAGCCGCGCGGCAAGTACTTGGCGCAGGCTCAAGCCGCTGCCCGGCGCGTGCGGTTCGTGCTCACGATGACGGCAGGCGGCAGCGGAGAACCCAGGCGGTTTGCCAGAGCCGTGCGACGCGGGCCTGGGAACAAGGCTGCAGGTTGGCTGCAAGTAGCGGCAAGTACTTGCGGGGCGACGGGCAAGAAAAAGGCGAACGAAATGAGCAGGCAGGCGCGCGAACTTGGATTGTGGCAACTGATGCGCTCGGACGTGCGGGCGATGGTGGTGGATCGTGGGAGCGGGCCGGTGGTGTATGCGCTCTCGGCTGGGCTCAAGGTGCTGCTGTTCCCGCGCATCCAGGCCGTGCTGCTGTTCAGGCTCTCGCACGCGCTGCTGGGGATCGGGCTTTCGCCGCTGGCGTACTGGCTGCAGGCGCTCGAACTGATGCTGGCCGGAGCCGAGATTCACCCCGCCGCGCGCATCGGGCCGGGGTTCTGCCTGGTGCACTCGAACGGCGTGGTCATCGGCGACCGGGCCCACATCGGGGCGCACTTCATCTGCTTCCAAGGCGTGACCGTGGGCGATTCGGGCAAGGGTGACGGCCAGCCGCGCCTGGGCGACTGGGTCAAGGCCGGGGCCGGGGCCAAGATTCTGGGCGGCATCACCATCGGCGAGCGCGCCGTCATCGGAGCCAACTCGGTCGTGCTGCACGATGTCCCGGCTCACGCCGTGGCCGTGGGCATCCCGGCCCGCGTCGCCAGAATCCAGGCGCCCGCTGATCCTAACAATCCCAACGCCCCGGACGATCTTTCTTCTTGAAGAAGCTCGTGCGCGCCTACCGTCCCCTGTTAGGCAGCAGAGACTTTTCGAGCCGCTCCTCAAGAAGCCGCATTGTCGGGCCCAGGTACTTGCAGCGGCTCAAGCGCGCCTGGCTGGCAGCGGCGTCTGTTTTGTAAACAAGGCCCATGCCCTTGCCTGACCTCGACTCGATTGTGGTGGACGCCGCGCCGCGCTTCGAGCTGTCGCCGCACCTCTTCATGCAGTTCATGGAGCCGCTGGGAGCCACCGATGGCTCGGTTGAGGCGGCCTGGGATCATCAAAGTACTTGCTGGCGCCCCGACGTGGTCGAGGCCACGCGCAGCCTGGCGCCTGGCATGATTCGTTGGGGCGGCTGCCTCAGTTCGTATTACCGCTGGCTGGAGGCCGTGGGGCCGCGCGAGCAGCGCCAGCCGATGCGCAACCTGCTGTGGGGCGGCATCGAGTCGAACCAGGTTGGAACCGTTGAGTTCGTGGACTTCTGCCGCCAGGTTGGGGCCGAGCCGCTGCTGAGCGTCAACTTCGAGTCCGATGGCCGCCGGGCCTGGGCTCAGCCGCGCGTGGGCGGCTCACGCAGCGCAGGCCCCGAAGAAGCCGCCGCCTGGGTCAGCTACTGCAACCGCGCGGAGGATGCGCGGCGCCTGAGCCACGGCATTCGCGAGCCTCTGGGCGTGCGCTGCTGGCAAATCGGCAACGAGACTTCTTACGACAAGGACGGCTACGATCTCGAAACCGCCGCGCGCCGCACCGTGGCCTTCGCCCGCGCGATGCGCGAAGTGGACGCGGGCATCCGGCTCATCGGCTGGGGCGACAGCGGCTGGGCTGCGCGCATGAGCGAGGTCGCGGGCGAGCACCTCGACCTCCTCGCCTTCCACCATATGTTCCACCCCTCGCCTGACGATCCGGTTCTCGATGGCACCAACTACCGCCAGCACCCGCAGCGCGCCTGGGACGCCTTGATGGAAGCGCCCGCGATCCACGAGCGCAAGCTGAGCTCGATGCGCGAGCAGGTCCAAGGCACCGGCTTGAAGCTGGCCATGACCGAGTGCCACTTCACGATTCGGGGCCGCGACCGGGGCGATGTCATGAGCTCGTGGGCGGTGGGCGTGGCCTACGCGAGGATGCTGCACCTGCACGAGAGGCACGGCGACCTGCTCAATATCGCCACGCTGTCCGACTTCTGCGGCACGCGCTGGCAGGTCAACTCAATCATGATCCCCACGCCCTCAGGCCGCGCCTACCTGCTGCCCGTGGCCCACGTCATGCGCCTGTACAGGCAGCACGGCGGCGAGCAGGCGGCCTCGGTTCTCGCTTGCCCCGAGGGCCTCGATGTCACGGCGAGCCGCACCGGAAATCGGCTTTTCCTGCACGTTGTCAACACGCGGCGCGAGCAGAGCATCGACGCTCGCCTCGAAGCTCAGGGCTTCGGCGTGCTGAGCGGGCGCTGCTTCGAGATCGCCGCCGACCCTCAGCTCGAAGTCCTTGAGAGTAGCCCCGATGTGCTGCAGGCGCACGAAAAGCCGCTCGCTGATGGCGTGTGGAGCTTCCCCGCCGCCTCCGTCTCGGCCATCGAGCTGGAGCTGAGCCCGCGCTGAGCCCGCGCTGAGCGCCGAGGGCCGAATTGTAAACTGGCGGCCCTGAGCAAGTACTTGAGCGAGAAAACACCATCGAGAACCTCTTCCAAATGACAACAAAGAACCCCGTAAAGCCCGCTTCCAGGCGGCTTGGCCACGCTTCAAAGCCCATGTGCCTGATTCCCACCGCGACGCTGGCGCTTCCGCTGGCTCTGCTGGCCTCAGCCCCCGGAGCGCGGCTGGTGGCGGCTCCGGCTCGCGGCGTGGTGGGCGCAGGGCTGCGGATTCGCCAGCGCATCGACGGCGGCTGGCGCTTCCAGCGCGTCACAGCAGGCCCTTCTTCCTCGGTTCAGGGCGTGCCTGTCACGGGATGGCGCTGGGCTTCGGCTCAGAACCAGGCTCTCAACGCGGCCACGGTGTCCGATCCGGTGCTCGATAGCAGCGGCGGCGCCTGGAAAGATGCCAACGTGGGCGACGATGTCTTCGGCGGCGCGCGCGGCTCGGCCTGGTTCACGGCTCTGCTGGGCGCGGGCGTGGGCGAAACGCGCGGCAAAGCGCCCGCTAAAATCCACTTCGAGGCCGTGGATGACAACGCCGAGGTCTACCTCAACGGCACTTTGCTCGGGCGTCACGAGGGCTGGGACGAACCCTTCGATGTCAGCACCGGCTCGGGCTGGCGCGTGGGCGCTCCCAACCGGCTGGCCGTGCTGGTCGAAAACACTGCCGGAGCCGGCGGCCTCGTGGGGCCGGTGACGCTGGTCGCGGGCGCGGCCCAAGTACTTGCGCTGGCTCCCGTGCAAGCTGCTGCCGACTTCAACGCTTCGTCATGGGAAGTGGTGCATCTGCCGCACGATTACGTGGTCGAGAACGCCTTCGACCCCAAGAGCGACGGCAGCCACGGCTTCAAGCCTTCGGGCGCGGCCTGGTATCGCAAGACGATTGTGATTCCGGCCTCGGCCCGAGGCAAGCGCGTCTGGCTCGACTTCGACGGCGTCTATCGCGACAGCAAGGTCTACCTCAACGGCGTGCTCGTCTCTCAGCACCCGTGCGGCTACACCGGCTTCCAGGCCGACCTCAGCTCAGCCGCGCGCTACGGAGCCGCGAACCAGGTCGCCGTCTTCACCGACGCGCGCAAGCCCGAGGGCTGGTGGTATGAAGGCGGCGGCATCTACCGCCACGTCACGCTCAACATCGCCGGCCCGGTTCGCGTCGCGACCTACGGCACGCTCGTCACGGCTCAGGTCAAGGGCCTGGGCGCGGGCGAAACTCCCTCTGCTACGCTCACGATCAAGACCACGCTCTCCAACCAAACCGCGCGCCCCGTCCTGGCCACGCTGTCTTCGATTGTGACGCGGCCCAACGGCAGCGCGGGACCCACGAGCACCAACCGCGTGCTGATTCCAGCCAACGGCAGCATCGAAGTGGCTCAGCCTGCTAATGATCCCAACGCTGCGCTGTGGTCGCTCGAACGGCCTCAGCTGTATCATCTGCGCTCGGTTGTCTCGGTTGGGGGCAAGCCTGTGGATTCCTACGACACGCCCTTTGGCGTGCGCTCGATCCGCTTCGACAACGACCGGGGCTTCTTGCTGAACGAGAAGCCGGTCAAGATTCAAGGCACTTGCAACCACCAGGACTTCGCCGGGCTGGGCGTGGCTTTGCCCGATGGAATCTTGGCGTGGCGCATCGCCAGGCTCAAGGCGATGGGCTCGAACGCCTACCGCACTTCGCACAACGAGGTGGCGTCCGAGCTGCTGGACGAGTGCGACCGCCAGGGGATGCTGGTGATGGACGAGGCGCGCCACTTCGGGGACGGCGAGGCGGGCAAGGCCTCGGAAAACACGCCCGCCGAGACGCACGAGAACCTGCGCCAGCAAGTACTTCGCGACCGCAACCACCCCAGCGTGATCATGTGGTCCATCGGCAACGAGGAGGGCGCTCAGGGCTCAGCCGGCGGCCTGCGCATCGGAACCGCGATGAAGAGCTTGATCACCCAGCTCGACGGCAGCCGCCCCGTCACCGAAGCCGTCAACAGCCGCCACGAGGAAGGCTCGGCCACCATCCTGGACTTGCTGGGCGTCAACTACAACCCCGGCCTGTACGACGCGCACCGCAAGCACAACCCGGCCCAGCCCGTGTTCGGCAGCGAGACGGCCAGCGCCCTCTCGACGCGCGGCGTCTACGCAACCGATGCCTTCGAGGGCGCGGGCGTCACCCAGCACGGCGACCCGGCCAACAGCTGGGTCGCGGCCTACGACCTCAATCGCCCAGGCTGGGGCCAGACCGCCCAGGACGCCTGGCGGCCCATCGCCGAGCGCCCCTTCAACGCCGGAGGCTTCGTCTGGACCGGCTTCGACTACCGCGGCGAGCCCACCCCCTTCGGCTGGCCCGCCATCAACTCGGCCTTTGGCATCCTCGATATGTGCGGCTTCCCCAAGGATTCGTATTACTATTATCAATCCGTGTGGGGAACTAAGCCGATGGTTCATGTGCTGCCGCACTGGAACTGGGCCGGGCGCGAGGGCCAGCCGATTGAGGTGTGGGCCTACTCGAACGCGGATCAGGTCGAGCTGCTGCTCAACGGAGCCAGCCTGGGCACCAAAGAAATGCCCAAGAACGGCCACGCTTCGTGGAGCGTGCCCTACGCGCCGGGCACGCTGACCGCCAGGGCCATGACCGCAGGCAAGCTCATCGCGACCGATGAAGTCGTGACGACAGGCGCGCCGGCTGCGATTCGCCTGAAGACCGACCGGCCCGCGCTCATCGCCGATGGCGAGGATGCGTCTCCGGTTGAGGTTGAGATCGTGGACGCCAGAGGGCGCGTGGTGCCCAACGCGGGCAACCTGGTGCGCTTCAGCGTGAGCGGCGCGGGCATCATCGCCGGTGTCGGCAACGGCAACCCGAGCAGCCACGAATCGGACAAAGCGCCGCAGCGCAGCGCCTTCAATGGCCTGTGCATGGCCATCGTGCGCGCGGCTGAGGCGCCGGGATCGGCCACGCTCACGGCGCAGTCGGAGGGTCTCAAGCCCGCGACGCTGCGCCTCAGCGTGGGCCGCTGAAGCGCGTTTGGCAGCGGCTCAGCAACGAAGAAGCGGCCCCGCAAGTACTTGCGGGGCCGCTTGGGGGTTGTGGTGCGCGGCGGGCGAGGTCAGGGCTGGTTGGCCTGGCTCAGGTGCTCGCAGACCTGGATGAAGGCCTGCACGACGCGCGGGTCGAACTGCTTGCCGCTTTGGCGCTCGATCTCGGCCTGGGCTTCTGCGGGCGGCCAGGCTTTTTTGTAGGGGCGCTCGTGCGTCAGGGCGTCGAAGACATCGGCGATGGCGACGATGCGGCCTTCGAGGGGGATTTCCTCTTCCTTGAGGCCCTGGGGATAGCCTCGGCCATCCCAGCGTTCGTGGTGGCTGAGGGCGATGACCTCGGCGGCGTTGACGAAGGGCGAGTGGCCGCTCGCCAGCAGCCGGGCGCCGATGGTGGTGTGCCCTTTGATGGTCTCGAACTCCTCGTCGGTGAGCTTGCCTGGCTTGAGCAAGATGGTGTCGGAGATGCCGATCTTGCCCACATCGTGCAGCGGCGCGGCCTGGCGGATGATCTCGATTTGCTCTTCGGGAAGCCCCAGCGCCCCGGACAGCAGGGCGGCCATGACGCCCACGCGCCGCGTGTGCTGGCCGGTGTCGTCGTCGCGGAACTCTCCGGCCTGGGCCAGGCGCTCCAGGACTTCGAGCTGCGAGGCTTCCCACTCCCTGGTGCGCTCGCGGACACGCTCTTCCAGGATCACGTTCTGCTGCTGCGGCAGGACGTGGAGAAACCACGCCGAAAGCAAATTGTGGATGCGCAGCACGGCTTCAGTGGGGTCGAAGGGCTTGATCAGAAAGTCCTGAGCGCCCGATGACAGCGCCCTGCGCCGCGTCTCGGGGCTGATGTCGGCGGTCAAGACCAGGATGGGAAGGTAACTGTTCTGCGCGATCAGCGGCTTGAGCTGCTCCATTACCTCGAAGCCGTCCAGGTGCGGCATCATGAGGTCGAGCAGGATCAAGTCCGGCCTGTTCTCCTCGAACAGGGGCAGCACTTGCCGCGAATCGCGGATGCTGTGGAAGGTTTTGTAGCCCGATTTGCGCAGGATGGTCTCCAGGTACAGCACGTTGGCCTCCTGGTCGTCCACGATGAGAATGCGCGCGTTCTTGATGGTCTCTTCCCACATGGCTTAGGCCGTTCCTTCTTCCAGAGTTTCTTCCACAACTTGCAGGAACCGCCGCACATCCAGCGGCTTGGTCAAGTACTCGACGGCGCCCGCCTCGCGCAGCCGCTCGACCTGGCGCGGCGTGGCGTCGGCGCTGAGCATGACGACGGGGATGCCGCGAGTCTCGTGCTCGGCGCGCAGGTGATGCAGCACTTCGTCGCCGGGAATGTCGGGCAGGTGCAGGTCGAGCAGGATCAAATCGGGCCGCTGCTCGCGCGCCAGCTCCAGGCCGCGCCGCCCTTGCATCGCCGAGAGCAGCCGTATCTCGGGGCGGCGCGCGAAGATGCGCTCGATCAGCTTGAGGTTGGACAGGTTGTCCTCGATGTACAGCACGGTGCGCGAGGCGGCGGGCGAGGCGCCGGCAACCGGGGCGGCGGGCTGGCTGCGCTCGAAGGCCTGCACCGGGTCTTCAGCTGAAGGCAGCTCAACCCAGAACGTGCTGCCGTGGTCTTCGACGCTGTGCACGCCGATCTCGCCATCCATCAGCTTGACCAGGCGCTGGCAAATCGAAAGCCCGATGCCGCTGCCTTCGACTCCGCTGCCCTCGGCGCCCAGGCGCTCGAAGGGCACGAACAGCTTGTCCAGGCCCGCGGGCGAAATGCCCGGCCCAGTGTCGCTGACCTCGAAGCGCACGCGGTCGCCCGCAGGCCCGCACGACAGGCGCACCAGGCCGCCCTCGCGGTTGTATTTGACGGCGTTGGCCAGCAGGTTGAGAAGTACTTGCTTGAGCCGCTGGCGGTCAGCCTGGACGTGGCAGCTGCCCGCCCCAATGCCGTTCTCGAAGCGGATGCCGCGCTCGTCGGCCAGGGTCTGCACCATCTGCAGCGTCTCCTGCACGACTTCGCCCACGCGCACCGGCTCGGGCGACAGCGACAGCCGGCCCGCCTCGATGCGCGCGATGTCGAGCACTTCGTTTATCAGTTCGAGCAGGTGCCGCCCGCCCTTGAGAATCTGATCCACGCCCTGGCGCTGCTCGTCGTTCAATTCATCCATTTCGAGTAGCTGCGCGAAGCCCAGGATGGCGTTCATCGGGGTGCGCAGCTCGTGGCTCATGCGACTGAGGAAGTCGCTCTTGGCGGCGTTGGCGCGCTCGGCTTCTTGCTTGGCCGCCTGCAGCTTTTCTTCGCCCTGCTTGCGCGCGGTGATGTCGCGGGCCGAAAGTAGGATGCGCGCCTCGCCCTCGCCGGGAATGAGTGACAGGATGGCCTCGACTTCGAGCCAGTGTCCGTCTTTGTGGCCCAGGCGCAGCTCGATGGTCTGGCTGTGGCCCGAATCCATCAACGCCCCAACAGCGGCCCCGGCGCGGGCGGCATCATCGGCATGGATGACATCGAAGATGCTGTGCCTGGTAAGCTCGGTCGGGACGCAGCCAAGTACTTGGTAGTGCGAGGGCGAGGCATACAGCACCGTGCCCTGCAGGTCGAGCAGGCCGATGAGATCAAGCGAGTTGTCGGCCAGCAGGCGGTAGCGCTCTTCGCTCTGTTGCAGTGTGGCCTCGGTTTGCTTGCGCTCGGTCATGTCGCGCTGGATCGAGACCCAGTGCGTGAACCAGCCCGTTTCGTTGGCGACGGGAACGATGGAAAGCTCGACCCAGAATGGCGTGCCGTCCTTGCGGTAGTTGAGAAGCTCGACTTCGACAGGCCGCCACTTTTCCAGGGCGGCGCGGATCTTGTCGCGCGCGGCGCGGTCGGTGCCCGGCCCCTGCAGCAAGCGCGGAGTCTTGCCCAGTATCTCTTCCAGGCTGTAGCCGCTCAAGCGCGTGTAGGCTTCGTTGACGTAGAGAATGCGTGGCCCCGGCTCGTCGATGGGCTCGGCCTCGGTGATGAGGATCGCGTCGTTGGCGTTGACCACGACCGATTCGAGCAGGCGCAGCCGCTCCTCGTTCCGCTTGCGCTCCTCGACTTCGGCCTGCAGGTCACGCGCGGCCTGGCGCAGCTCCATCTCGTCCACCACGAGAGCGGCCAGATCGCTCAGCCCAGCCATTTCCTGCTCGCTGAACTCGCGCGGCTGGGTGTCGATGATGCACAGCGAGCCCAGGTTGAAGCCCTCGCGTGTCCTGAGCGGCGCCCCGGCGTAGAAGCGGATGCCCGGCTCGCCTGTGACCAGAGCGTTGTCAACAAAGCGGGAGTCCTGGGTGGCGTCGGGCACCACAAGTACTTGGTCCGAGAGAATGGCGTGCGCGCAAAAGGACAGCTGGCGGTCGGTCTGCCGCAGATCGAGGCCGAAGCACGACTTGAACCACTGGCGATCCTGGTCCACCAGCGACACCAACGCGATGGGCACGCCGAACATCTGTACCGCCAGGCGCGTGATGCGGTCGAAGGCCGCTTCGGGCGGGGTGTCTAATATTTCCTGGCGCCTCAACGCTTGCAGGCGCTGGGGTTCATCGGCGGGCAAAGGGATCGTCATGAGGGCGTTGGGATTTCGGGTTGGAGGGTGTCGTCAAGTACTTGCAGGAACCGCTGCACGTCCAGCGGCTTGGTGAGATACGCTTTGGCCCCGGCTTCGAGCAGGCGCTCGACCTGGCGCGGGGTGGCATCGGCGCTGAGCATCACGACGGGGATATTTTGAGTCGCGGCTTCGGCGCGCAGATGCTGCAAAACCTCGTCGCCCTGAATGTCGGGCAGGTGTAGGTCCAGCAGAATCAGGTCAGGCCGCTGCTCGCGCGCCAACTCCAACCCGCGCCGTCCCTGCATTGCCGACAGCAGCCGAACCACCGGACGGCGCGAGAGGATGTGCTCGATGAGGTTGAGGTTGGACAGGTTGTCCTCGATGTAAAGAACGGTGTGCTGCGTTGCGTTGGAGGCCAGCTTTTCCGCCACAATCGGCGCGAGGGCCTCGCTGTGCTTCAAGGCTTGCACCGGGTCTTGCGCGCCCGGCAGCTCGACCCAGAAGGTCGTGCCTTCGTTCTCGACGCTGTAAACGCCGATCTCTCCATCCATCAACCGCACCAGCCGCTGGCTGATGGTCAGCCCGATGCCGGTGCCTTCAACGCCCTTTTCTGCGGCATCCAGGCGCTCGAAGGGAGAGAACAATTTCTCCAGGCCAGCAGGCGAAATGCCCGCCCCGCTGTCAGTGACCTCGAAGCGCACCCGCCCCGGAATGGCCGCCGTGCCGCTTGATAAACGCACCAGGCCGCCCTCGCGATTGTACTTGACGGCGTTGGAGAGCAAGTTCAGAAGTACTTGCTTGAGCCGCTGCTGATCGGCCATCACGTAGCCGGCACCCAGGTTGTTCTCGAAGCGGATGCGGCGTTCGTCGGCCAAAGGCTGCAGCATCTGCATCGTTTCCTGCATCAGCGCGCGCAGCTGCACCGGCTCGGAGGAAAGCGCCATGCGGCCCGCGTCGATGCTGGCGATGTCAAGTACTTCGTTGACCAGTTCGAGCAGGTGCCGCCCGCCCTTGAGAATCTGCTCGATGCCCTCGCGATGCCCTGGCTCCAGCTCGTCCATTTCGAGCAGTTGGGCGAAACCCAAAATGGCGTTGAGCGGCGTGCGCAGCTCGTGGCTGGTGCGACTGAGGAATTCGCTCTTGGCGGCGTTGGCGCTCTCGGCTTGTTCTTTAGCGGTTTCAAGACTCTCTTCGAGCTGCACCTGCTCGGTCACATTGCGCGCCACGGACACAAATCCGGTGACGTGCCCTGTTTCGTCGCGCACCAGACGCGAACTCGACTCCACCGGAGCGAAGCGGCCTTGCGGCGTGGCGACGCGCACGCGGATGAGTGAGGCCTCGTGTTCGCCCGCGAGCATCACTTGCATTTGCCGGGTCATCTCTTCCAAGTCATCCGGATGGATGATCGCCGGCAGTGTTTCCAGAAGCGATTGGCCATCTATTGCCTCCGCGTTGCCTTCGATCATCTTGACGGTGGCCTGGCTGGTCCACTTGATCATTCCATCCGCTCCGACAAAAGAGATGGCATCAGGCGAAGCAGCCAAGATGGCTTGTAGTTTTTGTTCGCGGTCGCGCAACGCCGCATCGGCCTGCTTGCGCCCGGTGACATCCTGAAAATAAACCGACAGCCCTTCTGCCGAAGGGAAGGCATGAACTTCAAACCAGACATTCAAGGGCAGGTAGAATTCCTCGAACGTCACCGGCGTGCCGCTGGCGACCGCCTGATGGTATTGCTCATAGAATCTCGTGCCGACCGCCTCCGGGAACATTTCCCACTGGATATGCCCCAACAACTCGTCTCGTGAGCGCATCAACAGGCGCTCGGCCTCATCATTGACGTAGGTGAAGCGCCAATCTTTATCCACAGCGAGAAAAGCTTCGGTGATGCTTTCGAGGATATTGGTCACGCGTCCCGCTGCCGCTGCGAGTTGCTCCTCGGCCTGCTTGCGCTCGCTGTTGTCGCGCGCCACGCAAAACAAGGTCTTCTCGGCCACCGACCAGACCGCCGACCACACCATCGGCACGATTGCGCCGTCCTTGCGGATGTAACGATTTTCAAAGTTCGAGGTCGCCTCGCCGGATACGACGCTCAGCGCCACCTGATTAGTCGGCTCCACATCTTCGGGGCAGACGAAATCAATGTACTTTTGTCCAGCTAACTCTTCGGGTGTGTAGAGCCAGACTTTTTCGCAGGCCGGGCTGACCTGCATAAAGCGCCCGTCCTCGTCGATAGTGCAAATCACATCCAGCGAATAATCCAGAATCCGCTGATTCGCTTCGTTGGCCGCTTCAAGCTGTTGCGCCGTCACCCGCAATTCCTGTGCGATCTGCTTGCGCTCGGCATCAGTGCGCTCGAGCGCTGCGGCAGTCCAGCCTATCAACACCATGAACACGAAGATGGTCATGGTCACCATCAGGGAAACACCGAACGCCATCCCATAAAGCCCGGCGATCTCACCTTGCAAGCGCAGCCCGCCCAGCACGAGGGGCACCAGGATGGTCGTCGGCAACAAGCGTCGCGCGACGATGCCACCCAGCCCCGGACTCGTAAAAATCGCTACAATTCCTCGATGGGCGCGAGCGCCCAAGACCCCGCCGGCCAGCGCCAGGAAGCACAGCGCCGCATGAAGCGACATCGGGATAAAGCCGTCGATGCCGTAGAACGTCTGGGCGTTGTAGGCGTAGCCGATGATGGCGAACAAGGCCGTCAGCGCCGCCGCGAGAGCGAAGATCTGCGTGGGATAAACGCCGCGCCGCGTTTTCACATCGAGCAGCAGCAGAGCGCCGCCGAGCAGGAGAAAGTTAAACGCCGTGTTGGGCGCCATGCGGCTGGGAAACCCGGCGCCGCCGCCCGCATCCAGCTTCGACGCGAACAACCATTGATCCACGCCCACATCCGGCCCGCCCACCAGCGCGCACAATCTAAGCAGGCCAATCAGAGCGACGATGCCCGCGCAGACCTGGCCCACTCGGCGGGAGCGCAACCGGCTGTGCTCCCCTTGCAGCAACCACAAAGACGCGCCGCCGAGGATGAAAGCGACGGCGGTTGCCGGGTTCATCATGACCAGGCCGGGCGTGACGCGCCGCAGAAAATCAACGTCGAGCGCCCAGCCAAGCAGCACGACAATGCCGACCACTGCGGTGATTGCCGCCGCCAGTCGGGGCACAGGTTGACTGCAAGTCACGATTGACCTCCCTTCAATGCGCGGTGTGCGTTGGAGGGAGGTGGCGAATTGTCGCAAAAACCTCATTGGGAAAGCTCCTTTTCTTGCGTGGCTCGCCATTGCTCGTTCAGCACTTCGAGGAACCGCTTCACGTCCAGCGGCTTGGTTAAATAATCGTTGGCTCCCGCCGCGCGCATCCGCTCGATTTGAAGCGGCGTGGCATCGGCGCTCACGATGAGGACAGGAATATCGCGCGTCTCCGGCTCCTGGCGCAGGCGGCGCAGCACTTCGTCGCCGTTGATGTCGGGCAGGTGGAAATCCAGCAGGATCAAATCGGGGCGATGCCGCTGCGCCAGCTCCAACCCCGCCTGGCCCTGCATCGCGGCCAGCAGCTTGATCTCGGGGCGATGCCGCAAAATGGTTTGCACCAGGCCGAAGTTCGACAGGTTGTCCTCGATGTAAAGCACAACCGCCTGGGTTTCGCTGGCTTCAACCGGCTGCCGCGATGTCTGGTGGGTGGCGTGTTCCGCCGGCGAAGGCGGCGTTGATGCGGGCGACTGCGGGGCCGTGCCTTCCGGCGTCAGAAGCAACTCCACCACGAAGGTGCTGCCCTGGCCGACCACGCTCTGCACGTTGATTTCGCCGCCCATCGCCTCGACCAGGCGCTTGGAGAGCGCCAGGCCCAGGCCAGTGCCCTCGATGGCGGTTTGCTCGGCTCCCAGGCGCTCGAAGGGGGTGAAGAGCTGGCCGATTTTTTCGGGCGCGATGCCGAGGCCCGTGTCGCTGACCGCGATGCGCAGGTGCCCGGCTGCGGTCGCGGCGCCCGTGAGCGTGGCGGTCCCGCCGCCGCGGTTGTATTTGACGGCGTTGGCCAGCAGGTTGAGAAGTACTTGCTTGAGCCGCCGCCGGTCGGCCAGCACGAAGAGGCCCGCCGCCGCCTCCCAATCGCCGCTCAGCTCGATGCCGCGCGTGGCGGCCAGCGGCTGCACCATCTCCAGCGCGCCCGCCAGCGTCTCCACGACCGGCACCGGCTCGATGTCCAGCGGCTGCTGCTCCGACTCGATACGTGCGATGTCGAGCACCTCGTTGATCAGCTCCAGCAGGTGCCGCCCGCCCTTGAGGATTTGCCCCACGCCCTGGCGCTGCTCGTCGTTGAGATCGTCCATTTCGAGCAGCTGCCCAAAGCCCAAGATGGCGTTGAGGGGCGTGCGCAGCTCGTGGCTCATGCGGCTGAGGAACTCGCTCTTGGCGCGGTTGGCGCGCTCGGCTTCTTGCTTGGCGGCCTTGAGCGCCTCGTCGGTTTGCTTGCGCGCGGTGATGTCGCGCAGGTAGGCGGTGAAGATCGGCGGCCCATCGGTCCAGATGGGCGTGATCGAAAGCTCGACCACGATCTCGGTGCCGTCCGCGCGCAGGGCGGGCACCTCGATGCGCTTGCCCAGCACCGGGCCCTCGCCGCTCGCTAAATAGCGCGCGATGCCCTGGTAGTGCCGCTCGCGCAAGGATTCGGGCACGATGAGCTCGCCCAGCAGTTGTCCCATCGTCTCAGCGCGCGAGTAGCCGAAGGTCCCTTCGGCTGCCGGGTTCCATTCGAGGACTTTGCCCTCGTGATCCATGGTGATGATGCAGTCGAGCGCGGTTTCCACGATGGCCGCTTTGCGCGCCTCGCTTTCGCGCAACGCTTCCTCTATTCGCTTGCGCTCGGTGATGTCTCGCGCCAGGGCGAGCATCATCTGGTCGCCGCCGAAATCAAAGACGCTGGCGCGCACTTCGATGGGGAACGTTGTGCCGTCTTTGCGCCGGTGAACGCCCTCGCGCGTGACGGCCCCGCCTCCCTGCGCGCTCTTCCAGGCCGAGCGGAAGATTTCGAGCCTGGAAATCGCATCGATGTCGCCCACTCCCAGCGCCAGCAGCTCCTGGCGCGAGTAGCCCAGGCTATCGCACGCGCGCTGGTTGACATCGATAAGCCTGGCATCGCGGTCGATGAGGAAGAATGCGTCGGCGGCTTGCGCCACCAGCTGCCGGAAGCGCGCTTCGCTGTCGCGCAACGCTTCTTCGGCCTGCCGGTGCTCGGCGATGTCGGTGTTGGTGCCGAACCACTTGACGATGCGGCCCTGGCCATCGCGCACCGGCACGGCGCGCCCCAGGTTCCAGCGATACACACCGTCGGCTCGCCGGAGGCGAAACTCGGTTTCGTAATCTTCGCCCGTCTCCAGCGACCGCTTCCAGCGCGCGAAGGTCTCCGCCAGGTCGTCGGGATGAATCATCTCCGCCCAGCCCACGCCCAGCATCTCCTCGCGGGCACGCCCGGCATATTCCAGGATGCGCCCGTTCACGTAGTCGAGGCTGCCATCGGGCCGGGCCGTCCACACCTGCTGAGGAATGGCCTCGGTGAGCGAGCGGAACTGCTCCTCGCTGGCCCGCAGCGCGGCCTCAGCCTGCTTGCGCTGGATGCCCACCGCCAGGGTGCCCGCCATGATAGACAGCACGTGAAGGCTGGCCTGAGTCAGCGCGCGGCGCTCGAAGATCGCCAGCACGCCAACAACCCGATCTTCCACGATCAGCGGGTAGCCCGCGAAAGCCACCAGCCCCTCGCGCCTGGCCCACTCCTGATCCCTCACGCGCTCGTCGCCAAGTACTTGGTTGGTCAGGTGAGGCTGCCGCTCCTGCGCGATGAGGCCGATCTTCAGGTGGCCCACCGGCACCCGGCTGTACTCGCCATCGAGCCGGGTCGAAAGCCCCGAGCTGGCCTGCAGCTCCAGCACGTTGCCTTGGGCGTTGAGCGTCCAGATGCGCGCCAGAGCCGCGTCCAGATGGAGTGCCAGGGCCTGCGTGCAGGACTGAAGAGTGTCTTGCAGGCTATCGCCCTGCGTGAGGGCAAGAGCCACATCGGAGGTCAATTTCGCCAGGTGCGCGCCGCGTGCCAGCTCCTCTTCGGCTTCCTTGCGCGCGGTGATGTCGTGCGCCACCGCATACATCAGCTGCTCCTCCAGCACCGCAGTCACCTGCCAGCGCAGCCACTTATACGAGCCGTCCTTGCAGCGGTAGCGATTCTCAAAGCCAACCGTGTCCTGGCCGGCCACCAGCCGGGCGGTTTCGTCGATGGTGGCTGCGCGGTCTTCGGCATGGACAAAGTCGAGAAACGGCACCGCTGTCAGCTCCTCGATGCTGTAGCCCAGCGTGGCTTCCCAGGCCGGGTTGAGGCGCTTGAAGCAGCCATCGAAGCCCGCGATGCACAGCATATCGATGGACACCGCGAAGAAGTGATTCAGTTCTTCCTCGGCCTGCTTGCGCTCGGTGATGTCGCGCGCGACGGTCAGCACGGACTCGACCATGCCATCCGCGCCGATTTCCGGCGTGGAGCGCGATTCGAAATGCAAAATCACGCCGTCGGCGCGCGTGAAAGTGAACTCCGTGAGGCTCGGCTGTCCGGTTTCAAAAACCCGGCGCAGCCTCGTTTCCCACTGCTCGATCAGGCGAGGGGGCATATCGAGCTCACGATGCGTTTTGCCCAGGAACACTCGGGCCGGAATCCCCGTGAGCCGCTCGACGGCGGGGTTGACGAACCGATGGCGCAGCTGCCGGTCGAAGCGGGTGATGATGTCGGGCGCGTTCTCGATCAGCGCCCTCAGCTCGTGCTCGCGCTGCTGCAGTGAGCGTTCGGCCTGCTTGCGCTGGGTGATGTCGCGCGTGAAGCAGCGCGTGTGGACGAACTTGCCGTCCTTGAACAGCACGTTGGAGCTGATCAGCACCTCCTTGATCGAGCCGTCCTTGCAGCGCAGCCGCGCCTCGTAGGAGTTCAGGGTTTCGGCGCTCGTCAGGCGGCGCAGAACGTCGCCCTTCGCTGGCGCATCGGCGTGGAAATCGGCGATGCTGTGCCCGATGTATTCCTCGCGCGTGTAGCCGAGCAAGTCGAGCTCGGCCCGGTTAGCCCACAGGATGATGCCGTCGGCCCCGACCCAGCGCAGGCCCATCACGGCGTTCTCGAAGAAGTCGCTCAGCTCGTGGTGCTTGCGGCTCAGCTCCGCTTCAACTACCTCACGCGCGGCGTTCTCGCGGTGCAGCGTCCCGATGACATCGGCGAGATCCCTGGTGCGCTCCTCAACGCGCTCTTCCAACTCGTCGTGGGCTTGCTGCAGGGCGTCCTCGGCTCGCTTGCGCCTGGTGATGTCGCGCGAGTTGATGATCGCGCCGTCCGCCGCATCAACAGCCAGAGTTCTTCCGGTGGATTCCAGAACTCGCCACGAGCCATCCTGATGGCGCAGGCGATACTCCGCCGTCTGCGCGACGCCAGGGTGCTGGAAGGCGTGCTTCAAGGCATCTTGAGCAACCCCGGCATCTTCAGGGTGGATGAACTCAAAGGCGTTCCTGCCGATCAACTCGCCCGCTCCGTAGCCGAGGACGCGCTCGATGGAAGGGCTCTGATAAAGCAGGGTGCCATCGCCGTCCACGACCGCGATGAGGTCCGAAGCGTTTGCGATGAGCGAACGAAAATGCTCTTCGCTGCGCTCAAGATCAAGCCTGGCCTGCTGAGGTTCCTGGATGGATTCCTCGCGCAGCGCAGTCGCTGCCAGGCGCAGCTCCATCTCGTCCACTGCCAGCGCAGCCAGGTCGGCCAGCGTGGAGATTTCGTCCTCGCTCAGCTCACGCGGCGCGCGATCCATGATGGCGAGCACGCCGGCCTTGAAGCCCTCGGGCGTGCGCAACGGCGCGCCGGCGTAGAAGCGAATGCCGGCCTCGCCCCTGACGAGCGGGTTGTTGGCAAAGCGCGCGTCCTGCGTGGCGTCCGGCACCACAAGTACTTGGTCGTTGAGAATGGCGTGGGCGCAAAAGGCCACGTCGCGCGGCGTCTCGCTGAAAGGCAGCCCGTGGCAGGACTTGAACCACTGCCGCTCCGCGTCCAGCAGGTCTATGGCGGCTATGGGCACCTTGAAGAGCCGCGCCGCCAGGCGTGTGAGCCGCTCGAAGGCCGCTTCGGGCGCGGTGTCGAGGATGGCGTAGCGCCGCAACGCTTGCAGGCGCTGGCTCTCGTCGGGAGGGAGGGGAGCGTTCATGGTTGTCTGTGCGCCCCCGTGGGCAGCCCTGCAAGTACTTGCAGGCTGATCTCAAGCGGCTGCGGCTTCCTCAGCCAGCTCGGTGCGGTTGCGCCCGTTCGCCTTGGCTCGATACAGCGCGGCGTCGGCGCGCCCGATCAGCGCATCCGCGTCTTCTCCGGGCTCGCCCGAGGTGACCGCGGCTCCCAGGCTGCAGCTCATCTGAAGCGGGCCTTCGGGCGTTTGCACCGGCTCGCCGCCGATGCTCGTGCGCACTCTCTCGGCCAGGATGATGATGTTTTCCTGCGAGCAGCCCGGCGCGACGATCAAGAACTCCTCGCCGCCGTAGCGCCCGACCTTATCGTAGCACCGCATCGAGCTTTTGAGGCGGCGCGCGGCTTCTCTGAGCACCTCGTCGCCCGAGGCGTGTCCGTAGGTGTCGTTGACGCGCTTGAAGTGGTCCAGGTCCAGCAGCACGACGCTCAGCGGCTTGGCGTCGCGCCCCGAGCGGTCGATCTCGTGGGCCAGGCTCTCGACGACGGCGGCTCGGTTGAGCAGGCCGGTCAGCCCGTCGTGCATCGCCTGCACGCGCAGCTTCTCGTGCAAATCCAGGATGCGCTCGGCCACGCGCAGGCGGGCCGCCAGCTGCTGGGCGTCGAAGGGCTTGGTGATGAAGTCGTCGGCCCCGGCGTCCATGCCGTCGAGGTAGCTGGTCTTGCCGCCCAGCGCGGTCAGCAAGATGATGTAGGTGTATTGAGGCTGCTCGGCGGCGCGGATGCGGCGGCACAGCTCCAGCCCGTCCATGTCGGGCATCATCCAGTCGCTAATCAGCAGCGGGAAGTGCTCCCTGTCCAGCGCGTCCCACGCCTGCTGCCCGTCGCTGGTGGCGGTGACTTCGTGGCCCATCTTCTTGAGCGTCGCGCCCAGCACCAGCCGCGAGGTCATGTCGTCTTCGGCGATGAGTATTTTCATGAGGCTTGCCGCGAGGCTGGCGCTGAGGCTGGCGCTGAGGCTTCCAGCTCGGCGACGATTTCGATGCGCACCCGCTCGAACTCTGCTTCCAATTGGCCAAGCCACCCCTCAGCGCCCTCGACCGTGCCCGCGTCGCCCAGCGCCTGCAGCTCCTGCGCGATGTCCGCGACGCCGCGCGCCCCGATGTTGCCGCCCGCGCCCTTGAGCGCGTGGGCCGCTTTGTGCAGGCTCACCGCGTCGCCCTTCTCGATCGCGCCACGCAAAGTGCCCAGACGCGCCTCGCCATCGCTGAGGAACGACTCGAAGATTTGACTCAGCAGCGAGGCGTCAGTGGCGAGGGCCAGGTCGCGCAGGCGAGCCACCACTTCGGCGTCCAGCGCCGGGCGGGTGGCAGCAGTGGCAGCAGAAGCCAGTAGCACCTTAACCGAAGGCGGCAGCAAATGGGTTTGGGCGCCGGGCTCATCCGTGACGGTGCCGTCTCTGGGCGCCCAACGTTCCAGCGCGGCCTGGAAATCCTCGGACTTGACCGGCTTGCTCATGTAGTCGTCCATGCCGGATTGCAGGCAGCGTTCGCGGTCGCCGCGCGTGGCTCGGGCGGTGACCGCGACGATGGGCAGCGAGCGCTTGGCGTCCGGGCGCAGGCGAATCTCGGCGGTGGCTTCGAAGCCGTCCATCTCGGGCATCTCGCAGTCCATGAAGATGATGTCGAAGGGCAGCGCCTCGATGCTCCTGAGCGCCTCGCGGCCATTGGCCGCGACCTCGACGCGGCAGCCGAAGCTGTGCAAGATCATGCCGGCGACCTTCTGGTTGACGATGTTGTCCTCGACGACCAGCACCCGCGTGCCGTCCCAGCGCCTCTTGGCCTCGGCTGCGGGGCTCACCTCGGCGATGCTGTGGCGCGTGACCATCTCGCCTGCCGGCCCGGCGTTGCGCGCGGCCCACACGTTGACCAGCGATCCCAGCAGCTCCGACTGGCGCGCCGGCTTGAGCAGGTAAGCTGCGAAGCCCGCCGCCTTGAGCCGCAGCGCGTCGCCCTTTTGCCCCAGCGAGGTCAGCATCACCAGCACGGTGCCGCGCAGCCTGGGGTCGGCTTTGATGGCGCGCCCCAACGATTCGCCGTCCATGTCCGGCATCTGGTGATCCAGAATGGCGATCTGGAAAGGGTCGCCCGCCGCGTGCGCCGCGCCAAGTACTTGCAGCGCCTCCTCAGCGCCCGCGCAGCTCTCGTTGCGCAGCCGCCAGTTGCCCAGCTGCTCGTGCAGCACGCGCCGGTTGACCGCGTTGTCGTCCACGATCAAGACACGCACGCCGCTCAGGTCGGCGTCGGGCAGCGAGCTGGCGGGCGCGTCGCTTTGCAGCGGCAGGCGCAGCGTGAAGAAGAAGGTCGAGCCTTCGCCCAGCGTACTTGTGGCTCCGATCTCGCCGCCCATCAGCTCGACCAGCTGGCGGCTGATCGAAAGGCCCAGCCCGGTGCCGCCGTAGCGCCGTGTGGTTGAAGTGTCGGCCTGGTTGAAGCGCCCGAAGACGTGCTCGATCTTGTCGGGCGCGATCCCGATGCCGCTGTCCTGCACGCTGATACGCAGCTCGACTTCCTCCTCGCTGTGCGAGTGGGCTTCGATGTCGATCAGGACGTGGCCGTGCGGCGTGAACTTGATGGCGTTGCTGATGAGGTTGGCAAGTACTTGCCGGATGCGCCCAGGATCGCCGATGACGTGGCGCGGCACCTCGGGCGGGCAGCGCACGATGAGGTCGACGCCCTTTTCCTCGGCGCGCGCCGTCATCATGGACGCGGTTTCCTCGACGGCGAGCAGCAGGTTGAAGGGGATGGGCTCGATGTCCAGCTTGCCCACTTCGATCTTGGACAGATCCAAGATGTCGTTGATGATGCCCAGCAGCGACTCGGCGCTCGATCGCGCGATTTCGGTCAGCTCGCGCTGCTGGCCGCTCAAGTTGGAGTCGAGCAGCAGGCCGATGGGCCCCAGCACGCCGTTCATCGGGGTGCGAATCTCGTGGCTCATGTTGGCCAGGAACTGGCTTTTGGCCAGGCTGGCTTCCTCGGCGGCTTCCTTGGCGGCGCGCAGTTCTTCCTCGGCCTGCTTGCGCCCGGTGATGTCGCGCGCCACGCAGAACATGGATTCTTCCTCGACCGACCAGCGCGCCGACCACAGCATATCGACGGTGGAACCGTCCTGGCGCAGGTAGCGGTTCTCGAAGTCCTGGACGGCCTCGCCGCTCACGATGCGGCGGGCGGTTTCATTGGTCTTGGCGACATCATCCGGGTGCACCATCTCGATGTAGCACCGCCCCTTGAGATCGTCGGGCGAGTAGCCCCACACGCTCCGGCAGGCGGGGCTGACCTCTGCGAAGCGGCCCGCTTCGTCGATGGAGCAGATGACGTCCTGCGAATACTCCATCATGTTGCTGTTGGCGCGGGCGGCCTGCTCCACCTGCTGCCTGGCCGCTTCGAGCTGCGCGGTGCGCTGGACGACGCGCGCTTCGAGGTCTTCGTTGAGCTGGCGGATTTCGGCCTCGGCCTGCTTGCGCTTGGAGATGTCGCTGTTGATCTCGAGAACCGAGTCGGGCCGCCCCGCTTCACCGCGCTTCAAGACCCACTGGCTGTGCACGACAGCCGTCGCGCCCGCGCGCGTGGTGTGGATCAGCTCGCCTGCCCACGAGCCGTCGCGCTGCAGGGCGGCTTCGATCTCGGGCAGCGGCTGCGGGAACACCGTGCACAGCAACTCGTGCGAGCGGCGGCCCACGGCTTCTTCCCTGCTCACGCCATACATCTTGCGCGCGCTGTTGTTCCAGAAGCTGATGCTGCCACCCAGGCCGCGCACCATGATGGCGTCCTGCGCCAGGTCCAGCAGCTCAGCCTGCTCGCGCAGCTGCGCCTGCCGCTGCGAGATGGCCGAGGCCATCTGGTTGAACTCGCGCGCCAGCAGCCCCACTTCGTCGCTGGAACCTTCCAGCAGGCGCGTATTCGATTCGCCGCGCCCGAAACGTGCCACTCCCGACTGCAGCGCACGGATGGGCCGCGTCACGCTGCGCGCCAGGCCCGAGGCCAGCACCGAGGCCAGCAGCAGAGCCAAGCCGCTGATGAGGACGATGGTCTGCCCGAAGGCACGAGCGGGCGCCAGAGCCTCGTCCTCGTCCATTTTGACGATGAGGCCAAGCTGCCGGGTCGGCACCCAGCGATAGACCACGATGGCCCGAGTGCCGCGATAATCGCGGGCCGTCACGACGCCGCTGTTGCGTTGCAGGCAACGCCTCACGGCCTCGGTGCGAAGCGTGCGGTTGAGCACGGCAGGCTGAGAAATGAAGCGCGGCTGAGAGACGAACTGGCTCGCCGGGTTCACCAGGAAGGCGTCGGAGCTGCGGCGCAGGCCGGTGCGCTGCTGGATGATGGCGTCCAGAGCCTTCAGGTCCAGCCGTGCCACCAGCACGCCCAGCAGCCGGCCCTGAGCCGAGCGGATCGGCGCTGAAATCGCCATCGCCGGCGCTTTGAGCGTGGCCGAGTAATAGGGATTCTTCACGAAGGGGCCGCTCTTGCCGTTCACGAAGTAGGGATCGTCCTTTTTCGACCGGCCTTCCTGACGCGCGCTGGTCGAGGCCAGGATTCTGCCGCTGCGGGCATCGAGGACGAACAGCTCCAAGTACTTGGGGCCGATCGAAGAGCGGAACTCGCCGATCATCCTGCCGTGCGCGGCCCGCCCCGCCGGGGTCGCGGGAGCCAGGGCGAGGCGCGCCATGTCCACGACCAGCGCGGGCGAGGCGGACAAGGTCGCCAGATCGTCCAGCCGCTCATCGACCCAGCTGTTGAGCGAGGTTTCTTTCCCGATGGCCGTCGAAAGCAGCTCCGAAGTCGCCGCAGCTTGCAGCGTGCTGCGGCCACTGTTGTAGGAGAGCAGGCCGACCCCGCCCAGCAGCGCGGCGGCGAAGAGCACGAAGACCAGGGTGATGCGCGGCGTCAGGTTCAAGCGCAGTTTCATGAGGAGCCTTCAGCAAGCGAGCCTTGAGCAGAGGGGCCTTGAGCAGAGGGCGAGGCGGGCGTCGAGCCGGGCAGCGGAAGCCGCCTGCGACGGCCTGGCGCAAAGCAGAGCGCGCCGCACAGCAGCAAGGCGAGCGGAAGCCACCCTTCGAGCGCCTTGCTGCGCAGGCGCGCGGCTGTGGCGAGCTTGAGCTGAGCTGCCCTGGTCTGGGGCGTGAAGTGGTCGCTCCAGACGAAAAGATCGGCCACACGCCGGCGTGTGGCCGCCTCAAAGAAGTAGCTCACGCCGCGCTCCTGGTAATCCACCACGATGCCGGAGTTGGGCTCGATCCACAGCGTGCCGTCCGCGTCGGTGTGAGCCTGGTACCGCTCGGGCACATCCGGCAGGTGGGAGAATCCGGCGGTCTCGTCCAGATCGCGAGCCGTGAAGTGAAAGACATAGACCGCCAGTCCGGCGACCGCATCGCTGCGCTCGAAGGTCGCGGTGCGCGGGCCGACGTAGAGCGGATCCCAGTAGCGGTAAACCGCGCGCTGAAGGTGGGTGGGGAAGAGGAACTGGCCGCTGCGGTCGACATTGCCGTAGCCGCTGAGGTTACGCAGATTCCGGCGGTCCACGCCGTAGATTCCGGCGGTCTCGAAAAGCACCTGGCCGGCCTGGGTTGACCAGTGCACATCGCCCTGCACGATGGCCGTGTCGCCCGAAGCCACCAGAGTCTGATCCACGCGGCGGGCAATCAGCGGGGTGTCTTCCCATTTTCCGGTGGGAGTCTCCCGCGCGCGGCTCTGGGCCTGGTAGCTCGTCTCCTCAGCGTAATCGGCGGGCAGGCGCTCCCACTGCGGCGCGATCCAGAAGCGCGTCACAGCCGCCAGCAGCCACAGCCCAAGAGCGAGCCGCCACCCGCGGCGCGGCAAGCGGCGCGGCTCGGGCCTCGGCTCAGCTCCGTCCAGGTCATCAGTTCGCATCGTGAATTTTGATCGCCGCATTCCCCCATTCGTAACGTCAGGCTCCGGCATTTGATACCGCTGATCCGCTTCGCCAGGCCCGTTCTCGAAGTGTGGAGTGGATGGCGTGAACAGTTGGGCAGCCGCCCAAAAGCCCGCGAGACATCCCAATGTTCTCCTCGCTGCACGGCAACCGCCATCGCGCGCGCTCAGCGCCACGGCAAGTACTTGGGGCGAGGGCTGCACGCGCTCCTGAGCTTGGGGCCTCCTCGCGCCGGTGCCCCATTATACTGGCGCCGGTTGCGGAGGCGGGGCGGCGCATGGCCGACCGTTGAGGCGAAACGTCCAGGCGACAACGCGGCTGGAGGCGCGCTCGCTCCTGTGTTGGTTGAATACGATGAAAGTCCTGCTCATCTCGCACACCTGCCAGTCGCGCACCGAGGGCCAGCCGCGCGCGCAGGCCCTGGGCCGCATCGGGGGCCTTGAGCTGCTGCTGCTGACGCCCGAGCGCTGGATGCACTACGGCTCGTGGCGGCGCGCCCAGCGCCCGCTGCAGCCCAGCTTCGGCTTCCTCTCCTCGCGCATCGCGCTGCCGTGGCTGGGCCCGATCCAGAACTACGCGCACTTTTACCCCGCCCTGGGCGCGGTGCTGCAGCGGTTCCGGCCCGAGATCATCGACCTCTGGGAAGAGCCGTGGGGCCTGGTCTCGGCTCAGGCGGCCTGGCTGCGCGAGCGGCTGCTGCCCCGGTCGAAGCTGGTCGTCGAGACCGAGCAGAACATCTCCAAGCGCCTGCCGCCGCCCTTCGAGGCGCTGCGCTCCTACACCCTGAAGCGCGCCGACTTCGCGGTCGCGCGCTCGTTTGAGGCGGCCCAGGTGCTGCGAGGCAAGGGCTACGGCGGCCCGCTCGAAGTCGTGCCCAACTGCGTGGACGCCGAGCTTTTTCGCCCGCTCGACCGCGCCGCCTGCCGCCTTGAGCTGGGCTTAGATGCCTTCACCGTGGGCTACGTGGGCCGCCTGGTCGAGGAAAAGGGGCTCGAAGACCTGCTCGAAGCCCTGGCGCTGTGCCCGCCCCAGGTCAAGCTGCTGCTGGTGGGCGACGGCGGCCTCAAGCAAGTACTTGAGGAGAAAACGCGCGCTCTCGGGCTGAGCGAGCGCGTGCGCTTCGAGGCCGCGAAGCCGCTTCAGGAGCTGCCCACGGTGATGAACGCCATCGACGTGCTGGCCCTGCCCTCGCGCACCACGGCTTCGTGGAAGGAGCAGTTCGGGCGCGTGCTCATCGAGGCCAACGCCTGCGCCACCCCGGTCATCGGCTCCGGCTCGGGCGCCATTCCCGACGTGGTCGGCCAAGGCGGCCTCATCGTCCCCGAGCGCAACCCGCAGGCTTTAGCTCAGGCCATCGAGAAGCTGTCGCGCGATGCCGGCCTGTGCCGCGTCATGGGCGAGGCGGGCCGCGCTCAGGCCGCATCGAAATACACCTGGGAGCGCGTGGCCGCCCAGATGCACGGCATCTACAAGTCGCTCCTGGCTTGAAGCGCAAGGCGTTGCGGAGGACTGATGCTCAAGAAGAAGGTTATGAATGCGCTGGTGTGCGCGATGGGTTTCGTGTCGTTCTTTAGCTTCGCGTGCGCGGTCTGCGTGCTGATGCTCTGCTTCGGCGATTCCCAGGGCCACTTCCAGCCTCGCCACGCCGGGCTGGACGCCAGCGAGAAGGGACTGCTCGTGATCGCCTACGGCCTGGCTTCGCTTGGCATGACGCTGTGGATCGTCCTGGGGCGGATGCACCAGGCCGCGCCAAAAGCTGGGCTCGAAGAATAGAAGGATAAAAGCCGCGCCTCAAGTACTTGAGGCGCGGCTTTACCCTTTGGCTCAGCCCAGTGGGATGAGCTTGGACTCGCCGTTGGAGTCGCGCGAAATCTGCTGCAGCAGGCGCGTGGCGGCGAAGGTCTCGTCCTTGCCGAAGGGGTCTTTCCCAACCAGGCCGATGGTGAAGATGCGCGCCCGGCTCACGTTGGCCTCGCGGATTTCGCGCGCGAGCTTCTTCCACTTGGTCTGGCCCTGGCTGGGCACGCCGTCCGTGATCAGCACCACTAAATTGACGCCGCGCCGCCCCAGCGCCGCCAGCATCGCCGCCTCCAGGTTGGTGCCGTCTTCGAGCTGCTGCCGGTCCAAGAAGGCGTTGGCCGCGCTGAGGTTCGCGGGCGTGGGCGGCACCTGAACGCCACGGAAAACATGGGTGTCCGCGAAAAATGCCACGATGTCGAAGCTCTCCTCGGGCCCCAGCGTCGCCATCGCGTTGCGCACCTCACGACGGGCCTTGTCAAGGCGCAGCAGCATACTCGACGAGATGTCGAGCACGTACACGATGTGGCGCGGCCCGCTGCCGGTCAGAATCCCGAACGGCCCCGGCCCGCCGCTGCCGCCTCCTCCACCTCCACCGCCGCCCCCTCCACCGCCGCCGCCTCCGCCCGCGCCGCCGGCGTTGCCGTTGCCTGAGCCGCTGCCTGAGCCGTTACCGGTGCCATTTCCCGAGCCGTTGCCGCCGCCCTGCCCCGAGCCGGTGCCTTTGCCCTGGCCGCTGCCCTCGCCTGCGCCCTGGCCCGAGCCTTTGCCCTCGCCTGAGCCCGAGCCCGTTCCTGAGCCGCTTCCGCTGCCCTGGCCTGAGCCCGCTCCTGAGCCGCTGCCCGAGCCTGTTCCCGAGCCGCTGCCGCTGCCCTGGCCCGAGCCTGTTCCCGAACCGGCTCCGCTGCCGCTGCCGGAGCCTGTTCCCGAGCCGCTGCCCGCGCCCTGGCCGGCGCCCTGGCCCTTCTCGGGCGGCTTAGCTGAAGGGGCGGGCGGCTGCGTGTTCGGCGTGGCCTGGGGCACGGGAGCTTTGGCCTGGGCTGCTGTGGGCTGCGCCACCGGAGCGGCTGTCGCGGCCACCACGGGCCTGGCTACGGGCGCGAGCGTGGGCGCCAGCTCGGGCTGAGCCAGCACCTTCCTGGGAACTGGCGTCGGCTCGGGCAGCGGCGTGGGCTGCTGGGGCGTCGGCTTCTCGGGAGGCGGCGTCGGCTGAGGCGGCTGGGTCAGGCGCGGCTCAAGCGTGGGCTGGACCTTGAGCCTGGGCTCAGGCGTTGGCTGAACCTGAGCCACAAGTACTTGCCGCCGCTCCTTGCGCTCGCGAGGCGGCCTGGGCGCTTTCAAGGGCTGGCGCGGCGGGGGCGGCTTCATCGCCCGGCGCGGCTGAGCGTGCTGCCGAGGCGCGGGCGGCGCGGGATGTTTCTTGGGAGCGGGCGCTGAGCTGAGGTCAACTTCGATCAGCCTCTCGTTGGGGCGGGCCGGAGGCGCGAAGTGCGCGGCTGAGATGAGGATCAGGGCGTGCAGCAGCAGCGAGGCGGCCAGCATCGGCCACGTGCCCAGCCGCCGCCGCAGGAGCTGCAGCTTCGGAGCGAGAGCGGAAGAAGATTGAGGTGCCATTGGAAAATGTTGGCCGCGCCCGCGCAAGCCGCGCCCGCGCAAGCCGCGCCCGCGCAAGCCGCGCCCGCGCAAGCCGCGCCCGCGCAAGCCGCGCCCGCGCAAGCCGCGCCCGCGCAAGCCGCGCCCGCGCAAGCCGCGCCCGCGCAAGCCGCGCCCGCGCAAGCCGCGCCCGCGCAAGCCGCGC
>JAABUK010002192.1_pt1 | contig 35513 bp, 29 predicted proteins | sample 5559141 | NCBI WGS metagenome assembly JAABUK01 (sample SAMN10711869, study PRJNA513367) | rock metagenome | isolation source: Antarctica rocks | place: Antarctica: Victoria Land, Pudding Butte nord | collected 2016-01-03
TTCACGAAGTCGAGATGATGTCGTATCCGCTCTTTGAACATCAGCCGTATACGCTCGCGCTGGCGACGACGATGGCGAAGGTCGCGGAAAACGAAAATCTCGATTTGCTGCACGTACACTACGCGATCCCGCATTCGATCAGCGCCATCCTCGCCAGAGAATCTTTGCTGCCGGGTCGCCGCCTGCCCGTCATCACAACCCTGCACGGCACGGACATTACGCTCGTCGGCGCAGACCGCTCTTACTTGCCGATCACGCGCTACGGCATCATGCAATCGAACGGCGTGACGGCAATCTCTAATTATTTGAAGGAAGCGACGCACGAAACTTTTGGGTTCGACAAAATCACAGTCATCCCAAACTTTATTTCCGCTTCGGAATACAAGCGTTTGCCCGTGCCGGAACTTCGCGCGGAACTTGCGCCCGACGATGAACCGCTGCTCGTACACGTCTCGAATTTCCGTCCCGTCAAGCGTCCCGTCGATTGCGTGGAAATCCTCGCGCGCGTGCTGAAGCAAAACATCAAGACGCGCCTTGTGATGGTCGGCGACGGCAGCGAGCGCGCCTTGGCGGAACACCGCGCGCGGTGTCTGGGCATCTACGATTATTGTTCCTTTGTCGGCAAGCAGTCGCGCATCGTCGATTATCTTTCGGCGGCTGACGTGCTGCTGCTGCCGTCCGAGCAGGAATCATTCGGCCTCGCCGCGCTCGAAGCCTTGGCGTGCGAAGTGCCTGTCGTCGCCTCTCATGTCGGCGGCGTGCCGGAAGTCGTGACGAATGGCGAGACGGGATTCTTGAGCGCGGTGGGCGACGTTGAAAAGATGAGCGACGATGCCGCGCGCTTGCTCCTCAATAAGGATTTGCGGCGGGAGATGGGCGCAAGAGCGCGCGTGCAATCTCTCGCACGCTACAATACAGACCTCGTTATTCCGCAGTACATAAATTTTTATGAGCGCGTCATCAACGCCTAGCACAAGCCACGTCCAAATCGAAAATCACGCCGAAGAAAAACCGCTTCGCTACATCATTCAGAATCTGGAGCGGGCTTACGGCGTGCCGCACAACGAGCGCCCGTCCGATCCGCTCGACATGCTGATTGCGATTATTTTGTCGCAGGCGACGAGCGATACGAACAGCCATCGTACTTTCGCCGCGCTCAAGAAACGTTTCCCGACGTGGGATAAAGCCTTGCGCGCGCGCACCGAAACCATCGCGGACACGATTCGCGCGGGCGGGTTGGCGAATCAAAAGGCCGCCGTCATTAAAGGAGTGCTGCGCCAGCTTAAAGATGAACACGGCACGCTCGAACTGAATTTTCTGCACGACTTCGACGCTAAAGACGCAGCCGCTTATCTCTTGCAATTTCGCGGCATCGGCCCGAAAACAATCGCCTGTACGCTGCTTTTCGCTTGCCGCAAGGATGTGTTTCCGCTCGACACGCATATCTTTCGCATACTGCGGCGCGTCGGGCTGATCCCGCAAAAATGCACGGACGCACGCGCACATCAAATCATGGACGCCGTCGTGCCGCGCGGAAAGTTTTATTCGCTGCACGTTAATTTAGTGCGTCACGGACGCACGCTCTGTCGCCCGCGCGATCCGCTTTGCGAAAAATGCCCCATCGTCGAATACTGCGATTACGGGCAAAGCTTGATATGAAGGAAGAAAGGAGTCAGAAAACAGTATTCAGGAGTCAGAAGTCAGGAGACAGAATAAGAGCAAGAATAAGGCAAAACAAAACGTAAGCATTCGGCATACGGTGAGAGCCGCTATCATGAATGGGATTCTTCAACGCTTCTTCATTCTGACTTCTGAATACTGACTCCTGACTTCTTGAATTTATGCCTTACTTGATTGACGGCAATAATGTGATGGGACAGCGCGCCGTGCGGCAGAAGGATCGTGACGGCGCGCGGCGTCGGTTGTTGGATGAGTTGGCGGAGTTTGCCGCCGCCAAGCGTTCGCGTGTGATGGTGGTCTTCGACGGCGCGCCGCTTCAGCATTTCGCCGACGGCGCGAGTTACAAAGCGGCGGTGCGAGTTTTTTATGCGGCGCGAAATTCAAATGCCGACGAGCGTATCAAAGCGATGGTTGAAGCCTCCCGCGAGCGTCGCACGTTGATCGTCGTAACGAGTGATCGCGCGCTCGGCGAATATGTCCGGCGTTGCGGCGCACAGGTTTTGAATGCCAGAGAGTTTCGCAGGCGAATGGATGAATCGGCGCAGAAGCGTGACGCGCAGAGCGCTTCGCCGAAGGCCTTAGAGCCGGTGACGAACGAGACTATGCCCGAATGGATGCGCTATTTCGGAGTCGCGCCGGAAGACGACGAGTAAAGCTCAGTTTTCAGTTTACAGTTTTGAGTTTTCAGTTTCAGATAAAGAGAACAATATCTTCCTGCTGAGAACTGTAAACTCAAAACTGTTCCGTTACTGCTTCTTGATGCTGACGAGTTCGATGTCGAAGGTGAGTTTGTGACCGGCGAGCGGGTGATTGGCGTCGAGCGTGACTTGCTCGGCTGTCACGTCTGTGATGGCGACGGGTATCTGGTTGTTGTCGGGCAATTGCATGATGAGATTCATGCCGATGTGCGGTTCTGCGTCGAGGTTCATGCTGGAGCGCGCAACCGATTGCACGAGCGTATCTATGCGCTGCCCGTAAGCATCATCGGGTTCGATTTCGATTGTTTTTTTGTCGCCGACGCTCATCCCCAGCACTGCTTCATCGAAGCCCGGAATCACGTCGCCCGCGCCGACCTCGAATTCGAGCGGTTCGCTTTCTTCGGATGAATCGAACGTCTCTCCGTCTTCGAGGCGTCCCGTGTAATGCACGCTCACCGTATCGCCTTTTTGAGCTGTCTCTGGCATGATAACTCCGTTCAGATAATGGTTTTCCCGAGCGCCGAAAGCATCGCATACAAAAGCCTGAAAAGCCAGCACACCGCACAACGTAAAAGGCTTTCGCAATGCTTCACGCGCCGCTTCGTTAATCATCCTTTCGGACGTCATAAACTCACGGGAGACTCACTATGAAAAAGCGATCCTTGCTCGCGCTCATGCTTGCGCTCAATCTGCTCACAAGCGCCTTCGCGCAAACACCCACTGCTTCACAACAGCCCGCCGCAACCGCTCCGGCATCGCCGCAGCAAAAGCCGTCCGATCAAGAAGAAGTCGTGCGCATTACGACTAATCTGGTACAGGTGGATGCGGTTGTGACGAATAAGAAAACCGGCAAACAGGTGACGGACTTGCGCTCCGAAGATTTCGAGATTTCCGAAGACGGGCGCGCGCAGAAGCTTACAAATTTTTCCTACGTCGCTCTACAGCCCGCCGCTATGCAGCCTGTTTCCGCCGCCACGACTGCCGCCAAGTCTTCCGGCAAAAACGCTGCGCCAGTGCCGCCCGCGCGCCTTCGCCCGGAGCAAGTGCGGCGCACGATTGCGCTCGTCGTGGATGATCTAGGCCTTTCGTTTGAAAGCACTGCTTATGTGCGCGGCGCATTGAAGAAATTCGTTGATGAGCAAATGCAGGCGGGCGACCTCGTCGCGGTGCTGCGCACGAGCGCAGGCATGGGTTCGTTGCAGCAATTTACTTCCGACAAACGACAACTCTACGCCGCCATCGAACGCGTGCGCTGGTATCCGAGCGGGCGCGGCGGCGTCAGCGCTTTTGCGCCGATTAATTCAATTGACACTGCGGCGAAAAACGGCGGCGGCAACTCGAATTCGAGTGATAGCGACATTGAAAAAAGCAACAGCGCGCGCGAAGACGTGGAAAGTTTCCGCGAACAGCTATTTGCCGTCGGCACGCTCGGTGCGGTCAATTTCGTGTTGCGCGGGCTTCGGGAATTGCCCGGACGCAAATCCGTCGTGCTGCTTTCCGACGGCATTAAAATTTTCAACAAGTCCGGCGAGAGCGACCGCGTGCTGGAAGCGCTGCGCCGCCTGACAGACCTTGCCAATCGTGCTTCCGTTGTCTTTTACACGCTGGATGCGCGCGGCTTGCAAACGCTCGGCTTGACGGCGGCAGACGACACCTCCGGCCTTTCGTCGGATCAGATTGAACAGTCCATGCAAGACCGCCGCAGCGATTTCTTCGAGTCGCAGAACGGCTTGAATTATCTCGCGCAGCAAACCGGCGGCTTCTTCATTCACAACACGAATGATTTAGGGCGCGGGCTGCGGCGCGTGCTCGAAGACCAGAGCGGTTATTACCTGATCGGCTATCGCCCGGATGAATCGACTTTCGATCCTGCGACCGGCCGCCGCAAGTTTCATCGCTTAAGCCTCAGCGTTAGAAATCACCCGGAATTAAAGGTGCGAACGCGCAACGGTTTTTATGGCGTGACAAACGAGGAAGCGCGCCCTGCTGCGCCGCATACGCGCGGAGAACAATTAATGACTGCGCTGACCTCGCCTTTTTCGTCTAACGAAATGCACTTGCGCTTGACTTCGCTTTTCGGCAACGATTCGCGCGCAGGCTCCTTTATGCGTTCGCTGCTTTACGTGGACGGGCGCGATCTTTCGTTTACGGAGGAGCCGGGCGGCTGGCACAAAGTCGTGCTTGACGTTGCCGCCTATACCTTCGGCGAAAACGGGCGCGTCATCGATCCGCTCAATCGCACGGAAACGATTCGCGCGCGCGGCGACGAATACCAAAGGCTTCTGCAAACAGGTCTTATTTATGTGCTCAATGTCCCAATCAAAAAACCGGGAGCATATCAACTGCGCGTTGCCGTGCGCGATGCCGCAACCGAGCACGTAGGCTCCGCCAGCCAATTCATCGAAGTGCCGAACCTAGAGAAAAACCGCCTGGCGCTTTCCGGTATCGTCGTGCGAAGCGGCAGCGCTGTGGAGGCTGACGCCGCAAAGATCAAGAGCAACAACGCCGTCGCGCCCGCGCAGATTCCTGCCAGCGCTGCCGCGCCATCTACAACCGCCGCGCCGCCGAATGCACAAACTAATTCTGTGGTAAGCAATGCGGCAAGCAACTCAAAGAACGACTCGACGAGCATGGCGGAAGCCTTGGCAGGCCCCGGCGTGCGGCGCTTTCATGCGAATATGTTATTCGATTACGGCTACGCGATTTACAACGCGCAGCTTGATCGCGCAACGCGTCGCCCGCAACTGCAAAGACAAGTGCGACTCTTTCATGACGGCCAACTCTTATTTACGAGCGACCCGTTGCCCGTCAATCTCGCGGATCAATCGGATATGAAGCGGCTCAACATCGGCGGGCGTTTGCAACTCGGCTCGGCACTCGCGCCCGGCGAATACGTTCTGCAAGTCGTCGTGACGGATTTGCTCGCCAAAGATAAGTACCGCACCGCGACGCAGTACATCGACTTTGAAATAGTGAAGTGAAGGAGTTAATGACACGCTCCATTATCGTCGGCACAGCCGGGCATATCGATCACGGCAAAACGACGCTCGTGCGTTTGTTGACGGGCGTTGACGCGGATCGTTTGCCGGAGGAAAAGCGGCGCGGGATTACGATTGATCTGGGCTTTGCGGAACTCGATTTAGACGATGTGCGCATAGGCTTTGTGGACGTTCCCGGCCATGAGCGTTTCGTCAAAAATATGCTGGCGGGCGCACACGGCATAGACGCTGTGGCGCTCGTCATTGCCGCAGATGAAGGCGTGATGCCGCAGACGCGCGAGCACTTTGAAATTACGCGCCTGCTGGGTATCGAGCGCGGCCTCGTCGTTCTGACCAAAACGGATATGGTCGATGCCGAACTGCTGGAGCTTGTCGAAGCGGAAGCGAAGGAGTTGGTGAAGGATTCCTTTCTCGAAGCAGCGCCCATTGTTCCTGTCAGCGCGCGTTCGGGCGCAGGGCTTGAAGAATTAAAACGCATTCTGCGCGAAGTGGCGTTGAGCGTGCCTGCGCGTTCCGCAGAAACCGTTGCCAGATTGCCGATTGACCGTGCCTTTACGATGCGCGGCTTCGGCGCGGTCGTGACCGGCACGCTCGTTAGCGGAGAAATCAGCGCGGGCGACGAAATGGAGTTGTTGCCGAATGAGGCGCGCGTGCGCGTGCGCGGATTGCAGGTTTACGGGAAGGCAGTCGAGCGCGCCGTTGCCGGACAGCGCACCGCAGTGAATTTGAGCGGCATTGAAAAAACGCAGCTCGAACGCGGCATGGTGCTTGCGCCCGCCGGACGCCTTCGCTCCACACAAATGCTCGATGTCGAACTAAACGTGCTGGAGAGCGCCGCGCATTCCTTGCGGACGCGTGCGCGCGTGCGCGTGCATCATGGGGCGGCGGAAATCTTAGCGCGCGTGCGCGTGCTGGAAGACTCGGGCGAAATCGCGGCGGGCAAAAAGGGTTTCGCGCAACTGCGTCTTGAATCGCCGCTCGTCGCGTTACCCCATGACCGTTTTATACTGCGCTCGTATTCGCCGTCGCGCACCATCGCGGGCGGGCAAGTGCTCGATGCCTTTCCCGTCAAACATCGCGGGCGCGAGGCGGGAAAAACGCGCGCGGCGTTAAATGAATTGACGAAGGCCGACCACGCCGCGCGGTTCGCTTTTTTTGTCGATGCGGCGGGCGAACAAGGCTTGCGGCGCGCGGACATTTACGCGCGCACGGGCTGGCGCGATGAAGTTTTTACCGACGCCGCGCGGAAAGCCATTGAGCAAGGCGCAGTGATTGAATCGGACGGCGTGTACATCGGACGAAAAAGTTTTGAACAATTGGCGGGCGCTGCCGTCGCAGAACTCCTAAGCTTTCACAAACGCGAACCGCTGGCACGCGGATTGGCGCGCGAGACTTTGCGCGAGCGCCGCTTTAATTATGCCGCGCCGGAAATTTTCCGCGCCGTTCTCGCGCAACTCGAAAATGAAAACACCGCCGTTGCCGAAAAGGATTTCGTGCGCCACGCCGCGCATGAATTCTCTTTATCGACGGCGGACGCAGAACTCCTTCGCCGTCTCGAACAAGTTTACAGCGAAGCGGCGCTCGAACCTCCTGCGCTCGATGAAGCGCTGGCGAGCATGGCCGCAACAACGAAGGACGCGCGCGCGCATAATCGCAAGATTCTGCAACTGCTGATCGATAACAAACAACTGGCGCGCATCAACGATGAATTATTCTTTCACCGCGATGCGCTTGACCAACTCGTTCAAAAACTTCTCGGCTACGCCGCGCAGTCCGACGGGCGCTTGATCGATGTCGCCGCCTTTAAGGAACTCGCCGGAACATCGCGCAAATATGCGATTCCGCTGCTTGAGTATTTCGACCGTGAACGCGTGACACGCCGCGCCGGAAATCAACGCTTGATTCTTTAATGAGCCGTCTCCGCGTGTTGGCGGCAATTTCGGCGCACAAACATTAAAGTTCGCTTTACGTTAAGAATATTCTTGCGTTGTGCGGGCGGCGGCGTTAACATGTGCGCCATACGATTCGCAACGGCACGCCTTTCGGGGAATCGGAGAAGGCAGCGTGCCGGATAGTTTCCTTCTAAAAGTTTCACAGCACAGCGTTCACCCGGCTTTATTATCGCTATCGTTTCTTAATTCAGAACAAACGCCGGAGGTGCAATATGAAAAACATGGTTGGCCCTTTAACTTTGCTGATTGCGATTGCGGCGGCCATTTTTGCCGTCTATGAATTTTTCCGGTTCGGGAATTCGCCGGGCAGGGAAGGCCACACCAACCATCTTTGGTTGGCGATTGTCGCGGCGGCCATCGCGTGCGCCTGCGCGCTGATCTTTTTCGTGCGCCGCGTCAATAAGGAAGAAGAAATTCACATTACATCCTGAACGAGCAGCACCGCGAGAAATGTTTCTTCAAGCATCGCGGCGGCACGGCAGAGCAGGGAATAGTGTGCAACTTTCGGGCGCTTGCTTCGGGTTGCCGCAAAGATGTGTGTACCGCGCAGTCAAGCGAAGCAGCCAGAGAAAAAGCTCTGCAAGCTATTCACTAGGAGAGACTATAGATGCTCATTGCTTTGCCTTCTGCGGCGGTGTTCGCGCAAGTGTACGCGCCACCCTCTTACATGATCGCGCCGCTCGCGCTGCTGTTAGTCGCGGGCGCTGTCGGATCGTTGATTGCGGCAGTGCTCGGATTTTCCAGAGCGCGTGCTTACGGCGCTTCGGCGCGCTGGTTTGCCCTCGCCTTTGTGTGCCTCGTCATTTACCACGCGCAATGGCTCGTCGCGGGCATCGCGCTCTCACAGAACAACGCAAGCCTTGCGTTCGGTCTGCTGTCATTCTTTAATTTGTTCGTTGTGCTCGCCTCCGTTTGCGCGATCATAGGCTTCGTGCGATTGACGGATTCACGCTGAAATTCTTATTGCCTTTCACGGGCGCTCGAGATCACGCGCTACTCTTTGAAATTTCTTTCGATGGGTAAGAAAATTAGTTTAATTGCCGCGTTCGCATTTATTGCGAGCGCGGCAATTTTATTTGCCGCGAGAAGCGAAAACAAAAACGCATCACGGCGTAACATCAGGCGCGATTTTGTCAGCGTGCGCGGCAGGGAATTTATGATCGACGGGCGGGCGTTCCGCTTCGTCGGCGCAAACGTCGCGGTGATGTACAGTGATGAAGAACGCGCGCGAATGCCGGAAACCTTGCGGCAGGCTGCCGCCGACGGCGTGCGCGTCGTGCGCGTGTGGGCTTCGGGCGAAGGCGGCACCACAAGCGGCATTCATTCAATCGGCACTGATGCTGAGGACTGGCCGCGCGCGCACCCGTTTCGCTTTGCGCCGAACGAATGGAACGAAGAAGAATTCGAGCACCTGGACAGCGTGCTTGCGGAAGCATCGCGCAATCATCTGCGCGTTCAACTCTGCCTCGCTAATTGGTGGCGCGACACAGGCGGCGTCATGCAGTATCTGGCGTGGGCGGGCATCACGGACGCCGCAGCGGCGCGCTTTCCTTACGGCATCGACGCAGAGCGCGCCGCTGCTTTTTATACCAACGCGGAGACGCGCCGCCTTTACCGCGAACACGTCGCGCGCATTGTTTCACGCCGCAATTCCGTGACGAAAGTTTTATATCGTGATGATCCGACGATTCTCGGCTACGAGTTAATGAACGAAGCGCAATGCCCGACGGGGCGCGACAAAGAGCGTCGCGCGTGGCTCGCAGAGATGAGCGCTTACGTCAAATCGCTCGATTCTTATCATCTAATTACGCCCGGCACTTGGAGTTATCGCACGGCCTTCGAGCGGCGCGCGTGGCTCGCGGATCACAGTTTGCCGACAATTGATTACTGCGATGTGCATAACTACCCGCGCGACGATTCGGATGTTTACGTCGATTCGCCCGCCGCGCTTCAGACTTTCATCGACAATCGCGCCGCCGCCGCCTTTTCCATCGACAAGCCGCTCGTCTTAGGCGAATTCGGCATGGCTCCCGAAGGCTACAATAATTTTTCGCAAGCCGACTGGTACAAAGCTTACTTCGCCGCCGCCGCGCGCGCTTGTGTGAGCGGCGCAATGTTCTGGATATTGACGCCAGACCCGAAGCGCGGCTACGGCATCGCATACGCAACCACGCGCGACGAAGCCGTGCGCCGCGAAATCAAACAAGCTGCCGCAAACTTCGCATCGCTTCACAACGCCGAACCAACATCACAACTGCTCTACGCCGGACGCCATCTCATTCCGCATCAATTTGCCTTCACACGCGCCCTCGATGATCCGGCGACGCGTCCCGCCATAGATATTATTCGCAACGACGGTCACACGATTCTTTACCGCTTCAATCCGCAGGCAGCGACGCGCGCGCGCTTTGAAAAAATCGGCGGCGGCATGAGCGGCAGCAATTACATCTGGGGCGCGGGCGCAGGCTTCATCGAATACACAGTGCCAGCACGCGATAGCTTGCGATCCGTCGGCGAAATTCTTGTCCGCGCGCATTTGCAACCCGTCGTTCCGCGCGACGCCGAAAATCGCATCGACTCGACGCGCGTCACACTTTTCATTAACGACACGAACTGCGGCTCACGCCTTATTCACATCGAAGACACGAAACATGCGCTCACGCAAGAGTGGCGCGTGGATTCTCTTCTCTCCCGCGCGCAAGCCGCACTCGGCAAACCGCTCTCGATTCGCTTCAGTGTCGAAGTGAATGCGGATCAACCTTTCGGCTTAAATATTTCAGGGTATTCGGAAGATTCAGTCACGCGCGGTGTTGCGCCGGTTGAAGTTGAAATTAAATAAGTATGAACGAGTAAATTCGTGGTGGGTGATGAAATAAAAATACCCGCGAAGTCATCACATTTCGCGGGTATTTTCGTGGTTTAGCGCGAATCATCGAATCAAGATTCTTTGCCCTCATATGCCTTGCGCCGTTTGCGGAACTTAGCCGCCACTCCTGCCATTCCTGTCCCTAGTAAAAGCATTGTCGTAGGTTCGGGAACCGGGGCTGTTGTGTTGTATTGCAGGCTACGCAATTGATAGCCGCTTGGCCCGCCCGGTGAGGAGAAGTATGCGAATGTCGCACTGACAGTGCCGTTGCCGACCATCGTGTAACTGAAAAACGGCGGCACATCTTCATTAGGGCCTGTGACCCCCGCGATAATGCCTGAATAAGTAAAAGGCGCAGTCAAAGTGATTGTTGATGTGTCAGGTGTCAATGGTAAGAACACACCGCCAGCGTTAAAAGAGGTGGTGCCTCCAAACTTAACGCTATTTGTCGTCACTCCATCAATCGTCGCTGTTCCAAAACCCGGCTCCGAGAAAAGCAAGCTGGTGAGATTAACGCTAGTACCGGGCATAAATGTGCCACGTATAGGGGAATTCGAGCTAGCAGAACTGGTCGCTCCTTGTAACTGAACGCTTGACCCGCTCGTGGTCGTTCCGTTAAAAGAAAAGTTGACCAAGGACGTACTACTCTGAAAAGTAACCTGCCCGGATGTGATAGTCAACGTATCGCCCAAAGCTTCGGAAGAGAAAAAAAGCAAGGGCAAAACTAAAAGCGTGAGGCGTAGCTTGGTGTGGATTCGCATATCTTCAAACTCCTTGTAAAGTGTTGCAAGCGTCGGCAAAGCCTACCACACAAAAAAGGCGTACGATAGGGCAAGCGCAGATTCGTGTGCGGACGAGCTTTGTAAAATAGAAACTTAAAAACGAAAAAGCATCAATCACACGCCGTTTCCAGAGAAATAATCGCCGCTTAAAAGCATAGTTGTGAATAACCTTATTTAGCGCGTCAACTTTCACCTTTCCTGCGCCCGGCAAGTAATAGCAGCGTTCAAAATCTCTTTGCAGAGCATTCAGCGTATAGAAGTCGTTAAGGCGCGTGCGGCTTCGCGCGCGTAGTAGGTGATAATGATGTCGGCTCCGGCGCGTTTGATGCCGGTCAGTGTTTCCATCATCACGCGCTCTTCGTCGATCCAGCCTTTTTGCGCGGCGGCTTTTATCATCGCGTATTCGCCCGATACGTGATAGGCAGCGAGCGGCAAATCGAAGCGGTCTCGCACTTGTCGAAGAATGTCCAGATACGTCGTCGCGGGTTTGACCATCAGCATGTCCGCGCCTTCCGCGTAGTCGAGTTCGGCTTCGCGCATCGCTTCGCGCGCGTTGGCGGCGTCCATCTGGTATGCGCGGCGATCACCGAAGGCGGGAGCGCTGGCTGCCGCATCGCGGAACGGGCCGTAAAAGGCCGAAGCATACTTCACGGCGTAGGACATAATCGCAATATGCTCGAAGCCCGCCGCGTCGAGCGCTTCGCGGATTGCGCCGACCTGTCCGTCCATCATTGCAGAGGGCGCGACGATGTCCGCACCGGCTTCGGCTTGGCTGACGGCTGTGCGCGCGAGCAGTTCGAGGGATTCATCGTTTAGAACTTCGTTATTGCGGACGACTCCGCAATGCCCGTGCGATGTGTATTCGCAAAGGCACGTATCGGCGATGACGATCAACTCCGGGGCAACGCGGCGAATAGCGCGTGTGGCTTGTTGCACAATGCCGTTTTCGGCGTAGGCTCCGGTGGCGGTTTCGTCTTTGGCCTCGGGCAAACCGAAGAGTATTACTCCGCGTATTCCCTGCTCGTAAGCGCTTTCGGCATCGCGCGCGATTTCATCAATCGACAAATTATAAACGCCGGGCATCGACACGACTTCGCGGCGCACCCCGCTCCCGGCGCAAGCGAAAAGCGGAAGCACCAAATCTTCGCGTGTGAGCTTTGCTTCACGAACAAGCGCGCGCAAGCCTTCGCGTCGCCGAAGGCGTCGCGGGCGGTGAATGAGATCAGTCACTTTATAAAAATCCTCTCAAAGGGAAAATCAGCTGATTGCTGAAAACACGCGCAGATAGGCCATCAATCACACGCCCGAAAGCCTTCGATTCAGTTGTGCGCAGAGGCCGCAACTTGACCTTTTATCATACGCCTTTATAATAATCGTTTCTCTTGTGGCGGGGTAGCTCAGCCGGTTAGAGCGTCGGATTCATAACCCGAAGGTCGCGTGTTCGAGTCACGCTCCCGCTATCAATTTTACTGAATTGTGTCGGTAGTGGCAGCCATCATACAAAAGGATTGCTTCCTTTCGGTTGTTCCGCTGGAGTTTAGCGCGGTTCGTTTCCTGCTGTTCTTTCTTTCCAATGCTCTTTGCGGTGACAATTCGCGCAAAGCACCTGACACTTGGCGATTTCATTTTTAAGTCCGTTAATGCTTGAGCGGCTATGCGGCCTGCCTATTGAAAACTTCTTTTGTTGCGGATTTTTATGATGGAAATCTAAACATGCTGGATGGTTTTCACCGCAATGCTCGCAACTGAGAGACTCTTTATACTGCCTGAACCAAGCCTCAATTCTTTTGTCTCTGTTCCTCACATAAGCAATGTGCGTGCTCTTATTATTTCGATACCATTCTCTCACGTACTCGCGTTGATATTCGCGTCTTTTCTCAGGGTCTTTGCGTGGCATGGTTTCACCTGTACTTTCTTGTTTACTAATTACCTTGACAAATGATAGGATAATCTATGCCTTGACAATCGTCAAGATAATTGTTGTTTATGAATAAAGCGCAAAAGAGTATAGCCACCGGTGCCGATAGCTTAATTACCGTTACAGAAGCCGCAGAGTTACGCGGAGTATCGCGCGCGGCGATACATGAACTTGTTCAGCGCGGCAGGCTACGGTGTGAAAGAATGTTTGGAAGAGTGTTGCTGTATCGAAGCGAGGTTCTGTTATTCGAGAAAGACAAGCCGGGACCGAAAACCGAGAAGTCGAGTAGATGAATTTAGATGGTCGCACAGACGTATTGTCTCAGAGCCTTTCTGCTGGCCTATCGTTATATCTACAAGAAACGTCGAATGATGCTCACCACTGCGTCCCAATCGGGAATCTCCGTTAAGTGGCTCCACGATAATCGCACTGCGCTCTGAATAATCATTTGAGGAATTCGCATCGCTTTCAGCACATGGCTTGGCTGGTAGCTGTGCGATGTGCAGGCAGAGCCGTTCGAGATCGCCACTTCATTCTTTAGCGCAACCATCAACGCTTCGGAGTCAACGCCGGGAAACGAGATGTTGAGCGTGTGAGACAACATGCGTTCCCGGTCGCCATTGAAGATCGGCTCAAGCACGGATAGCGCTTCGAGCGCACGGCGGCGGAACGCGCGGCAGACATCTTCGCGTTGAAGAAAGTTTCGGTGCGCCATTTCTGCGGCGAGACCGAGGCCGACGATAAGCGGCACGGGCAGCGTGCCGGGACGAAGCCCGCGTTCCTGCCCGCCGCCGAACATGAGTGGTCGAAGCGGCGGGCGGTTGAACCCGCGTCGCCGGACAATGAGCGCGCCGATGCCTTTGGGCGCGTATATTTTATGGCCGCTGAGACTGATGAAATCTACGCGCTGTGTGCGCAACGGTTCGATTAGTTTGCCGAAGGTTTGCGCCGCGTCAACGTGCAGGAAAGCGGGATGGCCTGCGAGCATGTCGGCTATTTCATTGAGCGGTTGTGTGACTCCTGTTTCGTTATTGGCGTGCATGACGGAGACAAGCAACGTGTCTTTTCGCAACGCGCGTTTGACGCTGTCGGGATCGATCCAGCCGCCTTCATGCGGCGGCAATAGCGTTATTTCAAAACCTCGCCGGGCAAGCATTTCCAGTGGTTCGAGCACTGCTTTGTGTTCGATCTGCGTGCTGACGATGTGCCTGCAATTCGTTTTCTCCGCGTGTTCGATGAGACCGAGCAGGGCGATGTTATTGCTCTCCGTTGCGCCGCTTGTGAACACAACTTCATCGGGTTTGGCTTGGACGACATCAGCGATTTGTTCGCGTGCGCGCTGCACGGCGTGTTTGGCGCGTGCGCCGTATTCGTGCGTGCGGCTGCCCGCATTGCCAAACTCCTCCGTCATAAAACGCAAGACTTCGTCACGCACTCGCGGCTCAATCGGCGTCGTCGCATTACAGTCCATGTAAACGGGCATACGGCTTTTCCTCATCGCAGAATCCTTCGCCGCTACCATACCTCAAATTGAGTGTGTATGTGAATAATATACAATCCTTACGTTATAATTTTCTTGACTAGCTTAAAAGTTTAACGTAAAGTGCGCCTTCTCAAGCGTTCTTCATGGTTTTAATGTTTCATCGGTAAATTAAGCGAAGATTGTATGACGGATTCGTTCGAGTATGTTTTTCCGGCGATTCGCGGCGTGCAGGCGCGGCATGAATTTTACGTTTCGATGTGCCCGTTGCGTTTAATTCCGAAAATATTTCTCTTCAACGAAGAGGAACTCGTGCCGGAGTTGCGCGCCCAACGCGTGTTGAATAAAAGCCGTTTGCCGGAAATGGCGCAGTACATTTTGAACAACCGCGAGAATTATACCTTCTCTGCGATCACGGCTTCGGTGGATGCGGACGTGCGGTTCGAGCCGATTGCGACGGGCAGCGACGCGAAGCGTTTGGGCTTGCTGCACATCCCTATGTCGGCAAAGTTCATCATCAACGACGGGCAGCACCGGCGCGCGGCAATCGAAATGGCCTTGCGCGAAAACCCTGATGTGGCGGACGAATCAATCGCCGTCGTGTTTTTTCTGGACATAGGACTTGAACGCTGCCAGCAAATGTTTGCGGATTTGAACCGCTACGCGATTCGCCCTTCAAAATCCCTTGGCGTGCTTTACGACCACCGCGACGATGTGGCGCAGCTTGCCAAACTCGTCGTCTTCAAGTCGCCCGTATTCCGTGATGTGGTTGATATGGAGCGCAGCACTTTGTCGCTCAAGTCGCGCAAACTTTTTACCTTGAGCGCGATCTACACGGCGACGAGCGCGCTGCTCGCGAATCTCGACAAAGGAACAACGAAAGACCGCGCGGAAGTCGCCGCAGCGTTTTGGGAAGAAGTTGCTAAACAGTTTCCCGAATGGCAAGCGGTGCGCGAGCGGCGTATGCCCGCTTCGGATGTGCGCCGCGATTTTATTCATTCGCACGGCATCGCATTGCAGGCCATCGGCAAGGTCGGCAATCAGCTATTGCAGAGCGGCACGGGCGGTTGGAAGCGTCCGCTTGCGAAACTCAAGAGTCTGGATTGGTCGCGTGCGAACGCGAAACTCTGGGAAGGCCGTGCGATGATCGGCGGGCGCGTCTCGAAGGCAGGCCACAACGTCACTTTGACGACGAGCGCCATCAAGCGCCATCTAAAATTGCCGCTGACGCCCGATGAGCAACGCATCGAAGAGGCTTTTTTGCGAGGTGAACATGGCAGAAATTAAGACGCAGCAAAGAGCGGAAACACGAAAGACGGAGACAACCGCGAAACGTTTGAAATCCGCTTTCGATGAGCACGGCTTCAAGGAAACAATCAATCGGCTGATAGACGAAATCAAAGAGCTTTATCTGGCGGACGAAATTCCCTGGGTAATTGGTTATTCCGGCGGCAAGGATTCGACGGCTGTGTTGCAATTGATCTGGCTCGCCGTCGCCGGGCTTGAAGAAAACAGACGGCGAAAGATCGTTCACGTCATCAGCACCGATACGCTTGTCGAAAATCCGATTGTCGCCGCGTGGGTCAATCAGTCTTTGGAAACGATGCGTGAATCGGCAAACGGCGCGGCGATGCCCTTTGAGCCGCACCGCCTGACGCCGGACATCGCGGATAGCTTCTGGGTCAATTTAATCGGCAAGGGTTATCCTGCGCCGCGCCCGAAATTTCGTTGGTGTACGGAGCGTTTGAAGATTAATCCGTCGAACGCATTTATCACGAACGTCGTGCGCGAAAGCGGCGAAGTGATCCTCGTTTTAGGCACGCGCAAGGCGGAAAGCGCGGTGCGCGCGCGCAACATGGAGAAGCATGAACGCTTGCGCACGCGCGAACGCCTCAGCCCGAACGCGAGTTTGCCGAACTGCCTTGTCTTCACGCCGGTTGAGGATTGGACGAACGATGATGTATGGCTTTTTCTGATGCAGACGAGAAATCCCTGGGGCTACAACAACAAGGATTTGCTGACGATGTATCAGGGCGCGTCGCCCGACGGCGAATGCCCGCTGGTGGTTGACACGACGACTCCTAGTTGCGGCGATTCGCGTTTCGGATGCTGGGTGTGCACGATGGTCGATCAAGACAAATCCATGCACGCGATGATTCAGAACGACGAAGAAAAGGAATGGATGCTGCCGCTACTCGAACTGCGCAACGAATTGGACGTAGCGGATGATCGTCCTTTGCGCGACTTTCGACGCATGAACGGGCTTGTGCAAATACACAACGGGCGCAACATTCCGGGGCCTTACACGCAGGCGGCGCGCGAACGTTGGGTGCGGCGCGTGCTCGAAGCGCAAAAGTTCGCGCGCGAAAATGCGCCGGAGAATTTGCGCCACATCGAACTCATCACGATGGATGAACTGCACGAGATTCGCCGTATCTGGATTACGGAAAAGCACGAACTCGAAGACACTCTGCCGCGCATTTATGAAGACGTCGTGGGCGAATCGTTTCCAAAGCAGCGGTTCGATGACGGCATGGTGTTCGGCGCGGACGAAGTCGAATTGCTGAAGGAGATTTGCGGCGACGACCGCATTCATTTCGAGCTAACGCGCGAACTGCTCGATGTCGAACAACGCTATCGCACGCACACGCGCCGCGCCGGTTTGACAGACGCGCTCGAACGCGCCCTGCGCCGCCATTTTTACAGCGATGCGGAAGACGCGATGGAGCGCGCCCTGCGACGCAAAGAAGCATTCGATAAAGCCGGTCAAGGAGAACAACTGCCTGCCAGCCACGAGTCGCTGAATTGATTCCCGTTCTTCTTTATTTATCTAGCTCAATGTAAATATAGCCGATTGATGAATTGCCTCCAGCTTTAGCTGGAGGATACAAATCTAGAAAGAATGGCGGCTTTAGCCGAATTGATATTGAAAATCAATCATCCTTTTGGCTTTAGCCGAACGTTAGGCTAAAGACCAAGAGGAAATTCAAAAATACTGATTGGCTAAAGCCTTTGCTTTCCGATTAATCGTGTCCACTAGGCTTGTGCTAGTGGCAATTCATAGAAATCCAATAACTAACTTTACACTGCGCTAATCCTTCATTTATCTAGCCGTGCTGCTCGAAGAATTCACGATTTGCAATGTCGGTTTGTTTCGCCACGCGCAGACGCTTCAACTCGAACCGCCGCGCCGCGATAAACCCATTGTGCTCATCGGCGGCTTGAACGGCAGCGGCAAAACCACACTGCTCGATTCGATTCAACTCGCGCTTTACGGCAAACGCGCGCGGCTCTCCAATCGCGGCACTCTCGCTTATGAAGAATACCTGCGCCGCGCCGCCAATCGCGAAGCCGTAGCAGCGTGCGAGGAATCCTTTGTCGAACTAAAATTCCGGCGTTGGTCGGGCGGGCGCGAACACAAGTTTCAAATCCGGCGTGCATGGAACGCGAGCGGCGTGGGCAGTGCGGGCGAACAAGTCGAAGTTCGGCACGACGGAGAACTTGACCGCGTGCTGATGGAATCGTGGACGGATTTCATGGAAGAGATTCTGCCGCTGGAAATCGCGCATCTATTCTTTTTCGACGGCGAAAAAATCGAAAGCTTTGCCGATGTCGAAAGCGCGAAACAGCTTTTGAGCAAAGCCGTGCAATCCTTGCTCGGCCTCGATGTCGTCGGCCGCCTGCACACGGATTTAATCGCGCTCGAACGCCGCAAGCAGATCGCTCTCAAGTCCGACGCGGAACGAGCGCAGATCGAAGCCGCGCAGAAAGAACTCGCCGGACTCGACGACGAGCGCACGAATCTTGTGGAAACGCGCGCCGCCGCGCAGAACGTGGTTGATCGTCGCGCCAAGGATTTGCGCGAGATTGAAATGCTTTACGAGAAAAGCGGCGGGCCGCTCTTTGATCGCCGCGACGAACTCGAAGGCGAACAACTTAGCGTGCGCGAACGCTTGCGATTGATCGAGAATGAATTGCGCGGGTGCGCCGAAGAGGAAGCGCCGCTGTTGCTTGTGCCGCATCTGCTGGCGGGCATCGAAGCGCAGGATGGGCGGGAAACGTGCGCCGCCGAAGCTGGCGTTATCGCAGAGGTTTTGACGAAGCGGGACACGCAGTTGCTCGATTGGCTGCGCGCGTGCAACAAAGTCCCGCTCGACACTTACCAAACGATTTCCGGCTATCTGACGCTTGACAGGGAACGGCGCGAAGGCGAGCGCGCGAGTTTTGTTCCTTACCTGAATTTCGACGCTGAAACGCGCCGCGATTTGCAAACCTTGCGCGCCGTGACGCTCGACACAGCGCGCGGGCGCATACGCGTGCTGCTCACGCAGGCCAACGAAGCGCGGGCGCAGATGATTGATGTGGAAAGAAAACTCGCGAGTCTCCCGGCGGAAGATTACATTGCCCGGCTGCTCGCGCAAAAAGATGGCGCTCAAATCGAGCTTAACGATGCAAAGGCGCGCCTCGCCGACATCGATGCGGAATTGAAACGTTTATCTGACGTGCGCGAAGGGAAACACGCGCGGCTCGTCGCGCAGATCGAGCGCGCGGTCGAAGGGCAATTTGCGACGGAAGACGCGACGCGAATGGTAACGCACGCGCGGCGTGTGCGCGATACGATTGAGCAATTTCGCGTGCGCGTCGTTCGCCGCCATGCCGCGCGCATCGGCGAACTCGTCCTTGATTGCTTTACGCGCCTATTGCGCAAGGAATCTTTAGTGACCGCGCTCGACATCGACGCCGAAACTTTTGCGCTTCGTTTGCGCGGCCACGACGGGCGCGCGTTGGACGCCGGGCGGCTTTCGGCGGGCGAGCGGCAACTGCTGGCGGTTTCGATGTTGTGGGGACTGGCGCGCGCGTCCGGTAGGCCTTTGCCGGTTGTGATCGACACGCCGCTCGGCAGGCTCGATTCGTCGCATCGCCGCAATCTCATCGAAGGATATTTCCCGCACGCGAGCCATCAAGTTTTGCTGCTTTCAACCGACGAGGAAATCAACGGCGAATACTTTCAAAGCATCAAGCCGCACCTCGCGCACACCTATCGCCTTGCCTACGACGATCAAACGAGCGCGACGCACATCGCTAAAAATTATTTCTGGTAAAGCCGATGCTGATCGAACACATACGTCTCTCGCAACAGGCGAAAGAGCAACTCGTCAAACTGAAACGCACGACGGGAATTCAGAATTGGAATGTGCTGTGCCGGTGGGCGTTTTGCTTGTCGTTGGCGGAACCGAGCGTGCCGACGCACGCGAAGATTCCGGCTGACAGTACAGTTGAAATGACATGGCGTGTCTTCGGCGGCGCGCACTATGAACTTTACTTTGCGCTCCTCAAAGAACGCTGCCGCCACGACAACTTAGCTACAAGCGACATGCTTGCGATTTGCTTTTAACGATTACGAAAGACGTTCTGATGATGCCATGATAGCGCGTCTGGATCGGGCAGGAATCTTTCTTCTATCGGATGAATAATTCCGCGCCCTGTGAGAGTCACGACATACGAAGGCAGATTGTCGTAGAGCGGAAGTTGCGGCGATGTGACAACCTCGTATCGCGCCGACACGCTCAACATTCCTTCATCAAAATTCCAATGGCATAAGCGGCAGAGTGATAGGCCGTTGCGCGGATCGTCGTTGCGGCTGACGCTGAACGGAATGATGTGCGCCGCTTCGACAATCGTATGGCCGTCGGCGGTCAAGATGCGTATGCCGCACGTCGTACAGCGATGCGCGTAAGCCATGACAATCGCGCGGCGAAAGCCTTGATCGCGTGCAGCGGGTTTCAAGTTTTCATCCGATGGCTTAACGCCACTTTCATCTTTAATTTGCTTCAGCAGTTCTTGGCTATAACGGAAGGCTTCATTGTTGATTGCGCTTTGTTCTAAAAGCCCTGCGCGAACGTCCTTCGTAAAGTATTTATCGACCAGCACGGAGCGCAGAATGTCGCGCCATTCCTTCACGCGCAAAAGCGCAAACAGTTCATCATCGAACTTCGCGCCGAGCGCAAATTCGTTCAACTCGCTCATCGAACGCAAGCGCGCGCCAGCCGCAACGATGTCTTCCTTTCCCGGCTTCGGAACTAAATGCCAGAAGCCTTCACTCGTCAAATGATAAAAAGGCAGAGCGATGTTGCCGCGTTGATCCGGCGGCATCACACGCGCCCAATAAAGCGTAAACGTCTCGCACAAATCGGGCGTCAATTCAATTAAATTGTTTTTGATTAAACCTTGCGCGATGGAATCGAGAACGGCTAACAACAAAAGCGGTTTGTGCGGCGCACGATTTTTAGTGAGAGCCGACCAACGAACGCGGCTTGTATCGCTGCGGAGTTTCTCAAAGGCTTCAACATAATCTACGAGCATTAGTTAATCAAAGATGATGCTGTTAATTGAGAGTATGATTTGCGGTCAACAACTGCGAGATGTCTATACTCTTTAAGTCTCGGCAACTGAATCGGGTCTTTACGGTATTCTACCCAGAGCTTTGACCAGCGATTTCTGACGCCGGTGGAATCTCTCCTCACGCCGCTGAGATTCCAGTCGCGCGCAAAGTAGTTGGGCGCAACGCCGTCCAGCCATTCGTCAACAATTCCCGGCACGGCTTGAACATCGGCGACGGTGTTTTTTGTGTCGCATAGGAATTGAAAAAAGTCCGCCGCCAGAATCGTCAGCGAAATTTTATTGAAAAGCTGCGACTTGCGCGCCGCACCCCAATGGTTCTTCGCTTCCGGGTCGGATGTGTCGGCCATCTTATCGCGCACGCTTGCCCAGAACGTGATGAACACTTCGCGCCAAGGGCCGTCGGCGGAAGACCAATACTCGAATGCCGTCTCACAACCTTTGGTATTCCACTCCGTGATCGTGCCGGAGTTTTCCAGAAAGTCACGCCGCCACTTTGCCGCGTAATCAATGCGACTGTGAAACAAACGTCCGCCCTGAAGATTCTGAAAGATCGCCGCCAGCGACCGCAACACAGACCAAGGCAAAAGGTCTTTGCTGTCCGCCGTAAGTCCTTTCTCGACTAAACCGTTGAACGGACTGTTCTGGCTGCGCGTGAGAAATGCGACGACGCGCGATTCGTCGAGTTCGATTCCGGCATTTCTCAAGCGCTCGGAAACTCGCCCTAATTCCTCATTGGAAAGACTCGTGGAGACAATCGTGCCTAACAGCGCTTTGCCAATCGGCACGGCTTTCTGATTAACGACGATGAATTGAAAAACCTGTTCCGCAGGATCGTCCGACATCAACAGCGAAACCGGAAGCTTGCGTGAAATTCGCGTCTCAATCTCGCTTTGCACGTCGGATGGATTCTCTTGATTGATAATTCTGTCTTCAATCTCCGTTTGGTATTTCGGATCATTCGTCGCCGTCTCCTGCGCCGCTCTGATCGCTCCGCGAAGCCTATGCTGCCCGTCCACCAATACAACCGGGCGCAGAAACGAAATCATCGCTTCCTTTGTGAAGCCCTCGAAGTTGTCCTGCGTATAAGCGTCGCCGATCTCTCCGAGCACGCGCACACGCGCCGCAATTTGTTCCCAGAAATCATAAATATGCGTTTCATCAAGCACAATCGCCATATCTTCCGCAGATGTATCATCCGGTTCAACGTCCGCGTCATCTGATAACTCTACGGCGTTATCGTCGTCTGCGGCTTGCGCGTCGCCTTCATCCGTCTGCACTCTGGCGCGTGTCTTTAATTGCAAAATACGCTGCTCTGGAACTTGCGCCGTTCGCAATCCTTCAACACGTCTTTCCAAATCCTCTTTGACGAGCGTCAAAAGTTGGAGAAGACTCATCGCTTCCAACGCTTCAACCTTGATCGAGACAAATCCGTGCTCGATATGCTCTGTCGCGTCGTGTGTTTGCTCGATGGATTCAAACGCCGCTTCGCCCACCGTAGAGCGGCGACGCGCGCACAAAAGCGGGTTTTGAATAATGTTCCTTTCGTTGTTGTAAAACTTCCCAAGCTCTTTGATACGCTTCTCGTTTTCCTCGCGCTGGAATCCGGTCGTTTCCTCTTGATCGGAAAGTTCCTTCTTCTGCGGCACGCCTACCCACAAATCTATTTCCGTCGCCGGGGCAGCGAAAAGCACTAAATAGTCGCCTGTTTCTGTTTGACGAATACGAACAGCTTTGTATCTGAAGTTAGGCATGTCTCTCTCCTTAAGAGGATTGTTGAGAAAAACGTTTCGGAAGTTATCGAGCGCACATCCCGCTCGTTATAAAAAAAGCGCGATGGCATTTGACATCACCTATGCGGCGATAGTCAAGATTCAGTAGACTTTATCGAGGCGTTGCGCAAGCAGCCATGGCAGCAACTCCGTTTCGGCGAGCGCCTTCAGCCAGACATTGTGGCCGACGTTCGCGTATTCGCTGTAACGCGCGTTGTTGCCGTCGATTGTTTTCAGCGCTTTGACCATGCCGCGCGATTCACTGACCGGCACGACGGCGTCGTCCGCGCCGTGAAAAACCCACGCGGGCGTGTGCCCGATCTGTCTGGCGATGGGAAGAAAGCGATCAACGTTATCGCCGCCGCCGTCGCTCAAGGGACTGCCGCCGCAGATTGCGATCAGCGCCGCGAACTTTCCGGGATGCCGCGACGCCAAATCCCAGACGCCGTAGCCGCCCATCGAAACGCCCGTCAAATACAAGCGCTCTTTATCGGCGCCGAATTCCGCGACGGTTTGATCGAGCGCCTGCATCACCATCTTGCCCATTTCCGCATCCGTCCAATAGCTTCCATTGCGGCATTGCGGCACTAATACAATGGCTGGCACTTTTTCCAGATAGCGCCGCACCAGTGCGCCGCTCGCGCCCTTTGTCGGCACGACTCCGCCAACGCCTCTTTGATTAATGCCGTGAAGAAAAACTATCACGGGCAAATTTTTCCTTCCCGCCAATTTAGCCGGAACAAAGACTTGATAAGCATAAACAGCCGCGCCGACTTCGGTTTTGCGCGTCAGCACGCCCGCCTGCTGCCCTTGAACTGAAACGGACGTCGTCAGCAATCCGCCGACAAGCAATGAAAGCAAACTTTTTCGCATAATATAAATCCTTCGCCTGTGATAATCGACAAACACATCTTAGCAACGCGGCGGCGTTCGGGCGAAGCGCTGCCGAATGAATACGCGCGCGGGCATTTACGCTCGTCGCGGCGGCGTTGTATGCTTGCCCGTGAATATGCAGAGCCTAACGCTTCGTCCGGCTGAAACAGAAAACAATTCGCTCGATTTAGCCCGCGAAATCATGCGGCTCGAAACGCTTCTCGCGGAGCGGCGCGGCGTGCTTGTTTCGCTGCAAGAAGAATTGCGCGTGTTCAAGGCGCGCTACACGCAGATTGTCGGCAGTCGTTTGGCGGAATTAGCGGACATCGAGCGCGCCATCAAAAAAGCGGAAGCGTGTCTTTTCGGCCTCGAAGACGAGCCGGAAGAGGAAGACGCGTCGTCACGGCACGACGAAACAGAAGCGCACCTCACATCGTCCGTTCCGGTCAAGGCCGCCTTGCGCAAGTTGTTCTGGTCAATCGCCAAAGTCTTTCACCCGGATCACGCCGCCGACGAAAGTGAAGCGCAGCGCCGCCACACGATTATGGCCGAAGCCAGCCGCGCCTACACCGAAGGCGACATCGAAAGCCTTCACACGCTGCTCGGCGACGAACATCTGCAATCCTACTGCGCCAGCGGCAGCGGCGGCGCGCAGGATGAAGAGATAAATCCGGCGAATCGCTTGCTCGGCCTCAAAGACGAACTGCGCACCATAGAGTTCGGCATCAAACGCATCAGGCAAGACACTCTGTATCAACTCAAACTGTCATGCGACGCCGAAGCCGCGCGGAACCGTGATGCGCTCGCGGCAATGTCCGAACGCATCGCGCGCCAAATCGTCAAGGCACGCCACCGGCTCGAACATGTCTCGTAAGCCGTTTATGGATTTTCTCGTATGCCGCTTGGTTGACCGCAAAAAAGTTCGCAACGCACATTTGTTTTGGCTAACATCGCTTGAATTTCGTATATGAGCAGATTGAATTACAGCTTGACCATTAGCGCCATTGTCTTTGTGACGCTGTTGGCTACAGCCGCCTGCGCGATTCCTTCTGCTGTGACTTCGCCGAAGCGCTTCGTTGCGATTGATTCCCTTGCCGTGCGGCAGGCCGTCGATGACGCGCTGGCGCAGACAGCGTACACGAACAAGTACGATCCGGCTTATGTGAAGCTGACTTACCCGAACGGTGATGTGCCGCGCGAGACGGGCGTTTGCGCCGATGTTGTGATACGTGCCTTGCGTAAAGGCAACTTGGATTTGCAGCAGAGCGTGCATGAAGATATGTTGCACGACTTCGCGGCTTATCCGCGTTTGTGGGGACTCGCTAAACCCGATCCGAACATCGATCATCGCCGCGTGCCGAATCTCATGCGCTTCTTCGAGCGGCAGAAACAGTCACTGCCCGTCACACACGATCCGCAGGATTACCAGCCCGGCGATGTCGTCGCATGGGACGTGGGCGGCAATCATCCGCACATAGGCATTCTTAGCAACGCCGTGTGCGCGGACTCGCCGCTGCGCTATTGTGTTGTTCATAACATCGGCGCGGGCGCGCGTCTTGAAGATGTTTTGTTCAGTTGGCAGATCATCGGGCATTATCGCCCGTTCTGATTTCCCGCCGCGAAAACATTAACGCGCATATTCATGCCGCATGATTCGAGCGGCGTGAACATGCGTCGTTGTAAACTTCGTCGGGCGCTTTATCGGCTGGCGCATTTATGATGAGCGGGCGTTCATCGTTTTATTCTATGTTTGGAGAGCATCTTGAATTTTAATCGTTCGAGCGGAATTCTGCTTCACCCGACTTCGTTGCCGGGGCGCTACGGCATCGGCGAGTTGGGCGAAGAAGCGCGGCGCTTTGTGGATTTTCTGCACAGTTGCGGGCAGCGTTTGTGGCAAGTGCTGCCGCTCGGCCCCACCGGATACGGCGATTCTCCGTATCAATGCTTCTCCGCGTTCGCGGGCAACACGCTGCTGATAGACCTCGCGCAACTCGTCGAAGAAAAATTGTTGGACAACGCAAGCCTCGCGCACGCGCCGCAGTTTTCCGCAGACCGCGTTGACTTCGGGCGCGTCATCGAATTCAAAAACGAGATGCTGCGCCGCGCCCGAGAGCGTTTCACACACACGACGGATACGGGATTGCGGGCGGAGTTTGAAGGATTTTGCCAGCAACATGCTTCGTGGCTCGACGACTACGCGCTTTTTCGCGCGCTCAAGGACAAGCACGGCGGCGCGGCGTGGAACCAGTGGGAAGCGGCGCTCGCTTATCGTGAACCGGATGCCCTCGCGCGCGCGCGGGAAGAACAGCGCGAACAAATCGAGGCGCAAAAGTTTTATCAATATCTTTTCTTCAAACAATGGTCTGCGCTGAAATCTTACTGCCGCGAATGCAGCGTCAGCATCGTCGGCGATATACCGATTTTCGTCGCGTATAATTCGGCGGACGTGTGGGCGCATAGAGACTTATTCAAGCTCGACGAAGCGGGCGCGCCCTCGGTCGTTTCGGGCGTGCCGCCGGATTATTTCAGCCGCACGGGACAGCTTTGGGGCAATCCGCTTTACGATTGGGAGAGAATGCGCGCGGACGATTTCGATTGGTGGACACGGCGCGTCGAGCACACTTTAGAAATGTTCGATGCCGCGCGGCTCGATCACTTTCGCGGCTTCGCGGCGTGTTGGGAAGTGCCGGGCAAAGACGAAACGGCGGAGCACGGGCGCTGGGTTCCGGCGATGGGGCGCGAACTTTTCAATGCGCTCAAGCGCCGTCTCGGGGAACTGCCGATCATCGCCGAAGACTTGGGCGTGATTACGCCGGATGTGGAAGCCTTGCGCGATGATTTCGGTTTTCCCGGAATGCACATCTTGCAGTTTGCGTTCGGCAATGATCCGCGCAACAAAGATTTGCCGCACAACTACACGCGCAGCACAGTCGTTTACACAGGCACGCACGATAACGACACGACGCTCGGCTGGTTCAAAAGCAGAGCGGGCAAAGGCTCTACGCGCGATGCGGCACAGGTCACACAGGAGCACAAATTCTGCCTCGATTACCTCGATTCACGGGGAACTGAATTCCATTGGGACATGATACGCGCAGCCTTATCCTCCGTCGCAGACCTCGCCGTTATTCCGCTGCAGGACGTGCTCGGACTCGGCGCGGAAGCACGCATGAATCTTCCGTCGAGCATCGGCGGCAATTGGTCTTGGCGTTTTCGCAAAGAGGCACTCGCAAACAAAGCGGGCGAGCGTTTGAAGGCAATGACTTTTTTGTACGGGCGAGCGTAGAAATTAGAGCGGATAACGAAAGCGGGAATACTTGTAGGGGCAGCGGCTTATCCTTGCCCGTACATAAATCTGCCTTTCATTGATTGATTCGCACACAATCGAGAATCGCTATAGATTCATTGAATGCGGTTAACGGCGGCGAGCGATGCGGCGGCGCGAGCGTTTGAAGTAAAAGGTGGTTTCGCCTGTGCCTGCTTTGTCGTCTTCGGATGAAATTAATTCCCATCCGGCTCTGCCCTGCTCGTTGAGAATTGATTTACGCTGTTCCGTGTTGGCGTGCAGAATCGTCACGACGTTGTACTCCCAGAGAGCGCGGGGCGATGATGCGCGCCGGTGCTTGGGGCGCGCATCAACGATGGAAAACGAAGCGAGCAAGAGCAGGGCGGCGAGAATTAAAACGAAGCGCCTGCGGGTTCGTGCGTGGCTGTGTGCTGTGAACATGATTGTTTATTTTTCTCCGGCGTAAACGCGAATCTCGCATCAGCTTCTGCTTTACTTGCTGTCGATTGAAGACGGCTGATTATAGCGCTCGACCATCGCTTTTTGCACTGTTTCCAAAACCTTCTTTGCCATCCCCGTCGGGTCACGCTTGGCTTCGGTTTTCAACACATCCAGGAAATCGAGAATCTCCCGCTGCGCGATCTTTTTAACTTCTTCTTCAGTCATACAATGTTCTCCAAATCTAATTTGTGTTCGACGTTCAGTCAACGCATTTGTATTTCGCTTGCGCCGTCGCTTGCTTCCGAAACGTAAATCTCCGGTTCTCTTCCAAACTTCTCATTGTAACTGCCCGCAATCCGTTTGCGAAACTCTGCGACAACTTCACGCTCGACTAGATTGATTGTGCAGCCGCCGAAGCCGCCGCCCGTCATGCGCGCGCCGAAAACGCCTTCAATGCTTTTGGCTGCCTCGACCAGCGCATCGAGTTCCGCGCAACTGACTTCATAATCATCGCGCAGGGACGCGTGCGACTCATACATCAATTGTCCCATGCGCGGCAAATCATCGGCGCGCAAGGCTTCAACTGCATGGAGCGTGCGCGCATCTTCCGTCACGACGTGGCGGCAGCGCTTGCGTATAACTTCAGGCAGCAGCTCTTTGTATTTTTCAAAGTCGCCGACGCTCACATCCCTGAGCGCCTGTATGTCGGGCAGTTTGGCGCGCAGCAATTCAACGGCCTGCTCGCATTCGCTTCGACGTTGATTATAAGCGGACGAAGCGAGTTTGTGTTTGACGCCCGTGTTGCAAATAACAATCTCCGCGCGCGACGTATCGAAGGGAATCGCTGTGGCCTGAAGCGTGCGGCAGTCGATCAGCAGCGCATGGTTTTTCTCGCCCATCGCGGAAATGAATTGATCCATGATGCCGCTCTTGGTGCCGACGTATTCGTGCTCTGCCCGTTGGCCTGCGAGCGCGAGCCGGACGCGATCAACGCCCGCGCCCGACAAGGAAAGAAGCGCGAACCCGACGGACATTTCGAGCGCCGCAGACGAAGAAAGCCCTGCGCCGTCCGGCACATTCGAGGTGAGAGCAAGATCGGCTCCGCAAAGCTGCTCGCCGCTTGCAAGCAGCGCCTGCGCGACGCCTTCGACGTAGTCCTGCCAGATGCCTCTTTGCTTTGTCCCTGCATGATCCAGATCGAATTCGACGGACTCTTTTTTCTCCGCCGAGTAAACGCGTATGCGCCGGTCACTTCGCGCGGCGGCAGCCACAATCGTTGCGCGGTCAATCGCTACGGGCAGCACAAAGCCGTCGTTATAATCCGTGTGCTCGCCGATTAAATTGACGCGTCCCGGCGCGCGAAAAAGTCTCGGCTCTGTACTGTATAGCTGGCGGAAAACTCGCGTGAGATTGTCTGCGTTAACTCGTTTGTCTGCGGCAACGCTGTTGTCTGCGTCGATCATTGAGCTTGCTCCTTTTTACGCCACACGATTGGCTGAACATGCCCGCGCAATTCTGCGGCCTTTTCTTCGGCGAGCGTGTCGTTAATAAACATGCCTGCTCCTGTTTCGGAACCGGCGAGATACTTCAGCTTCTTCGCGGTTCTGAGCGGCGGATAAAATTCTATGTGAAAGTGGTAGTAATCGTAATCGCCCGCATCACACGGGCGCTGGTGCATCGCCATGATGTAGGGAAGCGACAAATCGAAAAGCTTGTCGAAGGCGACGAGAACTGTTTTCAAGATGGCGGCCAAATCCCTTTGCTCCGCGCGATTGAAATCCGTAAGCGCCTGCGCGTGGCGCGTCGAAGAAATGTGCAGCTCATAAGGCCAGCGCGCGAAGAAGGGAATGTATGCGACAAAGGAATCGTTGGCGGCGATGATTCTGCGCCCGTCGCGCTGTTCTTCCGCAATGATGTCGCAGAGCAGGCAGCGCGTAGTCGCTTCCTTGTGCGCGCGTGATTGTTCCAACTCCGTCTTGATGCGCGGCGGCACGAACGGGTACGCGTAGATTTGCCCGTGCGGGTGATGAAGCGTAACGCCGATGGCTTCGCCTTTGTTCTCGAAGATGAAAACGTATTTGACGTAGTCGAGCGCGCTCAATTCTTCATAGCGATTCGTCCAGACGCGCACGAGTTTGTCGATTTGTTCGACGGGCTGCATGGCAAGCGTCGAAGTGTGTTCCGGCGTGTAAACGACGACTTCACACACGCCTTTTCCGGGAGCCACAGGATATAACCCTGTGCTCTCGATTGACGGCGCGGGCGGGTCTGTGCGGAGCGACGGAAAACGATTTTCAAATACCACGATGTCGTAATCCGGCTCCGGCACTTCCGTCGGAAATCCGCCGGGCTTCGTCGAATCGAGCGGGCAGTGATCCGGCGGCGGCAGAAACGTGCGATCCTGCCTGTGCGTCGCTGTCGCCACCCATTCTCCCAGAAGAGGATTCCAGCGCAGTTCAGACATCCGTTTGTTCCTTTTTTGCGTGAGCCTGCGTCAACGGCTGCGAATTGTTTTCCATCGCGTCGCTATTTTCGAGACTGCTCGCCGTTCGCGCGTTACCGTCGCCGGGCGTTTCATCAAACGTGTAGAAAATCATATAACGACCATCGGCAAGCATAGTTCGACGCAACCGCATATCGTCACCATCATTATCGTTGCCAGCGTCGCGCTGTCCGGCCATGTCTTCGCGTTGCATTAAGTCTCCTTGAAATTCGCGCGCTCGAACGCACGCTCGAAAATGAACTGCCGCATTTCCTGCATACATTAACCTCTACTGCTTGCGGGGGCGACTCGCCGCGCGCTTCGTTTGTTTGCCGCGCGTGATTATCCGATTGAGCGGCGTGGTTTAGCAATGCGGACAAACAAAATTGATGGAACAAGCGCGCGTTGACAATTCCCCGGAGCGTATTGAATACTTTGCCGCATGAGCCTTCCGAAGTTTACATTGCGCGGCTTTCGTCGCCCGCGCGAATCGGTTTATCCGGCACTCGGCAAACTCGAGCGCAAGGTAATGGAGCGCGCGTGGCAGCAAGGCGAGATGAGCGTGCGCGATGCACAGGAATTCTTCAAGGAACAAATCGCGTACACGACTTTGATGACGACGCTCGACCGTCTCTACAAAAAAGGCTTGCTCGCGCGCCGCAAACAATCGCGCGCCTTTCTTTATTCGCCGCAGGTCACGCGCGAAGAATTCGAGCAGGGCATCGCCGAAGATGTGCTCGGCGTGCTCTTTCATCGAAACAGTGAAAAGTTTGAACCCGTGCTTGCTTGCATCGTCGATGCCGTCAGCGAACATGACCGTGAACTGCTCGACGAACTCGAACGGCTCGTGCAGGAAAAACGACGCCAGTTAAACGGCGAATCGAGCGGCGAAAAGGAGTAGCCGATTGATGTACCAACTGCTCGGAATCTGCCTTGCGCTCGCGGCGCTGCTCGTCGTCAATGCCTGCGCTTCGTTCTTTGCCGCGCTGGTGTGGCGCGCGGTTTCTCGCCGGGCGCAAACGTGGCGCGCCTCGACACGCGCGCGCTTTCTTTTCGCTTTGCGAACGTGGCCTGCCGTGTGCGCGTTGGTGTGCGTCGCCGCGCTGCTGTTCCCGGCATATTTTCTTTACGAACCGCGCGCTTCAACCGAAATTGTGACGATGAAGCTTGCGCTTCTGGCAACGCTGTCAATGCTCGGTCTGATGTTGGCTGCGCGGCGCGGAATCGGAGCATGGTATGCGACGCGCAAGTTGAGCATTGATTGGCTTCGTCATGCCGAACCGCTGTGCCTGCCGAATATCGGCGTTCCGGTTTATCGCATCGAACATCGTTTTCCCGTGATTGCTGTCGTCGGTGCTTTTCGCCCGCGCTTATTCATCGCAACGCAGGTTTCAGATGCGCTCGACGCAGACGAATTACATGCCGCGCTTCGACACGAAAGCGGTCATTTGACGGCGCGCGATAATCTCAAACGCACGCTGGTGCGCCTCTGCTCGGATGCGCTGTCGATTATTCCGGCGGGATGCACGCTGGATAGGGCGTGGGCTGAAAACGCCGAAGCCGCCGCCGATGAATACGTCGTGCGGACAAGCGGCGCAAGGGGCGCGCTCGATCTCGCATCGGCGCTCTTGAAAATCGCCCGCATGGTGCCCGACGGCGCGCGCCCGACAATGCCCGCAGGGGCTTTTCTGATCGGCGAGAATGTGGACGGCGTCGCATGGCGTGTTCGTCGCTTGACGGAACTCGCCGTCGAAGAAAATTGTGAAAGCGAACATGAGACCGCTTTAATGCCATGTGCGGCGGCTTTCTGGTGCGGCTGCGGTATCGTTGCCCTCGCGTTATTAGTCGCTGCCGATTCTCATTCGTTGATTGCGCTGCATAATTTTATCGAGCAGGTTGTCTCTGCGCTTCAGTAACCGAAATCACGACGGCACGCAGCTACGATTCGAGCGCCCGAATTAAATCCACGCTTTCCATTCCTTCCGCGCCTCTTCAATTTTCATCTCGCTTTGATTAATCGAAAATAAACTACGACGGCTGGTAGTAGAAACTTTTCAAAGTTAATCTACGCTCGCTTATTAACGGCATCCATTGCTTTGGTCGCGGCGTTATTGTTCGACGATGAGCGGCATCATCGTCGCCGCAATGCAGCTTGGAGCGGACTCTTTTTTTCCACCCGGCGAACAACGCAATAGCTATTCATACTTAAAGCGAAAGTCTGTCAAAAAGAAAACCGAATGGAGAGCATGATTTTGTTTACAGCCGCATCCAAAAAACGAAAATCAATGGGTGGAACGCTGTTAGTATTTCTGCAAACAACAGCCTTTGTGTGTGTGTTCTTTCATTTGCCGCAGACAACTTTGGCGCAAACAATAGACACTTCCACGATTCGCGGGCAAGTCGTTGACCAGAACCGAGCGGCGATTGCGGACGCCGAAGTTTCAGTTGCGAATCAAGCAACGGGATTGCGGCGCACGGCGCGTGTCGATGCGGAGGGCAACTATACGATTACCAATCTGCCTTTGACCGGCGCATACAAGTTAAGCGTTTCAAGCAACGGTTTCGCCGTTAAGGAAATCGGCAACATCGAGCTGCGCGCGAACGAAGCCGCCACCTTCGATGTCACGCTTGTGCCGCAGGGAGGCACAAGCACCGTCACCGTGCTCGGCACAACCGAATCAGTGCAATCAGATTCCGCGCAACTCGGCACGCGCTTGGATTTACAAAAAATCGACAACACGCCGTTCTTCGGGCGCAAGATCACGAACCTCGTGCAACTCAATTCCGCTGTGCGCCCGGCGCGCGGCACGGGCGATTTGTTTCTCAATAACTTTCTCTTCGTCGCCAACGGCAGCGGGCGTCGTCAAACTTCCTTTACGCTCGACGGAAGCTCCGGCGATGATTCTTGGGGACGCCAGACCTTATTCACAAACATTCCTTTATCTGTGCTGCAAGAGTTCACGGTCTTGACCAACAGCGCATCCGCAGAGTACGGGCGCACTACGGGCAGCGTCGTCAACATCGTTACGAAATCCGGCACAAACGATTTTCATGTCGATGCGCTCGCACTTGCGCGTCCCGGCGGATTGCAGGCGCGCAACCCGCTTGCCGTGCGGCGCACGATTGATCGCCTGACGCAATTAAGCGGCGTCGTCTCCGGCGCACTCGCCAAAGACCGAACGTATTTTCTCGTCGGCGCGGAAACTAATTTCCAAAGACGTGATGCCGTTATCTCGTCGCCGCTCGCGCCCGGAACCTTCACGGGCGATTACCGGCAAGGGCTTTTCTTCGGCAGGCTCGATCATCAAATCAACGAACGCAATTCCTTAACGGGGCGCGTCAACTTTGACCGTCTCATCGACACGAATCCGGCGGACTCTGCGGGCGGCCTGAATCTGGCGTCGGCTGTCCGCACGTTTCGCCGACGCACATATGCCGGACAACTTTCGGAAACGGCAATCTTCAACAACCGTCTCGTCAACGAAGCGCGCTTGCAAATGCAAGTCGGCTCGCCGATCACGCAGTTCGATCCGAAAAATTCTTCCGTGCAATTTGTGCGTCCGGGAATTTCGACGGAGGGTGAATCACGCGCGGCGAAGCTTCTCAATCATCAATACCAATTCGCCGACACGCTTTCCGTAACGCGCGGCTCGCACTTTTTGAAGCTCGGCGGCGACGTGATTTTTTCATCGTCGGGCGGCAACGGGCAGGAGTTCGGTTCAGGCTTCACCCAAGGCCAATTCACCTTTAACGCATCGCGCCCGAACGTGCGCAACACAGCCGTTCCGACTTCGGCTTTGATGCTTGCGGATGTGCAAAGCTTCACGCAATCCTTCGGCAACGCCAACTACAATGTGCGCGAATATCTTTACTCCGTTTTCGCGCAGGACAATTACCGCGTGCGCCGCGATTTGACCTTGAATTTGGGCGTGCGCTACGAACGGCAGACGTTCACAGACGATAAAAACAATTTCGCGCCGCGCGTCGGCTTCGCCTACAATTTTCTCAATGATGCGCGCACGATTTTGCGCGGCAGTTACGGCATTTATTATTCGGAACTGCGCGCGAACCTTGGCGCGCAATTCAACATCGGCGGCCCGACAGGTGTTTTCACCTTCAGCGCCGCGCCCGGTCAATTCGGCTTCCCGACTTCATTCAACGCGCTCGCGGCTTTTCCCGTCGGCACAGTTTTGCCCGCGCGCGATGTCACGATTCGTCCCGGACGCGCGGCCTACTACAATCAGTTTTTCGATGTCTCAAAACTGCGCGGCTATCCGTCCAAACTTCTGAACCCTTACACGCAGCAAGCGACCTTCGGCGTCGAACGCGAACTGCCCGGCAAGTTTTTCTTAAACGTCGATTACGTCTACGCGCACACCATCGGCATTGACCGCACGCTCGACCTCAACGCGCCCGCGCCGTTCATTCCTTTCGTCACTTTGCCAACGGCAACCCGCGCGGCGGCACAAGGAAACTTGACGCGCCCGATCACGCCCGTGCCGAACGGCTTTCGCCGCATTCTCGTTGTTACCAACGAAGGCAGCAGCGTTTATAACGGAATGCAAGTTAATTTGAACAAGCGGTTCAGCAATAAATTTTCACTGCTTGCCAGCTACACTTTGTCGCACACGATCAATACGGTTGAGCCGGATGCGCCGGGCGGCGATCCAAACGATTTCAATTTGCTTGGTCGTCCCGAACGCGCGACAAGTTTATTGGATCAACGCCATCGTCTCGTCGTCAGCGGCTATTATCAAATGCCCTTCGGCTTTACCACGGGCGGCGTGACGACGCTTGCATCGGGGCGTCCGTTTAATGTGACAGTCGGCTCGGACGTGAACGGCGACGGCGCGAACACGGATCGCCCGTTCGATATAGCAAGCGGCACGTTTCTAGGCCGCAACACGGGACGCGGCACGCCCGTTTACCAGACCGATTTGTTTCTGCAACGCGCGTTCAATCTAACGGAGCGCGTGCGTCTGGAACTTCGCGCCGAAGGCTTCAATGTTTTCAATCATCCGAACATCGTCGGGCGCAGCGGCGTGCTCGGCGGCGTCAACGCGAACGGCACTTTCAATACGCCGGTCACGTTCGGGCTTGGCATCGGCGGCATCAACGGCGTCGATCCCGGCAGGCAATTTCAGTTTCAGGGACGCCTGCGATATTAAAGTAGGAAGGCGGAAGGATGAAGTGCGGCTGAAGCCATTCGTTTGGTTGTTTGCCGCGAGTCTGTATAAATAATCGCTTTGCACCTAACTTCCGCCTTCATCCTTCCTACTTGGGTTTGTTCGCCCTCGCTGCTTATCCGAACTTAGATTTTCGTTCCACCATTCAACTTGCCCTAGCGCATTTTTAACCGTTCATTGCCATTTAACTTCATAGGCAGCTACAATCTTGAACTACTATCGGCGATAGTAGATAGATTTTAAGATGGATGCAATTGATTTATCGGGGTATGCGGGGCTGATTGCGATTGTTCTTCTGACAGGGAATATTCTGTTAGGTTTGTTAATCTCGGTTAGATACAATCCGAAGAAGCGATTTCCGCACAAGCATATCAACATTTTCAAGATACATAATTGGACGGGATATATTGCGCTTAGTGTGGCGTTACTCCATCCAACGCTATTGCTTTTTTCAACCACTGCTGGCTTTCGGATACTAGATTTAGTCTTTCCGGTACGGTCGCCAAGCCAACCGTTTGAGAATACACTCGGCGCCATCGCGCTTTACACGATTGCGTTTGTCGTCGTCACATCTTATTACCGTGTGCAGATTGGCAGAAGGCTTTGGAAGCGTCTGCATTATTTCGCTTACGCTGCCGCCACCCTTTTCTTCATTCACGGGCTGTTGACAGACCCGCGTCTTAAAAATAGTCCATTCAA